>ENA-UOXR01000890-UOXR01000890.1-bioreactor-metagenome-genome-assembly--contig:-NODE-890-length-33813-cov-6.637775_pt1 | contig 33813 bp, 29 predicted proteins | sample MGYA00238164_ERZ764825 | MGnify/ENA primary metagenome ERZ764825 (study PRJEB28920, sample SAMN05720171) | bioreactor metagenome | isolation source: Anaerobic biogas reactor | place: USA:Washington... | reverse complement strand
AGGAAGACCTCGCCGCCGCTCAGCGTCAGGCCCCGGACCGCCAGGGACTTCAATTCGGCGAAAAACGCTTTCCACCGTTCGCCCGGCAGATCGGCGCGACCCACCATCTCGTCGGCGTAAAAGCAGTAGGCGCACCGCAGGTTGCATCGGCCGGTCAGCGACAAATCGAAGTTCCGCGGCGCTTCCTTCAGTTCGGAACAGTCCTCCGGCGGCAGCGGAACCGGAGCCGGCGCGTGCAGCGTCTCGGCAAAACCGTCCCGCCGCAGTTCTTCGGCAAATTCCGCGGCATCGGCCCGGATCGCCTCGGTCAGCGGAACGTCGTATCGGCGGGCCAGCGCCTGCGCCAGGTCCTCGGTCCGGGCGGCACCATCCATGGCGTCCCAGACGGCATGTCCGGCGCGGTTGACGACCTTTTCCCGGCCGGCATCCGGATCGAACAGGATGAGGTTGTCCCCCTCCCGGCACACGGACACCTGCGGCCGCCGGCGCCAGCAGGCCGTGGCCCCGTCCGGACTCATGCCCCCGGACCGGACGGCGCCGGGGCGTATTCCGGAACGATTTCCTTCAGGACAGAGCGGATCCGCTCCGCCTGGAACGCATCCCCCGCCTGAATCAGCCGGTCAATCTGGGCGCGCACCATCCGGTCGGCGGCCGCCTCCGGTCCGCCCGCCCCGTCGCGCCGGAGGACCATGATTTTCTCGTGCGCCGTGGCCACGATGCCCTCCCCCTGCGTGATCAGTTCCTCGTGAAGCTTTTCGCCGGGCCGCAATCCGGTATAGACGATCTGAATGTCCTGGTCCGGCACTTTGCCGGACAGCCGGATCATGTCGCGGGCCATGTCGGCGATCCGCACCGGCGTGCCCATCTCCAAAATGAAAATTTCTCCGCCTTCGCCCATCGCTCCCGCCTGCAGAATCAACTGGCAGGCCTCGGGAATCATCATGAAATAGCGGGTGATGTCCGGATGCGTGACCGTCACGGGCCCGCCGGCATGGATCTGACGCTGAAACAGCGGGATGACCGACCCCGACGAACCCAGCACGTTGCCGAAACGCACCGCCATGAAGCGCGTCTTGCCGGCGGGGCGCGATTGCAGGGCGATTTCCGCCACGCGCTTGCTGGCGCCCATCACGTTGGTCGGCCGCACCGCCTTGTCGGTGGACACCAGCACGAACCGCTCCGCCCCGTACTCCTCGGCGATGTCCATCGCCGTCAGGCTGCCCAGCACATTGTTCAGAATGCCCTCGCGGGGATTCAGTTCCACCATCGGCACATGCTTGCAGGCGGCGGCATGGAAGACGACATGCGGGCGGTAGCGGTCGAAGACGCTGGCCATCAGGGTGCGGTCCTGCACCCGCCCCAGCACGATCCGCAACCCCTCGAATCGGCCCTCCATCCGCAGTTCCTGCTCGATCCGGTACAGATTGAATTCGCTGGACTCGATCAGCACCAGCACCGCCGGATTGAAACGCAGAATCTGCCGGCACAGTTCCGACCCGATGGAGCCGCCCGCCCCGGTGACCGCCACGGTCTTTCCGGTCAGACACCGGCCGATGCCGGCATGGTCCAGCTGCACCGGGGTGCGGCCGAGAATGTCCTCGTACTCCACGTTGCGCACGTCGTTGACCGTCACCTTGCCGTCCACCAGCGACCCCAGAGACGGCAGTGTCTTGAACGGCAGGCCGCTGGCCTTGCACGCCCCGACGATCTGCCGCATCGCCTCCCCCAGCACCGACGGCATGGCGATCAGGATCTCGTCCGCCTGGAAGCGGTTCACGTAGAACAGCAGCCGGTCGATGGGCCCCCGGACCGGCACGTCCAGCAGCGTCTGGCCATGCTTGCGGACATCATCATCCACGCAGGCCACCACATCGTAGGGCGACCGGTGGTTGCCCTGGATTTCCCGGATGATGGTGGCCGCCGCATCCCCCGCCCCGATGATCAGCAGCCGCACCGGACGGGCGGGCAGGCTGTCCTCCTCCTCCCGGTCCCAAAACCGAAGCGCCGATCGTTTTTGACTGCCCAAAATCCGGATGGCCATCCGGAACCCGCCGCAGAAAAAGAGAGTGAAGATGCAATCCGCCAGGAAAATGGAGCGCGAAAACCCCCTGAACTGATGAACCAGCGTCAGGGCGGTCATGATGGCCAGCGTGGCCAGGACGGAGGCCTTGGCCAACCGCATGGCGTCCGGGACGCTCGTGTACCGCCACATGCCGCGGTACACCCCCATGGAATAAAACACCACCACCTTGGTCGCCAGCAGCCATGGCAGCAGGAAACCGATCCGCTTCCATTCCACGTCGGGAATATCCAGCGAAAACCGCAGGCCGTAGGCCAACAGCAGCGAAGCGGCAAAGAGAACCAGGTCCCCGGCCAGCACCACGTAGAAATTACGGTTTTTCAACTGCTGAATCATGATGGGATCCACATGTTCCCGGACCCGGCACTCACGGTTCCAAGTGCTTGCATTGTATCCCCCTCCCCGAAAAGAAACAGGGAAAAATCAGGTTCCCCGCGATTTTTGCCGCGCCAGGACCCGTTGGGCCAAGGCCCAGCCCCCGGCCGCGCCGGCCGTGTTGGCCAGCGCATCGCCCCAGCTGAATCCGCGGCTGCCCGCGCACAGCGTCAGCTGCAGGAGCTCCATCAGCAGGCCGTAGCCCGCCGCCGCGGCCACCCAGGCCGCCCCGCGCCGTCCGCCCCGGCCCGGCGGCTGCGCCCACCGCAGCAGGGCCCCCAGCAACCCGTACAAAACGAAATGAACGACCTTGTCCAGGCCGGGAACGCTCCCGGCCGAAGGAGGAAACACCCAGGCCGGCGCCAGCGACAGCCCCGCGATCAGCCCCGCATGCGCCGCGCACAGCCCCCGGCGGACAGCCAGCGAAACCACAGAAAAGGACAGCCCCATTTACCCCTCGCGTTCCCGAAGCGCCTCCAGTTGCAGGATGGCTTCCTGGTCCCGGGGCCGATTCATGGCCTTTTTGGCTTCGATCAACGCATCCAGTTCCAGCAGGAACAGTTCATGTCCTTCCACATCAACCCGCAGGCTGCGCCTTTTGACTTCCTTAAAATCCCCGACCCCCATAATCTCGCCCAAACAGTCGATCTGGCCGATATCCGTGTCTAAATAGATGTTTTTGAGGCCTCGGCAGTTATCCCTGGTCAGGTGCAACGGTAATCGCCGAGGTGTCATGCGGTGAACCGGATGCAGATCGCCCAGTGCCTCCTGCATGCGGAGCAGATTGTCGGCGGAAAAGTCGCAGCACACATCCAGATCCTGTGTCACCAGGGTTCCGCCGTGTGCAACGACGGCATATCCGCCCACGACGACGAAATCAACTCCGTGCGTGCACAGCCGCCGCAGAATGTCAGCCGTGTGCTGCATTTTTCCTTTTCACCGCTTCGCGCAGGGATTGCATCAAACGCAGCGCGGCATCATGGCGAAGCAACCGTTCTGCGACGGACAGCCGAAGGTTTGCTTTCATCAACGAAACATCCATGCCATACGCTTCCGCCCGTTTCCAGGCGGCGGACATTGGATTCTGCTGGAGATTGGTGTGACGATCCGTTGTCATGATCCTGTCCGGCAAGGCCCCCCTGACCGTTCCAATGGGAAATCCGTCCATGGGCGAACCCAGCCGTCCTTACGCTACCTGTCCTCCCGGCCACCGTCAATCGGCCTTCCGATCATGCTGAAATTCTGCGGATGATGCCGCAGACGCGATCCAGGTCGCCGTCCGTCATCGCCGTCCCCGACGGCAGGCACAGCCCCTGTTCGAACAGCCGGTCGCTGACCGCCTCGTTCGCCGCCGTCCAGAGCTTCGCGCCCTGGAACACCGGCTGCAAGTGCATCGGTTTCCACACGGGGCGCGCCTCGATGTTTTCGGTCTCCAGCGCCTCGCGCACCGCATGCGTGTCCGCCCCGAAAGCCGCCGGATCGATCCGGATCACCGTCAGCCAGCGGTTGCCGCGGCACCCGTCCGGCTCCGGCATGAAGGAGATGCCCGGCAGCTCTCCCAGCCGCGTCCGGTAGCCGTCGAAAATCTCCCGGCGGCGGGCCACCCGCTCGTCCAGGACTTCCAGCTGGCCCCGGCCAATGGCGGCCAGGATGTTGCTCATGCGGTAGTTGAACCCGATTTCCGTGTGCTGGTACCACGGCGCGGGATCCCGCGCCTGCTGCGACAGCTTGCGCGCGTGATCGATCAGCTCCGAATCGTGCGATGCCAGCATGCCCCCGCCCGACGTGGTGATGATCTTGTTGCCGTTGAACGAAAACACCGCCGCCCACGCGCCGAACCCGGCATGACGCCAGGGCTCCGAGGTCCGGGGTCCGGAGTCCGAGGTCCGAGGTCCGGCTGTTTCCTTGGATATTGGATATTGGATATTGGATATTGGACATTCTGCCCCCCTGACCCCTGCCTCTTGTCCCCTGCCCCCTGCCCCCTGAACCCTCTCTCCTGTCCCCCGATACCTCGCCCCCATCGCCTCCGCCGAATCGCAGACCACGGGCACGCCATAGCGGTCGCACACCGCCCGGATCCGCGACAGGTCGCAGGGCTGGCCATAGAGGTCCGTGGGGAGCACGGCCCTGGGCGGTTTGCCTCGCTTCGCGGCATCCGCCAGCGCCTGCTCCAGGAGCGACGGGTCCATGTTCCAGCTGGCTTCGTCGCAGTCTATGAACACCGGGGTGGCCCCTTGGAACGTCACCGGCGTCACGCTGCCGATGAACGTCAGGGTCGAGGCGAACACCTCATCGCCGGGCCCCGCGCCCAGATGCCGCAGGGCCAGATGCGTGGCGGCGGTGCCGCTGGACAGCGCCACGCAGTGCGGAATGCCGGTATAAGCCGAGAATTCGGCCTCGAACGCGTCCACCATCGGCCCCAGCGGGGCGATGTAGTTCGACTCGAACGCCTGCCGGACGAGTTCCTGCTCCCGCCCGCTCATGTGCGGCGGAGACAAAAATATCCTCGGATTCTTCATGACTATCGCATCCTTTGCCCGTTAATAGCGCACGGCTTCCCGCTCCATGCGAGCGGAAAAATCCTCGAAATTCAATCCCAGCCGCCGTTCCACGCCCGTCCGTTTCACCAGGGCCGGAGCGACGGTGGCCAGGATGTAGCCGATGTCGCGCCGGAAGGACGCGGTCTCCAGATACTCCCGGTTGATCCGGACTTTTTCCGGAAAGACCACGTCATCGTTGAACGCTTTGGGATCTTTCGCCAGCGCCAGCAGGCGCTCCTCGTCGCGGAACAGCAGCGTGGCCGGCCCGGTGATGCCGGGGCGCAGGTCCAGGATGCGGCGATCCTCTCCATGCAATCGGTCGGCATAGCCGGGGACATCCGGCCGCGGCCCCACGAACGACATCCGGCCCGTCAGCACGTTCCACAACTGCGGCAACTCGTCGAGCTTCCACCGGCGCAGAAACCGGCCGACCGGCGTGATGCGCGAGTCGGTCGCCGTCGTCACGCTGCCCCCGGCATCCGCCCCCACCCGCATCGTCCGGAACTTGGCGCAGCGGAACAGACGTCCCTGCCGCCCCACCCGCTCCTGAATAAACAGCGCCGGCCCCGGCGACGACAGGCGCACTGCCGCCGCCACCGCCAGCATCACCGGCGACAACAGCACCAGGCCAACGAACGACGCCAGCACATCGAATGATCGTTTAATCGCAAAATTCATCGGGGTCTTTAGCTACGGATAGTACGGATGTTACGGCTTCAATCCAGAGAACCAAATGGTCCTAATCCGTACAATCCGTGAAATCCGTAGCTGGCTTTCTTGGTATTAAGATTTTTTTGGCTACGGATGATACGGATTTTACGGATTCGATCCGGTAATCCCACCGGTCCTAATCCGTGCAAACCGTGAAATCCGCAGCTGGCTTTCTTAGTATTAAGATTTTTTTGGCTACGGATGATACGGATTTTACGGATTCGATCCGGTGATCCAATGGTTCTACTCCGTACATTCCGTGAAATCCGTAGCTGGTTTTCATGGCATTAAGAATTTTGGCAACGGATGGTACGGATTTTACGGATTCGATCCAGTGATCTCAATGGTTCTAATCCGTGCCATCCGTGAAATCCGTAGCTGTATTTACTCTTGGTTCCCGTAGTTCTCGAGATTGGCCGCGCGCCTGAATTTCACTCCCGTGCGGCCAAAGTTGATCAGCAGGCCAACCTCTTTGCGGATAGAGTGGAGTTCGTTGATCAATTGAGCTTCATCCGATGGATTCAGATCCTGTGCGACTTTAAGTTCCACCACCACTTTGTCTTCAACTAAGAGATCCGCGGCATAATAGCCCACACAGACGTCTTTGAAAAACACTTTGGCCGATGCTTCTGGTTGCACGTTCAGCCCGCGCAGTTCGAGTTCCACCACCATGGCCCGCTGGTAGACCTTTTCCAGAAACCCGTACCCCATCACCCGGTAGACCTCATACGCCGCCCCGATGATCTGTTCGCTAATCTCTTTATGCTTTAGTTCCATTTGATCCTCCCCTTCAATCTGGGTTAGGGTGTCATGTTTTGAGGATTCGCCCCGGCAATCCCACTTGTCCTAATCCGTACAATCCGCGAAACCACGCCAGCCCGCGTGGCAAGTCCGTAGCTGGCTTTCTTGGTATTAAGATTTTTTTGGCTACGGATGATACGGATTTTACGGATCCGATCCGGTGATCCAAATGGTTCTAATCCCGTACATTCCGCGAAACCACGCCAGCCCGCGTGGCAAGTCCGCAGCTGGGTGTTATGGCTCTATCCTTCATAGACCGGCGCCTCGGTCATCGCTTTTTCCGCGACTTGCAGAGCCAGCGTAGTCTCGAATTCGCGGAGCATGCGCCGAAACTTGTTCTCGAATCCGCGCCGGCCCAGCCCCTGGTGCAAACGTGTTTTCAGCGGCAGGGGGCAGTCCAGATGCCTGAATTCATCCGGGTCGAACTCATAGGGATGGCAGTAGGCCATGAAGGTTTCGCCGGCCAGCACCGATTTTTCGATGGCCCAGCGGATGACCGGAAACGGCAGCAGGCGGTGATAGCCGCCGCCGGCCACCGGCAGGGAGCGCCCGAAGAACGACAGCGTGGCCACGGGAAGCTCCACGAGGGGGGCGCCCCCCGCCAACGCCATCCGCACCGGCTGGCGGGGAAATCCGGGCACGCCGAAGCGGGCCATGACCGCCGGGTTGATGCTGGCGTCATAGACGAATCCCTCTTCGGCCAGGATCTCGAGCGCCCAGATGGATTCCTTCACGATCGAGAAATCCGGCGCGCGGTATCCGAGCACCGGACGCCCCGTCAGCGTTTCGAGCTGCCCCCTGGAACGGCGGATGTCTTCGCGGAACTGCGTCGGCGTCAGCCGGAATACGTCCACGTGCCCGAAGCCGTGCGACGCCACCTCGTGGCCTTCCGACGCGATGCGCCGGACGGTGTCCGGGAATTTTTCGGCAAACCGGCCGAGAACAAAGCACGTGGCCTTGACCTTTTCCTCCGCCAGGACATCCAGCACGTGTTCCATGTTCGGTCCCGCGCGGTCCGAAATGGGAAGATCCGTGTCCAGGGTGGACTGCGCCCAGTCCTCCACATCCACTGTGCAAACCAACGGCATCGTCCGCCTTCTATCCGTTCAATTCCATTTCGATCTTCTGCCCGGCGGCCACGTCCGCCAGCACCGTGGAACGGGACCCGTCGGCGAGTTCCAGATCCACCGGCACCCGGCGGAAATCCGCATCGCCGCGGTTCTCCACCGCGATCCGCGTGCCGTCCAGAGCCGCCCGGATCCGTCTCGTCCGGGGACTGAGCGCCTCGCGCCAGTATTGACCGACGCCAAACAGCGTATCCACATAAAACTCGCCGTGAAAGTCCAGAAGCACGCGCCGGATCAGGGCCTCGGCAAACCGGGTGCAAGCGGGCCCGTCCCACTGGCGCATGTGCTGATGGCACATGTACACCATCGGAAGCCCCCGCCGCCGGGAGCGGTGCAGCCAGAACATCAGCATGAAGAAATGAAAGCCGTTCTGCGGATCGGGCGGATAGCGCGAGGTCAGTTCCACGGCATCGGTTCCGCCGGGATGGTGAGGGGGCGGCTGGAACAGCACGTTGTCCCGCGCCCGGATGTCGGACCCGCTCAGCACCTCGCAGCCGGCGGCCGCGGCGGCCCGGGGGGTGTCGGCGTCGTTGCACCGCCCCGGCTTGGCCCACGACCGCGGCACAAAACCCCAGGCCCGCTCACAGCGGCGGGCGGCCTCGAGGATGTTGTCGCGCTGCTCGCCGAACGAAGAGGGGTCTTCCCCCATCCACGGATAGCGCCCCGCCCCCATCTTCGCGTGCGAGATCCAGCCGTTTTCGGGCGCAGCGGCGGCGGCGGTGTCGTAGTGCAGATGGCCGTGGTTGCCGATTTCCAGCACATACGGCTTGTCCGCGCTCCGGGCCGGCCACGGCGCGCGGTGCCGCAGAGCCACGCGGGAGCGCACCCACTCGATGAAGCGCGGGATTTCCTCCGCGCCGGTGGCCGCGCCTTCGTGGTCCGCGAATTCGCGCGCGGCCCGCTCATCCAGCGTCAACCGCGTGGACAAGCACAGAGTCTGCGGGACGGCATACCGCGCCGCCAGGTCCAGCGCGGTCTCCAGGCCTTCGATGGACTGGAACGAGCGCACGTCGTAGAGATCCATGTCGCCGCGCCAGACCCAGGCGCTTCGCCGCCCCCCCGGATAGCGGGAAATGGAGACGCGCACCGGCGGATTCTCCGCGGCGTGCCGGCAGCCGTCGAACGGCAGGCGCACGCCCCGGTTCATCCGATCGCCTTCGATCCGGAGAACCAGCTCCCCGCCGCCGCGCGCCGCATCCGGCCGCAGGGTCCAGGCGGCCTTTCCGATGCCCGCGGGCGGCAGCGGTTCAAGCTTCTGTTCGGCGTTACCGTTCACCAGCCAGCCGGGAGGGGCATCCAGCCGCACCCGCAGGGGTTCGGGCCACGGCTGGCGGGACGTGTTCAGCACCGTCAGGTCGAGAACAACAGGATGCCCGACCCACAACACGCCCAGGCGATGCCGCGGAAGGCGTTCCACAAACGGGCCCTCCAGGCTGTACGCCAGGCGCGGAATGCGCTGTTCCGCCAGCCGCCGCCGGACCGCCAACCGGCCCGCGGCTTCCAGCAGAATCAGCCCCGCGGCCGCGCCGCACACGATCCCCCAGCCCGCTCCGCCCAGCCGCAAGGCCCCCAGCCCCAGCAGGGCGGCCAGGCATTCAGCCGCCGTCCGAGGAATCCCCCCTTTCTTGGGAAAGACTTCCCAGGCGACATTGGCCAGGTACATCGCCCAGCCCGCGCGCCAGCGGGCCAGAAAAAAACACCGCGCCAGCGCCACCGGCGCCAGCAACCCTCCGCCGATTATCAACAGGGTCACTTTCACCGGCTCCCCACCCCTGACCTCTGACCCCCGCCCTCTGTCTCCTGTCCCCTGCCCCCTGTCTCCTGTCCTCTGCCTCCTGTCTCCTGGAATGGATCCCAGGGCGCCAGCGAATCTCCGCTGCCGGCCCCCACCGCCTCCAGGGTTTCGGCATAGCGGTTCAGAATGCCGGGCTGTGCCAGGCGGTCGCGGATGAAACGGTGGCCGGCTTCGCCCATGGCCCGGCGCTGCTCCGGATGGTCGGCGGCCTCGGCGATGGCCCGGGCCAGCGCGTCCGAATCGAAGGTCGGCACCACGACGCCCGCGCCGGCCTGACGGATCAGGTCCGCCTGCACGCCCTCCAGCGACGCGACGATCGGCAAACCCGCGCCCATGTAATCAATGAACTTGTTCTCGAAATAAATATGAATGAGCGGGCTGCGGAACAGCGTCATGAGGCCGGCATCCGCCGCCGCCAGGATGGCGGGCACCCGGCTTTTCGGCACCGGATCGTGGAAATGGATGTTGTCCAGCCCCAGTTCGCGGGCCAGGGCCATGGCGCCGGGCTTGCTTTGTCCGGCGCCGAACAGATCCAGGCGGATGCCGCGCCGATCCCTCAGGGCCGCCGCCGCCCGCACGATGGTGTCGATGGTGGTCACTTCCGTATGCGTTCCCGTGTACACCGCGACGAACGAATCCGACCAGCCCAACTCGGCCCGCAGGCGTTCGCGCCCGCCGGGCGAAATCCGGAACTGGGTTTCGTCGCAACCGTTCGGGAACACATCCACCCGCGACGGCGAAATTCCCTTGGCGAGGATTTCCGTTTTCAGGCCCGGGGTGAGGCACACCACGCGGTCGGCGCCCGCATACAGCGAGCGCGCCAGCGCCTGCAACGGGGCGGCCTGCCAGGGCGCGATGGCCTTTTTGACCACGAGGGCATCCGGCCACAGGTCGCGGATTTCCAGAAGGAAGGGCCGGCGCCAGCGGCGGGCCAGCCGCAGGGCGGCCAGGCCGCCGAACAGCGGCTGAATGCTCGCCATGACGACATCCGGCGCGGGCTGCCGCCGGCCGAACCGCCAGGCCCGCCAGGCGAAGGCGCCGTAGGTTTTCAGACGGTTGGCGAGGCTGGCGCGCAGGCCGGGGGGCACCGGCAGGCGGCGGACCCGCACGGAGCCGCCGCCGGGCATCTCCATCGTCTCCTCGGGTTCCGCCTGCTCGTTGTAGGCATTCAAATTGCACGCGAGCACCTCGACCGCATGGCCGCGCTCCGCCAGCCGCCGCACCAGGGCGCGCGGCTGGGCCGGCCCGGGGGAGTCCGGACCGGCGAAAAACTGGTGGATGTAGAGAATGCGCATGGGATTCCGTGGACGCAGAATCAGGAGGCTTTCCGCCTGGCGCCGGTCCTCAGCAGAAACTTCCGTTCTTTCCGGCTCAGGAGCCGCGAAAAGAACACAAGGAAATAGGCAACCGTCGGCAACGGATCGGCCCAGGAGAAAATTTCGTCCCGCAGGTTGCGTCCGAAGAACCAGAAGAAGCTCGGCCTCGCCTTGAAGCGGTCGGGCGACCGCAGGAACCAGACGCAGTCGCTGAGGAAATAGCGCATGTACAAGCCCTTCCGGTACTGGAACTGCGGCTCCGCCGGCAAGCCCAGCGCCAGCCGGTACAGGATATACGGAACCTCCAGGCCCGCTTCGACCAGGATCTTGATGCTGCGGGTGAAGCGCGGATTGACCTCCATCAGTTTCGGCACGCGGTCGCGCGGATCCTCGATGAAATCGCAGTCGCCCATCCCGTACCAGCCGATGCCCTGCAGGAAGCGGGTGGCGGCATCGAGAATGTCGGGGCGGTCCACGGTGGAATTGAGCGTGCTGGACCCGCCCGTGGGCGGATAGAAACGCGGCTTGTCATAGACGCCGCCGCACAGCGCGCGGCCGGCATCATCCAGAATAACCTCGGCCTTGTACTGCATGCCCGAGTGCGGAACAAACTCCTGCACGATGCAACTGTGGTATTCGGCGCGGGTGGTTTCGTACATCGCCTTCAGCTCGTCCGCGTTTTTCGGATAGGAGATGCCGCGCGCGCCGTTGCTGATGCAGGGCTTGAGCACCACCGGCCAGACCGGAATATCCTTCGCCACGGCGTCAATGCCGGCCTCGTCCGGATACCAGGTCTTCGGAACGGGAATGCCCAGCCGCTCGGCCTCCTTCATGGTCCGGGACTTGTCGCGGCAGAGGAAAAACCGGTCCATGTCCACCAGCGGAAGGCGCGTGAACTTCGCCAGGCGCTCCTTCGCCTGCGCCAGCAGCCACGTCGCGGTTTCGCCGCAGACCATCGTGACGGGATAATCTCCGCCCTTCACGGTCTCTTCCACCCAGGCGACAAACACCTCGGGCTCCGTGTTCGGATTGGGCGAAATCAGCCGGCGGACCGGATAGCGCGAAAACAGCCCCATGGCGAGCCGCCGCGGAGCGGCGGCCGTCACCCGCACGCCGCGGCGGTGCAGATTGGCCAGCACCGGCAGGCTTTCGTTTTCATCCGCGCCCAGCAGCAGGACGGGAGGTTGCGTGGTGGTACTCATGGGCATGAATGGTGAGAATATTGAATATGGACGCATTTTCCCCGCCTTCGACATTCGCGATTCTACATTCATCATTCGACATTAAATCTCCAAATCAATCGTTCCGTTCGCCGGCGCGTCCACCAGGCGCAATTGCCGCCGGCCGCCGCCGAAATCGAGTTCAAGCGGCAGGGCCGCCAGGGGGCGCGAACCCTCGTTCGCCACGGTGACGCGTTGGCCTTCCACGGTCACCTTCACGCAGCGGGTGCGGGGGCTCAGCACATCGCGCCAGTAACGTCCCACGGAGGTCAGAGTGCCGACGAACAAATCGCCGTCGTGGTCTTCCAGCACATGCCGAAGAAATTCCTCGGCGAGCGCCGCGCCCGCCCCGCCCTTGCAGCGCATCAGGTGGTGATGGGCCAGAAACACCAGGGCCCGGCCCCGCCGGCGCGCCGCCCCGGCCCAGTATTTCAGCATGGCGAGCTGGAACACGTTTTCGGGGTCGCGCGGATGCATGCGCGGCAGTTCCACGAAGCGCTCGCAGCCTTCGGGATGATGCGGCGGACCGAGCCAAACCAGTTTCTTCCATTTGGGACAGTCGGTTTCGGACCCGACCTCCAGGCCGGCCGCCTCCATCGCCCGGGCGGTGTGGCCGTCGAACACGTCGCTGGGGATCGTGAAACTGACGGGCTCGACACCCAGGGTTTCGCGCAGCACCCGCGATCCCTCCCGGGCGTTGTCGCGCTGTTCGGTGAAGGAGTCCGCCGGATGGCGGCTGAGCCAGGGATAATGTCCCGCGCCGATGCCTGCGTGGCTTCTCCAGCCGTTGCCGGGATCGGCCGCGGCATGGGTGCCGTAGTGCAGATGCATGTGGTTGCCGATCTCCGCGGCGAAAGGCCGGCTCGTCTCCACGGGCCATTCCTGCTCCGCCGACAGGTCCGCCTCCTCCCGGAGAAAACGGATGAACGACGGGATGTCCCCGGTCCGGCGGTCCCATCCGAACCGTTCGCAGAACCGGCGGTGTTCGCCGGGCAGCAGGCTCAGGCGCGAGGACAGCATCAGGCTGTTGGGCATGCGCAGCCGCCGGGCCATGCCCAGCGCGGCGCGCAGGCCTTCTTCCGACTGAAACGTGGCGGGATCGTACAGATCCTGATCGCCGCGCCACACGAACGCCCCCCGGGCGCCGTGCTTCCAGCGGCGAATGGACGCCCCGCGCAGGCTCCGGCCCGGCGGCAGCACCGAGCGCACGCGCAGGGTGCGGCGGAAATGGAAATCGCCGTGCTGCACATGCAGGCGGACGTCGCCCCCGGGACCGCACTGGGGCGCGTACAGCGAGAAGGTCATGCGGACGATTTCGCCCGCGGCCGGGCCGGGCCGCTCGCAGCCCGCGGATCCCCGGACTTCGATCTGGGCCGTGGCCGAGGTCACGTGAATGCCCACCGGCAGCTGCGCCGGGACCGGGGAGGTGTTCAGCACCAGCACGTCGAAAGCCTGTTCCCCGCGTTCGGGCCAGTCGCCCAGGTCATATCCGTCGCGGTTCCGTTCCAGCACCGGGCCGCGAAGCACGACCGCCAGGCGGGGAATGGGCAGCGGCACGCGCCCGTCGAGATCCCGTGCCTGCCGGGCGGGACATCCGGATTGGGCGGCGGCATCGGCCCGAAGGGCCAGCCCCCATGCCAGCCCCAGCCCCATGGCGGCCGCCCATCCCGCCCAGGCGCCGGCCCACAGCGCGAACCCCAGCGACAGCCCCGCCCATGCCGCCGCATCCAGCGCCCAGCGGCTGAACCGGGTTTTCCGTTCGGCCACTTCATAGGCCAGGTTGGCGGCCAGCATGAGGCCCCCGGCCCGGCAAGGCGCCAGAAACAGGCACTTGCCGAGCAGAAAGACGGCGCTCGCGCCGCCGAGACAGATTGCGATGATCCAGTCGCCCATGATTTTCATTCTACCGGGGGAGCGTCCCCCGCCAAAGGGCTATTTTCCGGCAAGGCCCGCCACCAGGCGGCGATTTCGGCGCCGGGCGCGCACCAGGGATTCTGCGCGGCCAGGCGTTCCAGCAGGCGCTCATAGGTCCATTGCCACTCGGCGTATTCCGGTTCGTTGAAGTAGTTGTTGTGCCACAGCAGCGACACCAGGCCCCCGGCGTCGATCACCGGCCCGATGGCATCCCAGGCCGCCTCCAGCGCGGCCGGACCGTCCAGCGCCAGGTTCCGGAACAGCGTGACATCCATGACGGTCAAGGGCAGCTCGAGGATGTTCCGTTTTTCGGGGAAGAACGGAAACAGCCGTCCGTCGCGCGGGCCGGGACGATCGGCCAGGCCGAATGTGGCGTCATACTCGAATCCGGCGGCTTCCTGAGCGGCCCAGGTATCCGCGGCCGAAAAGCGCAGCAGGTGGTTGCGGATGCCGACGGCGTCCACGCCCAGCGCCGCACGCAGGGCATCGCGGCTTTCCCGGTAGGCCTCCGCCCGGTCGAGGCGCAGCACGCCTCCATGCAGGCCGATTTCGCCGCCGGCGGCGCGGATCCGGTCCGCGATGCGCCGGAGCTCCGGGCAGGTCAGGCGGTAGCGCGGGCCATGGCGGCTCCAGTACGGGTCATGCAGCACGAAGAAGGTGGAGCGGAAACCGTGCCGCGCCTCGATCTCCAGGATCGTGCCGAAATCCTTTTCCGCGGGCTTGGGGGCAACCAACGCGCGGGCGACGCGCCGCAGAGCCAGGCGGAGGTTTCCCCGTTCGCCCTGCGCCAGCATCCGCCGCACGTGATTCAGATCGGCCAGGATGCGGAAGAGTTCCCGGTCGTGAATCTGGTCGATGTCGTGCGACAGAAACAGCGCAAACGGTCGGTTGTCCGGCCAACGGGTGGAAGGGATGCGGTTCATGGGTTCACCGGGTGCGCAGGCGGTCCAGTTCGAGCACGGCGGCGGCCCGGGGCGACAGCGGGCGCACCCAGCGCCGGAACGGACGGGCCAGGCCCGCCAGCAGGCCGAGCGGCGCGCGGTACTGCACATGCAGCCGGAGGGGCTCCTTGCGGAAATTAAACAGGCGGATCAGAAACTCCTGGATTTCGGTGTCGTGCGAGATGGAACGGGACCCGGCATTGATGTATTCGAAGCCCTGCTGCACGAGATAGTACTCGTTCATGGTCTGGAACAGCGCATAGGCGGGGTAGTGTTTCAGGTAATCGGGATGGTACTTGCCCAGCGTGTAGTCCACCTCGATGCGGTCATAGACCAGGTTCTGGTTGAAGCCGATAAGCTTGCCTTCGTGATAGGCCGCCCATTGGTGGCGGATGTCGCCGAACGGCTCGTCGCTCAGGACCCGGCGGGCGAATTCCTCCGGCGCCGGCAGGACGGCGCCGGTGCCGTAGCTGCGCACCGCGGCGCAATAGGTCTCGTAGCCGTTCTTCGCGATCTCCTGCGCATCCACCCGGCGGACCTCGCATCGTTTCAGGCCGCGCCGGATGTGCTTGCGGGCATTCTGCGAAGGCACTTCGTCCACGGGGACATGCGCCCGGCAGGTCAGCGCGTACCAGTCCGACCCGGCGGCATGCGGGCCGAAACCGTCCGTCCACTGCACCCAGAGCCCGCCCAGTTCGCGCAGCAGACGGCGGCCCTGCGCGGGGTCGAGCGTCATCCGCCGGGCCGCCGGGCCGACCGGCGCGATCCAGCCCGCCCGCCGCACGAACAACCCGCTGTCGAGAAGCACAAACGGCGTGTTCTTCTGCCGCAGCATGTCGGCATAGCGCTCCATCCAGCTCATGCCGACCCCTCCCCGCCGGGACCGGACACCCGGCGCATCCGCGAAAACCAGCGGAACACCGTAAGCGTTTCCCATTCGCCCAGCGGCCGGAAGCCCGCTTTTTCGATGCCGCGCCGGGAAGCCTGGTTCTGCGGCGACGCGGCGATCAGGACCGGACGGCCGAGGTCGCACAGGGTCAGGCTGTGGGCCAGCAGCCGCCCGTAGAGTCCCCGTCCGCGCGCCTCCGGCGCCGTCCAGTAGAATCCCAGCATCGTGCCCTCGCGGGCCAGGGCGCCGAAGCGGCGGCGGAACGGACGCCAGTCCTGCACCCACCCGTAGGCCAGCAGGCGGCGGCCGTCTTCCGACAGACACAGCAAGCGCGCTTGGCGGCGTTTCATCCGGTAGAACATGGCATCGGTCCATGGCGAAGGCACGGCGACGGCCCGGACGTGCCGGGGTATGTCCTGCCATCGTCCGTACACCCGCACCTGCGGGTCGGCCGCGCCGGATCCCTGGCGTGGATCCCATCCGTAAAAGCAGGTGCGGCGCCGGTCCAGCACGAATCGCCGCAGCAGGTGGCCCAGGCGTCTCATGCGGCGCCGCCCCGGAGTTTCCGATCCACGGCATCCAGCGCGACGGCCGCCAGCAGCACGGCCGCCGCATAGGCCAGCAGCCCGGCCCAGGGATGTCCCGCCGCGCTGGCTTTTTCCAGCACCGCCAGCAGCGGCTCGTGGATGCAGTACAGCGCAAAAGCCATGCCCGACACCCGCAGCAGGACGCGAAGCCCCGCAGGCGCCGCCCGCTTCAGCGTTTTCTGCAGCCAGGCCACCAGGACCAGCGCGGGCCAGGGAATGATCGTCAGCCCGGCGCAGCCCGCCATGTCCAGCCAACCCGACATTCCCTCGCCCCACTGGAAAAAGGAACGCCCCTTGAATACAAACCCCAGAAACGCCAGCAGCGGCAGAAACAACGCGAGATGCAGGCGCGCGTCGAACGCCGCCTCGCCCCGCGACGCCAGGCGGTCGGCCAGCAGCATGCCGGCGAAAAACGACGGAAACGCCACGACGGCCGCTTCCATGAAACCGCCGGCCCGCAGGGCCCAGCAGGACACCGCCAGCGCGCCCGCCGCGAGCAGCTCCTTGCGGCGGATTCGCCAGGTTGCCAGGAAAAGCGCATAGCACAGCAGCAGCAGCGAAATGAACCAGAACGGCGCCGTATAGCCGCCGGACACGACGGGCAGACGCAGCCACATGGGAATGCCCGCCGCGTTGGCCAGCAGCGCGGCCGGACCGTAGAGCCGGCCGCGCAGGAGCCAGGCGAACAGCAGCGTGACCGCCAGCGAAATCCAATAGACCGGGTAGATGCGCCAGAAGCGCCGTTTCAGCCAGGAACCGGGGTCCAGCCGCCCGCCCGCCCGGTTCACTCCGGCCTCCAGCAGCAGACCCGATGAAAACAGAAAGACCGAAACCGCCAGCTTGCCGGCGCTGGCAAACAGCCACAGCGGTTTCCAGAATTCGTGGGCGTAGGGAATATGGCAGGCCACCACCGCCAGAATCGCCAGGCCGCGCGCCAGCGTATTCGACTCCAGCAGTTCCCCGGAAGAGAGGCAGGCCGCTCTGGATCGGTCGTCCATCAGAACAATCCCCTCCGCAGGAATTTCATGGCGGTTTCCAGCGGCCACCAGCCCTTGTTGACCGTGAAATACGGTGTCAGCCGTCCGCCGAATCCCCGGAAAAAGCGCTCGATGGGGGGAATGACGGACCCTTCGAAATCGAAGGTGTCCAGGCCGGCTTCCTTCGCATGGCGGATCGCCTCCCAGACGGCCAGGGCGCCCGCGCCGTGATGGCGGTTTTCGGCGCGGTACCCGCCCAGCAGATAATAGGCGGTCCGATCGTCGTGCACGACAAAGCAGGCGGCGATGGGCGTCCCGTCGCGGCAGGCGACGTAGGCGTAGTGGTTGCCGGGACGGGCATGGCGGGTCAGGATGCCCTCCAGCACGTCGCGGTCCACGCCTTTATCCTGCCGGCCGAACGTCGCCAGCACCAGGTCGCGCACCTCGTCCAGACCCTGCGCCGGGCGCGCGGTCACGCCGTCGCGGACCGCCTTCGACACGTCGTTGCGGCGGTCCGGCGACATCTGCCTGCGGATCTGCTCCAGGGGGGGCGCCAGATCGAGCAGGTACGTGTACTGCGGCACCACCTTGTAGCCGCGCCAGAAAAACGGCAGCGCGTCGGCGATGCGCCGGTCCAGCGGCAGCATGCAGAGCGCCGGATGCCGCTCGTCCAGCCAGGACGCCAGGCACTCCACGGCCGCGCGGCGTTCTTCCAGCACCGCCACCGGATTGCTGGATTTCACCGCCAGAAACGGCCCGCAGGTTGGCGTGAAGGGCGCACGGCGAAACACCGTCAGTCCCCCGCGGCGCTCGGCATAGACCGCCGCCCCGCCCACGAGGGTGTCGCCCGCGTCGAACAGGCCCAGCAGGCGCATCCGGCTCCCGAACAGGTCCAGCCAATCCAGGCGGTTGAACAGCGTTCCGTGCCGTCGGGCCAGTTCGTCCCAGGCCGGCCGCTCCGAGGATGTCAGTTCCCGTATCTTCATAAGGCCTTCGCTCCGGCGAGCACGCGCCGGTACAGATCCAGCAGCACGGGCTCCATGTGATGCCAGCGGTATTTCGTTTCGGACAGCCGCCGCGCCTGCTCCGACATCGCCTGCATCGCGGCCCGGTCGGCGATCATTGTCGAAATCGCCTCGGCATAGGATTCCGGCGACTCCGGATCGGCAAGCACGGCGGCGCCTTCCCGGGCCAGGACGGCGAAATGCGAACGGGGAAACGCGGGGCCGACGACCGGCAGCCCGTACAGGAGATAGTTGAAGCATTTGTTGGGCGCGGCGATGCGGTGATTCGGCGTCGGCTGGAAGGCGATCAGGCCGATGTGGCACGAGGCGATGGCCTGTCCGACATCGGCGTAGGGCAGCCAGCCGGTCCGGACGACCGCGTGCTGCAGGCCATGCCGGGCCACAAAGGCCTCCAGCCACTCCTTCTCCGCGCCGAACACGTCGCCGACGATTTTCAGCACGACGCGATGCCTCGCCGCCAGCCGCCGCACCGCTTCGGCCATCGTCTTGAGCCCGCGCACGAAGGTCAGGCTGCCGTCGTGGCACAGGAGGATCTCCTCTCCGGGCCCGCGCGGCCCGCCTTCGCCGAACAGGTCCGCCACGGGCACGTTGAGAAGGGTCGCGGTGCGGTCCGGGCCCAGGACCGCGGCCAATTCCTCCGTGATGGCCTCGCTGGCGCCGATGGCGGCATCGCATTGCGCCAGCCAGCGGCGTTCCGCCGCGCGATAGACGGCCATCGCCGCCGGCCACAGCGGTTTCGGGAACCGCACCGCCGCCACGCCCGCCCACAGCTCATGGCTGTCGAAAATCACCTTCACTCCCGTGCGCCGCTTGGCCCGGAGCGCCGCCACCAGCCCGTCCGGTTCGTGGCAGTGCACAATGTCGAAATGCCGGTCGGCCATGGCCTGCGCCAGCGGCTCCACGGTCCGGAAGCGGTCTTTCAGGCCGCCGCCGCCGTCGTAATGGGCGAAGCGCACGCCGTCGGTCCGCTCGGGAAACGGCTTTCCGCGCGCGCAGAGCACGCAGACATCGGCGCCGGCCCGGGCCAGGCTGCGGGCCTCCTTGTAAAAGATGCGGTCGTCGTCCGCGGGATGCCCGCTGGTCGCCATGCCGACGCGGATGCCGGTCAGGTCGCTCACGATTCCGCTCCGCCGGCCGCCGCCACCGATTCCAGCCAGGCCGTCACCCGGCGCGCGCGCTCGTTCAACTCCAGGGTTTTCGCTTTGGCAACACCCGCGGCCGCCATGCGCCGGCGGCGGTCCGGATCGTCCCGCAGGGCCAGGATGGCGGCGCGGATGGCGCCGGCATCCGCGGGATCCACGCGAAGGGCCGTGCCGTCGTCCACGATGTCATCCATGTGGCGCCCGCTGGCGGTAATGACGGGCAATCCGCACGCCATGGCTTCGATGACCGAATTGCACGACCCTTCGATGCGGGTCGGCAGGACGAACACATCGCAGGCTCCGAGATAGTCCGCCATGTCGTCGTGGGGCACCGTCCCACAGAAGGCGGTCTGCGGATCCCCGGCGGGATGCGTCCCCCGTCCCAGCAGCACCAAGCGCACATCCGGCAGCCCGGCGACGGCCCGAACCAGTTCCGGATAGCCTTTCTGCGCAATGAACGGGCCGGCAAAGCCCACCAGAAACGCTTCCGCCGGCAGCCCCCGTTTCCGGCGCAGGGCCGGCCGGTCACCGGGCCGGAACCGGGCGGTGTCCACGCCGTTCGGAAAGACTTCGATTTTGCGCGCGGGAACATTCAGGCGGGCTTCCAGCGCCTCCCGGATGCAGGTCGAAACTGCCAGAAACGCGGTGGCGTCCGCCAGGTCCCGCGCGGCGCGGGCGAACCCGAACGGCTCCACCGTCCAGAATTCGCCTTCGCCCACGCCCGCGACCGACGGCACGCCCAGGCGCCGGCCGGCCAGGACCGCCGCATGCCCGGCGGGATACAGGAAATGCCCGTACACCAGATCCGGACGGGGCGACAGGCACTCGACCGCGGCCAGCGCCGACCGGACAAAGCCGGCATGGGTCCAGCGCCCCGTATGGAAGCCCCCCAGGCGGCGGGAGGAAAACGACACATAGCGCGGACGATGCACGACAACCGCCGGCCCGCCGTCCACGTGTTCGTCGGCGCAGGCCGGCGGCAGCGGACCGAAACGGCGGTCAAACACGCTGACCGGCCCCACGACCGCGCAGTCGTTGCCCTGCCGCGCCATGGCCCGGACAAACTGGCGGACGAAGGTGCCCGGCCCCGGCCGGCTCGCCGTGGGATAGTTGCCGGCAATGAAGGCAATGCGCATCAGCCTTCTCCGTCCAGTTCGTCCAGCCGCTTTTGAATGGTCCGCGCCTTGAACCGCCAGCCCCGGTTGGCGCCGGGATCGCCCCGGTTCAACAGCGGGCGCGCCAGGGCCAGCGCGCCCCGGATCGCCCCCGTCGCGAAGCGGTTGGTTTTCCCGAAGACGGGCAGTTCGGCCGGTTCGAAGCCCAGGCTGCGCTTCCGCCAGTCCACGGTGGGCGGAACGGGAATGGCCCAGCCCGCGTCAATCCGCCGGCATTCCGGCAGCGCCTGGTAGTGCAGGAAGGAGTCGAACCACAGCAGATCGTTGGGGTCCGCCGACAGATAGTCCCGATGGCTCTTGGCCACCAGCATGACGGCCGTGTCGTCCACCAGGCAGTTGTACAGGAACGCCACCAGCTTGCCGTTTTGGAAGGCGCCGAACCAGTCGCGGCCCGGCAGCGAGTGTTCGCGCGACAGATTGCGCCACCACTCTTCTTCATGCTCGACGTACCACTCCGGAGGCAGGCCGTGCCGGTTGCGCGCGGCGTTCGACACATAGATGTCGTGCAGGTCGCGGCGCCAAGGTTCCAGCTCCGTGATCATGTCCGTCTTGAAGCCGCAGCGGACCGCCTTGTTGATCGCCTGGCGGCGCTTGCGGTCGGCGATGTTCGCCAGGCTGTAGGCCTTCAGGTTGTCGCCCTGGATCACCCAGCGCGTCCGCGTGCGGGCCCCGGGCAGCGTGCCGGCCGGCACCACGTGCGAATAGCGGATGAACGACTTCAGCGGGGCGGGCCGGGCGGAACCCGGCGGAATTTCCTGCAGGGGATACAGCGGCTGGCAGCAGCCCCAGGACGTTTTCTTCCACCAGACGCCGTGGTGAACATGCACGCCGGACCGGATGCCGGCCTCCTGGCGCAGATAGTCTTCCAGCTTCATGAACCCGTCTCCCCGGAATCCGGTTCCGCCGCGGGCGGCGGGGCCGCCTTCCGCAGGGCGCGGCAGAACCGCTGCCGCAGCCGCAGGGCGCGCTTGCCCAGTTCCACCAGCCCGGCATGGCTGGAATAGTACGGCAGCTCGTCCGCCCGGAACAAAAACTGCTCCTTGTAATGATTCAGGCTGGGATGCTGGGGGCGGCCGTTGAACAGGATCCGGCAGGCGGGATCGGCCGCGGCATGGCTCAGCACCGTGAAGTAGAGCGCGTCCATCGGGCAGGCCTTGAGTTGCTCGGTGTCGGCCTTGGCCTGCTGGATGATGCGGATGCCGTCCACCTGGAATGTGCGCAGATAGGCGGCCAGCACGCCGTCCACGAAAGCCCCCCACCATTCGCGGCCTTCGAGGGCTGCTTCGCTGCGCATCTGCTCCCGCCAGGCCTCCGCCTCCGCCGTGTAGCGTCGCGCGGACACCTCGGAGCCGCCGCCCTGGTCGTGGCGGCGGACCTGGGACAGATTGATTTCGCGGAGACGCTCCAGGCGGGCAGCCACATCGGCCAGGGGGCGGACTTCGCAGCGTTCCAGAGCCCGGCGGACCTGGTTGCGCTTTTTCTGAGGCAGGGCCGGCAGGCCGAATCCGTCCAGCCGCTCGCGTGGCAGCGCCATCACGGGCAGGAACCGGTTGGCCTGGCCGGCGTCGGGCACCGGATGGCTGTAGCCCAGCCAGCTCCGGCTCCGGGCCGGCCGCGCCGACCCGCGGTCGAAGGCCTTGTACACAAAGGCCGGCTTGCAGTAGAAGCGGCGGATTTCCTCCCACCACACGCCGTCGTGCTCGTGTAGGCGCCGGCCCAGCCGGCGCTGCTGCTCCGCGTATTGCGCTTCCGTCAGCATGAACCCGCTCCCGTTGCCGGGCCCCGCAGCGCATCCGCCACGCTGTCCGCCCGGCGGTATGCCGCGGACGCCGCCATCCGGTCATAGCATGCGCGGGTCCGGGGCCACTCCTGCGGCCGGCGCGCCACCTGCGTCAGGCGGCGCGGCGCCAGCGCACCCGCCGCTTCGTCCAGATCGGTCAGCCGGAGAATCATGGGCAGGGCCGGCCCGATCCAGTGCGAGCTTGGCGGATCGCGCAGAATCACGTGGCCGATGGACGGTTCGAGCAGCGCGGCATACAGCCCGGCCACGCCCGCTTCGCCCGCGCCGTACACGGCGATGTCCGACGCCTCGACGCCGCGGTCGCGCACGGCCCACGCCGCCGTGCGCAGAATGTCCCGGATCCGCAGAGCCGCCAGACTCCGGCCCGTCAGCGCCGCCGTGCGTTCGAGATCGGCATGCGCGTGGGCGGTCAGCGGCCGTTCCGAGAAGCGCGGCGACAGGATCGCCAGCGCATGCGTGCGCAGGACCGGGAAGAATTCGTCCAGGTCCGGAAAAATGACCGGTTCGCCGGGCGAGCGCGACCAGATAACCAGCGGCAGCGGACCCGTCCTGTCCTTCGGCGTCAGCAGGGACACCTTGACCGGCACCCCCGCCTCGGCATCGAACTGGTAATCGCGGAAGCGGGCCATTTCCCCGGCATAGCCCCCGCTGGCGGCGAACGCCCGCGTGCGGAAGGGAATCTCTTCTTTCGCCAATCCGCCCAGCACCGTGGAGCGCAAGCCCGACAGGATTTCTTCGCGGCGTCGCTGCCACTCCCCGCGGTCGGCCGGCTCCGGTGGCGCCGGGCGGCGGATCCACCGGTCCTGGATGCGGCCGTTCAGAGCATCGTCCGGCACCGCCGGCAGACAGCGCAGGGTTGCCGGCGGTTCCGGGGGCGGCCCGGCGGCGGCGGCCTCGGCCGCCGGCACGGCTTCTCCCCGCAGCCAGCGGCACATCCATTGGCGGGTTTCCTGCAGGAAATGCGGCGGATCGGCGTGCCCGGCCCCGGACTCCACCAGGCGGATGCGGCCGCCGCCGTCCGGCCCGTACAGGTCGTAGATCTTCCGGGCGCGGCGGGCCGCCTCGCGAAACCCCTCGGGCGGAAAAATGACGTCCCGGCGTCCGCCCAGAATCAGCAGGGGCCGCGGGGCGATCAGCGCCAGGACTTCCGGGAAATCCATGCCGTGCACGTTGGGATAATACGTGCAGTCGCACTGCTGGGGAATCAGGCCCCGGGCCGCCTGGGTGCCGAGGGTATAGGTCGAGCACGACGGCGCCGCCGCGGCGACCCGGTCATCGAGCGCCGCCCAGAACTGGGTAATGACGCCGCCGCCGGAGATGCCCGTGGCCCCGACCCGCGCCGCATCCACCTCGGGACGGGTTTCGAGCCAGTCCAGCGCCCGCATGGCGTTCCAGACCTCCACGCCGGCCGGCGTGTAGCCCAGCGACAGCCAGTGCCACTGCTGCAGGCGGTTGGTGCCCGGATGGATGCCGGGGATTTCCCCGTAGCCGACCGGGTCCAGCACCAGCAGCGCAAACCCGTGAACGGGATACCAGAGATACCGGTCCTGGAAACCGGTCTTCGCCCCGTCCAGTGAAGCCCAGTGTCCGTTCAGATACACGACGGCCGGCACCGGGCCGTCCGCGTTCTTCGGCAGGTAGAAATTGCCGGTGACGTACAATCCCGGAAGGCTCTCGAACACCCATTTCTCCGCCCGGTAGTCCGCCCGCTCCCACCCGCCCGTCATCCGCGCCCGCAGCGGCGTCCGCTCCGGCAGCGGCTCCAGCCCCAGCATGTCGCGCAGGCAACGGCGCGCCTCGGGGCGGCGGCGGTCCCAGTCGGCGCGATCGGCGATCTCCGCCAGGCAGGCCTCCGACAGGCGCACCGCCTCGCGGACCAGGCCGGCGCGGGCCGCCGCCTCGCGGGCTCCCACCGCCCGCGCGTCCAGCCGCCGTTTCACGGCGCGGCGCAGGCCGGCGGGAATCCCCGCCGATGCGGACCGGACCCATCGGGATAGAAAAGCCGCCATGTCACGTTCTCCGATTGAAAGCCGGCAGGCCCGAAGCCGCCGGGACCATGGGCGAGCCCGAAAAGCCGGCGCCCCACCCGGCGGGAGCCGGCGGCCCCCATCCCGGCGCCTCCCAGCCCGTCGCCGCCCAGGCGGGGGCCACCGCGGCGGCGCCCTGCCCGGCCGCCAGGCGCACCGTGCGCTCCGCCCAGTGCGAAACGCCCACCACCAGTCCCAGCAAAAACATCGTATCCTGCGCAATGAAATTCGGCCGCGACAGAAACCCCGACAGCACCAGAATCAGCACGATCAGACGCGCCATGTTGATGCGATAGCCGATCAAGGGGTCTGCCACCCGCCGCAGGCATCCCGTCAGCCGCCGCCAGACCAGCAGATAGATGGAAAAATACATCAGGAACCCCGGCAGGCCTGTCGTGGCGATGATTTCCGCAAACTCGTTGTGGGCGTAATGCCCGGTGCGCGACACCACGCCGAACTGCCCCAGCCCGGTGCCGAAAATCGGATTCTGCGCAAACACGCGCAGGCCCGTCAGGAACAGTTCCAGGCGCGTCTGGCTGCTGCCGTCCTCCAGCTGCGTGGCGTTGGTGAAACGAACCCCGAGATAGGTGGATTCCACGACGAACTGGAACATCCAGTACGCCAGCACCAGCACGACCAGCGCGCCGACGACGGCCTTCGACTTGTCCTTGGACCCGCCCACCATGCACAGGACCGGCCAGAGAACCGCCGTGGCGATCAGCGCGACAAACGCCCCGCGGGAAGCGGACAGCACCACGCCGTACAGGGCGATGACGCCGCCGGCCGCCAGACCCCCCCGCAGCCACAGGCTCTTCACCTCCTGCATCAGCGCCAGCATGCCGATGATGCCCAGCACGCAGTAGAACCCCACGGCATTGGCCCCGGCAATCCGCTCCACCACCCGCGTATCCGCAATGCGGTCGAAACTGATGGGCCCCTGCCCGTACACCACGCGGAAAATGGCCACGCCGAAATAGGCCAGATACAGCCAATGCATCGAGCCGGAGCGTTCCATCACCAGCGACAGCACCGTCACGATCATCGTCAGTTCCAGCACCAGCTTCAGAAAGAGCCGGAACATCGCGGCATCCGTCACGAATATCCCGCCCAGCATGGCCCAGAGCGAAAAGCCCATCAGCAGGACGCCCTCCCGGGGCAGATCCCGCAGGCGGATGTGGCGCCACAGCACCGGTACGGTCGCCACGGCCACCAGCCCCGCCCCCATCCAGATGGTCCGCTGCACAAACTGGGGAATCTGGCCCAGCGTGAAGGCGGCGAAATAATACAGCGCCCACACGACGGCCAGCCGCTGCCAGCTCCGCCGGATCCGCTCTTCCGGAGACATCCTCACCCCGCCGCCTCCGGCGCCGGCTCCCCGGCGGTCTCCAGCACCTCCACCAGCCGGCCGACGCTCCCGGCCCCGGCATAGGCGTCTTCTCCGGCCTCCGGACGCCGGGGCTGTCTCGCCGCCTCCACGATCCGTTCCGAATCGGCGCCGGCCAGGACATTCCAGCCCTGCTGCACGGTTTCCACCCATTCGGTTTCTTCCCGCAGGGTCACGCACGGCACCCGCAGCCAGTAGGCTTCCTTCTGGATGCCCCCGGAGTCGGTCAGGATCACCGCGGCGTCCGCCTCCAGCCGGGCCATGTCCAGATATCCCGCCGGCTCCAGCAGGCGCAGACCGCCCGCCGCCGCCAAGGCCGGCAGCCGGCTTCTCGTCCGCGGATGCACCGGAAACAGCACCGGCCTGTCCCGCGCCACCGCCTGCAGGGCCTCCATCAGCCGCGCCAGCCGCGCGGGGTCGTCCGTGTTTTCCGCCCGGTGGATCGTCGCCAGCGCATACTGGCCCGGCGCCACGCCCAGGCGATTCAGCACATCGGATTTCCCGCGCGCCACGGAGACGGCATGCATCAGGGCCTCGTACATGACATCGCCGACCCGGTGGACGCCGTGCCGGATGCCCTCCGCGGCGAGATGGTCCACCGCCGTTTGGCTCGGGCAGAACAGCAAATCGGCGATGTGATCGGTCAGCACACGGTTGATTTCCTCCGGCATGCGGCGGTTGAAACTGCGCAGCCCGGCCTCCACGTGCGCGACCGGGATGTACAGCTTGGCCGCCGCCAGCGCCCCCGCCAGCGTCGAGTTGGTGTCGCCATAGACCAGCACGCGGTCCGGCTTTTCCCGCAGCAGGACCTCCTCGATCGCCGTCAGCATCGCGCCGGTCTGCGCCCCGTGCGCACCCGAGCCGATCTCCAGATTCACGTCGGGCCGCGGAATGCCCAGCTCGTCGAAAAACACCTGCGACATGTTGCCGTCGTAATGCTGGCCGGTATGCACCAGAATTTCGCGGAACCGCTTGCGCAGGCCGCGGCTGACGGCCGCCGCCTTGATGAACTGGGGACGCGCCCCGACGATGGTCACGATGGTCATGGCGTCTCCTTGCCTCCCGCGGCGGAATCCGCGGACGCCGCCAGCGGCCGCGCCTGCGCCCGCCACAGCATCCACAGCCAATGCTTCGCCTGATCGATCCGTCCCCCGCGCTCCGGCGCCCGGGCGTCTTCATACACGGACCGGTACAGGTCCATCACCCGCTCCATGGCAAACTGGTCTTCATACAGGGTCCGGGAAAAGGCCGACAGGCGCCGGCGGGCGTCGGGGTCGGTCAGCGCCTGCCGGATGTTCGCATAGTTGCGCTCTTCGTCCCACCCGGCCGCTTCGCTGCGTTCGGAAAAATTCCCGTCGAACAGCGTCTGCCAGTTGCGCTCGTTCACCAGCGCCGGCAGGCGCCCGGAGCGCGCCGGCACCAGCAGGGGGCGGCCCCGCGCCGCGGCCTCCATCAGCCCGCGCCCCGTCCCTACCACCAGATCCCCGGCATCCAGCACCGCCGAGGCCTGTCCGGTCAGGTCCGGATCGCTGATCACCGCGCCGTGGGGACCGAGCCGCTCCCGGATGGCCTGCTCGGTCTGCGCGTTCTGCACCGCGCCCAAAAACACCAGTTGCACCGGCACGCCGTCCGACGCCAGGCGCTCCGCCAGCCGGATGCTCATCTCCGCCGTCCGGAAATAGCTGGGCGAAATCCGGCCGATCCGCAGCAGCACCGGCTTGGCCGGATCCAGCCGCGCACGCAGCGCCGCCACCTTGTCCGCATCCGCCGCCACCGCGCCGATCCGGTTCGGGATGCGCCGGATTTGCGTACCGCGGAACGCCCGCCGGGAACGGAAATAGTCTTCGTTCTCCCGGCTGTACACGATCAGCCGCGGCACCCGGGGAAAGTAGCCCCACGGATAGGCGCGTGCCGCGGGATCGGGCCCCCCGCACTTGGTCAGCAGCAGCCCGCATCCCGTCCGCCGCGCCGCCGCGCGCGCGAACGCGCCGGCAATCGGATCGAACGCATGAATGACATCGGGCTTCACTTGCTCCACGATCTGTCTGAACCGCGCCAGCTCCCGGCGGCGCAGGCGTCCGGGACCGAATTGCACCCGGTGCGTCGGACAGGGCAGATCCGCCAGCGGCGGGCTTTGAGCGCAGCCGAACACCGCCACGGTGCAGTCCGCCAGCGGAGCCAGCGCCTCGACCAGCGCCCGGAAACTGTACAGATGCCCGCCGATGCCGGTGGTGTCGCCGGCATCGGTCGTCAGCAGAATGTTCAGTCGTTCAGCCACCGAATCGTCCATCCCAGACGGCCGGCCGGAACGGCCCGCTCTCGCTCAGGCGATTGGGGGCTCCCGCCGGATTCTTTTCGGCCAGCAGATGAACCCGCCGCGACGGCCCCCATTGCAGCGGAGCGTCCCGCCGCAGCGCCAGGTGAACCAGGAATGCCGTCCAGTGGCCGGCCACCTGCCGCCAGCTGCTCTCGTTCCGGATCGTGCTCGCGGTGAAACGGCGGAAGCCGCCCGGCCGCAGCATGGCGTTCACCGCCCCGATGTTCAGCCGCCAGTATTCCGGCGCATCCGACACCGCCGTCTCCGGCGTCCAGTCCCCGGCGGCGGCCGCCGCCGGGCGGACTTTTCCGGCCGGCCGGCCGTGCGTCGCCCCGCTGAAGCCCGGCGGAAACAGCATCGCCGGCATGCGCCATTCCAGCGACAGGCATTCGCACAGCGACCCCATCCGCGACAGCGCCGTGAACGGATCGGGGATCCGGTGCAGGAACCCCCACGCCAGGATCCAATCCACCGGCTGCAGCGTTTTGCGGAATGCCGGATCCAGAATGTCGCCGGTCTCGAAACGCACCTGTTGGAACCCCAGGGCGCGACGGATGAAATCGGCCTTGCGGATGCGGGTTTCGTCCAGATCCAGCCCCAGCACCGTGGCGCCTTGTTCAGCCAGATAGAAGGAGTACACGCCTTCGCTGCAGCCGATATCCAGCACGGTCTTGCCCTGTACGTCGAACGTCTGCACCAGGCGGGTCTTGCGGCGGTCCTTGGGCGACCCCTGGCCGCCGGCAGGGCGCGTCAGGCGGCCGTCCGGCAGCCGGTAGGGCGTCAGCCAGTGCCCCTCTCGGGTCAGAGCCTCCAATTCGTCTGCCGAATACGCCTGCGGGCTGTTTGCCTTGTGTTCCATGCCGTCCTCCCTGTGCCTCACCGCTCCGGGCCTCCGCCGGACCCCGCGGGCGTTCCCGCGCCGTCGAAAATCCGGTCGAACATCTTTTCGGCGCCGCGCCGGGTGTAGAGGCCCGACACGACGTTGGGCCAGACGCCCGCATCGCCCCGGAACACCAGTCCGCGGACCCGCACCGGGATCGGATCGGTTTCCAGCGCGGCCAGCACGGCCGCGCGGTGCAGGCCCCGGCTGACCTGCCAGCGCCACTCGCCATCCTCCCGCAGAAACACCAGCGCTTCGATGTCGCCGTCGGCCCGGTCATGGCGCCGGTAGCCCGAGCGCCGGATGGAGTCCAGCGCCGCCAGCAGCCGCGCGCTTTCCGCCCGCAGCTTGTCCTCCGTCACCGGCCCGTAGGCCTTGTCGCCGTGGGCGGCCGACAATTCCCGCCCCTGCCCCCGGCTCTCCCGCCGGGCCACGCCCTCCATCGCCGCCGCCTTCTGGGCGAGGGTGGCCGGCGTCCAGGGTTCCGGCACGGCCCAGACCGGCGCCTCCGGCAGCCCGGGCGCGTCCGCGTCCTCCAGCCCGGCCCAGTCGTGCAGGCGGCGCGGCTGCACCGCCGCATAATGCCGGCCCAGCACGGTGCGGATCGTCCCGCCCGGATCGTCCGCCGCCAGCGCCTCCGCCGCCGCGCGCACAAACGGATTCGTTCCCGGCTCCAGCGGATAAAACCGGATCCGCCCGCCCGTCCGCGGCGCGGCCACCAGAACCCCCCGGACCGGATGGCTCAGCCACTGGCGCGGATCGTTGCCGGCGGCGCGCACATCCACCGGACCGGCCTGCCGCTCCAGGCGGTAGCCGAGGCGGTGGAGACAGTGCAGAATGGACGCCTTGATCATCGGAGACTTAAGGGGGACCCGCCGCCGGACCGCCCGGCGGCTGCTCCCGGATGATCGCCATGATCTTGAAATACAGATAGAACCGCAGCGCGCTCATGGACAGGCTGTACAGCACCAGCGTCCACGCCTGCGACAACTCCAGCCACCAGCCCGCCAGAAACGGCGCCACCATGAACCCCACCCGCAGCAGGTTCATCTGGAAGTAATACGTCTGCTTGCCGAACACGTTCAGCGCGCTCACGATCGGACTGGAGACGAACTGCGTCAGCAGATAGACCGACATGATGCTGGCGAACACCCCCGCCGGCCGCCACACGTCGCCGAACACCAGCTGGAACAGCCACGGCCCGGACAGCAGCAGAATCAGAAACGGCGGCACGCTGATCCAGAACAGCTTGCGGGTGATGCCGCGGGTGATCCGGTAGATCTCCTCCGGCCGCTTGCGGCCCACCTTGGCGATTTCCGCGTAGTAGGCCTGCCCGATCGTATGCCCCAGCAGCGCCATGGGCAGCGCCATGATCATCAGCGCCAGCCCGAACTGGCCCGTCGCTTCCGCCCCGTGGTGCCACGCGAAAAACAGCAGCGGGGCCTTCGACGAAAAGCTCAGCAGGAACTGCGACGGCAGCCGGTACTTCGGAAAGTCCGCGTAGCGCCGCAACAGAAATCCCATCCGCCGGAGGGACACCTGCCGCGCCAGCCCGCGGTGATCCCGCCGGAACCGCCGGAACAGCATCCACGACCCGCCCGACTGCATCAGGATCTGCCCGATCAGCAGTCCCAGCGGCTTGAGCCCCAGCAGCCCCAGCCCGATCTTCGAAACCGCCCCGATCACCGACTGCCAGACCTGGGTCTGGGCCAGCGACTTGAATGCCTTGTCGCGCACCGCCCAGTGGCTGACGATCTCGTAGAGCCCCGTGCCGATGATGGCCACCGGCAGCAGCCACCAGTACGGCAGCAGCCGCTCCATGTGCAGCGCCTGCAGCACCGGCTCCGAAAACAACAGGAAGAACACCAGCACCAGCGGCGAAATCGTCAGCAGCAGCGCCCCGCACAGCACCGCCAGATTCAGCGCCATCCCGTCGCGCTTGGGCAGCGGTATCGCCGTGCTGTAGGCCAGCGTGACGAACGGGATCAGCATGGCCGCCAGCGACGCGAACACCGACAGCACCCCCATGTGCTCCGGCGTGTAGATCCGGGTGATGAAGGGCGCCGATCCCGCCGCCACCACCCGCGCCAGCATCGCGCCCGACGTCAGCAGGGCCATGTTGCGGAAAATGGCCGCCAGCGGCCCCGAGCCGTGCCATTTCCGGGACAACACCGACAGGAGCCGGCGACCGGCGCCGGCGCGCCCCTCTGGATTGCGCTCTTCCATCCAATGCGATCCCCGTTCGTTTCGGCCGTTCAACACCGCGCCACGCTTCCGCCCAGACGCTGCATCTTGTCCACGAAGCGGTCATAGCCGCGCTCGACCTGCCAGGCGTCGGCCACGCGGGTCGGCCCCTCGGCCGTCAGCCCCGCCAGCACCAGGGCAATGCCCGCGCGCAGATCCAGCGCCGTCACCTCCGCGCCCTTCAGCCGCCGCCCGCCCCGGATCTGCAGCAGATCCCCCACGACCGTATAGTCCAGCCCCATCCGCCCCAGCTCCTCCGCATAGCCGTAGCGCCCCGGAAACCGCAGGTCCACGATGCGGGTCTGGCCCTCCGCGCACGCGCCGTACACCGCGAACAGCGGCTGCATGTCGGAATTGATCCCCGGATACGGCCCCGTGGACAGGTCCACCGGATAGGGCCGCCCGCCCCGCGCAATCAGCCGGTCGCCGTTCCGGTAGAAATGCGCCCCGCTCTCGCGCAGGTGGATCAGCGGCACTTCCAGATGGTCGAAGGGAAACCCTTCGATCTCCACGTCGCCGCCCGTGATCACCGCGCCAATCAGCCATGTCAGCGCCTCGACGTTGTCGGGAATCACGGCATGCCGCGCCCCGCCCAGCCGCGCCCCGCCCCGCACCCGGATCGATTCCTGCCCGCGCACCTCGATCTCCGCCCCCATGGTTTCCAGCATCGCGATCAGATCCATGATCTCCGGCCGGATGTGGGGATTCCAGATCCGGGTGTCCCCGCGGGCCAGCGTGGCGGCCAGAAGGGCGTTTTCGGTGGCCCCGGTGGAACGGAACGGCAGATGGATCTCCGCGCCGCGCAGCCCGTCCGGCGCTTCGGCGCACAGCCGCCCGTCTTCTTCCCACACCCGCGCCCCCAGCGATTCCAGCACCAGCACGTGCAGATCATGCTTCCGCTCGCCCAGCCGGCAGCCGCCGGGCAGGGGCACCGATCCCGCCCCGGTCCGGGCCGTCAGCGCCCCCAGCAGCAGCAGCGTATTCCGGATGGACCGCCCCGCATACTCCAGCCGCGACGGCGGGCTCCGGTCCTCGGCGATGACAATCCGCCCGGAGTCCGTTTCGCAGCGCTTGCCCAGCGCCTCCAGCATCTCCACCTGCACCTGCGCGTCCAGCAGCGTGTCGGGATAGTTCGACAGCTGCACCGGCTCCGGCGTCAGCACCGACGCCGCCAGCAGGCGCAGGGCGCTGTTCTTCGCCCCGCTGACCCGTACCCGGCCGGCCAGCCGCGACGGCTCCACCCGGTAGGCGTCGCCGCCGGCCTGTTGGGATGATTCATTCATGCTTCGACTCCGCTTGGCGCGCGCCGTTCCGCCCCGGCCGCTTCATGCGCCGGCACCATGCCGCCGTGCGGCCGCACGTACCGCGCCTCCGTCTCCATCCACAGCCCATGCCGCGCATGCACCGCCTCCCGGATCGCCCGGATCAACGCCAGCACGTCCGCCGCCCGCGCCCCCCCCGTGTTGACAATGAAATTCGCATGCTGCGGACTCACTTCCGCGCCGCCCGCCCGGCGGCCCTTGAACCCGAGGGACTCGATGATCCGGCCCGGCGGGCCGGCCCGCGCATACAGCTCCGGCGAACTCTTGAATACCGATCCGCAGCTCGGCGCCTTCCGGGGGAATTTCCTGCGGCGCTCTTTCAGATATCCCAGCATCGTCCGGCGGATGTCCGCCCGCGTCCCGTCCGCCAGCGCCAGCGAAACGCAGACAATGGTCAGGCCCGGCTCGTGCAGGAACAGGCTGTCGCGGTAGGCAAACCCGCACGCCGCGCGATCCAGCCGCCGGATCTCCCCGCCGTCGCTGCAGGCCTCCACCCATTCCACCGACTCGCCGACGCACCGCTGCTGGCTGCCGCCGTTCATCGCCAGCAGTCCGCCGATCGTCCCGGGAATCCCCGCGGTGTGCTCCAGCCCCGCCAGCCCGTGCCGGCAGGCCGCCAGCGCCACGCGGCAGGCCAGCGCTCCCGCCTCGGCCGCGATCCGCCGGCCGTCCACGGCGATGGCATCCATCTTCCGGCCCACCTGGAACACTGCGCCGCGGAACCCCTCGTCCGCGAACAGCAGGTTCGATCCCCGGCCGATCACCGCCGCCGGCACGCCCGCCCGGCGGGCCGCCTCCAGCCCGGCCAGAAGCTGCGCGCGGGATTCCGGCTCGACCAGCACATCGGCCGGGCCGCCGATCCGCCAGGTCGTGTGCCCGCTCATCGGCTCGCCGCGCCGGCACGGCACACCCGCCGCCGCCAGCTCCCGGCACAGGACTTCGATGGATTCCGCTTCGTTCATTCAACAAACCCGCCAGGCCTAGTTTCCGCTCCGGAACGAATCATAGCCCCGCTCGCCCCGGGCCAGTTCGGCCGGCAGCGGGCTCTCCTCGTCGAGATCCAGGCAACGGAGGACTTGGTTCGTGGTCGCTGGTCGGTGGTCAGTGGTCGGTTCGGATCCATTCCGACTATTGACCTCTGTCCCCTGCCCCCTGTCTCCTGTCTCCTGTCCCCTGTCTCCTGTCCCCTGTCCCCTGTCTCCTGTCCCCTGTCCCCTGTC
>ENA-UOXR01000874-UOXR01000874.1-bioreactor-metagenome-genome-assembly--contig:-NODE-874-length-34195-cov-5.394171_pt1 | contig 34195 bp, 28 predicted proteins | sample MGYA00238164_ERZ764825 | MGnify/ENA primary metagenome ERZ764825 (study PRJEB28920, sample SAMN05720171) | bioreactor metagenome | isolation source: Anaerobic biogas reactor | place: USA:Washington... | reverse complement strand
GAATTGCCAACGCGACATCCAGAGCGGCCAGGCGGGGCTGGGCCACCTGCTGGCAGAGGGCGTCAGGCGCGCCTCGGCCAAGGTCGGAAAGGGCAGCGAGCGCTTTGCGATGCACTCCAAGGGGCTAGAGCTCCCTGGCTATGATGTGCGCAGCCTCAAGACCTTTGCCATGGGGCTGGCTGTGGGAACGCGCGGCGCCTGCCATAACCGCTCCCTGGCCTATGAGCTCGATATCAAGGGCACCGTCGATCGCTTTACCGTCGACCACGAGCGAGGACGCCTGGCCAAGGAAAAGGAAGACTTTGCCTGCATTCTGGATTGCATGGTCATCTGCAAGTTCCTGCGCAACTGCTTTGACGATTTCGAGCAAGAGGTAGCGCAGATCTATACCATGGTTACGGGCATCCCCATGACCGCAGAAGGGATCGCGGCCGTGGGCGAGCGAGTCTGGAACCTGAAGAAAGCCTTCAACATCCGCGAAGGCTGGAAAAAGGCCGATGACTGGCTCCCCGCGCGAGCGCTAGAGGACCCTGTTCCCTCTGGCCCCGCCAAGGGATCCGTCATCACCGCCGAGGAACTGCGCATGGAGATCGACGATTACTATGCGGCGCGCGGATGGACGCCCGAGGGGCTGATCCCCAAAGCCAAGCTGATAGAACTCGGCCTGGACGATGTGGCTGAGGCCATCGGCGTGGAACCCGCGCCCGAGCCAGCCTTTTCGGCCGAGGAGGCCCGCTAATGGCAAACATCGGTTACCAGCACATCGTTTGTGACCCCGTCGAATGCATCGGCTGCCGCCTATGCGAGTATGCCTGCTCGGCAACCAAGCACGGACGCTTTGATGGCACGCTGTCGCGCATCCGCGTGGTGCGCATCGAACCCATCACCATGACGGCCATCAGTTGTCGGCTGTGTGAGGACGCCCCCTGTATCTTGGCCTGCCCCGTCAAGGCCCTGTCGCGCTCGGAAGAGAACGGCATCATCCTGGTGGATGAGGATCTCTGCGATGGCTGCGGCTGGTGCGTGGAAGCCTGCGAGTTCGGCGCCATCGTCCTGAACCCCGCGACCAACAACGCCGAGATCTGCGACCTCTGCTCCGACCTGCCAGAGGGGCCCGCCTGCGTGCGCTTTTGCCCCAGGGACGCCCTGTCCATCGCCACTCCTGAGGTGTTGAGGCAGCAGGCCCGCCGCGACGTGGTCGCTCGTTTGCTCGAGGAACTAGAGTAGCACCCCATACAGCAACGCCCAGCCCTGAAGGGTTGGTGCGTTGCTGCATGCTTATCATCGGCAAGAGGAGCCGTGAATGGAACAGAACGGGGATCTCCGCATCGGCGTCTATATCTGCAGTTGCGGATCCAATATCGGTGGTGTGATCGACCCAGCCAAGGTGGCCGACTACGCCTCGCATCTGCCTGGCGTCGTCATCGCTCGCGACAACCTGTACATGTGCGGCGATCCTGGGCAAAACCTGATTCAGCAAGACATCCGCCAACACAAGCTGAACCGAGTCGTGGTCGCGGCCTGCAGCCACCGCATGCACGAGCCGACCTTTCGCGCTTGCGTATCCGAGGCGGGCCTGAACCCGTTCCTCATGGAGATGGCCAACATCCGCGAGCAGGTCACCTGGGTGCACGCCGATGACCCCGAGGCATCGCTGCTCAAATCCAAAGAGCTGGTGGCCGCAGCCGTGGCCAAGGTCAGCGCCGCTGAGGAGCTGCAACCCATCACCGTCCCCGTGACGAAAAAGGCGATGGTCATCGGCGGCGGCGTGGCGGGCATCAGTGCCGCTTTGGATCTGGCCGATATGGGGACCCACACCTATCTGGTGGAGAAAGAGCTCTCCATCGGGGGCGTCATGGCCCAGCTGAACAAGACGTTCCCCACCATGGACTGTTCCATTTGAATTCTCGCACCCAAGATGGTTGACGCGGCGCGTCACCCCAACATCACCATCCTCGCCAACACCGAGGTCGAACACGTCGACGGATTCATCGGCAACTTTTCGGTGAACCTGATCACAAAGCCCAGGTACGTCATCGCCGATCGCTGCAACGGCTGCGGCGCCTGCGCCCAGGCGTGCCCCATCGAGGTGCCCAATCCCTTTGAGCTGAACATTGCCCCGCGCAAGGCCATCGATGTTCCGCACGGACAGGCCGTGCCGCTGGTCTATGCGGTGGATATGGACCATTGCATTCATTGCTACAAATGCGTGACCGCCTGCGGCAAGCTGGACGCCATCGACTTTGCCCAGCAACCTCAGGAGACCAACATCGAGGTGGGCACCATTGTGGTGGCCACGGGGTTCTCCTCGTTTGATCCGTCGGTCATCCCAGAGTACGGCTATGGCCGCTACCCCAATGTCATCACAGCCATGGAGCTCGAGCGTCTGGCAAACTCGGCTGGCCCCACCGTCGGACGGCTGGTGCGCCCCAGCGACGGCCAGCCCCCCCAGAGCATGGCGATCATCCAGTGCGTGGGCTCGCGGGACAAGCGTTACAACGAGTACTGCAGCGGGTTCTGCTGCATGTACGCCATCAAGAACGCCATCCTGCTCAAGCAGATGCACCACGCCATGGATATCACCATCTTTTACATCGATATCCGCACGCCCTCCAAGGGGTACGAAGAGTTCTACACTCGAGCGCGAGAGGCAGGCATCCGTTTCTTCCAAGGGCGGCCCTCGCTCGTTAGCGAAGATCCCGACACAGGGAATCTGATCATAGAGGCTGAGGACCAGGCCCTGGGTGGCGTGGTCGAGGTGGAGGCCGAGATGGTCTGCCTTTCGGCCGCGGCCATTCCGCAGCCCGACGCCGATGATCTGGCCGCCAAGCTCACCCTGGCCCGCAGCCCGAGCGGCTTTTTCATGGAGTACCACCCCAAGCTGCGCCCCGTGGACGCTCCTACCGATGGCGTCTATCTTGCGGGGGCGGCCCAGGGTCCCAAGGATATCCCCGCCTCGGTGGCTCAGGGAAGCGCTGCCGCATCCCGCGCCGCGCGGGTGCTCTCGCAGGACACTTGGGAGATCGAGCCCATCGTGGCCGAGGTGGATCCAGCCCTGTGCATCAGCGCCCAGGGAAAAAAATGCGGCATCTGCGCCCGCGCCTGCCCCTATGGCGCCATCGTGGTTGAGCAGGGGCAACCCGCCACCATCTTTACGGCCAAATGCCACGGCTGCGGCGGCTGTGCGGCCGAGTGCCCCCACAATGCCATCCAGCAAAAGCACTTTACCGACGCTCAGATCCTGGCCCAGATCAAGACGCTGCTCCAAGATCGGCCCGAGGAAAAGATTCTGGCCTTTATGTGCAACTGGTGTAGCTATGGCGGCGCCGATATGGCTGGCATCAGCCACTTTACCTATCCAGCCACGTCGCGAGGCATCCGCGTGATGTGCTGTGCCCGCACGGACGACAAGTTCGTACTCGAGGCGTTCCGCCGTGGCGCGGGGATGGTGCTGGTCTCGGGCTGCCACCCGCAAGACTGCCACTATATCACGGGGCAGCAGGTTGGCGCCCGTCGGTTTGAGCGGCTCCGCACCACCCTCGAGCGCATGGGCATCGATCCGGCACGCTACCGCGTGGAATGGATCTCGGCCGCCGAGGGTGAAAAGTACGCCCGCGTGATCACCGAGATGGACGCCGTGCTCGCCAGCTATGATCCAGCCGAGGTCGTGCGTCAGAATCGCCAGGCCGCGGCCCAGATCGCCCGTCGCCTGAAAAAGTGGAACGAGGACCCCAGGCTCGTGCATATCTTTGAGGATCTGCCGCTGGTCGAGGAGGTGGTCGAGTGACGGCGCGCCCAACCCAGCTCGACGCCCACTTTGCCGCTGAGGTCATGGAGCGACCTGGGGGAAAGCATCTGCTCACCTGTATGGCCTGCGGCACCTGCGCCTCAGTCTGCCTCGTGCGGCGGTTCTACCCCAGCTTTAACCCGCGTCGCGTGCTGCATCAGGCGTCACTGGGCATGCGCGAGGCCGTCCTCTCTAGCCCAGAGATATGGCTCTGCTCTGCCTGCGATGCCTGCTACCCACGCTGCCCGCAAGAGATCCACATCTCTGAGGTGATGGGCGCCCTGCGCGATCTGGCCATCGAGGCGGGCTATGAGGCGCCTGGCCCCTTCCCTGTCGTTGACAGCGCCGTATGCTCGGGCTGCGCCGTCTGCGCCCGCGTCTGCCCCTACGAGGCTATGGCGCCCGCGCGCGATGAGGCCGACCCTACGCGCCAGACTGCCCACGTGGACCACACCCGCTGCCTGCATTGTGGGCTCTGCGTGGCGGCCTGCCCCTCGGGGGCCATATCGCTGGAAGAAACAAACGACCAGGAGATCCTCGCGCGTGTCACCGCCGATGGATGGATGGAGCAGCGCGGCCTTCTCTCGGGCGGTACGCAGCCCAGGTGCCTGGCCTTTGTCTGCCAATGGAGCATTCGCTCAGACGCCGCATGGGAGCGTGCGCAGCGGTTCGGAGATCAGGTGCGGCTGGTGCCCTTGCCTTGCTCGGGCCGCGTGGAACCCGCCATGGTCTTGTGGGCCCTCAGTCGCGGCGTCGATGCCGTGCTGGTGGTCGGCTGCGATGACGACGAGTGCCACTACCAGCGCGGCACGTATATCGGCCGCAGCAAGGTTTACCTACTGAGCGAGATGCTGGCTACGATGGGCTATCAGCAGGAGCGGGTGCGCTTTGCACGACAGGCCTCCGCCGACCGCTATGGGCTTGAGCGCCATGTGCAAGAGATGCTTGCGACCATCACCACCCTAACGGCGCCCATTGCGGTGACCGTCGACTAGAGCGGGGAGAACGCTAGTTCATGGAGAAACTCAAACTAGCCGTCTACTGGGCCTCCAGCTGTGGCGGCTGTGACATCGCCCTCGTCGAGCTTGGAGAGCATCTGCTAGAGCTCGCCCAGTTGGCCGATATCGTGTTCTGGCCGTGTGCCACCGACGGCAAGTATAGCGATGTGGAGGCCATGGAGGACGGTAGCATCGACCTGACCCTCTTCAACGGGGCCATTCGCACCGACCATGACCGACACCTGGCCGAGCTGCTCCGTGCCAAGTCGCGCCTACTGGTGGCCTTTGGCTCCTGCGCCACCGAGGGCTGCATCCCCAGCCTGAGCAATATCCGCGGCGCCGCCTATGCGTTGCAGCGGGCCTCGATCGACAACCTAACATCGGACAATCCCGACGGCATCGTGCCGTGCGCCGAGTATGTGGTTCCCGAGGGAAAGCTCTCGCTGCCAGCGCTCGAGAGCCGTGTGCACACGCTGCAGCAGATCGTACCCGTGGACTATTCGATCCCTGGATGCCCGCCCCACCACGATCAGGTCTGGCGGGCCATCTCGCAGATCATCGCCGGTGAGCTACCCGCACGTGGGGCCACCATCGGCGCCGATCCACGCACCGTCTGCGACCAGTGCCCCCGCACGCGTACGGGCAGGATCCATGTGAGCCGCTTCCTGCGGGTGCACGAGGGCGAGCCAGCGCCCGATACCTGCCTGTTGGAGCAGGGGTACCTCTGTGCTGGTCCCGCCACCCGCGCGGGTTGCGGCGCCCTCTGCATCGGCGCCAACATGCCCTGTCGCGGCTGTTACGGCCCGCCAGAGGGCGTGGCCGACCAGGGAGCTGCCTTGCTAGGTGCGGTGACGGCGGGCCTCGAGGCCAAGTCCGATGGCGAGATCCGCGCGGCCCTAGAGTCCATCGCCGACCCCGTCGGCACCTTTTACCGATTCAGCTTGGCGGCGTCTATCCTGCACACCCTCGGATCGGATGGCGAGGGCCCCAACCAGTCCTGCGTCGCCAGCCAGGAGGATCGGCCGTGAAGCGCATCACCATCGACCCCATCACCCGCCTGGAAGGCCACGGCAAAATCACCATCTTCTTGGATGACCGCGGCGATGTAGCCAACGCCTACTTTCAGGTACCCGAGTTCCGTGGCTTTGAGGCGTTCTGTGAAGGGCGCCCCGTAGAGGAAATGCCCCGCATCACCCAGCGCATCTGCGGCGTCTGCCCCATGGCACATCATATGGCCGCCGCCAAGGCCGCCGACGCCGTCTTTGGCGTCGAGCCTCCGCCTGCTGCCTTGCGCATCCGCGAGTTGGCCTATTCCGCTTTTGTCTCTGGCGACCATGCCACCCACTTTTACGTGCTGGCTGGCCCCGATTTCATCGTCGGGCCCGAGGCCGACCCCGCCGAGCGCAGCATCCTGGGCGTCATCGGCCAGGTGGGCATGACTATGGGGCGGCGGGTGATTCAGCACCTCCAGGAAACCCACGAGGTCGTGGCGCTGCTGGGAGGCAGGTTCGTTCACCCCGTGATGGCCCTCCCTGGCGGCGTCTCCAAGGCCGTCACCGCCGAGATGCAGACCCGCCTCCAGGAAATCGGTGAGGATCTGGTCGAGTTTGGCCTGTTCTCGCTCGACCTCTGGCGCCAGACCGTGCTGGGCAACCCCGCCTACCGCGAGATGATCGAGAGCGAGGCCTATCTGCATCGGACGCACAGCATGGGCCTGGTGGATGCCGACAACCGCCTCAACTTTTACGATGGCAACGTGCGCGTGGTTGACGTCGAGGGGTACGAGATGGCGCGGTACGCGCCGCAAGAGTACCGCGACTATGTGGCGGAGCGGGTCGAGCCCTGGTCCTATGTCAAGCTGCCCTATCTGAAGCAGATCGGCTGGCGGGGCCTGGAGGACGGCATGGAGAGCGGCGTCTATCGCGCCACCCCCTTGGGCCGACTGAACGCCGCCGAGGGCATGGCGACGCCCCGCGCCCAAGAGGCCTATGAAGAGTATCTGGAGGCCATGGGAGGAAAGCCCGTGCACGCTACCTTGGCCACCCATTGGGCCCGCCTGGTGGAGTTGCTCTATGCTGGGGAGCGCATGCTAGAGCTGGCCCGCCATCCCGAGCTGACCGACCCCCATGTGCGGGTGATCCCCGATGGCATCGTGGGCGAGGGCGTCGGCACCGTGGAGGCCCCGCGTGGCACCCTCACCCATCACTATATCACAGACGAGCGCGGCATCATCACCCGAGCTAACCTGATTGTCGGCACCACCAACAACCATGCCGCCATCTGCATGTCCATCAAAAAAGCCGCCCAATCGCTCATCGGCGGCGGGCGGCCCGTCACCCAGGGCCTGCTGAACAAGGTCGAGATGGCTTTTCGCGCCTATGACCCCTGTTTTGCCTGTGCCACCCATGCGCTGCCAGGCGAGATGCCCCTTGAGATTCGGATCTATGATCACGAGGGCCAGCTGCAAACCCAGCTGCAGCGGCACACGGAGAGCACGGGCCCACACGCGCGCTATGAGGAGAGGTTGAGCTGATGACGACCCGCGGCGCTCCCCTCAAACACGATACTGAGAGCCGCCTGACGCTGCTGCGCCCCATGGTCACCCGTCGGTACGAGCTGACCGTGGATCACGAACAATGCTGCGGCTGTCGCATCTGCTCGCTGGCCTGCCCGCAAGAAGCCATCACCCTCTCGGAAGCCGTCCTGGAGGGTGGGCGCGTGATCCAGCGGGCGCGCGTCGACATCGACCCGCAAAAGTGTAGTTTCTGCGGCGAGTGCGTGGTGCTCTGCCCATCGCGTGCCATCGAGCTTACCATCAATGGCCAGCCCGAGATTCCTGTCATCGTCGGCGAGGCCTTTCCCTATCTGGTGCGACGGAATCGCGTTGATCAGCGCGCCGCCGAGGGGGCCCGCGACGCGACGTTCATCGACGCCTGCCCCGTGGGCGCCATTTCGGCCGAGGTGGAACGTGACGCCTCGGGCGAGGTGACCGCCATCCGTAACGTCCAGGTCGACAAGCGCGCCTGCCTCGGCTGCTCACGCTGCATGCACATCGGCCCCGAGGGCCTGTTCACCGTCACCAAGCCCTACGAGGGGCGTGCGCGGGTCGATGCCACACTCTGCCCAGAGGCCTGCCAGGCCTGTGTGGACGTGTGCCCCACCAATGCGATCACCTATGACGGCCAGCGCGTGTGGCTGGATGAGCGTTCTTGCCTGTTTTGCGACGCCTGCACCCATGTGTGCCCCGCCGAGGGAGCGCTCACCATCGTGCGCCGTCGCATCAATCACACACCGATCGACTCGGGCGCTTGGACCAAGGCGCTGGCCCTGCTGGTATCGAGACATGCGGTGGCTCGCGAGTTTGACATCAAGGGCCAGGCCAAACGCCGCCGTCTGGTGCTAAACGACGAAATCTAGAGGTTGCCGAGATGCCTCTGCTTTCCGATCTGGTCTCTGCCCTGCCGCAGGCCGAGGCGCGGCACACGGCTGGCGTAGAGATCGCGGGCGTCACCTGCGACTCTCGCCGCGTCCAACCAGGTGATCTATTCGTGGCGGTGCCAGGCGTGGCAGTGGACGGTCACGCCTTCATCGCCAACGCGCTAGCGGCTGGCGCCGCCGCTGTGGTCGCCGAGCGCCTCGTCCCCGCCCTGGCCGACGTGCCCACCATCTTGGTGCCCAACGCCCGCGAGGCCGAGGCCCTCTTGCACGCAGCATTGCAGGGCTTTCCAGCCACCAGGCTGCGGATGATCGGCGTCACTGGCACCGAGGGCAAGACGACCACCGTGCGGCTGCTGGCGCAGATTCTAGAGTGCGCCGGCGAGAGCGTGGCCAGCATCGACACCGTGGCCGCCATGATTGCTGGGCAAGAGATCGAGACCGGCGCCCACACCACCACCCCCGATGCCCCCGCGTTGCAGCAGATGCTGGCCGACATGGTCCAGCAGGGCGTGACGACGGCGGTGATCGAGGCCACCTCCCACGGCCTGGCCATGCATCGCGTCACCGGTTGCGCCTTTGACGCGGCCATCATCACCAACCTGACCCACGATCACCTGAACTATCATGGTACCTGGGAGGCTTACCGCGATGCCAAAGCCATGCTCTTTGAGAGCCTGGCCAGCGCGACTCGCAAGCCCGGCGTGCCCAAGGTAGCCATAACCAACGCCGACGACATCTCCTACCAGCGGCTGCGCAGCGTGCCGGCCGACCTCCACCTGAGCTATGGCCTGGACAATCCCGCCGACGTGACGGCCAGCGAGGTCCACGCGACGGCCCAGGGGCTCTCCCTGGTGGCTCATGGCCCCGGGGGGCGCAGTCTTTCGCTGCGCTCGCCGCTGGTGGGAGCCTTCAACGTCTATAACATCCTAGCAGCGGTAGCCTTGGGCTGGGCGTGGGAGCTGGATGACGCCGCCATCACGGAGGGTGTGGCCCGGTTCACGGGCGTGACCGGACGGATGGAGCGAATCGAGCGGGGGCAGCCGTTTGAGGTCTATATCGATTTCGCCCATACCCCTAACGCGCTGCGGCGAGCGCTGGCGGCCCTCCGAGAGACCACCGCAGGCAAGCTCTGGGTGGTGTTCGGCTGCGCCGGCGAACGCGACCGAACCAAGCGACCCACCATGGGGCGTATCGCCGCCGAGCTGGCGGATCGGGTGGTGATCACGGCCGAGGATCCACGGACCGAATCGTTGGATGCTATCATTGGGGAGATCGCCGCCGGCGCAGAGAGTGCCGGCAGCCGCGAGGGGACGGGCTACTGGCGATTGCCCGATCGCGGCGAGGCCATCGCCTTTGCCTTGCAGCAGGCGACGCCCGGGGATACCGTCGTGGTCACCGGCAAGGGACATGAGCCCACCATGTGCTATGGTACGGTGGAACACCCCTGGAGCGAGCACGCCGCCGTGCTGACGGCCCTGGCCGGCCTGGGGTTCGGCTAAGGACGCCTTCCGCTAACAATGATGAGCCCGGGTTGCACCTCTACGCTCAACACCTCGACACCCTCCACCGGCATGGGAATCCCCTTTTCGCCGGTAGCCTGGTCGATCACCTCCTGGATGGCAGCCTGAGTCAGCATCCGCACAAAGCCGGATACAGACTCGTCCAGCGAAAAGCTGATGATCTGCACATAGACCTGGCCGTCCTCCAGATAGGGCTCCCCCACCACCGTGACGCCGATGTCGAGCCCCATCTCGGACTCGCTCACCTGCAACTTGGCGCGCACCTGTCCTTCACCCAGGCTGACCTCTTCCACGGTGACGGTAACGCCATCGCGGCTGAGCGACTGGTCGGCCAGCATCTCGAGGATGTCCTCCTCGGTGTACTCGATGGTAAAGGTGCCCGGCTCTTCGGTCACCCTTGGCGTTGCCGCCTTGGCGGGAACTCGGGTGAGCGTCGGCGCCAAAGTCGACACTGCCGCCGTAGCGACCGCACGCTCCTGTCCAGTCGGCTGAACGCGCCGTAAGAGGCCCGAGAACGCACACCCCGATGTGACGACGAACAGCACCGCGCCCATCATCAGCAGCCCATATCGCAAAGGATTACGGCGCATCATTCCTCCTTGACTCGCAGTACATTCGGCCCTAGGTGGCCAGCGCCGACTCGGCATCTACGTGGGTTAGCTTTAGCGCCTTGGCAACAGCCGCGTGGGTGATCTCGCCGCGATAGGTGTTCAGCCCCTGTCGCAGCGAACGATCGGCCACCAATGCCGGCACGACGCCCAGATCGGCCAAGCGCTGGATATAAGGCAAGGTGGCATTGGAAAGCGCATAGGTCGACGTTCTCGGCACGGCGCCCGGCATGTTCGGCACCGCATAGTGGATCACACCGTACCGCTGATAGGTCGGTTGGCTGTGGCTGGTGGGCCGCACCGTCTCGATACATCCGCCCTGATCCACGGCCACATCGATCACCACCGAGCCGGCCGCCATGGTGGAAACATGCTCCTCAGTCACCAATAGCGGCGCCTTGGCCCCCGGCAGCAGCACTGCGCCTATCAGGACCTCGGCCCGCCGCACGGCCTCCGCGATAGTGCGCTTGTTGGAGGCCATGGTTGTCAGCCTCCCATGCAACACGTCGTCCAGGTAGCGCAGACGTTCGATATTGATGTCGATAAGGGTGACCCGCGCTCCCATCCCTAACGCGATTTGAGCGGCATTTGTTCCCACCGTACCACCGCCGATGATGACGACGCTGGCCGGGCGCACGCCGGGAACACCTCCTAACAGTACGCCGCGCCCGCCCTGGCCTATCTCCAGGTAATGAGCACCCAACTGCACCGCCATGCGGCCGGCCACTTCGCTCATGGGAGTCAAGAGGGGAAGAGATCCGTTCTCTGCCTGGACCGTCTCGTAGGCGATGGCCGTTACCCTGTTCGCCAGCAGCTCTCTCGTCACCTCGGCTTCGGCCGCCAGATGTAGATAGGTAAAGAGCGTCAGGTCCGACCTCAGGTATCGGTATTCGGCTGAAAGGGGCTCTTTGACCTTGACCACCATCTCAGCCTCGTTCCAGGCCTCCTCGGCGGTCGCAACGATGGTAGCCCCCGCCGCCACATACTGCTCATCGGCGAACCCGCTGGCCACGCCGGCCCCACTCTCCACCAAGAGCCGATGCCCGTGGTGGCTCAGGGTCTCGGCTCCGCCCGGTGTGATGGCGACCCGAAATTCTCGGTCCTTGATCTCTTTGGGAACCCCGATGATCATCTTCTGACCGCCTTTGGCCGATAATCTAGGGCAACCCGCTTTGGAACACCGAATCATCGCCGAGGTTGACCGAGGTCACCGCTCCTTGGAGCGAGACCTCCTGGCCCACCAAGCTCTCCTGAAGCACCTGATGCCTAACGACGGCGCCAGCCTCCACAATCGAGTTGGCAACCACCGAGCTCTCCACGACCGCACCGGTCCCGACGCTGACATAGGGGCCCACTACAGACCGCCGGATGACGGCCCCATCAGCGATGTGGACCGGCGGCACTAGAACCGACTCCTCGCACGGGGCCTCACGCGCATGGCCGTGCTCCAGCAGATAGCGCTGGGTCTGCAAGAGCGCCTCGGGCGTGCCACAATCCTCCCACACAGACACCGGCCGGGCAACAAAGCGGGCCCCCTTGTCCAGCATCACCTGCAGCGCATCAGCCAGATAATACTCGCCCCCCAGGCTTCGCCCGCTGGCCATGAGCTCCTCGATGGCCTCCACCAAGTCTCGGCCTTCGCGGATCCAGTAGGCACCGATGATGGCCTGGCGGTGCTCCAACGTGGACGGCTTTTCGACGAACCGGGTGATCTGGCCGTCCTCCACCACGACGATGCCGAATCGACGGGGGTCGGGCACCTCTTTCGTCCAGATGATCCCATCCTCGCCACAGTCGCCCAGCCCACTGAGGTCTCCCTCGAACAGGGTATCCACAAAGACGATAAGAAGCGGGCCCGCGAGCCACTTGCGGGCGAGATGGATTGCATGCGCCTGACCCTTGAGCTCTTCCTGCACCACAAACCGTGAGACCAACCGGGGGTGCTCTGTGGCCATATACTGTCGCACGGTTTCGCCCAGCCAGCCAGTGACCAGGATGTACGCATCGGGCGATGCCGCGGAGAGGGTATCGAGCACGTGTCCCAAGACGGGCTTGCCGGCGACGCTCAGCAGAGGTTTGGGGCGTGACCATGTCTGGGGACGCATCCGCGTCCCCAGACCAGCTAGGGGAAGCACCACTTGCATCAGGGCATCCTTTCGTTCAGGTACAGCCGGACGCGAGAGGGCGAGCTACCAGGCCTCGTCGTCGCCGGCCAGAGATGGCTGCATCTCGTGCCATGGCGTCACGCGCTCGTAGGCATCAGCCACCCGCAAGACGGTGGCTTCCGCAAATGCGTTGCCGAGCACCTGCACGCCCACGGGCAAGCCGTCTGCCAACCCACATGGGATCGATATTCCGCAAAGCCCCGCCAGGTTGAGGGACAGGGTAAAGACATCGGCCATGTACATCCGGAGCGGGTCGTCAGCCTTTTCGCCGATCTTGAAGGCAGGGGTGGGCGTCGTGGGGGTTACGATCGCGTCGCATTGCGCAAAGGCCTCATCAAAGTCGCGCTTGATCAGCGTGCGGACCTTTTGCGCCTTGAGATAATAGGCATCATAGTAACCGGCCGAAAGGGCATAGGCGCCCAGCATGATGCGGCGCTTGACCTCGGCACCCAAGCCAGCCTCGCGACTCTTGCGGTAGGCATCCCAGATATCCTCAGCCGCCGGATCGGAGTAACCGTAACGCACGCCGTCATAGCGTGCCAGATTGGCCGAAGCCTCGGCCGGCGCCAGCAAGTAATAGACCGGCAAGGCATAAGAAGTATGGGGCAGCGAAACCGCAACGATCTCGGCGCCGAGATCCTGCCACACATCCAGCGCGTCGCGCACGGCTGCGCTGACCGACGGATCCATCCCCTCCTCGCTGAGATACTCGCGTGGCACCCCTAGCCGCATGCCGCGCACATCGCCAACCAGCTCGTCGGCGAAGGAGGGTACTGGTCGGTCTGCCGACGTGGCGTCCAGGGGGTCATGGCCCGCCATGGCACCCAAAAGCAGAGCCGCATCGCGCACCGTGTGAGTGAGCGGTCCAGCTTGATCTAGCGACGAGGCAAAGGCCACCAGTCCATGCCGCGATACCCGCCCGTAGGTGGGCTTTAGCCCTACCACCCCGCAGAACGCCGCTGGCTGCCGGATGCTGCCGCCCGTGTCCGTCCCCAGAGCTGCCGTGGCGATCCCGGCGGCAACCGCGGCGGCGCTACCCCCGCTCGAGCCTCCCGGCACGCGATCGAGGTCCCAGGGGTTGTGTGTCGTCCAGTAGGCCGAGTTCTCGGTAGAGGAGCCCATAGCGAACTCGTCCGTGTTGGTCTTGCCCAGAGGCACCACACCCGCCCGGCGCAGCCTCGCGACCACGGTGGCGTCATAGGGAGGCCTGAACCCCTCGAGCATCCGTGAGCCACAGGTGGTGGGCATGTCGCCCGTGCAGAGGACGTCTTTGATGGCCAGCGGCACCCCTAGCAGGGGAGAGTCCTCGCCGTCGGCGCGGCGGCGGTCGGCATCCTGGGCTGCTTGCAGCGCCACGTCGGGCGCGATGTGCAGAAACGCCCTGACTTTTGGATCCAGCTGGGCGATGCGATCGAGGAACCGCTCTGTCAGCTCCACGGAGCGGACTTGGCCGGCTTGGAGAGCAGCGTGTGCTTTCGATATCGTCAAGCCAGAGACGCGCACAGGACGCATCCTTTCGTGAGGTGGCGAGTCGGCGGAAACTTAGCCCTCGAGCACAGGGCGAACCCGAAAGAACCCGTCATCGGCATCGGGAGCGTTGGCCAGGGCCTCGTCGTTTGCCAGCCAGGGCCGCACCTCGTCTTTGCGGTACACGTTCTGTTCGTCTGCGACCTGTGCCGTTGGGGGGATATCGTCAGTGTTCAGCTCGTTCAACCGGTCAAAGTGCGCCAGGATCTCAGAGAGCTGTCGCTGATAGAGCGCGACTTCGTCCTGGCTGAGCGAGAGCTTGACCAGCTCGGCGATATGCAGGACTTGATCCGGTAGTAATGCCATGCTGCCCCTCCCACGCTCCGATTATACCAGCGAGGGCAGTTCGCCCCAAGCGCCGCGAGGCTAGGCCTCGCAGGCAACCACCTGGAGATTGACCATCGCCACAAACACCCGCTCACCACGCGCCAACCGCACATATACCCCGCTGACCCAATCGCCCAAAGCGGTGCGCACGCGCCCTTCAGGCACCTCGCAGATGACGCCAATACCCCCCCGGTGAGGCCCGGCGGTTAGCCGTACGATCGCTCCCACCGAGAGCTCCTGGTAGCGCGCCAAGGCCATCTGTGGCCTCTGGGCCAAGGGGACGACCAGCTCGGCCGGCGCCTGGTTAAAGCGATCAGCGCCGAACAGGACCGCCCCCTTTTGCTCCAAGGCCCGCAGCCCCTGGTAGATGGCCTCCGACATGGGGGTTCCGCCGAACCCGTCCGTCGCCAGTACAGCCAGGCCGCTCTCTTCACACAAGAGGGCCAGAGGCACCGGCAGCGACCCTACCACCAGTCCGCTTACCAGATAGGTAGCCGCGCGGCGAACCACTTGTGGGTCTCGCACTCGGGGGGCCACCAGGATAGATCCCCGAAGCCTGAGCCCTAGGTGCGCTGTCTCCAGCCACCCATCGTCTCCGTCAAGGACAACGATGGGGCCGGTGCCTCCGTGGGACGTGCCCCAGCAGCCTCGTAGGTGCGCGCCAGTCGCCGCGACGGTGGCGCCGCGATCCGGATGAACGCAGTGAACAACCCCCGGCATGCCGGCCAACACCTCTTCAGGGGGATAGGTCTCGCGAAGGATCACCCGACCGTCGCTGATGGACTGGACGCGGCCCACGAACGGGCTGCCGATACTGGTTCGCCAGAACCCCCAGCGCCGCCTCTCGGCGACCAGATCCCCCACAGCCAGGCTATCGCCCACGCGCACCCGCAGGTAACCCGCCACCTGAGAGGGAGAGCATCCCAGACCGGCTGCCACGTCGATGACCCGGGGGGCGGAATCGGCGTCGCCGCGAGCCACCAAGGTGATCGCCTCGACCGGCTGGCCCTCACGCACCAAGACGTGGCCCTTGCCGCGGAGGAGGCGCGGGCGAGAGACCATCGCTTGCGGAGAAAAGAGAGGCTCAGTCAGAGGAACCGACATCGCAGCCCAGGACGTCTAGCCACTGGCGAATGCGAGCGCGCCGATCCTCGACACGCCCAAGGGAAGGCAAGGGCCGTCCGCGAGCGTCCACGACAATGCCCAGCCCGCCACCCGGCACCCGCGCTCGCCCACCCTGCCCAGCATGTCCCGTGCCGATATCTAGGCGTCGATGGGGATACACCTCGATATCGGCCCGCGCCCCGCGAGCCAACGGCAGGCGTGTCACATCACCAAAGGCCACGTCCCGCTCGATGGTGCGGCCATCGTCATACCGCACCACGATGCGCAACGCTCGGGCACCGTGGCGCAGCTCGCCCACGGGCGCAATGATGGTGCCGGCATGGTAAAGGGCGTCTTGCTGGAGCAGCTGGACGGCCGCCAAAGGCCAGACCTGCCCGATGGCGCCGACCTGGGGCCAGAGGCTGTGTCGATCAATCACCAGTCGGTTCAGGCCGACGGGTTGCACGGAATCCAAGCAAGTCAGCATGGCCGCCCCGTCCTGCACCGTATGCCCCAACACGCCGCCGCGGGCAGCGATCAGGTCAAACCGGGGCAGCACCGAGCTGGTACGCTCGGCCTCATCCCAACCTAGGCGCTGCTCGCGCAGAGCACCCACCGCCACCGATAGCGAGGCTCGCGCCAGCGCATGGAGAAAGCCCAACTCTTCGAACGACTGCGGGATGCCGTGGGGCCGGAGCGCCACGCTGGCAGCGCGATCGACGATTCCGTCAGGGGGCATCTCCTCGAGCAACCACTGACCGATCTCGTCGGGACCCACCCGCTCCACCAAGGTGGAGGCAGCAGCCCCTGTGCCGGCTCCCGCCACAGACGCCCAGTGGTATAGAGGATTCCGGGCCACGCCGGCAAAGGCCCGCGCGCCACCAACATCCACCCCCACCACACCCTGATTCTCCCGAGATCCCAAAAGCTGCAGCACCAAACCTAGGGCGTGCTGGCTTCCCAAGATCGGCGCAGCACAAGTATCTCGCAGCGCCGGATAGCCAGGAAGCCTGGCCAGCGCCACCTCTTCGTAGGTCGTCATCAGCTCGGCCTGCAGCTCGCCCAAGCTCTCTACCTGGGCGCTGGGACGGACGTTCTCCACAGCCCGGAACCGAAAGACCGGTGAGAGCTCCTGCGCGACCGGTCGGCGCGCCTCTAGATTGCCAGCATAGATAATGGACGGCCGCCGCTCGGCGGGCGTCTCCTCGTATAGGATCGCCAGTACCCGCGCCGCCTCTAGCAGCGGCTCTACCGGACCAGCGTCGACGCCCCCCACCATCACGATCACGTCGGGCGGGCGCAATACCAACGCCTCGATGGTCTCATCGCTCCACTCGCGCAACCGTCCGGCGAGGGGCAAGCGGGCAACTACCTGGGCGCTCGCCGCCTCGCAGGCGCGCGTGGCGCTCTCGACGCTCTGCCTTTCGGCCATACCGACGATCACACATCGCAAGGGCGGAGCGGCGCTAGAGACGGTGACCAGCGCATCCACCCCGGCGCCCGAGACCCGCTCTGGCAACACGATCTGCCCTAGTGAATCCAGCAGCGGGCGCTGTACCACGTCTTGCAGACGCCGGATAGCGCGACTGAGGCCGATGGTGATGTCGGATTCGGGCGCCTGGAGCGTGGTCGGCGACTCGGCGGTGGCCACCATGCGGTAGACGCCCTCGACGCGGTCCACCAGAACCGCGTGAGTCATGGTGCTGCCGATATCGGCCGCGAGAAAAGACTCGGGTGTAGCCTGTTCAGCCATGCCCGCCTAACCGCCCCCCGCTATCCAAGTCGAGATGAATCCAGCTAGAAACGACAAGCGACTGACGAGAAGCCCGAAAAAGGTTACCATGGCCCCGGCGTATACTACGCCGAATGCCACCATGATTACCGCCCGACCCAGGGCTCCCAGGCCATCCACCACCTTCTGCCAGGCTCGCCCCAGCCGCCCTTGTCCAGTGACGGTGAACTGAAAGGCCGCCAGCGCAGCGATTGTGCCCAACAGCAAGAGGGCCGCGTCCAGCGCATAGGCCCAGCCGACTACGCCCCCGCCATAGTCGCGCGGCGCCAGCGAGACCATGCCCGCCTCGAGCTGTGGCACCAGCGTGCCCGCCAGCGCGCCGCCCAACGCCAACGCCGCCCCCCCGCCAAAGAGCATCGCCAGCGGAACGTTGGCCACGACCGAGAGCGGCTTGATCCCACGGCACAGCAACAATAGCCCCAGCACCATGTAGACGCCATAGAGCCAGTGGGATGCTGGATCCTGGATCAGGAGCTGGACCCGCGGCCACAGCACCAGGTTCCACGCCTGCGCCGTGGCATAGCCGGCGGCCACGCCAACCAGCAGGAACTGCATCGTCTTGGCCACGGGGTTGGGCGCAATGGCATAGGAGAGCACCGCCAGCGTGATCACGGCGGCTACCCAGGCGCCGATCTGCTCCCAGCCTCCAGCGGCCAAGCTTGTACCCATCGCTATCCTGTCCAGCACGGCGTTCACTCTGCCCCCTCGGGGCCAGCACTGATATAGAACACGTTGGCGAACACGGCCGCCAGCACCAGAATCACCAGCAGGGCCGCGTACCCATCAGCCCAGGCTGCCGCCTGCACCCTGGTACCCAGCGCGATCTCTAGCTCGCCAGCGGCCACCCCGCCCGCCACCAGATGAGCGAGCTGCCCAGAGAGCAGGTAAGGCGTCAGCGGAGCCTCGAGCTGGCCCGTGACCAGCGCATCCACCGGGGCCTGTAGACACGCGCCGAGCTGCTCCACCCACATCCGAGCAGTGGCGCCGTCGTCAGCCAGAAGGATCACCCGTGTCACATCGGCGGCTCCCGCTAGATCGGCGGTGGCGCCCAGGTCGGCCCAGGGCCGTCGTTGCACCGCATCAGCCTCCAGCCCGCCCCACCCTTCACACAGCGCCTGAGCGCCGGCTCGGTAGCCGCTCAGATAGCCGGCCACCACATAGTGGGTACCGTAGGCATAGTCAGCCTGGATCTCCTCGACACGCCCCAGACGCTGCCGCGCCAGGGCGACGCCCGCGGGATCGGTCGCCACGGCCACGACGGCGACCTGGCGTCTCGCCAGCGTTTCGATGACGGCATCGGCCAGCGGATCCATCTCGCCGCTATAGGAGGGCGAGTAGGCAAAGGCCAGGAGAACAGTGTCATCGGGTCCCAAGCTGTTCAACGAGTCGGCCAGGTCAAGCGCCGCTTCCCTGGGCACCATGGCGCCGGTCAGCCCGCCTGGGCCGATGGCGGCCAGCACAGCCGCAGCCAGGACGAGCAGCGAGAGCAACAGACGGACGGCGCGCATCGGCAATGGTTCACGGACCGCTTCGTGCACCCGACGGCGCTCGCCCAGCGGCGGCGGCCCCAGGAGCAGCTGCTCCAGCGCGGCGGCCTGCTCCTCCTCATCGGCCGTCGGCCCTCTAGGAGGCACATAGGTCGGGCGGTGCGCCCTGGCGATCGCCGCCTCGATAGGCAAGAGGTCCAACTCGTCCCACCGCTGTGGCGCCCCGTGGAACGCGGCCTTCACCGGTTGATCCGTCGCCGGCTCCCTGGGGGGCGTCTCGTCGCGGCGGACCAAACGGTGCGGCAAGCGTCGGGCGGCAACCTCTTCTGAGCGACTGGCGGGCCGCTCGGTTGCATCCTCTCTCGCATCGAGCTGCCGCTCATCCGGTTCACGCCGCCCCACCGTGCGAAAGGCGCTGCGGCTGTCATCGCGGACGGGCCGGATGGGAGGCGGCGCTGGATGTTGCGGTGGAATGCTATCGGCACCGGGCTGGAACGACGAGACACACTCGGAGGCGTCGGGCTCGGCAAGGGCGTCGTCGGTCGTCCGAATCGGCGCCAGGCAACGATTGCAGAAGGCGTTATCGGGAGGATTCAGCGCATCACAGCGCGGGCAGGCCCGATACGCAAACCCAGCCAACGAGGCGCCACACTGGCGGCACTCGCTGGCGTCTTCTGGGTTACGGTGTTGGCAGCCGGGACAGACGATCATCCGGTTCCGCCTAGGTATAAGGTCTTTCGATGCCAACCAGGATGCGCAGGGAGGCAACCACAGCGCCCAGCGACACGCCCAGCAGGATGCCCCGCATGCCGGCAGCCGCCGGCACCGCCACCATCCATTGGCGCAAGCGCGGCAAGATGGGCGAGATGGCGCCAGCGATGGGAAGCTGCGCCAGCAGCGCGAACAGGGCGCTCACCAGCAGAACCGCCGCCTCGCCGGTGCGCAACCGAAAGGCACGGTAGGCGCCTTGGATGCCAAAGAAGGCCAGAAGCGCTGCCGTCGTGGCCTGTAGGGGCTGATAGACATAGTCGAACAGCCACTGTAGCTCCTCGCCGCCCGGCCTCGCGATGCCCAGCCCCAGTGCCACCAGCAGGGCCACGAGCAGCACCACGCTACCGAGCCGGTCACCTTCTCGCTGGGCCAGACGGCTAGCGTGGGAGCCAAGCAGCTTGAGCGCCGCGAGAATGAGCGCAAACGCCCCCAGTACGACGAGCCCCTCGAGCAGGGCCTGCCCCAGTGCGTTGATGCCAGGCGCGTCGACGATCAGGTCGCCCAGGAGGGCCAACCCAACCAGCACTGCCACAACCGCGGGCACCGTGCGCCGCATCGCTTTGCTACCTCCACCAACCAAGAGAGAGGGCCAACGTGCCCAGAACCATCGCCGCCACACCCAACCAACGCAAGAGATCGGCAGCTACCAGGCTGGCAACCTGGTTCTGGTCGCCCAGATAGGCACCAGCGGCATAGACCTCCTCGCCAATCACCGCGTCATCCATGGCGGCGTACATCAACGCGGAGACCGAGGGCTCCACCGTACCTCCCACGGGCGTGCGCAATCCTCGACTCAGAGCTCCTGCCAGCCAAAGCCCTTCATCGCCAAACTTGCCCAACAGCACGTGCGTGGCCATAGGCTCGTCGGGAGCCATCGCCTTGGCTCCTGCCGCAAAGGCCATCGGGTTCGGCCCCGCAAAGCGCGTCTCGGCGTTAGCGTAGGCATTGGCATCGATGGCACCCATGGCCGCGGCCATCGCCGTGGCGTCGCCGGCCGTCAACACAGTCCGAGACGCCCCTGCCGCTCCGCCACTCGTCAGGTAGCGAGCGGCCTGGATCGCGGCGGCGGTCTGGAGGGCGTCCTCTCCCCCTACAGAACCCGAGCCAAGCCCGAGATGGATCGGCAAATCGCTCTCGGCGGCCCGGGTCGGCGCCTGGGCGACGACCTCGTAGGCACCGATGCGCCGCAAGGTAGCCCGCCTTGCGACTCGCGACAGCAAGGCGATGGCGAGCAGGACGAAAGCGACCGCCAGCACGATCAGTGAGGCAACGCCGATTTCCAGGCTGGCCAGGATCGACTCAAGCATCGCCCAGCCCCTCCTCCATCGGTCTCGCCTCGTCCATGATCAAAGCCTGCAAAGCCGAGATCTCCTCTGGCTCTTGACATAGCCGTCCCAGCGCGCTCAGCTTGGGGCCGCCCAGCGACGCCGCCGCCTCCAGTAGCTGCCCGCACAGCACGCCCGCGGGCTTGATCATCTCCAGCAGGATGACCAGGGCCGGCCCCAGGCCCGCCTGCCGAGCCCGACCAGCCCACGCTTGATAGGATGCGCGGTCGCGTGGATCCTGCACAAGACACTCCGCACGCGGCTTCCAGCCAACTGTGCCCTAGTATACCACCAGCCGCCAGTCGAACCTAGGACGGCATTCGGTCGCCCTCTAGCAGCATCCGCAGCTGCCGCGCCGTATCGACGGCCTGCCCCTGCCAGTGGTTGTTAGCAAACAGATAGGCAGTACCAACCTCTTGCTCCAGCTCACCAGCCCGCTGGGCCCACGGCTGGAGCTCTTGTCGGCTATATCGATAATCGTACCGCTCCCATGCCTGTTCGTGGCGCCACCACTTTTGCGCGTTTCGACCGTGAAACCTCACATATCCGGGCGAGGCCGTCGCCTCTGCTAGCGGAGGCACCAGGTTTCGGAATCGCGGCTGATCGACACAACAGTAACCCAGTCCAACCTGCCGTAATCGCTCAAAGAACGCGGGCTCGATCCAGCTCCGATGCCGTACCTCTATCACCAGGGGGAGATCGCCGAACCGCTCCCTCAAGGTCTCCAGATAGCCCATGTTCGCCTCGCTCTGTGCAAACGAGGGCGGAAACTGGGCCAAGACGGCCCCTAGCTGCTTTCGCTCCCTCCAGGGGGCCAGCGCTTGCACGAACGCCGCATAGGCTGCCGCATCGGCATCGCGTGAGTGCGTCATGCTCTGATGGGCCTTCAGGGTGAACCGAAACCCAGGCGAGGTCTTGGCGGCCATGGCCTCCAGGGTACGGGCATCGGGCATGCGGTAGTAGGAGGCATTAAGCTCGACCGCGTTGAACTCACGCGCATAGTAGGCCAGCCAGTCGCTCTTGGCTAGCGCCGCGGGATAGACTGGCCCGACCCAATCATCGTACGAGAACCCACTGGTGCCGATATAGATCACGCGTCATCCCCGACCTCGTCGGCAAGATCAGGATCGCCCTCGGCCTCTGTCGCGTCAGGAAGCTCTTGTTCAGCGTCCTCCTCGGTGACGAGGACATCGCGAGAGCGCCCGCCAGCCTGCGGCGGCCCCACGACCCCCAGTTCCTCCAGCTCGTCGATTAGGCGGGCCGCGCGAGGGTAGCCCACGCGTAGCTGGCGCTGCAGAAACGACGCCGAGGCCTGCCCATGCTGCCGCACCAGATCCACGGCCTCTTGAAGCAGCGCGTCATCATCGTCGTCGACGCTCTCCTCAAGCCCCTCCCAAGGGGGCGGCTCGGGCGCGGCAACCGCCTCGGTTGCGGACTGTACCTTCCAGAAGCGGACCAGCGCCTCTAGCTCGCGATCCGAGACAAAGCATCCCTGAACCCGCAGTAGTTTGGAGGTATCTGGCGCCATGTAGAGCATGTCGCCCTGGCCCAAGAGCTTTTCGGCGCCAGGCGCGTCCAGGATCACGCGCGAATCCACCTGAGAGCTCACGGCAAAGGCGATGCGCGCAGGAAAGTTCGCCTTGATCAGCCCCGTAATCACATCCACCGAGGGACGCTGCGTGGCCACCACGAGGTGGATGCCCGTGGCGCGGGCCATCTGCGCGATGCGGCAGAGCAACGCCTCCACCGAATCCCCAGCCGAAAGCATCAAGTCCGCCAACTCGTCAACCACAACCACCACCATGGGTAGCGGTTCCTCGCCGCGCGAGTTGGCCTTTTTGTTAAAGGCGGCGAGGTTGCGCACGCCCGCCTCGGCGAACTTGGCATAGCGCCCGTCCATCTCGCGGACCACCCAGCGCAGGGCGGCCACCACCTTTTGCACGTCCACCACCACAGGAGCCACCAGGTGCGGAATGCCGTTATAGTTGGTGAGCTCGACCCGCTTGGGATCAACCAGCAACATCCGCAGCTCGTCAGGTTGGCACGTGAGCAAGAGTGAAGCGATGATCGAGTTCAAGCAGACGCTCTTGCCCGACCCTGTGGCCCCAGCCACCAGCAGGTGCGGCATGTCCTCCAGGTTGGCGACCACCGCCTCGCCAGAGACATCGCGGCCCAGCGCGATCCGCAGCTTGCCCCGTTGCCGCCGAAAAGCCTTGGATTCCATCACGTCCCGCAGACCGACCAGCGTCTTCTGGCCGTTGGGCACCTCGATGCCCACCACCGAGCGCCCAGGCACTGGCGCCTCGATACGGATGGGCGCAGCAGCCAGCGCCAAAGCCAAGTCATTGGAGAGCGCGCTGATCTTGCTGACGCGCACCTTTTGGCGACGCGCCTCCCCCTCGCGATCGGGGTACTCGATGAACCCAGGCTCGACGCCAAACTGGGTGACCACTGGACCGCGATTCCACTCTACCACCTTGGCAGGCACCCCAAAAGAGGCCAGTGTCTCCTCGATGACCTGGGCGCGATGGCGCGTATCGGCGTCATCTCCCGTGGCCTCGCTGTCTCGCTCGAGAAGGTCGAGGCTAGGCAGCCCTTGGGCGGATTTCGGGGGACGCGGTCGCGGCGTAGGTTCGCTAGGGGCCTGAGCGTGCGAGCCCTCGGTTAGCTCGTCCTCGTCCTTGAGCGTGGCATAGGCAGGCAGGTTGATGCGGATCCCCTCGGGCTCTGCGGCAGGCTCGGCGATCGGCACCGCGCGCTTGGTCGCCATCCGCTCCAGCGTGCGACGAATCGTCAGCCCACACCAAGCCCACGCCCAACGCACGCCCCAGACTGCATCGCCCCAACTCAGTTCGACCAGCAGCGCCAGACCCCACCCAGCCACCGCCAGCGTAAGCAGCGCCGATAGCGTCCGACCAAAGGCTGGGACCAGAAGCCGATACCAGGCCCACCCCACATGGCCGCCCCAGCGGCCAGCGCTGGCAAGCTCGCTGGCCCGAGCGAGATCCGCCGCCGCCACCAAGTGCAGGAATCCCAGCCCGCCAAAGATCAGCAGCTCGGCACCCACCACGGTGTGCCAGCCTACCTGCGTGCGCGCAGAGACGATCCGCTCCCAGAACAGGACCACCACGCCCCCCGCCACGCAGAGCAGCACCACCACGTACGCGCCCACACCCATGATCTGGCGCAGCGCCCGCGACCAGGCCTCGCCCAGCTTGCCCTGTTCAGGGAGCAGCAGCGCCATCAGCGCCGCTACGCTGAGGGCACACACGAACAGCCCCCAGAGCTCGCGCTGCATCAACAGCCGCTTGATCTTGGCCCAGGGAGATTCGGCGCCTCGGCGACGGGGCTTGGTGGAGGTTGTCTTGCGGCGCGGCTTGCTCGACGGCACGTCCACGTCCTTTGCAGTACGCTAGCCTATCAGTACAAAAACGTGGGGTCGCCATCCAAGTCTGGATCGACTGCATCCCCTTCGGGGGGCTCGGAAAAGTCCCGCATGCTCAGCCCAAGTCGTTGATTCTCGCTGTCGATACGAATGATCCGTACCTGAATCCGCTCGCCCACGCTGACCACCTCGCCAGGACGAGCCTCGCCAAGCTCGGGCATCTCGGATACGTGCACCAGACCTTCGAGCCCCTCCTCGATCTGGGCAAAGACGCCGAAATCAACCACGTTGGTCACCTGCGCCTGGATCACCTGATCGATCTGGTACCGCTCATCGACCTTTTCCCAGGGGTTGGCCTTGAGTTGCTTGACGCTTAGGGCAATGCGCCGCCGCTCACGATCGACCCCGATGACGAGCACGTCGACCTCTTGGCCGATGGACAGCACGTCCGAGGGGTGATTCACACGTCGCCACGAGAGCTCCGAGAGGTGTACCAGCCCATCAATGCCACCCAGATCCACAAAGGCACCAAAGTCACACAGGTTGCTGACCGTACCTTGGCAGACCTCCCCCTCCTGGACCTCTGCCAAGACGCGGTCGCCGTCACGCGGTCCCCAGCGGGTCGCTCGCTCGGAAAAGACCAGGCGGTTACGGCCGCGATCCAGCTCGATGATCTTTAGGTCGAGATCGCGTCCCATCCAGCAAGCCAGCTTGCCCTCGCGGTCGTCGTCTTCGCCCAAGATGGAGACATCGCTCATTTGGGATGCGGGTACGAACCCCTGCAGGTGCTCCCACCGCACCAGAAGGCCGCCGCGATTCCAGCCCGTCACGGTGCCGCGGACCACGCGACCGCTATCAAAGACGGCTTGGGCATCATCCCAGTAGCGCGCCACCTCGGGCGCAAGATGCCCGCCACGGTGCGCCTCTGCCCCCATATCGCGGCTTAGATCCCTAGCCGCACGTTGCGCGCGCTGCTTCTCCCACACCTGTCGAGCCATGGTGACGAAACGGCTGGCAGAATCCAGATCGCTGCTAAAGGCAACCATCGAGCGCCCCCCCACGAAACACTAGCATGCTCCCAAGCGGGAGGATTGTAACGAGGCCACAGAACGATGTCAACGGTCTCGGCTAACCTGCGCGCTAGGTTGGAGGGCGGCGCTGAGCTCTCTATAATGTCGCTACGCGCGCCTCGGCCTATCTTGGAAAGGAACGCACCCCATGGCTCAGATCAGTCAGAAGGCTTTTCTCGATCCTCCCAAACGCTATCGGCCGATCCCTTTTTGGTCGTGGAACGAAAAGCTCTCCGTGCCCGAGACCCGTCGCCAGATCGCGCTCATGGACGAGGCGGGGATCGGGGGGTACTTTATGCACGCCCGTGGCGGCCTGCAAACACCCTATATGGGTGAGGATTGGATGGCCAACATTGCCGCGGGGATCGACGAGGCCCGCCAGCGCGAGATGGGCGCCTGGGCGTATGACGAGAACGGCTGGCCCAGCGGGTTCGGCGATGGCAAGGTCAACGGCCTGGGCGAGCAGTATCAGCAAAAGTACCTGCGCTATGAGATCGTGGACGAGCAGGCCCGTCGCGAGGACGGCCGAACCATCGCCCATCTGCCCACAGAAGATGGACGTTGGTGGCATTTCTACTATGACGTGAACCCCTTTTACGTGGACACTCTGGATGCTGAGGTGACCAGGCTCTTTCTCGAGACCATCCACGAGGCCTACGCCGAGCGCTTTGCCGACGATCTCGGACGAGCCATGCCTGGGTTCTTTACCGACGAGCCCCAAATCTCGCGCAACGGCATTCCCTGGTCGCTCACGCTGCCTGCCGCCTATCAGCAGATTCACGGTGAAGACCTCCTGCAGCTGCTCCCCGAGCTCTTTGTAGAGACGGGCTCGTATCAGCGCACCCGCTACCGCTTCTGGCACCTGGTGCAGGAGCTCTTTGTCACCAACTTTACGGAGCGGCTCTACGACTGGTGCGAGGAGCACGGCTGCCAGTTGACGGGGCACATGGTCCTGGAGGAAACGCTGCTCAGCCAGATCACCTCCAACAGCGCCGTGATGCCCCACTTTGAGTTCTTTCATATTCCTGGGATGGATTGGCTCGGGCGGCACATCAACCCGCCCACCACGCCTCTGCAGGTCAGCTCGGTGGCCCATCAGCTCGGCACGCGTCAGATCCTCAGCGAGACGTTTGCCCTCTGCGGCTGGAACGTGAGCTTTGAGGAACTCAAGTGGATTTATGAGTGGCAGTGCGTTCGGGGCATCACCCAGCTCTGCCAGCACCTGGAAGGCTACTCGTTGCGCGGCATCCGCAAGCGCGACTATCCGCCGTCCATGTTCTACCAAGAGCCATGGTGGGACCAGTATCGCTTCTTTAACGATTATGTCTCGCGTCTCGGGCTGCTCTTGGCGGAGGGCGAGGTCGTCTTTGACGTCTTGGTGCTCCACCCCCAGTCGTCGGGATGGCTCTGCTACAACGATGCCGACAATGCCGACATTGGGGCCCTCAATGACGGGTTTATGCGGGTGATCGAGACCATGGAGGCCGCCCACGTTCCGTTCCATTTGGGAGACGAGCGCATCCTGCGACGCCACGCCTCGGTAGACGGCAACACCCTCGCGGTAGGCACCCAGAGCTATCGCGCCGTCGTGGTGCCGCCTTGCCGCGTGCTGAGCCGGTCCACGCTATCGCTTCTGCAGACCTATGCCCAGAACGGCGGCCGCCTGGTGTGGGTCGGGGAACAGCCTACCCTGGTCGAGGGTGAGCCGTGCGAGGATCTGACCGCCCTCACCCGCATGGGCACGGGCGTTGTTGCGCCCAAGGAGCTACCTCAGGCGCTGCCCGCCACCCTGAAGACTATCTCGGTGACGGATGAGCAGGGCGACGAGATCGAGGCTATAGCGGTTACCCAACGCAAGCTTCAGGCCCTGGGTCCATTGGGGCCCTGTGCGTTCTACTATTTCGTGAATAGCGATGTCGACCACGACTATGTCGCCAAGCTCTCATTGCCAGGGGGCGGTGCCGTGCGGGTGATGCTGGAGGATGGCACGCTCCAACCGCTGGCGTTTCGCGCCGAGGACGGGCGTGTCACCATCGAGCACACCTTCCCGCGGCGAGGCTCTCTGGCTCTGGCGGTGACCGACGATGCCGCCAGCGTTGCGGACATTGGCAGCCCGCCAGCCACCGTCAGCGAGCTCCTGCCTGCCCGCCACCTGGCTGGGCCCTGGCAGATAGAGCTGCTAGACGACAACGTCCTCACCCTGGACTATTGCGATATCTGGATCGATGGCGAGCTCGAGGCCGAGCACGAGCATATCAGCGTCGTCCAGGAGCGATGCCTGAACCGCAAGAAACCCGTGCAGCTCAAGCTGCGTTTCGAGGTCGAGGTGGCAGAGGACTGGACGCCCGAGGGACCACTCTACCTGGTGATGGAGCAGCCCAGCCTCTCGCGGATCCAGATCAACAGTGAACCCGTCGAGCAGCGCGACTGCGGCCACTATCGTGATACGTCGTTCCGCAAGATCGATATCGCGGGGCGCCTCCAGTCTGGACAAAACGAGATCATCCTGGAGACCACCTTCCAGCAACGACCCGAGGTCTACGAGAACCTCGCCAAGGCGCGCGCCTTTGAGGCCGAAAAGAACAAGCTCACCTATGACAGTGAGATCGAGGCCATTTACCTGGTAGGATCCTTTGGCGTACAGACCCCTGGCACGTTCGAGGCTCTACCGCGGAAGGCCATGCGTTACCGTGGCCCCTTTGTCATCGGAACGCCGCCCACCGAAGCGGACCCGCGCGACCTGACGCCGCAGGGCCTCCCCTTTTTCAACGGAACGGTGCGCTTGACCAAGCGGGTTACCCTCGGGGCCGACGAAATCCACCATCGCGCCTTTGCCCTGGAGGACATTCGGGGCCATATCGTCCGCCTCAAGGTCAACGGGCGGCCGATCGCGCGGTGGTTCTGGCGGCCCTATCGGGCTGATCTGGGCGATGCGCTGGTGCCTGGCGAGAACGTTCTTGAGATCGAGCTGACGGGCGGCCTACGCAACCTGCTGGGACCCCATCACCTTCAGGATGGTGAGTCCTATGCGGTGGCGCCGCCCAGCTTTTACAAAGAGCCCAGCGTCTTTGGCTGCGCCGCTTGGGATGACGACTATTGCTTTGTCGAGTTCGGTGTCTGCTTGCCGAGCTAATGAGGTCAAAGAGGGGAGGGGTCGGCTATGGCGACACCTCCCCACCATTGATTGAGAGCCATCGCATGAGCCAAGCCCCTGTCAGCTATCTGGATGCCAACTGCACGTTGGGCCGCTTTCCCCACCACGATCGCGGCATCGCCGAGCTGGCCGATCTCTCGGCGACGCTGGAAGAGCTGGGGATTGGCGCGGGAGTCGTGCGCCACGCGCTGGGGCAGCATGCCTCGGCGGAGGAGGCCAACAGCGCGCTGGCCACCGAGCTGCAGCCAGACCCTCGCTGGATCCCTTGCTGGGTGGTGAATCCTGCTCAAGACACCGATGGGCTGGACGTGGTGCCTGGCGATCAGCTCCGCGCCGTCTGCCTGTACCCCAGGCGGCACGGCTATCCGCTGGCGCCCTGGATGGTCGAGCAAGTCCTGGCTCCGCTGGAGAAGCGTCGGGTCGTGACGCTGATTGACGTCGATGAGACCACCCCCAAGGAGCTGTACACGCTCTGTCAGGCCTACCAGGGGCTGCGCGTGGTGGCCCTCACCACGGGATATCGTCTGCTGGGCGTCCTATCGCGACTGTTGGCCACCTGCCCGAATCTCCACGTGGAGCTATCCACCATGGCGGCCCATCGCGGTATTGAGGCACTGGTCGAGCGGCACGGCGCCGAGCGGCTCTTGTTCGGCACCAACACACCCCTATCCGACGGCATCGGGCCCGTGGCAGCCTTGGGGTATGCGGCTATCTCCGAGGGCGATCGGGCGCTGATCGCGCGAGGCAACCTAGAGCGCCTGTTGGGGGAGGTACGCCGATGAACGAGGCCAGAGCGTGGCTCGCATCAGGTCGCTCGCTGCGCGGTTTCGGGTGGTCGATCATTGACATCCACGCACACCTGGGCCCCTATGTCGGCTTTGAGATCCCCCACGGCGACGCGGACGGGATGGTGTTCACGATGGACCGTCTCGGCATCGCGGTGGCAGGCATCAGCGCCCTCACCGCCATTAACGCTGAATATGCGCGGGGGAATGAGCTGACGGCCAGCGCGGTCCGTCGGCACCCCGACCGCTTTGTAGGGTATGCGGTGGCCAATCCTTGGGAGCCCGAGCGCATCTCGCACGAGCTGACGCGCGCCTTTGAGGAGCTAGGATTCCGAGGCATCAAGATCATCCCCAGCACGTGGAAGCTGCCCGTGACCGACCCCCGCTATGAACCGATCTGGGCCTTTGCCCAGGAGCGCGGGACGATGGTCCTCTCGCACACCTGGGCGGGCGATCCTACCTGTCGCCCGAGTCTCTTTCGTGAGATCGCAGCACGCTATCCCGACGTCGCCTTTCTGCTGGGCCATAGCGGCGGCCCCCGCGAAGGCAACGTGGAGGCGATCGACGTAGCGGCGGCTTGCCCCAACGTCTACCTCGAGCTCTGTTACTCGCAGCTCACGAGACGCCAGTTGGAGGAGATGGTTCACGCCGTCGGCTATGAGCGGGTTCTCTTGGGCACGGATATGCCCTTTATCGATCCTGCCTTTACCATCGCCAAGGTCATCTGTGCGGACCTACCCGAAGAGCAACGCCGCGCCATCGTGGGCGGGAACGCTGAGCGGCTCCTTCGGGCGAGTGGGGCGCTCGCCGCCACGGGCGCCTAGCCACCATGATCCAGAACACCCCCGCGGCCTCCAGCGGCGCAGAAGGCACCCCTGTCGCGCCGCCCCTCACCTCGCCACGTCGGCGCACCCTCCGACAGGCCGTGCGGCGCACGGTACGGCGCACCAAGGTGCGGATCAGCAGTCTGCCCCTCAACGAACGCATCCTCTACGCCGAGACCTTTTTCCAGGCCATACTGGCCAGCGGCGTTCTGGCGTTTGCGGGGGTCTTTTTGGTGCGCTTGGGCGCGCCCAACTGGCTGGTGGGTCTCTATTCGTCGCTGCCCGCGCTAGCGATCACCCTGACGGCCATTCCAGTGGCATCGTTCGTGCAACGCCAGCGGTCGCTGGTAGCCACGGCCAACTGGGGTCGGTTCATCTTCCGCGGCACGGTGGGCCTCTTTGCCCTGCTCCCCTTACTCGAGCCGATCACAGCCAGCCACATCCTGGTAGGGGCACACGCCTTGATGGCCGTGCCCGGCTCGGTCGCCAACGTCTCGTTCACCACCCTGCTTGGGCAAATCACGCCTGCCGACGAGCGCCCCCGCATCCTGAGCTTGCGGATGGCCATCAATGGCATCGCTGCCACCATCTTTGGTTTTCTGGCAGGCCAATGGCTGGACAATGCCCCCTATCCGCTGAACTATCAGGTCCTCTTTGTGGCGGGTCTGGCAGCGGGGCTGATTAGCATCTATTTGCTGTCACGACTGCGGGCTCCTGAGCGTTCCGCGCCCGCCGCGAGCGCCAAGGCACCGCGGCGAGTCAGCATCGGCCAACTCTTGTCACTGATCAAGGGTACGCCAGCTTTTCGAAGCTATGCCATCGCCTCTTTCGTCTTTCGCCTCGGCCAAGCCATGCCGCAGGCCCTCTATACCATCTATCGGGTGCGCACGCTGGGCTCGTCGGACGCATGGGTGGCCATCCTGCTGACGGTTCAGAGCGCACTGAGCGTTATCGGCTACTTTGCCTTGGGCAAGCTGCTTCGCAGGCCAGGTTTTCGCGAAAAGCTTTGGCTAAGCTGCTTGGGGACCGCGCTCTATCCGCTCACCACCGGCTTGTCTCGCACACCGGCCATGCTGCTGATTCCGGCCGTTCTCGGCGGCGTCTTTGGCGCTGGGACCACCATCTATCTCACCGATCTCTTGTTCCGCGTCTCACCCGAAGACAATCGCCCGCCTTTTGTGGCCGCCGACACCATGCTGGCCAACGTGGCCGCCTTTGTGGCACCCATGATCGGCACCGCTCTGGCAGACTCAACCACCATTGTGCTCGCCTTCTATCTCATCGCCGCGTTCCGGATCGTGGCGTCCATGTCTTTCTGGCACCTGCTGGTGCGGCCGGGCAAACGCGCTACCTGAGAGCATCGTAGCAGCAAGGCAAACGGCGCGCCCCTAAGGGGCGCGCCGTTCTCTTCACAAGCGCAGTTGCTAGCTGATGCCCAACCACTCTCGCACGCGCTTGGTCACATCGTCCGCGTTAAAGCCCAGCTCGGCAGCCAACACGTTGCTGGGGGCCGAGTGTCCGAACTCGTCCTGGGTGATGAACAGCGCATCGCACCCCACCACCTCACCCCAGCCAAAGCGAGTGCCGGCCTCGACCACCACCTTGCGCGCAATCGTCGGCAGGATCCTTTCGCGGAAGGTAGCATCCTGCGCCATAAACAGATTGCGCGAGGGCATGGAGACCACCCGCGCGGCCACGCCCTCCGCGGCCAAGGCACGACCAGCCGCCAGCGCCAGTTGCACCTCGGAGCCGGTTCCCACCAGCACCAGATCGGGATCGCCGTCGCAGTCCTCGAGGATGTAGGCGCCCCGAGCAAAGACCTCGGCCGTCAGAGGAGCCTGGCGCGCCAACGCCGGCACTCCTTGCCGCGTCAGGAACATGGTCGAGGGGCCATCGCTGTGGCGCAACGCATAGAGCCAAGCCTGCGCCACCTCGGCGCCGTCGGCCGGACGTAGATCGACCATGCCCGGAATCATCCGCAGCGAGGCTACGTGCTCCACGGGCTGGTGCGTAGGGCCATCCTCACCCACAAAGATGCTATCGTGGGTGAACACAAAGATCGACTGGGCGCCCATGAGGCTAGCCAGGCGAATCGGCGGCCGGCAATAGTCGGCGAACACCAGGAAGGTGGCCCCGAACGGGATCCACCCGCCATACAACGTCATTCCATTGAGGATCGAGCCCATGGCGTGTTCGCGCACACCGAAATGTAGGTTGCGCCCCTCGGGCGTCTCTGGCGCAAAGGCCGGCGAGCTGTCCAGCCAGGTAGAGGTCGAAGGCGCCAGATCGGCCGACCCGCCCACCACATACGGAACCAGCTCGGCGATCTTCTGAAGGACCTGCCCGCTCATCCGGCGCGTAGCGTTGGGCTTGGTGATAGCGCTCAGAAGCTCCTGTTCGATCCCATCCGGGAGCTCTTTGGCGAGGGCCGCCTTGCGCTGCGCCGCTAGATCCGGGTTCTTGGACTCCCAGCGCTCAAGCTTGGCCTGCCAGGCCTGGTGCTCATCTTGCAGCTCCTGTACCCGTTCGTGCCAGAGCGCGCGCACCTCATCGGGCACGTAGAACGCCGGCTCCAGAGGCCAACCCAGGTTCTCCTTGGTCAGCTTGGTCTCGTCAGGACCCAAGGGCGCGCCATGGACCTCGGCCGAGTCCACCATGTTGGGGCTGCCCTTGCCGATATACGTGCGAGCCACGATCAGGGTGGGCCTCTCCTTGTCGGCCTGTGCCTCCTCGATGGCTCGAGCGGCCGCCTCGCCGTCGTGTCCGTCGACATAAAGCACCTGCCAGCCATAGGCCTCGAATCGCTTGCCGCGGTCCTCGGTAAAAGCCAGGCTCGTGGAGCCCTCGATAGAGATGCGGTTGTCATCGTAAAAGTAGATGATGTTGCCCAGCTTGAGGTGGCCAGCCAACGACGCCGCCTCTGATGCGACACCCTCCATCAAGTCGCCATCGCTGACGATGCCATAGATAAAGTGATCAACGATAGCCTCGTCGCTGGTGTTATAGCGCGCGGCCGCCATCTTGGCGGCGATGGCCATGCCCACGCCGTTGGCAAAGCCCTGCCCTAGCGGTCCGGTGGTTGTTTCGACTCCGGGCGTCAGACCGTACTCGGGATGACCCGGGGTCTTGCTATCCCACTGCCGGAACTGGCCGAGATCATCCAGCGACAGGTCATAGCCGGCCAGATGCAGGAGCGAGTAGAGCAACATCGATCCATGCCCGGCCGAGAGGATAAAGCGGTCGCGGTTGGGCCAGGTGGGGTCAGCTGGATCAAAACGCAGATACTGGTACCAGAGGGTAAAGGCATAGTCAGCCGCGCCCATGGGCAGGCCGGGATGGCCACTCTTGGCCGCCTCTACGCCGTCAACCGCCAGCATCTTGATCGTGTTCACCGCTTGCTCGCGCTCGCGTTCGGTCAATGTTCTGGGCATCGCTCTTGCTCCTATCGCTTTCGCCGCAGCCGCGGGTGGCTGCGCACCACTCCTGAATCTACTGTGCTATTCTAGGGCCAACCTGGCCTTGGGACAAACCCCCGATCGCTGGTCGCGCTAGGGCGCCGAAAAACCGCGAAAGCCCTCGCCGATGACCTCGCTAGCCGACTGGACGATCATGAACGCCTCAGGATCGATCCGCGACACCACGCGCTCCAGCCTGCTCACCTCCGACTGGGATACGGCACAGAGCAGCACGCGTTTGGGCTCGCCCGTATAGCCGCCCTCACCCTGGAACACTGTCACGCCTCGCTCCATATCCTGCAGGATCGCCATCCTCACGGCCTCACTGCGCCGTGTGATGATCCAAGCGGCCCGTGACGGCTTGATCCCCTCCTGCACCAGGTCGATGATCCGACTGGACACGATCGCTAGCAGCAGGGCGTAAAGGGCAGGTTCCAAGCCAAAGATGAGCGCCGACGAGCCCAGGATGACAATATTGGCGGCCAGCAGGGTGTGTCCGATCTTCCAGGCGAAGGCTCGGTCCAGAAGCTGCGCCAGGATGTCGGTGCCACCAGTGGTGCCGCCGGCCCGAAAGACCAGACCCAAACCCAACCCATCGATGATACCGCCATACAACGTATAGAGCAGGGGGTCGCTGGTCACGTGCTCGGGCAGATAGGGCGGGAGCAGATCG
>ENA-UOXR01000868-UOXR01000868.1-bioreactor-metagenome-genome-assembly--contig:-NODE-868-length-34371-cov-20.600944_pt1 | contig 34371 bp, 28 predicted proteins | sample MGYA00238164_ERZ764825 | MGnify/ENA primary metagenome ERZ764825 (study PRJEB28920, sample SAMN05720171) | bioreactor metagenome | isolation source: Anaerobic biogas reactor | place: USA:Washington... | reverse complement strand
CAGATGGGCTGGACGATGCACTTCTACTCGAACATCATCACGAACTACGGGTCCAGGCTGGCGCCGTCCGATACGCTGGATGATTTTCCGGGTCTGTCGTGCGCGTATCTGCGCGTCCCGTGGTCGTTTCTGGAGCCGGAAGAAGGGCGGTTCAACTGGTCGCTGCTCGACACGCCTGCCCAGCGCTGGATCGACAAGGGCAAGCAGATCGCGCTACGGATCAGCAGCACGGAATCCTGGATGCGCTGGGCGACGCCGCAGTGGGTCCACGACGCCGGCGCCAAGGGCTACGACTTTACTGTGGGCAAGGGCGTCGATCCGAACGGGCCCTATTGGGAGCCCGACTACAAGGACCCGGTCTTTCTCGACAAGCTGGATCGTTTCCTGGCGGCCTTGGCGAAGCGATACGACGGCAACCCGAACGTCGCGTTCATCGACATCGGCTCGTTCGGTGTCTGGGGCGAGGGGCATTCCTGGGCCAGCTCGAAGCTGCCGTTCGATCTCGACGCGCGGAAAGCCCACGTCGATCTCTACTGCAAGCATTTCGAGCGGACACTGCTGGCGATCAGCGACGATTTCGCCGGTCCGCAGGAGCCGGGGGCGCATCTTCCGATCACCGACTACGCGCTGTCGAAGGGCGTCACGCTGCGCGACGACAGCATCTGCGTGCAGCCTCCACCGCATTCGTGGTTCCACGCCGAGCTGGCCCAGGCCTTCTGGCCCAGGCTGCCCGTCGTTCTGGAACACGAGCACTACGGTTCGTCCAAGGCTCGCGGCGCATGGGGAGACGGCTCGCTGCTGCTGCAGTCAGTGGAGGAGTACCATGCCAGCTACATGTCGATCCACTGGTGGCCCCGCGTTCTTCTGGAGGAGAACCGCGAGATCATCGACAAGATCAATCGCCGGATGGGCTACCGCCTGCAACTGCGCGAGATCAGTTTTCCGCGAGAGGTCCGCCTGGGCGAGCCCTTCACGATCGAGACGACCTGGGCCAACGCCGGCGTGGCACCGTGCTATCCGGGCGGCTTCGTCGGCTTTGTGCTCAAAGACGACAAAGGGGGCGTCGTCGCGGCGTTTGCCGACGAATCATTCAACGTTCGCGATCTGGAGGTTGGCCCGCCCGGAGAAGCGCCGACGCACACCCTCACCTCCCGCCTGATCGTGGCCGAGAAAACCTACGGCTTCGCTCCGGCAACCGAGCCGGGCGTCTACGATCTCTACGTCTCGGTCGGCCAACGCGACGCGACACCGACGATGGCGCTGCCTCATGATGGTGACGACGGCCACCGCCGCTATAAGATTGGAACCGTGACGTTTCTGCCCCGCCCCGACTGAGTTGTTGATGGGCAGGTTCTTTGCTGCCGCTCGCAGGGAAAGGCACGAACCACGACTTTGTCATTCCGACCGAAGGCCTGCCAAAGGCTGGCCGCAGCGGAGGAATCTGGTCTCGATAAGAATCGCGTATCGCCTATGACCAGACCCCTCGGCTGCACTTCGTTCCGCTCGGGGTGACAAGGGCTTATTCTGCGAAGATTCTTCCCGAGTTGTTCAGATCTGCGAGTAGTCGGCCGGCTTGAGGTACAGGTTGGTGATCCCGCAGAGGATCTCCTTGTCGGCATACTCCGGGATGGCCCGCAGGGCTTGCCAGTCGGGGTCGCTGCCGAACCGTTTCCAGTTAGCCTGGCGCTCATCCATGTTGTTGAAGACGAGCATGTAGGTCAGGTTCGGCATCTTCTCGCCCGCCAGGGTCTGGCCGAAGAAGACCGGGTTCAATCCCGTCTTGCGGAAGATGTCAATCTCGCCGATGTTGAACATCTCAATCTTCTTGAGGCCGGTCTTCTCGCTGGGGCTCTCGTAGGTGCGCAGTTGGAACACTCGGCCCGGCGCTTTGATCGGGGTCTCCAGATGAGGCATGCCCTCGAAGGCGGCCATGAGCTGGACCTCCATGCGCTTGTACGCCGGCGCGCTGGCCGGAGCGTCCAGGAAGGCGGCGCCCGCTTGCAGGAACTCCTCGTCTTGCGAGAGCATTTGCGTGAGCGATGTGAACGAAGACGGCGACTTGTGGCCGAGCAGCACATAGATCGGGCTGAGCCCCTCCCACGGGTAGAACACGCCGACCGGCTTGATGCCCGCCCGGTTCAGAGCGGGGATCGCGGCCTCTTTGGCGAAGGCGTCGAACCCGGCCTTCTGCGCCTCGGTCTCGATCTCGTACCGCCGCAGTTCGAAGTACTCGCGCGATAGCAAGCGGGCCATTCGCTGGCGGTAGGCCACCTCCGATTCGCCGGGGAGCTTTTGCGGAGTGTCCTGACCGTAGGCGGTCGCCCCGGCCGTCAGCGCCGCCAAGCCCGTTGCACACGATGTCCGCAGGAATTCTCGTCGTTCCACGGTGTGTCTCCTCTCATTTCTCAGGGATATGTGATTGCCATGACATACACGCAAGTATACGATGGACGGCCGGATACCACAAGTTGCATGCGTGCCGGGAATTGTGTTATCCTCTGTAACATCGAAAATCGATGGCATCCATCGTAAACGAACCACGTGTCGCGCGTTTGAGGGGAGACGTCATGGATGATGAGCAGCAGGGTTCGAGCGGCCGGGGCCGCGTTCTTTCCATCGATGCCCTTCGGGGCTTCGATATGTTCTGGATCGTCGGCGGCGGGACGCTCTTTGAGAGTCTCGTGAAGGTCTGGCCGCATCGGGTCACCGAGACGATCCATCAGCAGTTGCAGCACGTCGTGTGGGAGGGGTTCCGCTTCGAGGACCTGATCTTCCCTCTCTTCATCTTCCTGATGGGGGCGGTGATGCCGTTCTCACTCTCGCGCCGAATGGAGCGCGGCCAGAGTTCCCTGGTGCTGCACCTCCACGTTGTCAAGCGGGCCGTGGTGCTGATCCTGCTTGGCATGATCCTGAACGGACTGCTCCAGTTCAACTGGTCCACGATGCGCTGGCCGGGTGTCCTGCAGCGAATCGGCCTGTGCTATTTCTTCGCAGCGCTGATCGTGATGCACACGCGCTGGCGGGCCCAGGCCATTGTTGTCGCCGTGGTCCTGCTGGCGTACTGGGCGGTGACGATGCTGGTCGCCGCGCCCGGTTTCGAGGCCGGGGACCTTACGATGCAGGGCTGCCTGTCGTCATACGTCGATCAGCGGCTGATTCCGGGCGAGCTGTACTACGGCTACGGCGACAACGAGGGCATCCTCTCCACATTTCCCGCCGTTTGCACGGCCCTGCTCGGGGCGTTGGCGGGCCAGTGGCTGCGTTCGGGCCGCTCCGGCTCGCGCAAGGCGGCCGGTCTGGCCCTGGCCGGTGTGGTGTCGCTGGCAGTCGGCTATCTCTGGGGGTTCGTCTTCCCGATCATCAAGATCCTCTGGACGAGTTCCTACGTGCTGTTCGCCGCCGGGTGGAGTCTGCTGCTGCTGGCCTTGTTCTACTGGATCATCGACGTGGTGGGCCTCAAGAGGTGGGCGTTCTTCTTCGTGGTGATCGGCATGAACCCCATCACGATCTACTTCCTCGACGGCATTATCGACTTTGCCGGCATCGCCGAAGTGTTTCTCGGCGGCATCGCCGCTCATGCGGGCGTCTGCGCGGCGTTGATCCTGCCGTTCGGCGCGCTGATGGTCCGCTGGCTGCTGCTATGGTTCCTGTATCGCCACAAGATCTTCTTCAAGGTATAGTCGCAATATCCGATCGGAGTCTATCTCATGGTTCGATCTATCGTCTCGAAAAGGCGAAGTGCATTCGTTCTGTGCCTGGGTCTCTTCCTTCTGCCTGCTGCCGCACTTGCTCAGAAGCTCACCCCTGCGGCCAAGCCGGTGAGCTCCGCTCAAGTCCGTAGACAGTTCACCTCGCCGTCGCGTCAGTACAGTTCGGCGCCGCTATGGGTCTGGAACGACATGCTGACCGAGCAACAGATTGCCGAGACCATGGCGGACCTGGCGGGCCAGAAGGTCAGGCAGGTCTTCGTGCATCCGCGTCCCGGCTTGATGACGCCGTACTTGTCCGACGACTGGTTCCGGCTATGGAAGGTCGCGCTGCGCGAAGCGGAAAAGCTCGATATGAACGTGTGGATCTACGACGAGAACTCGTATCCATCGGGTTTTGCGGGCGGTTTGGTTCCCGAGGCCATGCCCGAGTCGCGCGGCAAGGGCTTGGCCTTGCAGGAGGTCAAGACACCGGCCGATGCGGGCGACAGCGCCATGGCGGTCTTTCGTCTGGCCGATTCCGGTTACGAAAACATCACGCAACGGGTTCGGTCGGGTGAGGAGTTTCCCGATGGCCGCTACCTTGTGGCATCAATCCGGCTGGCTCAGCCCGGCGGCTGGTTCGGCGGCAAGTGGTATGTCGATCTGCTCAAGCCCGGTGTGACCGAGAAGTTCATCGAGATCACGATGGAGCGGTATCGAGAGCAGATCGGCGATCAGTTCGGCAAGCGCGTCCCTGGCTGGTTCACCGACGAGCCCCACCTGGCGCCGGCGGGAGGACTGCACTGGTCCGACGGTCTGCCCGAGCTGTTCGAGAAACGCTGGGGATATGATCTGATCGACCATCTGCCGGCACTGGCCCAGCCCATCGGCGACTGGAAACGGGTGCGCCACAACTACTACAACCTTCTGCTGGAGCAGTTCATCGAACGCTGGGCCAGGCCCTGCTACGAGTATTGCGAGGAGCACAATCTGGATTTCACAGGCCACTACTGGGAACACGGCTGGCCCGGGGCCGGGCACGGCGGCGACAACATGGCGATGTACGCCTGGCATCAGCGGCCCGCGATCGACATCCTGATGAACCAATACAACGAAGGAGTCAACGCTCAGTTTGGAAACGTTCGTGCCGTCAAGGAGCTTTCGAGCGTCGCCAACCAACTCGGACGCGCCCGCACGCTCTGCGAGGCTTACGGCGCCGGTGGATGGGACCTGCGCTTCGAGGACATGAAACGTATCGGTGACTGGCTCTACGTACTCGGCGTCAATACGCTCGACGAGCACCTCTCGTACATCACGATCCGGGGTGCGCGCAAACGCGACCATCCGCAATCGTTCTCCTATCATGCGCCGTGGTGGGACGCCTACCACGTGATGGCGGAGTATTTCACAAGGCTGTCGCTGGTCATGTCGCAGGGCCGGCAGATCAACCGCATCCTGGTAATCGAGCCGACCACGACGACATGGATGTACCAGGGCGCAACGATCCCGTCGGGCCGGCTCAGGGAGATCGGCGACCGCTTTCAGGCGTTGCTCATGGACCTCGAACGAGCCCAGGTCGAATACGATGTGGGCTGCGAAGACATCATCGCTCGTCAGGGTTCGGTTGACGGCGCGCGATTCCAGGTGGGGCATGGCACGTATGACACGGTAGTCCTGCCCCCGCTGACCGAGAATCTCGATCCTCCGATGATGGTTCTGCTGGAGGCGTACGCGCAGGCTGGCGGCGTGGTCCTGTGCGGTGGCGACGCTCCGGCGTTCGTGAATGGGGTGCCGTCGGATCGCGGCCGGGCTTTGGTGAACAAGGCCGGCTGGCAACGCGTCGAGGCGGAGGATGTCCCCGGGCTATTACTGGCTCGGTCGGACGAAGGATTTGCCGTCGAGCGACAAGAGGGTGACAAAGGCATCCTGTTCCACCACCGCCGGCACGTCAAGGATGGGCAGTTCCTGCTGCTGGTCAACACAAGCATCGAGTCGCCGTCGGCCGGAACGATCCGATCCGACAGGAAGGGTGTCAGGCAATGGAATCTGAACACCGGCGAGATCGAGTCCTATCCCTTCGAGAGAACCGCTAAGGGTGTCACGGCCGATTTCCAATTGCCCCCGTCGGGAAGCCTGCTGTTGTTCTTGTCGGAGACGACCGTCAAGCCTCAGAAGAAATCAAATCGGGAACACTTCATGACGGCAACGCTGCCGGAGACGATGGAAATCCAGAAGCAGCAACCAAATGTCCTGACACTCGATTATGTCGATGTGACCGCTGCAGGCGAGACGTTGCATGACGTGTATTTCTATCGCGCCAATCAGTTCGCCTTTCAGAAGAACGGCATGGACCGCAACCCCTGGGACAGCGCCGTCCAGTTGCGGGACCAGCTCATCACGAGAACGTTCCCGGCCGACAGCGGATTCACTGCCAGCTACAAGTTCACAATCGAAGAGGCGGTTCCCGCGAATCTCGCCATCGTCGTCGAGCGGACCGATCTGTATACCATTACCTGCAACGGCAAGCCTGTGTCGGCCAAGCCGGGCGACTGGTGGCTCGACAAGGCGTTCGGAAGGATCGACATCGCGCGCGCGGCCAAGGTCGGCGAGAACATCGTCACCATCGAAGCGAAGCCCTTCACGATCTATCACGAATTGGAGCCGGCATACATCCTGGGTGATTTTACGCTGAAACCTGCCGATCGAGGCTTCGTGATTGCGCCGGATCAGCCGTTGACAATTCTGGAACCCGAGGGAAGCCTTTGTCACGACGTCAATCCCGACGGCACGATGTGGCTCAGCGGGGGCATCGGCTACGATCGCAGCGTCGAGGACCGGTCGCCGTTTGTGGAGTTCGATCTCGGCGGGCCCGTCGATTTGACGGCGCTGGAGATATGGAATTACAGCGAAGGGCATGTCCGCGACCTTTCATCCCGTGGCGTTCGCGAGCTTCGGATTCTCGGCTCGGCGACTGGCGAGCCAGGCTCCTTTGAGAGAGAACTCGGCGCGTTCCAACTCGCGCGGGCCGGCGCGAATTCTCCAGCGGAGCGGTTCGCCGTTCAGACGCAAGACGTGCGTTTCGTGCGGTTCGAGGTACTGTCCAATCAACAGGGCGTGAGGTATCCAGTTCAGGGCGATCCGGCTGATAATGGTTTCGTGGGTCTGGCGGAGGTCCGGTTCTTCGCCGGCTCGGACCGGCATCTCGACGGCGTGACGGTTCATCGTGTCTCCGGCGAGCTGGCCTCGATGGGCCGTACGGCGACCCGGCTGGTCGACGGCAGCGGTCTGGTCGGCGCGCGACCGGGGTGGAAGCGGCAGGGCCATCCGTTCTATGGTGCGGGCGTCGCCTATCGTCAACGGTTCGATGTGGGTAAACCGAAGGGTTCGTACCTGGTGTCACTACCCAATTGGCATGGCAGCGTGGCCAAGGTCAACGTCAACGGCAAGCCGGCCGGCCACATCGCGGCGCCACCGTGGGAATGCGATATCACTTCGCAGATCAGGCGTGGCCATAACTTGGTCGAGGTCGTGGTCATCGGCACGCTGAAGAATACGCTCGGTCCGCACCACAACGGCGCGGGCCTGGGCAGCGCCTGGCCCGGCATGTTTCAGCAGGGCCCCCAGACCGGACCGCCTCCGGGCAACCAGTATCACACCGTCGACTACGGGTTGTTTGAGCCCTTCGTCCTGACACAGGTCGTGACAGAATAGCAACAGCGGGAGTGTGCGATGGTTGCGCTCGGTGTCTTGCTGCATGCGATCGGCGGTTTCGCGGCCGGCAGCTTCTACATTCCGTTCAAGAAGGTGCGCAACTGGGCCTGGGAGAGCTACTGGCTCGTGGGCGGGGTCTTCAGTTGGATCGTTGCGCCATGGGTGGCGGTCCTGCTGACGAGTCCGCGCATTGTCGATGCGTTCCGTGCAGCCCCGCCGGTGAGCCTGTTCTGGTGCTACTTCTTCGGGGTGCTGTGGGGCGTCGGCGGTTTGACCTTCGGGCTGTCGATGCGCTATCTCGGCATGTCGCTTGGGTATGCGCTGGCGTTGGGCTCCTGTGCGGTGTTCGGCACGGTCATTCCGCCGGCGTTCGAGGGCCGGTTCGGCGAGTTGCTCGGCAGCACGTCCGGCCTGGTCACGCTGGCCGGCGTCCTGGTCTGTCTGCTCGGAGTTGGGCTGTGTGGCGCTGCGGGCATGCGCAAGGAAAAAGAGCAGTCCGACGAGCAGAAGAAGCAGGCGATCGGCGAGTTCAACTTCTTCAAAGGGCTCTGGGTGGCGCTGTTTGCCGGCGTGATGAGTGCTTGCATGGCCTTCGGCTTGGCGGCAGGCAAGCCGCTCGCCGCCGCCGCCGTCGCGCACGGTACGCCGGACTTGTTCCAACACTTTCCCGTATTGGTGGTGGTTCTGGCAGGGGGGTTCACCACGAATTGCCTCTGGTGTATCGTGCTGAATCTTCGCAACCGCTCCGGCCGGGATTATCTCGACGCACGCGGCGCATCGCTGGCGGCAAACTACGTCTTCTCCGCCTTGGCCGGTGTCACCTGGTATTTTCAGTTCTTCTTCTACAGCATGGGCACGACCAAGATGGGTCAGTACGATTTTTCAAGCTGGACGATCCACATGGCCTTCATCATCGCGTTCAGCAATCTCTGGGGCCTGTTCTTCCGTGAGTGGAAAGGCTCCCGCTCTCGGACGCGCGGTCTCGTCGTTGCAGGGCTCGTGGTTCTTCTGGCGTCCACCGTCGTCGTAGGGATCGGAAACTGGCTGGCGACGCGGGCAGGATAGGAGTCTGTCTTATGGCAACGGCGATGACATCGCGACAGCGCGTCTTGACCGCCTTGGATCACAAACAGCCCGACCGGGTGCCCATCGATCTCGGCGGCTTCCAGACCGGTATCCACAAGAAGGCCTACATCGACTTGCTGAACCATCTGGGCATCGAAGACGATGTGGCGATCATGGACCCGGTTCAGCAACTGGCCAAGCCATGCGAGGCGGTTTTGGAGCGGTTTCACGTCGACATCCGCTACGTTTTTGCCCACGGCCCCGACAGCTTCCAAGGAGGCATCGAGCGGAACACGCGTGATGGTCGACTCTGGCACGATCTGGTCGACGAGTTCGGCGTTGTCTGGTCAATGCCCGACGACCAGCCGCTCTACATGGACATCTCGCACCATCCACTGGCCGATGCCACGATCGACGACCTTGCAGACTATCCCTTCCCCAAAGGTGATGATCCAACGCGGTTTACGGGCCTTCGAGACGAAGCCTTGAGATGGCGCGAGCAGACTCACTACGCGATCTCAACCGGCATCGGGGGTGTTGTCTACGAGACCTGCTGGTACATGCGGGGTCTGGAGCGATGGTACATGGACACGGTGGAGAACCCGGATTTCTGCGAGACGCTGCTCGATCGGACCCTGGCGTTCTGGATGGGTTACTACAGCGAGTTCATGAAAGAGATCGGCGACCTCGTGGATGTGGTGATGATCGGCGACGACATCGGTGGACAGACGGGGCCGCTGTTTTCGCCGGATTTCTACCGCCGCGTCGTCAAGCCCAGGCAGAAGACGCTCGTCCAGCATATCAAGTCATTGACGAACGCCAGAATCTGGTACCACACGTGCGGCTCGGTCGTGCCCCTGATCGGCGATTTGATCGACAATGGCATCGACATCCTCAACCCCGTGCAAGTCAGCGCCGCGAACATGGACCCCCGCGATCTCAAGCAGCGATACGGCGACCGCCTGACGTTTTGGGGTGGGGGCATCGATACGCAGCATGTCCTTGGTTTTGGCACGCCCGAGGACGTTCGCAAGGATGTCCGTAAGAATGTCGCCGCCCTCAAACCCGGCGGTGGCTACGTCTTCAATAGCGTTCACAACATCCAGGCCGGTGTTCCGCCTGAGAACATCGTCGCCATGTTCGATGCGGCGTACGAGTGCGGTTTCTACTGAGCCATCGGTCTGAATCGGCTGTGTGCGTCGAATCCTGCGGAGAGTTCAATGATTCAGCCGGACAGGATCCTGCCCCTCAACCACGTCGAGGTTCGAGCCGGCCAATACGTGTTGTACTGGATGCAAGCGTCGCAGAGGGCCGAATGGAATCACGCGTTGGAGTATGCGATCGATCGGGCCAATGGGTTGAAGACGCCGATCGTTGCGGCCTTCGGGCTGACGGCGGACTTCCCCGAGGCCAATGCCAGGCACTATCGCTTCATGTTGGAAGGGCTCCGGCAAGTCGAGAAGGACCTGGCCCGTCGTGGGATTCGGCTGGTGGTGCGGGATCAGGGCCCAGTCGAGTGCATTGCCAGGCTGGCGAAAGACGCCTGCCTGGTCGTCGTCGATGAAGGACACCTGCGGGTGCAAAGGCAGTGGCGGGCCGAGGTCGCTGAGACAATTGCCTGTCCATTGATCGAGGTCGAGACGAACGTGATCGTCCCCGTGGAGACGGCCGCAGAAAAGGAGAACTTCTCGGCAGGGACGTTTCGTCCGCGCATCCGCCGGCAGCTCGACGCCTACCTCGTTCCGCTGCAACATCGTAAGGTCCATGACCCGTCGTTGGGGCTGCCATTCGAGGGCCTCGACCTGAGCGATATCGACCAGGTGATTGCACGGCTCAAGGTGGACGGGTCCGTCGGCCCGGCAGCCGGCTTCACGGGAGGAACCGAGCAGGCGAAGCGGCGCCTTGCTGAGTTCATCCGTCGCAAGCTCGACGGCTACGATACCCGGCGAAACGATCCGAATCTCGATGCGACGTCCAACCTCAGTCCCTATCTGCATTTCGGCCAGATTTCGCCGCTCTACATCGCCCTGAAGGTGGGCGAGATATCGAGCTCCGGCAAGGACGCCTTTCTCGAAGAGCTGATCGTCCGACGCGAGCTGAGCTTCAACTTCGTCTACTACAGCCATCAGTACGACAGTTACGAATGCCTGCCGCCCTGGGCCCGGCGAACGCTCGAGTTCCACCGTCGCGACAGGCGCGAATCTGTCTACTCGCTCGAAGAATTCGAAACCGCCAGGACCCATGACCCGTACTGGAACGCAGCGCAGAAGGAAATGGTGCGCGTGGGCAAGATGCATGGCTACATGAGAATGTATTGGGGCAAGAAGATCCTGGAGTGGAGCAAGAGTCCTGAAGACGGTTTTCGCATCGCGTTGCATCTGAACAACAAGTACGAACTCGATGGGCGGGACCCGAACGGTTTTGCCGGCGTGGCGTGGTGCTTCGGTAAGCACGACAGGGCGTGGGCCGAACGGCCGGTTTTCGGAAAGGTACGTTATATGAACGCCGCAGGGCTCAAGCGGAAATTCGATGCGGACGCCTATGTCCAGCGGGTCGAACGCATCGAATCGAGACGGTAGAAGGAACGCGTATGCGTATCGTCATTACAGGAGCGACGGGTTTTATCGGGCGAGCCTTGTGTCGCGATCTGTGCGGCGACTACGATCTTGTGGCCCTTTCTCGCGATGCCAGGAAAGCCACGGCAATCGTGGGGCCATACGCAAAGGTCGTCGAGTGGGACGGGAGAACGACCGGGCCTTGGGCCGGGGAGGTCAACGGCGCCGAGGCGGTGGTGAATCTGGCGGGCGAGAATATTGCCGCTGGACGCTGGAGCCGCACCAGGAAGGCCGACATCCTACAGAGCAGGACGCATGCCGCCCGTGCGATCCTCGACGCGATCGAAATGGCCAAGGACAAGCCGAAGACCTTTCTCCAGGCGTCGGCTATTGGTTTCTACGGCTCGCGAGCAGACGAGATGCTGGATGAGACCTCGGTTGCTGGAACGGGGTTCCTGGCCGAGATCTGCCGGAGGGTCGAAATGATCGTCGAAAGAGCCGAGCGGTTCGGCGTTCGGTGGGTGACCATACGCACAGGGGTTGTGCTCGGGACCGAAGGCGGGGCGCTGCCCAGACTGATGCGGCCCTTTCGCTTCCATCTCGGCGGTCACGTGGGTACCGGCAGACAGTGGTTCTCCTGGATCAGTCTTGAGGACGAGGTCCGAGCGATTCGGTTCCTTATGGAGAACCCTGGCGCGCGGGGTGTCTTCAATCTGACGGCGCCCGAGCCGGTAACGATGAAGGCGTTCTGTCGGACGCTGGGCGGGGTGATGGGACGGTCCTCTTGGATGGCTGTCCCGGGCTTCGTATTGCGACTGGTCCTGGGACGGATGGCCGACGAAGTGCTTCTGGGAGGGCAGAAGGTTCTTCCCAAACGGTTGTGTGAAATGGGGTTTGAGTTCAGGCATCGTGATGTCGGCATGGCGCTGACAGAGATTGTTCGAGGAGAGAAACATGAATCTGCATGATTACTTCGAGAGTACCGAGGGCATCGGCGTATTGGGCACGGCCGACGCCGAGGGCAGGGTCGATCTGGCCATCTACGCCAGGCCGCATGTTGTGGACGATGAGTCGGTGGCCCTGATTATGAGCGACCGAACCAGCCACGACAACATCGCGGCCAACCCCCATGCGGCGTATCTTTTCGTGGAGGCCGGCAAGGGATACAAGGGCAAACGGCTCTATCTGACCCGAACCCATGAAGAGACGGACCTGGAGCGAATCGAGGCCGTTCGCCGCGGCAGCCGCAAAGGCCACGATCGCGGCGACGCACCCAAGTTCCTGGTCCACTTCAAGGTGGATAATGCCCGGCCTCTTGTAGGGGATTGATCGCAGGGGTGGCCGGCTGTTGCGACAGGCCTTATATCCCGCCGCCGAATTGTCGCGCCAAAACGGGATGCAAGGGGCCACCTATGGCGCACGCTGGTGGTGTTGCCCGACAAGATTTTCCGCTGTGGTCTTGTGACGGGGTAACCACCTTTGCCGTAAGAACTTGCGACAGATGATGTGAACAGCGTCCGACAAAGTCGCCCAGCGGTGCTTGACATGTGACTACCGCAAGGATATATTCATGGCCTTTGGTTTGTGAATGTGAACACAAGCACTAACTCGTTGTGGCGCGCGCATGAGGTATCACAAAATCCCTGACGAGACCGTTCGCCGGTTGCCCATCTACCTGCGAGGACTGATGTTCTCAGCGGAGAAGGGCAACGAGCACATTTCCAGCCAGTCTCTGGCTGCCTTTGTGGGTGTCCATTCCCACCAGATTCGCAAGGATTTCTCCTATTTCGGGGATTTCGGCACCCCCGGGGTGGGCTATAACATTGGCAGGCTCGCGCGTGAAATACAGAGGATCCTGCGTCTGGACGTGATCCGAAGGGCCGCGTTGATCGGGGTCGGTGATTTGGGGTCGGCCCTTTTGGCCTATCCGGGGTTTCGTACCTATGGGCTGGATATCGTTGCGGCCTTCGACGCCGATCTGGAAAAGGTCGGTTGCACGATCAATGGCGTCGAGGTCGAAGATGTGTCCGGCGTCGATTCGCTGACGCAACGACAGATCTTCCTGGCGATTGTCGCCGTTCCCCGTCAGGTCGCACAGGAGACCGTGGATCGGCTCGTTGGCGCCGGGATCAAGGGAATCCTCAATTTTGCCCCGTGCAGGGTCGAGGCACCCAAACGGGTCAAAGTGATTACGCTGGATATCGCCATGGAGCTTGCCCGGCTGCCGTATTATATGCCGGTCAGTTGAGTCGAGCGGCCCGGAACACCGAATCGTGTCGGATGAAAGACAGCGTTGTGTCGAACACTGTTGAGAACCGTTTTTTTGAGGCTCCTGGAGCCGGGATTGTGCGATGAGTGTGAAGAAGATTTCGAAGGATGATTTTGCCGTATTTGTAGATGCGCTGATCGACAAGACCAGCGTCATCGGAGTCCAGGCCAAAGGCGATCGCTTTGACTTCGCACCGCTGGAGTCGGCGAAGGATCTGCGTCTGGACTATGATGTGACCCTGCAACCGCCCAAGAAGTACTTCCTGCCTCCGACAGAGGTCCTGATGACGTTCGAGATCGGCGGGGCATACCACTCGGAGTACGAGGACCAGCCGTTCGTTCTGCTGGGAGTCCATCCGTACGACATGGTTGCGATCAATCAGATGGACGAACTGTTCCAGCAGGACAACTACGACACGCACTACATGAAGCGGCGCAACAACGCGACGATCATCGCCTGCGACGTGGTCAAGCCGTCGGAGAACGTTTTTGCCTCTTCGATGGGCACGGCCGTTGTGCGGGGTGGTTACGACGTCCTGCTGACCGACGTCGGCGGCGCCTATGTGGTCGAATCGGGCACGCCCAGGGGGGAGAAGCTGCTGTCCGAAATGAAAGGGACCGTCGCCGACGAGGCGGCCCTCAAGAGCCGCGATGCGGTTTGGTCGAAGAACGAGAAGGGGCTCAATCGCCACGAACTCAAGTGCGACGCGGCGTATCTGCCGAGGCTGCTGGACAAGGCGTACGATCACCCCGTCTGGGAAGAACGGGCCAAGACGTGTTTTGCCTGCGGATCGTGCAATCAGGTCTGTCCGACGTGCTACTGCTTCAACGTCCAGGACGATGTGAACTGGGACCTCCAGACAGGCAAGCGGGAGCGGGCCTGGGACGGCTGTCTGCTCAACGGCTTCACGAAGGTGGCCGGCGAGCATGAGTTCCGGAACGCACGGTCGGATCGGTTCCGTCATCGCCTGTATCGAAAGGCCAAGTACGTTCCGGCCAAGATCGGTGGCCAGATTGCCTGTGTGGGTTGCGGCCGCTGCGTTGCGGCATGTCTGCCGGACATCGCCAATCCGGTGAGCGTATACAACCGTCTGATCGATGACCTGGGAATCGGATAGGAAGTTTGAAGTGCGAAGTCTGAAGTGGGAAATGCGACTTCAGACTGCGAACTTGAAACTTGAAACTTCTGTTGAAGGGGTTTGACGCATGTGTCAGTGTTGTGCTGAGAAGAAAGACATCTATCTGCCGCAGTTGGCCACGGTCATGGAAGCAGAGGCCATGAACGTGACGGAAAAGTATCTGCGGCTTGCGATGGATGACGGCCAGTTCGACTATATCCCCGGCCAGTTTGTGGAGGTCTCCATTGCGGGGATCGGCGAGGCGCCGATCACGATCACCTCGTCGCCGACGCAGAAGAACGGCTTTGAGCTGGTGATCCGCAAGATCGGAAACGTTACCAACGCCGTCCACAATCTTGCAAAGGGCGCGAAGATCGGGATTCGCGGACCGCTTGGTGACGGGACGTATCCGGTCGAAGAGGCCAAGGGCAAGAACGTGGTCTTTATCTGCGGCGGCCTCGGCCTGGTCCCGCAGCGGGCCTTCATCAATTATGTGCTCGACAACCGCGACGACTACGGCGAGGTGACGATTCTCCAGGGGACCAAGTGCTACGAGCAGCGGTTGTTCGTCAAGGAAGTGGCCGCGTGGGAGAAACGCGACGACGTGACCATGCTGGAGACGATCGATGAGCCGGACGACTGCTGGAAAGGCAACGTCGGCGTCGTGACCAAGCTGATCCCCAAGGTCAAGACCGATCTCAAATCGGCGGTTGTGCTCGTCTGCGGCCCGCCCGTGATGTACAAGTTCGTCCTCATGTCCCTGGAAGAGTACGACGTGCCGCATAGCAACATCTTTCTGAACCTGGAACGCAAGATGAAGTGCGGCGTAGGCAAGTGCGGGCACTGCCAGATCAACGACGTCTACTGCTGCATGGATGGGCCCGTATTCCGATATTCTGATTTGGCAACGCTGCCGGAGGCCATCTAATCATGAGCAAACCGAAGATTGCGATATTCGATTTCGCCTGCTGCGAAGGTTGCCAGTTGCAGTTGGTCAACCTCGAAGAGGAACTGCTGGATCTGATCGGCGTGGCCGACGTGGTGGAATGGCGAGAGGCGATGAGCGAGAAGAGCGATGAATACGACATCGCCATTATCGAAGGGTCGATCACCCGCCTGGAAGATGAGGAGCGGCTCAAGCTGATCCGCAGCCGAGCGAAGATCCTGATTGCCCTGGGCGCCTGCGCCACCATCGGCGGGGTCAACAAGCTCAAGAACAATTTTGACGACCTGGACGAGGTCAAGAAGTGCGTGTACGGCAAGGACGCGAAGAAGCCGCACCTGGCGACGCAGCCGACGAAGGCGGTCGATGAGGTGGTCGATGTGGATTTCTACGTGCACGGCTGTCCCATCGACCGCAAGGAGTTCACCTACATCGTGCGCTGCCTGCTGTTGGGCAAGACCCCTGAGATTCCGGACTATCCGGTCTGCGTTGAGTGCAAAGCCAAGGGCAATCCGTGCGTGTGGCAGTACGGCCAGGTCTGCCTGGGGCCGATCATTCGCGCCGGCTGCGGCGCCCGATGCCCGTCGAACGGCTTCCGTTGCTTCGGCTGCCGGGGCTATGCGAGCAATCCGAACGTTGATGCTGCCAAGGAAGTCATCGACAAGTTCGGCCTGACCGTGGATCAACTCAAGACCAAGATGGTTCTTTTTGGAAGCAGACAGGAGCCGACGATCTATGGCTAAGACAGTGAACATAAACGTCCATCACGTGACCCGTGTCGAAGGGCATGGCAACATCGTCGTCAATGCCACCAACGGCAAGGTCGAGAAGGTCCAGTGGCAGGTCCCCGAAGCACCGCGGTTCTTCGAGGCGATGGTGCGCGGCCGCAGCTATGAGGATATCCAGACGATCGTCAGTCGCATCTGCGGGATCTGCTCGATCACCCACTCGCTGGCCTCCACCAAGGCCGTCGAGAATGCGTTGGGCATCAAGGTCTCCGAGCAGGCCGACAAGGTCCGTATCCTGATGCACTACTCCGAGCAATTGCAGAGCCACGTGCTGCATGTCGGGTATTTGGTTTCGCCCGATCTGTTCGGTCTGCCGTCGGTCGTGCCACTGGCCGCCAAGGCGCCCGAAGTGGTGATGGCGGTGATTCGTCTGCACCGTTTGGCGAACGAGTGGTCGGACCTGATCGCCGGTCGCACCACGCACCCGGTGACGCTCACGCCGGGTGGCCTGACGAAGTTCCCGACCGAGAAGGAACTCCGCGGTCTTCAGGAGCGGCTCAAGAACGCCGTGCCCGATCTCAAGGCGGTGGCCGAGGCGGTGCTTTCGGCGGCGAGCGCCATTCCGAACTTCACGCGGGAAACGGAGTACATCTCTCTCAAGCAAGACAATCCGCCGACGTACACGTTCTACCACGGCGACATCACGAGCACCGACTATGACGGTGCCGTTTCGATTCACGACTGGCAGAGCGTGGCCAACGAGTATATGAACGATCAATCGACGGCCAAGTGGACCAAGTGGCATCGTGACTCGTACACGGTCGGCGCCCTGGCCCGATTCAACAACAACGCCGAGCTGCTTTCGCCTCTGGCCAACGATGTGGCCAAGATGCTTGGGTTGGCCAAGGGGTGCTGCAATCCGTTCATGAACAGCGTCGCTCAGATCGTGGAGTGTGTGCACGTCGTCGAGACGAGCATCGGCATGATCGACGAGTTGTTGACGGCGGGGATCAAGCCGGAGAACGTGAAGGTCTCGCCGAAGGCCGGCAAGGCCAGTGGTTGCGTCGAGGCCCCGCGCGGCATTCTGTTCCACCAGTACGAATTCGACCGAAAGGGCAACTGTGTCGGCGCCGATATCTGCATTCCGACGAACCAGAACCACGCTGCCATCCAGCAGGACTTCGAGAAATTCGTGCCGGAGATCCTGGATGAAGGTGAGGACGCGGTCCGTCTGAAACTCGAGATGCTGGTGCGTTCGTACGATCCATGTATCTCGTGCTCGACGCACATGTTGAACGTGGAGTTCGTCCGGTAGTCTCGATACGATGAGAAGGCCGATCGTGGTGCTTGGTCTGGGCAATCCGCTCATGGCCGACGATGGAATCGGGGTCGAACTGGTCGAGCGGCTCGCTCAGGAGGCCGGGCGATATCCGGCGGCGGACATCATCGACGCGGGCACAGGCGGTATGTCGGTGTTGCACATGATCGAGGGGCGCCGCAAGGCGATCCTGATCGACAGCGCGCACATGGGCGAAACGCCGGGAACAATCCGGCGTTTCACACCCGAGGAGGTTCGCAGCGCGAAGATCCTCGCCCATCAATCGCTCCACGAGGCGGACCTCTTGCGGGTCCTGACGCTGGCCGAGCAGTTGGGCCAGGCGCCGGAGACGATGGTCATTTTTGGGATTCAGCCGCAGGTCGTCGAGCCCAGGCAGGGCGTGAGTGGCATTCTGCTGGACAGGGTCGATCATTACCTGACGGAGATCCGATCCGAACTTGAGAGAAGTGCAGGTTGACCTGCAATGGACGAAGGAGACGAAATGGGACAGGGCAGGATTCTGATTATCGACGACGATCCGGACATCACCGAAGCGATGACCGTGGTTCTGGAGAACAAGGGCTACGAGGTTCGCAGCGCCGCCGATGGCAGCGAAGGCATGGAGCGGATCGAAGAAAGCCGGCCGGACCTGATCATCCTCGATGTGATGATGCGGACCCGCCAGGAGGGCTTTGAGTTCGCACGGGAACTCAAGGGCGCCGGCGAATACAAGGACATCCCGATCCTCATGCTGACCGCCGTGAAGGACAAGACGGGGCTGGATTTCAAAGCCAACGCCGGCGATCAGGCCTGGCTGCCGGTCGAGGGGTTTCTCGATAAGCCGGTCAAGCCGAACGTGCTTCTGGAGAAGGTCCAGGCCCTCCTCGCCAAGCGCTGAAATGGCATGGCTTTCCGGAAGGCACTTTCTGGCTGCCGGTTGCCGGCAAGGACCCGGCTATGAGCCAAAGGCACTCGGCAAGACTCCTGTTGAAGGCGTATTACGAGCGGCTGTACGAGCGAATGACGGCCGATCGGGACCGCCTCTGCGAGGGGATCGATATTCTGCTGTCGGCTGAGATCGACAGGCAGGGATTCGGGCCGATGGATTCGTGCAAGGTGCAGGCCTACCGTGAGGCGTGTCTAGCTTTCATCGACGAGCGGATCGAGATGTATAATCCGATTGGTGTTCAGTATACGTTCGACCGCTCGACGAGCCGGATGGCGGCCGATCTGGAATTCCAGATCAATTGGTATGACAGCCGCGGCGAATTCGAAGACCTCATCGCGACGGCCCGCACTCTCGTCGCTGACCTTCGCGACCAGATGCCGGACGAGATGCTCTGTGAGCTTGCCGACCGGCTCATCGGCCGGGCAGGGGCCTTTCCCGATGCGAGTATCATCGCCGGATACGGCGCCGGACCAAGCCTTCAGAAACTGCCCGATTACATCGTAGCCTCTGCGATCGAACAAATCGTATGCGCGCGAGGTACGACCGACTGACGTTCTATAAGAGCCAAAGGAGAACACCATGAAACGAAGACTCGGCGTAACCAAGTCGATCGGTTGTCTGTGTGCCGCGATGCTGCTTGTCGCAGCGGGGGCCTATGCGGCCGCTCAGGTTCGCAAGTACGGCGTTCACGACATGAGCCGCCCGAGGCCGCCCGTGGTGACGCCGGCTGAGCGGTTCGGGCAGCCGCCTTCCGACGCCATCGTCCTGTTCGACGGCACCGATCTGTCGCAGTGGCGGAAGGGCGACGGCAGCCCGGTGACATGGGACGTAGCCGACGGCGCGATGACCGTTTCCAAGAAGGGCGGCAGCATTCAGACGAAGGAGTCCTTCGGCAGTTGCCAGTTGCACGTGGAGTGGAGGATTCCGGAAGGCATTCCTGAGAGGGTCAAGGGCCAGAGTCGCAGCAACAGCGGCGTGTTCTTCATGGGCCGCTACGAGGTGCAGATCCTCGATTCTTACACCGACGACGACTACGAGACGAACATGACCTATGCCGACGGTCAGGCGGCCGCGATTTATGGTTCGCATCCACCGATGGTCAATGCCTGCCGCAAGGCGGGCCAGTGGCAGAGCTACGACATCGCCTTTGTGCGTCCGGTCTTCGACGACGACGGCAACGTGGTGCGCAAGGCCCGCATCACCGTTTTCCACAACGGCGTCTGCGTGCAGAACAACCTCGAGATCGAAGGGACCACTTCGCACAAGACCAAGGCCAGATACACCCCGCATGGCGACGGCCCGATCGGCCTGCAGGACCACGGCAACCCGATCAGCTTCCGCAACATCTGGATCCGCGAGCTGCCCGAGCAACCCTACCTGATCGAGTGACGTGAAGGGCTTGGCTGCTTGCTGATGTAGGGCTGCCTCGGCAGCGTTACTGAAAGCGGGCGCGGGTGGACCAGAGGCCGAGGCCGGGGTTGGCGACGTAGAAGACCTCTTCGCCGGCGACGGTGTTGAAGCCGGCCTCGAGTTTCTTCGGGTCGTACCGGGTCATCATCGCCGCCAGGTCGGCGTACTGAAAGTTGACGCTCTCGATCTGCTCGCGGGTCAGGTGGCCCGGGCAGTAGGTGACCCGGAAGCGGCCCTCGGTTGAGCCGTGGATCAGGTGGGCCGCGGCGCTGAGGTTGGCCTGCAGGTCCTCGTTCTCCTTGACCAGTTGGAGCACTTTGTCGGTGCCGACGTAGCCGTACTTGCGGATCAGCCGATCGATCTGTTTGTCCTCGCCGAATTCGCGCAGCCCCGGCGCCAGGACGATTAGTTCGCCCCCATCGGCCATCGCCATCCGCGTGCGATAGATGCTCTTGTTGCCCAGCCAGGTGCTCTTGAACTCTTCCGATTCGAGGTAGACGACCACCTTTGGCAGCGGCTCGTCGAGCATTTGGAAGTTGACCTTCAGCGACAACTCGGCCGCGAGGTGGAAGCACTCGATGTCGTCACCGACGAACAGGCCCCGTGTGACGAGGCCGTTATCGCTCGGGCCAACCACCGTATGCACGTACACAACCGGCAGGTTCCGTCCGAAGTGATCGGAGGCGTAGTTCAACACGCGGCGGACGGGCGTGTCGGCCCGGCCCATCATCCGCTCCATTCCGTAGACGGCGCCGAGGTAGTGGCTCTTGTTGATCCCCTCGACCCCGCCGGTTCCGACAAAGACGTTCTTGTTGTAGTTGGCCATGCCCACCACTTCGTGCGGCACGACCTGCCCGATCGACAGGATCAGGTCGAATCCGCCCTCGACCAGCAGCTTGTCCACCTGGGCCGGCCATGAGAATTCCAGTTTGCCCTCGCTGACCTCCCTGACGAACTCGCCCGGCACCTCGCCCAGCGTTGCGAGCCCCCCGCGCCAATCGTGCTCGCGAAAGAGCCCGACCGGAACGTCGCCGAACATGCGCCGGATCTCTGCCTCGGTCATCGCGAAATGCGTTCCGACCGCCGGCAGGATGTCCGTCAGCGTCCGCCCATAGTACTGCCACGCGTAGCGAGTCAACTCGCCGGCCCGCGAGTAGAACCGCGTGATGTCCGGCGGCAGGGCAAGGACTTTGCGCCTCTTGCCCAGCTTGTCAAGCGACTCGAAGAGACCTTGCCGGAGGTCTTCGCTGCTGAGGTTGTCGTTTTCGCTTCCACGACGGTAGTAGAGCATGACTTTTCCTATTTCTGCCACGAGGGCGATTCGGAAAACCAGCGGTCGAACTCGGCGATTTGTTCGGCCTCACAGGCTCCGGCGTATTCGCCCGCGATGAATCCTTCGAATATCCGGTCACAGAACCGTTGCCACGATGCGGCTTCATGTCCGGGCACAATCGGGTAAAACAGTGCGCCGTTGGCCTTGGCCGCCTCCAGATCGCCGGGGCTGTCGCCGACCATCAGGACACGGTGGTCATCGTACTTGCCTTTCGTTGCATACGCAAGCTGCTCAGCCTTCGTGCCCATCTCCTGGCCCGCGATGACCGCTACGTACCTGTCGATCCCATGTTCGGCCCACTCCTGGTCGAGCGACACCGTCGAGGCCGACGAGATGACGGCCATGTCGGCTACTGCCGCGATCCTCTCCAGGCCCTGGCGCACGAATGGAAAGGGGGGGATTCGCCTGATCCTGTCGGCAATCATCGCGTCGGCCTGCCGGCTCCAGTGCAGGGCCAGTTCAAGCTCCTTCCTGGCGGCAGGGTCTGCGGCCCGGTCGATCGCCCGTTGGAGTCCGCCGTTGCTCAGGATGCTGCTCGGATCGTCCACCCAGCGGAAGTAGTGGGGGAAATCCGGGACTCTGAAGCCGCGCCGTTTGACTGTCGGATGGCCCTCCAGCAATTCGGCGATGACCCGCTTGGTGGTCTTGTGGCGGTTGGCGCCACGCGTCCGCGACAAAAGGGCCGCGAAATCCATGCATTCGCAGACCGCCTCAGCGACCGGCTGCAAGCCAAAACAGACGATCATCAGTTGGCAGAAGCACTCCCGTTGCTTGATCGCCATCGTGTCGAACACGCAGCCGTCCGAGTCGACACCGACGAAGAAGCTGTGTTGAGGCTGGAAATCCTTCAAGGGCCGGGCCGGATTGCTTCTGCTCATTTGCTCTCACTCAGAGTCTGGGGTCTCAATCACATCGATAAACTCCTAAAGTTAAAGGGCACGGTAAACCGAGGACAACCAAAAAGCAAAGGGCTCTGCACGATTTGGCGTAGATTGCCGGTAACGCCGACGGTATTCTATGTGCAGGTTTCGCTTACGCTATGGATGGGCCGATATATGAACGAGTTGCTTTTGCGAGTCGAGACCCTGTGCGCCGAAGTGGATTCGACGATCCTGCTCGGGGCGGGCGCAGGCATGGTGGTGGTCGGGTTGTTTCTCTGGCTGGGCGGGGCCCGCTATGGCACGATCGTGATCGCCATGCTGGGCGCTGCCGTCGGGGCGATGATTGGGTTGCTCGTCAGCCAGAAGGCGGGCTTGGGCCCGTTCCTGTGCATGGCGGTCGGCGCGGTGATTCTGAGTATCCTGTCCATCGCAGCGCGGAACGGTCTGGTGATCGTGCTGGCGACGGTGATCTTCGCGCTGCTGGCGGCGACGGTGTATACCAGCTACGTCCTGGATCGCCAACCGGCCGAGGAAGCAACGACCCGCAGCGCCGCGCCTGGAAGCAGCTTCGCGGCGTCGAGCGAGCCGAAATTCGTCTATCAGTCCTTCAGCAGCATGGACCCGAACAGCCGGCAGGCCTACATCGACAATCTGGGCGGCTCGAAGGAAGACTTCCAGAGTCGTTTGAAGGTGATGCTTGCCGACCTGTGGCGGGCCTTGGGGCCGTACCGGTGGTACCTGCTCGGCGCGATCCTCATCGGCGGCGTCGGTGGCTTCCTGCTGATCTGGTTCATCAAGAACGTGGTTCTTCCCCTGTGCTACAGCGTCGTCGGCACCACCGCGGCGCTGCTCGGCGCCCAGGTGCTCCTGCTGGGCCTGGGGGCCCATGTCGTGAACGATCTGGCGCCGCGGCCGTGGATTGTCCCGACGGCGTTCGGCTCGATGACCCTGATCGGGTGGGTGCGTCAAGTTCTGGCCGGCCGCAAGCGCCGCGCCGGGGCCGAGGAGGCCCCCAAGGACGCCAAACACGAGTAGGGGCCAGGCTTCCCTCGTCCCCACAGCGCATCCTGCCGATCTGTTCAAGCGGATAGGAGGTCGGCGTGCCGCCGGAACGACAGCGGAGTATTCAGTACATCAACGTGCTGCGGATCCTGGCCATCTACGCGGTGGTCACGGCTCACGTGGCCATCTGGTTGACGATGGCGACAAGGCCTTTTGTCTTCCATTGGTGGCTGGGCAGCGGGCTGTTCTACCTGGCCCATTTCTCCATTCCCGTCTTCGTGATGATTAGTGGCGCGCTATTGCTGGATGACACCCGCCGGGAGTCGGCGGGGCAGTTCTACCGGCGGCGAATGGTGCGCGTTGGTGTCCCGTTGGTGGTCTGGACCGTCGTATATCTTCTGGTCCGCCGCTTCGTCGATGGCGAGCCGCTTTCGACCGGTTTGGTCGTCCAACTGATCCTCACGGGCGAGCCGTACTACCATCTGTGGTTTCTGTACATGATCTTCGGACTGTACCTGATTACCCCCGCTTTGCGAACGTTCGTCCGTTGCGCCGGCCAGGGCCAGCGGTGGTTCGTGATCGTGTTGGGCCTCGTGCTGGCCAATGCCTACTTCCAGACCGATGTCCTGCTGTGGAACAACCAGCGGTCGATCTTCACGATCTTCGTTCCGTTCATCCCGTTCTATCTGTGCGGCTACGAGATTCGCCTGATCGACCCGAAGAAGGTCCCGACGCGATACCTCGTCCTTGCGGTGGTCCTCTCGGCGCTGTATTTGGCCGCGTTCTCCGGCGTCTTCGTCGAGCGGGCCGGCGGGGTGGGCGTGCGCTACCTGTTCGATTTCTTCAGCCTGCCCGCCGTGTTTCTCTCGATCGGCGTCTTCTGGGCCGCCTGTCTCTGGGACGCCGAGTCCGCCGCAGGCGGACCGCTTCAGGGCATCCGTCGGACGGCGCTGGAGTGGGTCGCGTCCACCGTTATGGGCATCTACATCCTGCACCCGCTCGTACTCAACGTAATGCGCGAGACGCTCGGGAAGCGCGCTGAGAGCGCCGATGGACCATGGGATTTCCTGGCCGGCATTGTCGTCGTTCCCCTGGTGACGTTTGTCGTGTGTTATCTTGTCACGTCCCTGCTGATGAATATCCCTTTGTTGAAACGAACGGTCTGCTGAAACGAATCCCGATCCCGACGTAGGGGCCAATCTCGATTTGCCCGTGCCGACGAAGGAGGCCATGACAATGAAGAAATCCGTGCCAGTGAATCAGGCGAAGTGGATCATCGAGCCCGGCTGTGTCGTGCTGGTTGCAGGAGGTACGGCCGAGCACGCCAACCTGATGACGTTCAGTTGGCAGACGCCCATCCACACCGCTGACCCGTGTCTGGTTCTGCTCGTGGTCAACCGCATTCGGTACACGTACGAGCTGATCCGACGGAACCACGAACTGACGATCAACGTCCCCGGCGAATCGCTGCTGAAGCAGACGCACCTGGCTGGCACGGTCACGGGGCGGGGGATCGACAAGTTCGCGCATTGCGGCCTGACGCCGACGCCGGCCCGCGCTGTTCAGCCGCCCTTGGTCGCCGAGTGCGCCGGGCATCTCGAATGCCGGATCGTCGAGACCCACGGCGTTCAGAGCCACGACCTGCTGATCTGCGAGGTCGTCGGCGCCTCGGCCGAGTCCGAGTTCTTCGACGGCGCCTGGATCCCGGAGAAGTTCCACACGCTGCACTACATGCACGGCACGAAGTATGGCCTGCTGACCCGCCGTGTCGAAGTCTGACGCTTGCCCCGTGCGATCCCGATCGCGCGGCGTATAGGTCCTATCGGTCCCATAGGACCTATGCCGAATCCGCCTCTGGCGGATTCGGTCTGTCCTGGACACGGCGAGGGCAATCCTCTACAATCGCAGAAAGGCACTGCCGTTCGTAGGGGCCCGGCTGCCCTCGCCCTTCCCTGTGATCTGAGGTGGACCATGTCGAACGAACTGGATCGTCGACGCTTCCTGAAGCAATCCCTGGCCGGCACGGCGGTCGGCGCGTTGGGGCTGAGCTTCGAGGAGCAGGCGCTGCTGGCCGCACCGGCGAATGATGATTCGCTGCCACAGGCAAGCACGAAGCGGACCGGCGGCATGCCCACCGGGCAGATCGGCAAGGTCAAGATCAGCCGGATGTTCACCGGCGGCAATCTGATCAGCGGGTTCGCCCACAGCCGCGACCTGATCTACGTCTCATCGCTGCTCAAGAGCTACTTCACTGACGAGAAGGTGATGGAGACGCTGCGTCTCTGCGAGGAGATGGGCATCAACACGGCGATCCTGCGGCTCGACGACCACTGCAAGCGAATTCTGCGCCGCTACTGGGACGAGCGGGGCGGCACGATCCAGTGGATCGCCCAGATCAAGGTCGGTCCGGACGATTTCGGCCAGATCGACGAGGCGATCGACCACGGTGCCGTCGGCGCGTTCGTCCACGGCGGCGTCAGCGACGCCTGCGTCGAGCAGGGGCGCGTGGGCGTGCTGGCCGAGGCGGTCGAGCGGATCAAGGCGCGCGGCGTCATCGCGGGGGTCGGCGGCCACAAGATCGAGGTCCCGATAGCGTGCGTCGAGGCGGGCATCGAGCCGGACTTCTATATGAAGACCCTGCACAGCCACGCCTATTGGTCCGCCGATGGCCGGCCGGAGAACGACAACATCTGGTCCAAGACGCCCGAGAAGACCATCGAGTTCATGCGGACCGTCAAGACGCCGTGGATCGCCTACAAGGTGATGGCCGCCGGCGCAATCCAGCCGAGCCGGGCCTTCAAGTACGCGTACGAGAATGGCGCCGACTTCATCTGCGCCGGCATGTTCGACTTCCAGGTCCGCGAAGACGTCATCCTCGCCAACCAGATCCTCGCTGGGCCCCTCGCCCGCCAACGCCCCTGGTGCGCGTAGGCCAGAAGATCAAAAGGCAAAGTGTAAAATGCAAAACTGAGGAAGTCATCCGCCCAAGGCGGATTCCACCGTTTTGATCTTTGATCTTTGCCGTTTGATTTACAGGGACGCTTCGTCGTCCCTCTCCCACCAGAGGCGCGGGTAGTCCTGCCCTTCGAGAATCCACCAGACGTCGTCGGTCCCGTTCGCCGTCTCCCCCACGAAATCCCACCCGGCGTCGAGGAACGTCGCCGCCGTCTGCATCTGGGCCGTCGTCAACCCCGTCCCAACCGGGCTGGTTGTCCATCCACTGGTCTCGACGTCCCAAAAGGAGGCGAAGGCGCCTATTGTGCCGCCGGTGTTGAGCCCGACGAGACCGCCCACACGCTTGTCTGCCGCGATGGCGGTCGTTGAATAGCAGTTGGAGATAGTCCCCTTCTGCCGATAGCCGACCAAACCGCCCACACGCTCATTTCCGATCACTGTGCCGTGCGCGTAGCAGTTGGCGACGGTGCCGATGCTGAACCCTGCCAAACCGCCGACACACGTGTCGCCGACCGCGGTGCCATTCGCACTGCTGCTGGTGATGATTCCATCTTTCCGGTCTTGCTCGCTTCCGTTGCAGCCCACCAGGACTCCCACCAAGTCTGCGCCGACTACCGCACATGTGGAAAGACATTCGTTCACCGAACCGATGTTCCTGCCCGTGATGCCGCCGACTGCGTCTGTACCTGTGACGTCGGCAGCCGCATCGCATTGGCTAATCGTGCCTCCATTTCGGCCCACTAATCCGCCCACGTCGGAGCCGCCAAGGATATGACCTCCGCGAACATAGCAGTGCGAGACGGTTCCTGCCCGCAATGTCCCCACGAGCGAACCAACACCCCATCCCGTTCCGGCATCGATGTTCGGATCGACCATTCCGACAGCTGCTATGAGTGCATTGGGATCCTCCATCAAGCCGAACAACCCGACTCCGTCTCTGGTCCGGGTGCGATAGGAGAACTGCGAAATCACATGGCCGTTGCCGTCAAAGACACCTGTAAATGGCCTGGCGTAGTCTCCAATGAGGTGGAACTCGTCGGCAGACACCCCAGACAAATCGATGTCTGCCATCAGTCGGAAGTGACGCCCCCATTCACAGGGAAATGCACCGACCGCGTTCAGCTCCTCGGCTGTGTAGATGAGATAGGGATCGTCCTCTGTTCCCACTCCCGCGAGGTGATCAGAGAGGTACGCCGGGCCTATCGCTTCGCCGGGGCGCTCTTCCCACGACAATCTCGGATAGTCGTTGCCTTCGTCGAGTGTCCAGATACCCTCGTCGCCGCAGCCGCCCCAACCGCCATACGTCTCGCCCATTTGCATCTGCTTGGTATTCTTGCCGATCCCTTGGGCACTGGTCACCTGTCCGCTGGTCTCGATGTCCCAGAAGGAGGCGATGATGCCATGGTAGTGCGTCCAGCCCGCACCTACAAGGCCGCCCGTTTGAGACTCACCGGAAACGAGGGTCGCAGCGTAGCAGTTTCGAATGCTCCCCGCATTGTATCCCACGAGTCCTCCAGTGCATGTGGTTCCGACGACCGAACTGGTGGCATAACAGTTGGCGATTCTACCCCAGCTTTCGCCGACCAATCCGCCGGTAGTGTCGTTTCCGGTCATGTCGCTCGCCGAGTAGCAACTTGTGATCTCGCTACAGTTCATGCCGACGAGTCCACCTACCCGGTAGGTGCCGCTCACAGCAGCCGTCGCATACGAACGTGTCAAGGTACCTGCGTACATGCCCCCCACCAGGCCTCCCACGCCTTCAGTTCCCGATACACGCCCTGCAGCGTGGCAATTACTGATGATCCCGCCGTGCCATGTGGTCTGTCCCGTCGAGCTGCGCCTTGCGTACACGACTTGGCTGTATCCGACCAGACTGCCGATGTAACAATTGCCGCTCACTTCACCGAGGGAATAGGAGTGTTCGACGCTACCGGAATTGTCGCCAAGCAGACCGCCTACATACCAGCTACCATTGACCTCGGTATCTGTGTGGCAATGTGTAATCGCGGTCAACTTGGCCTCACCAGCGAGGCCGCCAATGTGTGAACCGCCGGATATGCGACCGCCCTCCACGAAGCAGTTGCGAATAGTCCCCTGTCTGGCGTACCCGACCAGTGCGCCGACGTTTGAGCCACCGCTGATGTTCGGATCGATCAACCCGAGGTTTCTGATTTCCGCATTGGCGCCGGACACACAGCCAAACAGGCCCACGTAGTGGGTGCCGGAACTGGACCAATTCAGATGGGCGATGGTGTGGCCGCCACCGTCAAAAACCCCAGCGAAAGGGGTGTCTCGGAAGTCCCAATCTTCCGTGTTGACGTCCGGTGCGATGATGTTGAATGCGGGTCGGCCGTCTTTGGCGTCGAATGGCGACAGGTCAATGTCGGCGGTCAGGATGAAGTGCTTGTCCCAGTCTTCGGGGCAGGTGCCGATGGTGTTCATTTGCTCGGCGGTGGCGATTTGGTAGGGGGTGTTGGGGTCGCCGGTGCCGCCGGCGTATTTGCGGGTGGCGAGGGCGTCGATACTGAAGAGGAAGAAGTCGGCGCTGTTGGGCGGCGGGGTGGTTTGGCCGGTCAGGTGGACGGTGTGGTCTGCGAATGCGAGCGTCAGATGGACGCTGCTGCCGTCGTCGGTCTGGCCGGCAAACTCGATCGTCTCGCCCGCGACGTCGCCGGCCAGGGCCGTCAGGTTGAAGACGGCGTTCGGGTCCAGCGTTCGCACCGGCTCGCTCGCGTCGACCGCGTTGGCGTCGATGCGTTCGAATCGGGCGGTCCCCTCATCGGAATCGAGGATCAGGCAGAACCGACCCTCGACGGCATACGTCCAGTGCACGCCGGCAAAGCCGCCCGTCTGCACGATCGTGCTCCGCACGGGCTCAAACACATAACAACCTGTCCGGATGATGCCCTCATCGGCCTGAATCGGCGCAACGAAGAACGATATGCCGAACAGCACAAGCGCCCACGCAAGCCTTCGCCTCTCATTCGCTCCCATACGCTGTCGTCCTCCTCTCGGCCCGAACCCGGACCAAGCCCACCTTCGACCGGCTCGCCCATACACCTCCGGCCACTGCATCTCAGTATAGCAGGAAGGGGGCTGCAATTCAAGAGTCACACGAAACCGTCATGGGTGCTTACGGGCTGTCTCAAGGGGCCTGGAAAGGCCCTGTGAAAGGGTGTGTTCGCCGGGGCCCGTCATCGCAGGGCCCGCCGGATCGCGATGAGCTGCCTGAGATGGGGCTCGTAGATCGTGCCGTCCGAGGCGACGTGCACATCGATCGTGACAACACCTCCCTGCTGGTGCACGTTCTGGATGTAGTCGATCATCCACGCATCGTCCTTTCGCGGCCCATCGGCCCGGGCCCAGGCCGTGCCGAGATAGGAGAGGATCTGCCACTGAAGGCCCTGCGGCGCGGGGTGCGATTGCGGGGTCGCGCCGAAGTCGTTCTGCTCGCCGGCGGTGTAGTCCTGCCGGTCGGTGAGCTTCTTGAAGGCGTGCTTGATCTCGGCGCCGGGATTGAAGGCAATGATGCTGTTGGGGTTGTGCATACGGACGGCGGCGGCCCAGGTATTCCAGTTGTACGGCTTCGACAGATCGTCCCAGCCTGCAGTGTTGTACGAGCCGTCGAACCACCAGCCCGAAACCTTCGTGCCGTAACGGAGCGACCACTCGGCGATGACGTTGGACCACTTGCGCGTGAACTCCTGCGGCGCGGGCTGCCGTTCGTGGACGTCGCCGAGTCCGGCCATGGCCTGCTTGTCCTGCTGGGGACTGCGCGAGGGAAGATAGAGCATCAGGCGAATGCCCTTGGCGCCGAGGGCGTCGGCGATCTCCATCGGCAGATCGCGCCGCGAGCAACGCCGGCCTGTCTCCACCCCGGCGTATCGCTCGTACGTTGCATTCGGACTACAGTAGTATCCCGAATTCTGACCCAGGGTGAAGATCAGATACGCCGCACCGCTCTGCTCGATCTGGGAGGCGAACCTCGCGACGTCAAACGAATCGACCTTCTCGTTCCAGTCGTCGCCGCCGCCCAGATAATGCACGAACACCCCGTACTTGGCGTCCTTGAGCCAGTCCTTGTCGCCGGTCTGGCCGAACCGGTTCCCCGCGGCAAGGCACGAGCCGGCCGCCAAAGACAACGAGATCCACACAGCCGCAACAATGCACTTCATTGGACGTCCTTTCGTACTTCTGGCCTGATTGAGTTCCGGTCCGAGACGGCCTGCATGCAGACCTACAGCACCTCCAGGCGGAGGTTGCGGAATCGGATGGTGGTACGGTCGTCGTGGTTCTGCAGGCCGATGTAGCCGTGCATCGAGCGGTCCAGTTCGGTATCCACGATCCGCAGGCCGTTCATATCGATGGCGATGCGCGGGCCCTGGGCGGTGATCGTGACGCTGTTCCACTGGCCGGCCGGTCGGGCGGCGTGCCGGCTCGGCGCGATCACGTCGTACAGAGCGCCCGGCGTGCCGCTCTTGTTCGGCGCGCCGCCGTAATTGGTGATCTGCATCTCGTAGCCGGTGAAAGCGGGATTCTTCTCCGTCGCCGAGCGGAAGAAGACGCCGCTGTTGCCTCGCTCGCTCATGTTGTATTGCAGCTCCAGCCGGAAGTCGCGGACGGGCCATTTGTATTGCAGCCACGAGCCGGTCTTCTCCGGATCGGTGGTCCAGTCCTGTCCGTTGCGTCCGACGAGCGCACCGTCCTCGACGGTCCACTGTCCGCCGGCGATCTTTGTCCATCCGTCGAGATCGACGCCGTTGAAGATGGGCTCCGTGCGCCGTTGCTGGTCGAAGACCCGCTGAAGTAGACGGCGGGTCGCCTGGACGGCCTCGATCTCGGTCATCCGGCGACCGCCGGACTCGATGCCGACGTAGCCCCGGTAGCCCGCGTCGCGGACGATGCGCATCATGCGGAAGAAATCGGTGTTCGGGTCGTTGCCCTGGTCGTCGAACTGCGTCGCCTTGGCGCTGACGCCCTTGGCGTAGGGCATGAGTTCTTCGACGCCGAGGTAGCGGTCGTAGTCGCCGAAGTTGCCGAAGTCGGGCAGCGTCCCGCAGTTGGGCAGGTCCACGAGTTTCATCACGCCGACGAGCCACTGGCCGTTGGAGGACAGGCCGCCGTGGTTCTCGACGATCACGTTGAGTCCGTATTCGGCGCCGCGCCGGCAGAGCCGGCCCAGACCGTCGGCGACGAGCTTCTGCTGTTCCTCGAAGCTGCCCTGCGAATGGGCGTTGACCCGGATGGAGTGACATCCGAGGAACCTGGCGGCTTCGAGCCATTTGACGTGGTTCTCGACGGCCTGGAGGCGCTTCGCCTCGTCGGGATCGCCGAGGTGGCCCTCGTTGTCGCACATGATCAGGACCGATTCGCAGCCGTGGTCGTCGGCGCGCTTCTTCATCTCGGTCAGGTAGCTGCGGTCCCTGGCCTTGTCCATGAAGAACTGATTGACGTATTCGAGCCCGTCGATGCCCAGCTCGCGCGCGATGCGGGCGAAATCGAGGTTGTCGATCTTCGGTTCGGCCCGGCCGAACAGGCCCTGGTTCAACGACCACTGGGCCAGCGAGATCTTGAACGGGAACTCGTCGGACGCGGGCGATGCGGCCCGCGCCGTCGGTTGCGGCGTGCCGTGCAACGACAGCATGCCGGCCGTGGCGAGAGTCGTTCCGAGGAATCGTCTGCGTGAGAGTGTTTCCGACATGTCAGGTCCTCCTGATGGATTCATTTCACGTTACGGCGTGTCGGCCCGGGAGCGGGCGATCTGGTCGAGGGCTACGGCGCCAATGATGATGGCCCCGATGACCACGAGCTGGATATTCGTCGAGATGCCCAGCAGGGTGCATCCGTTCCGCAGGAAGCTGATGAGCAGGGTCCCGACGATTGTTCCGACGACGGTGCCCCGGCCTCCGGCGAGGCTGGCGCCGCCGATGACGACGGCCGCGATGATGTCGAGTTCCAGACTGATGCCGGCTGTTGGCTGAGCGGAGATGGTCCGGCTGGTCTGGATCATCGCGGCCAGCCCGACGAACGCGCCCATCATGCTGTAGATCGCAATCAGGTTGCGGTCCACGTTGACGCCCGCGTGAAACGCCGCCTGCCGATTCGAGCCGATGGCGTAGGTGTAGCGGCCCAGCGGCGTGTACCGCAGCACGAAGAACCCGAACAGCACCACGATCGCCAGGATCAGGACGCTGACCGGGACGCCGAGCAGAGTGCTCTGGCCGAGGAACGTGTACATCGGGACATCGAACATCTTGCTGTTGTTGATGATGTAGGATGCGCCGCGAAACGCGCTCATCGTCCCAAGCGTTACGATGAACGGCGGCAGCTTGAGTTTGGTGATGAGCGTCCCATTGAGCAGCCCGCAGAGAAGACCCGCGCCGATGCCGACTACCGTTCCCAGGAAGCATGCCCCGGCGCCGGCGGCCGGACCGCCGACCTTGAGCAGGACGCCCGCGCCGACCATCCCGGCCAACGCCAGCATCGAGCCGACGGAAAGGTCGATGCCCCCGCTGATGATGACCGCCGTCATGCCCATCGCGATGATGCCGTTGACGCTCGAGCGGCTGAGCACGTTGAGGAAGTTCTCGGTTGTCAGAAAGGTGTCCGGTTCGAGGGCCGACAGGGCCGCGACGAGGATCGCCAGGGTGGCGAAGGGCAGCAGTTGTCTGACGACCTTGCTCATTCAATTCTCCTCGACGGCCGCCAGGTGCATGACCTGCTCCGGCGTCGTCTCTTTCGTGGTGAGGTTCCCGACGAGCCTGCCGCGGCGCATCACAAGGATCCGGTCGGCGATCCCGAACAGCTCGGGCAATTCCGACGAGATGAACAGAATCGCCTTGCCCTGTTCGGCCAGGCGGTTGAGCAGGCCGTAGACCTCGGCCTTCGCACCCACGTCGATACCGCGCGTCGGCTCGTCGAAGATCATGAACGTCGAATTGGCTAAGAGCCATCGGGCGACGAGCAGCTTCTGCTGGTTGCCGCCGGACAGCGAATCGGTAGGCGCTTCAGGGCCGGCCCATCTTACGGCCATCCGCGCACCCGCCTCGGCGGCGATGCGATGCTCCTGCGCCGGGCGGATCAGGCGCTGCATTCCGATCTGGGCGAGGTTCGGCAGCGTGATGTTCCAGCTACAGGGCAGTTGCAGGCACAGGCCCGTTCGCTTGCGGTCTTCGGTCAGCAGGGCGATCCCGCAGGCGATGGCCTCGGCCGGCGAGGTGACGTTTAGTTCCCGGCCGTCCAGGGTGACCCGTCCGGCCGTCTTCGGATCGACACCAAAGATGGCCCGAGCGACCTCAGTGCGTCGGGCGCCGACCAGGCCGGCCATGCCGACGATCTCGCCCCGATGGATGGCGAAGCCGACGTCGCATACGCCCGCTTCGGACGACAGGCCATTGACCTCAAAGAGCACGTCGCCGACGGTCGCATTGCGTTGCGGGAAGAAGTCCGTCAGTTCCCGGCCGACCATGTGGTGGACGATCCGGGGGACATCCAGTTGCCGGACCGGCTCGGAGTGCACGAGCCGGCCGTCGCGCAGGACGCTGACCTCGTCGGCCAGTGCGGCGACCTCTTCGAGCCGGTGCGAGATATAGACGATGGCGAGCCCCTGCTGGCGGAGTTGGCGGACGACCTCGAAGAGCCGGACCGTCTCGCGTTCGGACAGCGACGACGTCGGCTCGTCCATCACGATGATCGAGGCGTTTCGTCGCAGGGCCTTGAGGATTTCGACGATCTGGCAGTCGCCGGTGGGGAGGTCTTCGACCTTGGCGTCCGGGCGGATGTCGAAGTGGTATCGCTCGGCAAGCTGTCGCGTTTGGGCGGTCATCTGATGGTGGCTTACGGTGAACGGCAGACGGCCTCGCGGCTCGGCGCCGAGGAAGATGTTCTCGGCCACCGTCAGGTGCTCGGCCAGGTCGAGTTCCTGGTAGATCATCGAGACGCCCGCCTCGATTGCCTCGGCGGGATTGGCCAGTGTGTGCGAGCAGCCGTGAATCTCGATGGTCCCGGCGTCCGGCTGATAGACCCCCGCAAGGATCTTCATCAGCGTGGACTTGCCCGCCCCATTTTCGCCGACCAGGGCGTGAACGCTGCCGGCGCGGGCGCCGAATGTCACATCGCACAGCGCCTGGACCGGGCCGAAGCGCTTCGAGATTCCCGTCATCCGCAGGGCGGTCTGACGACGGGCAACAGTCTGTGCCGGGCCGACGTTCATATCTGCGAGCCGAGAAGCTCCCGGACCTTCGGGTCGGCAAGGCGATCCTGCGTGATCAGCTCCACGCCGGTATCGACCTCCTTGGGGACGGTCTGGCCCTGCATGTGGCGAACGATCGCCTTGACTCCTTCATAGCCCATCTTGAACGGGTTCTGGATGATCAGGCTGTCGAGGTCGCCTTTCTCCAGCCCATCGACGACCATCGGCCAGGCGTCGAAGCCGATCATCTTGATC
>ENA-UOXR01000861-UOXR01000861.1-bioreactor-metagenome-genome-assembly--contig:-NODE-861-length-34675-cov-7.079145_pt1 | contig 34675 bp, 34 predicted proteins | sample MGYA00238164_ERZ764825 | MGnify/ENA primary metagenome ERZ764825 (study PRJEB28920, sample SAMN05720171) | bioreactor metagenome | isolation source: Anaerobic biogas reactor | place: USA:Washington... | reverse complement strand
GATAAGGAGAAGGCTCGGGCTATCCACGGCTGGGTAACCAACAATATATCCTATGATACCACCGCTTACTTCAGCGGCAATGTTGGATTAAACTCCGCCGCCGATATAATTGCCAGCAAAAAAGGATTATGCCGGGACTTTTCATTTGTCTATGCTTCCCTGGCCCGCGCCGCCAATATTCCCACCCGGGTCGTTTATGGCGACGCCTGGAACTCCTCTTCCCAAGCCTACGAAAAACACGCCTGGAACGAATCTTTCATCGATGGTGAATGGATCAATATTGACACCACCTGGGATGCGGGCTATATCAACAGTAAGCAGAATTTTGTCCGGGCCGCCGGAGACAAATATTTTAACGCCGATACTATAACCTTCGCCAAGACCCATAAGGTCACATCAGTAACCCTGTTCTAGCAAGGAAAAAACCGGGCTGCTCACCACAGCCCGGCCTTGATCTCAATTCCCGTATTATTCATTTCTTATGGCTTCCAGAGCACTCAGGTTCATGGCGCGCCGGGCCGGAATATAGCCGGAAACAACGCCGATGATGGTGGCAAATATAACTGCAATTATGGCCAGCTCCGGAACTATCACCGACATCTGCCCCACTCCCCCCATGGATTGCTGACCGTAAATTCTGGCCACTCCCTCATTCAACCCGAATGAGATCAGATAGCTAAGAGCCACCCCCATTAGCCCGCCCCCAAATCCGATCATGGCCGCTTCCAGCAAAAACATTTTCCTGATATCAGATATATTGGCTCCCAGAACCTTAATAATTCCGATTTCCCTGGTTCTTTCGTAAATGCTCATCATCATGGTATTGGCTATGCCTATGGCTGCCACCAAAAGACTTACCGCTCCAATGGCGCCCAAAATGCCCATGATGGTGCGGGATTGTTTTTGCATGGATTCCAGTATCTCCGTGAGGCTGTGGGCCTGATAACCCATATTTTTAATCTGCTCCTGCACACCTTCTACCTTATCAATATCCAAGGCCTTTACCTTGATAGTCGAATACTTTTCCTCCTGATTGTTGCGGGTGTTTCTCTGGCCGGTAGCCCGCTGATCCTGTTCGATTATCTCTTCCAGCACCTTAATATTCATATAAGCATTCCAGTCTTTTTCATCATTGGAACGCACCAGAATACCTACCCCTCTTACCTCATGAGGATCCGGAGCCTTGTAGTCAGAATCCTGAACCGAGCGGCGCGGCTCCCCGTAATTGTGATCCGAGCTCATCATAAGCTTGCCGCTTAATAATTTCACCGGCGGCTCCGGTTCCGCTTCCCCTTCTGACATACCTCCGTAGTACATCATCCCCTCTTGGTCCCGGGAACGGGGATTATAGAAATTGAAAGCCACCTGTTTGCCAAAGACCAGGGCATTCTTATCTGAGGATTGGAGCAAACGGCCTTCTTCTGCTTCAAAGCCGAAGTTCTCCATAACGTCGGGATTTATACCGACGATGGAAACACCGCCCACCATTCGGCCGGATACCATTTTCATGTAGGTGTTTTTTTCCGCCATAACCGCTTCAACCCCGGGGATCATCTCGAAAGCCGCCACTGCTGCGTCATCCAGCTTGGCATCCTGCCCTGGCTGGTCGGTGCTGTAGCCATAACCTCCGCCGGAGTATACCTGGATAGTATTGAGGCTGCCCATGCTGGCCAGGCTGTCTTTAAAACTCTTCTCCATGGCCAAACCCAAAGAGAGCATTACCACAATAGAAGCAGTACCGATAACTACTCCCAAAACGGTAAGAATGGCGCGGGTTTTGCGCCGCATCAAATTGCCGAAGCTCATGGAAATCAGATCAAGATTATTCATCTAAAAACAAGGCCTCTTTTGCTCTCTTCTTTTTGCGATAAATAAAGAACCCTATTGCTGCCAGCAGTATCACCGGCACCGCTGCCATCCACCATTTGAAGGACATTTTGCTCTGGCCCTCCATAGGCATGGGCATCTCGTCGGGATTGGGCATAGGCATCGGTTCCCCCACCATCAGCTTAAACTCTTTTTCCATCCGGTAATCCTGACCGCCGCCGTCATCGTACTCAAAAACAATTTTCCCCGTTACTTCTCCGGGTTGGTTAGGAATCAAAGTGACATCGTAATAATCACTGCCGCCCGAATCCACCGTTCCCAGATACAGTTCACCATCACTGACATCAAAATCGCCAATGGTATGTATTCTCAGATTACGAACCGCGGCCCGTCCGGTGTTATAAAAGTCAAGGGATATGTGGACAGATTGACCGGCAAAAACCTCCGGCGGGGTTACCGGTTCAGTTATTAACAGCTCCAGGGGCTGCAAAACCGGGATGCTTATGATCTCCTGCTCCGTATATTTGTTGCCATCCTCATCCTGAAATTCAATATCGGCGGAAACACTGAAGGTTTGCGATTCCGCACTTTCCTTGGGCTTAAGGCTGATGGAGGCATCCGCTCTGCCTCCGGCCCCGATTTCCCGGATAAACAGGGTGTTGCCGCTGCCTATCGGCGTAAAGACATTGCCATCAGACTTGAGGCTCAGCTTAACATTTTTTACCGCCGTTTGCTCACTGGTATTTATAAGGGATATAGTCAGGGGGAAAGTCTGTCCGGCTACGGTCTGCTCCCCGCTTCCGTAATTATAGTTACCGATGATAAGTCTGGGGACCAGGTCATCCTGACTTCCTTTGCCTGAAACAGGCAGATATACTTTGGTTTCCTTTTCATATTCCTGGTTATAATCATCCTTATAGGTCACCTTCAGGTCCAATATATAGGTGCCATCCTTCGTATCCCCATCCACATGAATCCGGAAGGAAGCCGATTTAGTCTCTTTGCCCTCCATTTGGCCCAGGCTCTGAGCATCTGACCAGTTATCAAGGGTCAGTCCGCTGTTAAAGCCGGCCAGACTGGCCTCCACATCCTTTACCTTCAGATCTCCCTCGTTGTTAAGGACCAGGGTCACCAGGCTGGTTTTACCCGCCGGCAGACGCTCCCCGGGAAGGCGGACATTCATGAGCTTTACCTGGGGCTGGCTGAAATCGTTTTCTATTTTTATGTACAGAGTGCTGCTAAACTGTCCCCCGCCTCCATAATCAGAGTCATAGCTGACACTGACATTGACCGGGTACACATCCGGCTTGATGTTGGCTGGCACAGTCAAATTAAAACCGGCTACTACCGTTCCGTCGGTTATGGAGGAAATATAACGGGTGAAGGTCATCCTCTCCGATTCAAAAGGGAACTTATCGTCAACCAGCAGTGATACTTGCAGGTTTTTGGCAGTTCCGGAGGTGGTATTTTCAATAGGCACATTGAGCGATATTTTCTCACCGGCCTTGAAAACCGGCATCCACCTGTCTCCCGGAATTCTGAGATTTGGCGCTTCAGATGACCCTCGGTCATCCCCATTGGCGGCAAAAACCAGGGAACCGCCACATAGCATAATCACCATTAAAAATCCGCACAGTACTAAACGTCCCCATCTCATTTTATTCTTCCTCTCTCCCCTGTTTATTCTATTCTTTCGATAGCTCCGTCCAGGATATGGACAGTCTTGTCCGCTATACGAGCCACATCGCTGTCATGAGTGACGATAACCATAGTCTGCTGATTATCCCGAGCCAATTTTAAAATCAGCTCTATGATTTCACCAGAGGTTTTGGAGTCCAGGTTGCCGGTAGGTTCATCAGCCAGCATTAACCGGGGCTTGCTGACAAAAGCCCGGGCAATTCCGACTCTTTGCTGCTGACCGCCGCTCATCTGGGTCGGCCGGTGATTCAGATGGGTTTTCAACCCGATGGAGGTCAGAATTTTAGCCGCTTCTTTTTCCCGGACTTGTTTTTTGATTCCGCGAAAGGTCAGGGGCAGACTGACATTTTCCAAAGCGGTAAGGGTAGGCAGGAGGTTATATGATTGGAACACAAATCCTAAATAACGCTGCCTGAAAAGAACCAGCTGCCGCTCATTCATTTTCTCGATGCTGTTGCCGTTGATTCTGATGGAACCCCGCGTCGGTCTTTCCAACCCGGCAATGAGGTTAAGGAGGGTAGATTTGCCTGAGCCTGAGGTGCCCAGAATACAGTAAATCTCACCCGTTTGGATGTTGAGTGTAACGTCGTCGAGAGCCACGATCTTCTCGTTCCCTACCCGGTATACTTTACGCAGACTCTCGATTTCCACCGCATAATTGTTCATAATACCTTCCGAATATACGTGCTCATTACTAAATTGTACCATAAAATATGTAGATTGGATAAAAAAAGTGAGAAGTGAGGGCAGCGGGAGCCAAATCTCTCTAAGGAGATTTGTGCTCCCCGCTTGGTTCGACGTGGAGCGTCGAACTTCCTTATATTAATGTTACCGAAAACGGGGGGAAGGGAATGATGAAGTAAAAACACAGGACGACTATTTGATTTTATAAAAGGTCGTACTACTTCCAAATACCAACAGGAGCTTTATTCAATAAGGATTTCCAAATCCGAGTTTTGGACGGCGGTGCACCGATTTTTACAATGTCGATAAAACCTTCATGGGCAGATGCATTCCCGGAACTGGTAACAGGTCCTGAAAACAAATCTGCTTTTTCTAATTCAATAATTGAATCATCGTCATTAGAAATTTTATCACCATAGCCGAAAGACAAAATATTGACTTCGTCCAATTGCTCGGATAGGTATTGCGAAAGAATTAACCCTGTTGACTTCGATATATAGTCTGCCAATACATCTTGAACCAGCCATATAGTTTTGCCGCCCCAAGCCATTCCAGCTTGTGATTTTACAATAAGTTGGCTTACCATTCTCGCCCAAACTTGACGATAGTTTATGCCCGGAGCATTATGTTCTGCGCCCTTCAGTATTGCGTCCTCGCAAGCCATAGCAATTTGACTGCGGTTTTTCTTGTTTCCACCCGAAGTGCTTGATGTCATAACCTCGATAATTATCAGCGGGTCAGACGGAAAATCGTCAATCCATATTTCGGAATCGCGGAAAGCAAGGGTATACCCATTTTTTGTCGCTGTGCGTTTTACAACAGCTAATGGTAACCCCACAAGTTCCGCAACATCGCTCAATCTCTTGCGTTGCACACCTGCAAGCACATAGTCAAAAGTATAATCAAACCACTTCGCTTCGTCCTCGCTATTAGTCAATTCAGTCTTTATTTTTACTTCCGACCATGCGAAATATTTTTCTCCCTTTTCTAATTCGGAAAAACCGGATAATTGATTGCGCACATGGGATTGATAATTGGAGAGTTCGCCGTTCTTAAGCGACAGCAAACGGCGTGGGCAAATAATCCACGGCTGCTCACCATAGTGCGTTTGCAAAGAGCACACACCAATTTGAACAGTATCTTTATTGGGAATTCGTGCGCTCAATTCAGGATTTTTCTTTAGATCAATGGCAGACTGAAAGCGATTACCGCCGCCATCACATTCAGCGTTCATGAATGGACACCATGCCATACTTAGATTCTGCTCTGCTTCTTTATTCCATCGGTCAAGTCTGTATCCATACAATTCAAATATTTTGCTCACTTAAATACCTCCGGATTTCGTTTCCCATAGCATACGCTAATGGTGGCGGAACAGAGTTGGCAACCTGACGATGCTGGTCGAGATTTTTTACTGTTCCAGTTCGCGAGCGAATAGGGCCGCATAACATGTAGTCGTCTCCATAACCATGTATTCGCATATACTCTCGTGGCGTTAGATATCTATCTTCTGTGGGATGATAAAATATCTCTCCACATCTCAACGTATTTGAAGGCTTTTTTCTATCAAGCCTTAAATACTTAGTTGTATCTTTCTTTTGTAGGTTACATCGCAAATCCACGCTTAAATGCTTTTGTGCAGCCAAATAGGAGCCTTCTGGCACTTGCGCAATACGCTCCCTGTCTCTGGGAGGCGTAACATCAACATGACCGTCAGCACGGTTATAAATTGTCGTGCCAGGTATTTTGGCATCGGGTTGTCCGAGTCCATTTATTACATCACCAACTGTGAAGTAAGGTGGTAATCCAAATAAATTTGGTGTCTCCTCTGGCGGAACATGTGTTCTTGCAGGAAATTCAAAACCATTTTTACCTCGTGTGGCAACAACAAAGACCCTTTCCCTCATTTGAGGAACACCGTAATCGGCAGCACAGCAAACTTGCCACTTGGGGATATAATCAATGCTTTCAAGCGCCGCAATAAATTGTTCAAATACGCCGCCTTTCTTCCCATCCTCGTCTTTTGCGGATAGTATTCCTTTTACTTGTTCAAGCAGAATAACTTTCGGTTTAAAATACTCCGCAAATCTAACTATTTCAAATAACAATGGGCCTCTTGTATCATTAAGCCCATTTTGCTTTCCAGCTAACGAAAATGGTTGACATGGCGGCCCGCCAAAAAGCAAATCTAAAGGCAATGGTTCAACACCTAAATCTGCGCCTAATTGAGCAGGATCTACTTTTCTAATATCTGTTTCAAACACCACAGTATTAGTGCGTTCCCGCTTAATCGCAGCACGAAGTGTTTCACAACAATATTTATCTATTTCAAGTTCTGCAAGAATATTGAATCCAGCCTGTCTAATCCCAATATCCATCCCGCCGGCACCAGAAAACAAGCTGATTGCATTTAGGTTATTCATCGGTATTACCTCCATAGGGTTTTACGGCAATATTGATGCCATTAAATTCTGAGTCACTTGTTACTGTGACAATATCCTTTATTGATAAATTTGACATAAAACAATCTTTTCCTTTTGGATTTTTCCGCAAAGAGCACAAAAAAGCCTTCGCCCTTAAGCCCTTTGGGATTCTCAATTTTGCCGTAACATTTCGCTGCCGAAAACGGGGGAAAGAGGACGCAGATATAAAAAGTGAGGCGGGAGGCGGGAGGCGGGAGGAGAAAGGCGAACAGCACGGAGTTAGTTCCGACGCAGGCAGGCGGGAGCCAAATCTTTTTAAGAGATTTGTGCTCCTCGCTTGCCTCACACCTCACTTCTTAACACACTCCCATCAGCCATAAAGACCCGAAACAAAGCCGCGGGTTCTTTCATCGGCAGGTGAACTGAATATTTCTGAGGTGAGGCCCTTTTCCACTAAGCTGCCATCCAGTAAAAAAACAGTTTCCCCCGCAATCCGCCGGGCCTGATAAAGATTGTGGGTAACGATTATGATGGACAGTTCCGCCGCCAGCTTCTGGAGCAGTTCTTCGATCAGACCGGTGGAAGCCGGATCCAGGCTGGAACAGGGTTCATCCAGCAGGAGAACCTGTGGCTCTATGGCCAAAACCCGGGCCATGGCCAGCCGCTGCTTCTGCCCCCCCGAAAGTTTATCGGCCGGCCGGTTAAGCCGATCCTTTACTTCTTCCCAGAGAGCCACTCGGGTCAGTTGTTTTTCCACAATGCTGTCCAGCCGGGAGCGTCCTTTTTCTCCATAGTACCGGGGGCCAAACAGGACGTTTTCCCTGATGCTCAGCGGCAGCACCGCCGGAGTCTGGTAGACCATTCCCACCTGACGCCTTACGGCGGAGACATCCTTCACCTGATATATGGAGTTATCAAACACCTGTATATCTCCTTGGGACTTGAAGCCGCTTTCCAGCTCAGCGGTACGATTTATGCTCCGCAATAACGTGGTTTTCCCACAGCCGGAGGGCCCGATAACAGCAGTAATAGAATTATTCCGAAAAGAAAGATCGATGTTATGTAATATCTCTCCCTTTCCATACCAGGTGCTGAATTCCTTGATCTCTACAGCATTCATCGTGTATTAGTCCTTTCCTGGATGTGTTGCAGCCACAAGGCCAGAGCATTGACAAAGACCAGCATAGCCACCAGAACAAGTGCGGTTCCATAAGCATTATCCAAAGACATATGCTCGTTAAAAAGAATATACAGGTGATAAGGCAGAGCCATGACCGGCTCCAGCAAAACTCCGGATGAACCGGCAATAATGGCTGCAGCGGTAACCATAATAGGCGCCGTAGCCCCGGCGGCATAACCTAAGGCCAGCAGAATTCCGGCCAGTATTCCCGGAGCAGCCCGGGGCAGTATTAACCTGCGGAGAGTATAAGTATCTGCCACTCCCATTGATCTTCCCGCTAATCGATATTCATTGCTGACAGCCCTGAGCGCATCCCGGCTGAAGATTACGATAACCGGAAAAATCATTATACTCAAGGCCACTCCTCCGGCCAAAAGAGATATTCCCCAGCGGAGCTCTACTACACACAAGGCATACACAAACAAGCCTATTACAATAGAGGGCAGGCCCATCATGCTTTGAATTAAAAGGTTTATAGACCGGGCCAGCGATGAATAGCCTCCGTATTCACTCAGGTAAATGGCGGTGATCAGGCCGGGAATGGCTGCAAAGATCAGGGCCAGCAATACCAGCCGCAGAGTTCCTATTATGGCCGGCCAGATCCCCCCTTCACTGCCCAGAGGATAACCGGCGGGACTGCCAAAAATGAATTCCATGCTTATTGAAGGTCCGCCTCGCCAGATTATATACATGAGTATTGCGGCCAGGACCAGCAGAACAAATAAACCTGAAGCCCAGAAAAAGCCGGTGAGAATATAATCCGAAACTATGCGTTTTTTCAACAATCATTCACCTCTTTAACCCGGCCAGGATAGTATTCATCATTAAATTTACCGTAATCACCAGCACCACCAGAACCAGCCCGGCTGCAAACAGAGCCTGGTAATGAGCAGTCCCCGGGGTTGCGCTGCCTATCTCCAAGGCAATAAGGGCTGACAAAGGCTCACCCTTGCTAAACCACGAAATAGGCAGCAGAAGGGTATTCCCCGCCAGCATAAGCACCGCCATAGTCTCTCCCATGGCTCTCCCCAGGCCCAGCACCAAAGCTCCGATCATCCCTTTTCTGGCCATGGGGACCAGTATATGAACGGTATAGTATTGTCTGGATACTCCCAGAGAAAGGCCGGCATAGCGGATTTGCGGAGCAACTGCCCGCAGGGCGGCTTCAGAATTGGCAATAATAAACGGAAGAATCATGATAGCCAGCACCAGAGAGGCGGCGAATAATGATTCCCCGGAAGCTAAATCAAAGGTGGCCTCAAAATATTTGACCAGTACTGCCGCCCCCAGGAATCCGTATACTACCGAAGGAATTCCGGTGAGCATATTCAAAACCGGCCGAATGACAGCCGCCAAGCTCCGGGGAGCAAATTCAGCCATAAAAATTGCACAGCCAAAACCGATGGGAGCGGCAATGACCAAAGCGCCTAATGCCACCCACAGAGTACTGACCAGCATAGCAGCAATACCCATAATCGGTTCAGCCGCCACCGGCCTCCAGGTGGTTCCCGTTAAAAATTGGAACACCCCAATATCCGACCATATGGGTAAGCTCTCCCTAAACATAAAAAAGACCATGCCCAGAAGCAGCAGGCTGGATAGGACAGCAATTGTGGTGACACCGGCAATAAAAGGCTTTTCCCGTTTAGATTTCACGTCTCTTGCCTCACTTGCAGCCAACAATGGGCAGGATACTAATCCCGCCCATTATTATCATCTGCAATTATTATTTCGCTACCGGAACATAACCCATGTCTTCTACTACGGTCAGCCCTTTTTCAGACTGGAGATAATCCAGAAAAGCCTGTTCCTTGGCGTCAGGCTGGCTGGGGCTCACCAGGAGCAGGGGCCGGCTAATTTTATAGTCCCCGGAGATAATATTTTCAATGGTCGGAGCTATGCCGTCAACACTCAGGGGTATGATTTTATCAGGATTCTGGTTAACCAACCCGGAAGAAACATAGCCGATGGTCTCGGCATTATCCATGACTTTTCCTGCCAGAGCACCCATGGAAGGAATCTGTAATGCCTCCGGTGAAATAGGGGTTCCATGCATTACCGCTTTGTCAAACACTTCACTGGCGCCGCCGCCCAAGTCACGTACTGCCACCACTATGGGGCGATCAGGCAAGCTGGAGTCTAGTTCTTTCCAGGTCTTGATCTCTCCGGCAAAAATAGCTCTTAATTCTTCAGTAGTCAGATCAGGCTTTACATTCACAATGGGATTCTGGGGATTAACGGCCACATCCAGCACATCTGATCCCAGCTGAACTATAACCCCTTCAGCAAATTGAGCCTTTTCTTCATCATTCAGATCCTTGGATACCATTCCGAAATCAAAAGTCCCGTCCACAGCCGATTTCAAGCCGAAGCCTGATCCGCCGGTAGACACAAATATTACGATTGGCTCTGCGGGCAAGCCGGCGTCTACCTTGTCCCATGTTTTGAATTCTTCGGTAAAGTCATCCGCGCATTTGGCAATAATCGGGGACAGAGTACTGGAACCACCTACCTTGATGGATGTACTCTGCTCCGAGGTTCCTTCTTGTCCTCCGCCGCAACCGGCCAGAAGAGCCATTGCCAGAACCGCAATCAGCAACAGGGGCAACATTTTTTTCATTCGCATTATGTATTCTACCTCCCCAAAAATTTTGATAACCTGCTTTGTATATTTTGAATTATCCTTGGTTAAATGTCTAATAACTATATGGAATAGTTGCCGCCTGACCGATGGAATTTATGATTCCATCATGAACATGATATAATCTTCATAATTGAATCGTAAGGCTTACGATGCAGATGTACGCTGACCTCACAGAATCAGCGTCTAAGAATAGGACACAGCAATTATTGAGGAGGTTCTTTAAATGAATTACAAACAAATCAAATACGATGTTACCGACCGCATATGCACTATCACCCTTAATCGCCCCGAGCGGTTAAACGCTTACACTGAATTTATGCGTGATGAAATGATAGATGCTATGGACCGCGCAGAAGCTGACGACAATGTAAGGGTGATAATCGTGACCGGAGAAGGACGCGGATTTTGCGCCGGTGCCGATCTGAGCAGCGGAGGATCTTCCTTTACTTATGATGATGTCTCCGAAGAAGATCACCGTGATGGCGGCGGCATATTGGCTCTTCGCATTTTTCAATTGAAAAAGCCAATTATTGCGGCAATCAATGGTCCTGCCGTAGGGGTGGGACTCACCATGACACTTCCCATGGATATCCGTATAGCTTCCAATACTGCCAGGATGGGCATAGTATTCGCCCGCCGGGGCATAGTCATCGATGCGGGTGCTTCGTGGTTTTTGCCCAGAGTGGTAGGTATTGGCCAGGCTCTGGAATGGGGACTGACCGGAAGAGTATTTTCTGCCCAGGAAGCTCTGGAACGCCGCTTGGTTACTAAAATTGTGGATCCGGAAGAAGTGATTCCCGCCGCCCGGGCCATGGCTCTTGAAATTGCCGATAATACAGCGCCCGTGTCGGTAGCCATGACGCGGCAGCTGATGTGGACCATGCTGGGCGCCAGCCATCCCATGGAAGCACACCGGATCGAATCCAAAGGCTACCATTGGCTTGGACGCCAACCGGATGCCGCCGAAGGTGTAACATCATTCCTGGAAAAGCGGCCTCCTGATTTCACCATGAGCCCCGCCCGGGATATGCCCCATTTCTATCCCTGGACACCGGAGCCGCCGTTTAAAAGTGGAGAGTAGGATAGGCGAGAGGCGTGAGGCGGGAGGAGTGGAGCACGGAGGCCGAAACCGAGCAGATGAATTTGCCGGTTCTCATTCCGGGAGCAAGTGGAATTAACCACGTGTTACTGCGAAAGGCGGGAGGTGTGAGGCGTGAGGCGAAAGGCGAACGAAGACGCAGATGGGGACCGTCAGGGGAGGGGCGTGGTTAGTTCCGACGCAGAGACCGTTGGGATGAGGGCCGAGCAAACTCCTGCGAAGGTGAGGTCGGAGAGCAGCCGAAGGACAGGAGGTCCTGAGTCCGCCTCCTGAGCCATGGAGGGCGAATTGGCGGTGTGCTGCTCGGAGACCGAAACCGAGCAGATGAATTTGCCGGTTCTCATTCCGGGAGCAAGTGGAATTAACCACGTGTTACTGCTGAAGTAAACTTGTAAGGAATTAAGGAAGTTCAGCGCTCCACGCTGAACCAAGCGAGGAGCACGAATCTCTTTAGGAGATTCGGCTCCCGCCTGCCTCACGCCTCACCCTCTCCAACTCCAGCAAATACGACTTGATCTCCAATCCGCCGCCGTAACCCACCAGCTTTCCATTACTGCCGATTACCCGGTGACAGGGGATGAAAATTGCGATGGGATTCCGGTTGTTGGCCTGACCTACAGCCCGGTAAGCCCTGTCATTGCCGATGCTCCGGGCAATTTCCCCATAGGTGCGGGTCTCGCCATAGGGAATAGTTTGCAGGCTCTGCCAGACCCGCCTCATAAAATCAGTACCCGCCGGTGCCAAAGGCACCGTAAAATCCCGTTGTTCCCCGGCAAAATAATTCAGCAACTGCCGGCCCGCCTCTTTGATAAGGGCAGTTTCCTCCCTGACCATATGGGGATCCGGCAGGTCACCAGGCAAATATACATGGGTAACAGCATGGGCGGTACCGGCTATGCCAATCATTCCAATATCCGTTTGGTAAAAGAAAATGCTTTTCAAACCAAAACCCCTCCTTAAGTAGTCTGGCTCAGCTCACCCTCAGCTCCATTTTATCCCGATTCCTCTCCCCAATAAAGCCATTAATTTACCCAAATCTTTCGCCCCGTATCACTAAGAGTTAGGCGTGAGGTGTTAGGTGTGAGGAGAGATGGGGGAACTAACCACGAACCTTACGCCTTTCTCCTTTCGCCTTTCGCCTCCCCCTTCTCCTTTCTCCTTTCGCCTTTCGCCTCCCCCGCCTCAATGTCACCCTATTTTTGACGGCACGAGTTAATTCCAGCGTAGTGACCGTTGGAATGAAGGCCGAGCAAACTCCTGCGAAGGTGAAGACGTAGAGCAGCCGAGGGACAGGAGGTCCCGAGTCCGCCTCCTGAGCCATGGAGGGCGAATTGGCGGTGTGCTGCTCGGAGGCCGAATCTGAGCAGTTGAGTTTGCCGTCCTGAATTCCGGGAGCAAGTGGAATTAACTCGTGCCTCCTGCTGAAGTAAACTTGTAAAAATTAAGGGAATAAGGAATTAAGGAATTAAGGAGCACAAATCTCTTAACAAGATTTGGCTCCCGCCTGCCTTTCGCCTTTCGCCTTCTCCTTTCGGATAATCAGAGGTAAAATGAAGACAAAGTAAAACGGTATAAATTATATAGGAGGGATATGCTATGGCAATGGTTGAGTGGCAAAAAGACGGCAGTGTGGCACTTATGATTATGAATAACGGCGAAAACAGACAAAACCTGGAATGGGCGGAAGCGATGATGTCTGTTTATGAGGAGATTGCAGCGGACCAGGAGGTCAAGGCACTGGTCCTGACTTCCAGCGACCCCAAAAACTTCAGCCAGGGTGTTGATGTCCAATGGATGGGACAAAAACTTCAGGAACAGGCTTTCCCCACCATCAACAAATGGCTGGCAACCAACCATCAGGTCTTTACCGCTATGATGATGGCGCCCTTTCCAACCATAGCCGCCATTACCGGCCATGCCTACGGCAATGGGGCATTACTGGCCGGGGCCTGTGACTTCAGATTTATGAGATCAGACCGGGGTTATTTCTGCCTGCCGGAAATCGATCTGGGCATTCAGTTTATTCCTTCCCAGATTGAGTGGATGAGAAGAATTATGCCTTATCATTTCCTGCAGAGATTACAGCTGTCCGGTGACAGAGTCGGAGCAGAGGAGCTGGAAAAATATAATGCCATACTTAAAGCCTGTCCTGACCGTGAAACGACTATTGCCGAAGCAGTAGCCTATGGGAAAACCTTTGATAAATCCAGAGTAAATATGGCGGAGATGAAAAGAAGGGTATACCGGCATGTACTTGAGGTCATAGAACACGTGGATCCGCCCTATATGGTTCTTGGCGCCCCGAAATAAAAGATGGTGTGGGACAGCCTTAGCCAGCCAAAGTTAACAAACCAGCCAGACCGGTGACGGGGGCCTGTATGGAAACAGGCCTCCTTATTCTATTTCACAATTAATACCGGGCAATGAGCCTGGATAACGACTTTACTGCTGATACTGCCCAAAAGCGCCCGCTGGAATCGGTTTAATCCTCTGTTGCCAATGATGATAAGATCGTAGTTATGCTTGCGGGCCACATTACAGATGATTTCCGCGGGAGGACCGGCCTCCAGAAGCAGGTCGGCCGGATGCTGATCACCCAATACCGCCCGGGCATCTTTCAAGGTCTGGCGGGCCAGATCATTCAGCTCCTGGTATAGCAGAGGATAATCTAAAGCTATGTTAGGGCCATTCACCGGGACTACATCAGTAGCCTGCACCACGTGTATCAGGCTGATCTCTTTAGTCAAGCCCCGCTCCCAAAGCTGGCGGGCAGCTTCAACCGCCTTCATGGAAGCTGCCGAACCGTCTACCGGAACCAATACCTTCTGAAACATGTGATCCCCCCCTCTTTAATACCTGAAGTTTACGTACAGGGACTATACGCTTCTTCATCTCCGCTGTCAGGTTTATCCTTTACGATTGGAATAAGACTTTCTTCGTACCTTTTCTTAAGATTTTTAATCTCCAGGAAAAGCCAGGCACCGGTAATAATTGTTGATATCAGGTCAGCTGCAGGTCCGGCAAACAGTATCCCGTCTAATCCATAAAATCGCGGCAGAATAAGCAGAGCCGGTATAAACAGAAGCACCTGCCGGGACAGACTTAAAAACATGGAGTGCAGTGGCTTGCCTATGGCCTGGAAGTAACCTGAGCCCACAATCTGCAGACCCACAATGGGCAGAAAGATCAGGTTGATCAGCAAGGCCCTGCTGCCAAAGGCTATTAACTCCGCATCATGGCTGCTAAAAATCGCGATAAGCTGCGTGGGGAAAATTCTGGTTATGATGAATCCGAATATGGCTATTGCTGTGGCCACCATGACTGAGTATTTGAGCACATCCCTGACCCGGTCATATCGCCGGGCCCCGAAATTATAGCCGATGATAGGCTGGGAGCCGCCATTAATACCCATAATGGGCATAACGATAAGAGAAGCGAGAGTAACTACTATTCCCATTCCGGAAATGGCCAAATCTCCTCCGTATTTGCCGAGACTGGTGTTCATAATTGAAGCCAGAAGGCTCTGGGCCAGCTGCATGGTAAAGGGCGACATACCTAAAAACAGTATAGTTCCAATAAGCCGCGGTTTAAGCCGGAAGTACTTTTTCCGTACCCGCAGCTCCCCTTTGCCCAGAGCGAAATGGGCCACTATCCAGGTAGCAGATACGGCTTGAGAAATAATGGTGGCAAACCCGGCCCCTCTCATACCCAGGCCGAGAACATCAATGAAGATCGGCGCCAGAATAATATTAGTAATCGAACCGATAAGCATGGTTACCATGGCTTTGTTGGGGTTGCCCTCGGCTCTCAGAAAGTTATTCATGCCAAAGCTCATCAGCCCGAAAACTGTCCCCAGGATTACGATCTCCAAATATTCTCGAGCATAGGGAAGCACCGTATCACTGGCTCCGAAGATCCTGAGCAAGGGATCCATAAAGGTCAGACCGAAGGCAGTTATCATCAGGGAAGTGATAAACAGCAATACTACAGTATTACCTATCACCCGTTCCGCATCATCTTTTCTGCCTTGTCCCAGCCGGATGGAGACCAGGGTAGTGGCGCCCATGCCTATCATGGCGCCAAAAGCCACTTGCACCATCATAGCCGGAAAAGCTACGGTGATACCCGCAATGCCCAGATAACCTACCGAGTTGCCAATAAAAACCCGGGCAATAACATTATAGAATGCCTGAACCAAAAGCCCCACAATGGCCGGTATTGAAAACATCATCAGCAGCTTGAATGGTTTTTCGGTCCCTAATTTCTGCGACCCTTGCATAATACATCTCCCTAGAATACATTTTGTTTATATTGTCATCAGCCTTGATCATTATCAACTCAAGAAACAGGTAATACCCTGATTAAATGGTTATTACCTGTAAAAGTGAAGCTCTTAACTTTTAGCCTTCAGGGTGTAGTATACAACAACATTTCAAAAAAGCAATTATATATTTGCCCTGTCATTGGCTCAGCATATGCGGGGAACGTGTTCACCTTCCAGCATACCCAGAATGCGCCGGGCACCCAGCTCAGTAGTTATAAGCACCATTCCCTCCGGTTCGGAAGTGGCCTCCCCGATTACCGCCGCATCCGCCGTTTGCGGCAGACTCTGCAAATCAGCTAAAATGCCTTCCGCCGCATCAGCCGCCGCGAAGATCACCATTTTTCCTTCATTAGCCATATAAAGAGGATCCATCCCCAGCATATCACAGGCTCCCCGTACCACCAAGGATACTGGGATATCTGCCTCCTGCACTCTGACACCAATTTGGGCCTGGCCGGCAATTTCGTTCAAGACCGTGGCCAGACCGCCCCGGGTCGGATCGCGCATACATTTGATACTATTGCCATATTTATTTACGATTTCGCCCAGTTGATACAAAGGCGCACAGTCACTCAAGGCAGGAGTAGTGAAGCTCAGCCCTTCTCTTTGGGACAGGATGGCCAGACCATGATCACCAACCTGGCCGGTTACAATTATTTTGTCCCCCGGCTCAATTCTTCCCGGCCGGAAATCGATTCCCTCGGGTATAAAGCCTATTCCGGTGGTATTAATAAACACCCGGTCGGCACTGCCCTTTTCCACCACCTTGGTGTCGCCGGTAATCAGTTTGATTCCTGCCTCTTCGGCTGTTTCCGCCATAGACTTCACTATGGACCTCAGCTGGTCCATAGCCAGACCTTCTTCAATTATAAAAGCCACTGACAAATACAGAGGGCGCGCACCGCAGGCCACCAAATCATTAACCGTTCCACAGATGGCCAGCTTGCCGATATCTCCTCCCGGAAAAAACAGGGGGGTAATTACAAATGAATCGGTGGACATGGCCATCCGGCCGGAGGGCACCTCCATAACCGCTCCATCCAGCATATTATCCAGTATTTCATTGCTCCAGGCCTTTTTGAATACCTCATCTATGAGCCGCTGACTCATCAGACCGCCGCTCCCATGTGCCAGCAATACCCTCTCATCCTTCATCTTATTTCTTCCTTTCCAACGGCATGTATCGATAATAAGCCGCGCAGGAGCCTTCATGAGAAACCATACAAGGCCCTACCGGCTGCAGCGGAGTACAAGACCGCCCAAAAAGAGCGCATTCAGTGGGGATGATTTTACCGGTCAGCACCGCTCCACAGGCACACCCTTTAATAGGTATTTCCTCCATTTCAGGTATATCAAATTTCCGGCGGGCATCGAACCGGGCATATTCCGGGCGCAGCTTCAATCCGCTGGCTGGAATGACCCCCAGTCCCCGCCACCGGGCCGGAACCGTCTCAAACACCTGATTAATAAGACCCATGGCCACCGGATTCCCCTGATCCCTGACTATCCGTTTGTACTGGTTTTCCCCGCGCGCCTCCGCTTTCTGAATCTGCTGCAGGAGCATAAAAATGCCTTCGAGAATATCCAAGGTTTCGAACCCTGTTATTACACAAGGCTTCCCATATTGGGAGGCCAGCTTTTCGAAGGGTCCCAGGCCGATTACGGCCCCTACATGACCGGGACAGATTAACCCGTCAATTTTGATTTCAGCATCGGCGAATAAAGCCTCCAGAGCCGGAGGAACAATTTTGTGCAGAGAAAATACTGAAAAATTAGGAATTCCATCCTCCCGGGCCTCCTCAATGGCGGCCCCAATAGCCGGAGTAGTCGTCTCAAAACCGATACCCAGAAAAACCACTTCTTTGCCGGGATTCTCTTGGGCGGCTCTGAGGGCATCCCGGGGTGAATAACCAATGCGGATATCCGCCCCCCGGCTGCGTTCCTCCTCCAGGCTGCTGCCGGTGCCCGGAACCCGCATCATATCTCCAAAGGTGATCAGGATGATATCCTGTTTCCGCACCAATTCCAAAACCCCGTCTATATCCCCCTGACTGGTTACACAGACCGGACATCCCGGCCCTGACAGCAGTTTAATATTAGATGGCAGCAACTCCCGAATACCGCTGCGGGCTATGGCCATAGTGTGAGTACCGCACACCTCCATCAGGGAAATATTACGAGTTTCGTCTTGTATGGCCTGCAGTAAACTCAGCTTGTATTTCATTGCTTCTCATCCTCATACTGCATTATCTCCAGAAGATACCGCATAGTTTCCCGGGCGGCATCCTCATCTACAATCTCAATGGCAAATCCGGCATGGATCAAAACATATTCTCCCTGTTTAGCCTCGGGAGTAAGGCGAATGCTTATTTCTGTCTGGTTGCCGTTTACGTCCACCGTTGCTATCTGTCTTTCCTTCACTGCAATTATTTTACCTGGAACTGCTAAACACATTTAGTGACCACCTCACTGGCTATTGCTGCCTGGCCCAAGGATATCCCTCCATCACCAGGCGGGATTTTTTGATGATGATAAACCAGGAAATCCCGCTCCGTCAATCCTTTGATCAAATTCGTCAGCAAAATCTGATTGTGAAAGACCCCTCCGCTTAAAACCACCCTGTTTAAACCGGTTTCTTCCCGGATTCTGCCCAGTGCTTCTGTATACATCTTCACCAGAGTCAGATGAAACTTCTGGGCCATACTGGCCGTACTCCGGTCCTTCCCCATATCAGCTATCAATTCAGGCCACATTGGCATCACATCCATCAGCAAATGATGATCATCCCGGTATACCTGGAACCCATAACTGCCCTTTTCATTTTGATCGGCAACGGCCTCCAGCTCTGCTGCTGCCTGTCCCTCGTAATTATTGACTCCGCAGATCCCCAGCACCGCTCCCACCGCATCAAATAAACGGCCGCACGATGAAGTAAGAGGTTCTTTAGAGTGGGGACCAATTTTATTAACCAGCAGCTCCTTTTCCTCCCGGCTCAGATGGAGCAGCCCTTGGTCTGCCCAAGCCAGTCCTGCCTCACCCAGAGCTGAAAAAAGATAGACGAGAGCCATGCGATATGGCCTCCGGGCGGAAATATCCCCTCCCGGAAGAGGCACATTTTTCAAATGGCCCAAACGGGTAAACTGCCGGTAATCCCCCCGGAGAATCTCTCCTCCCCAAAGAGTGCCGTCACTTCCCCATCCGCTTCCATCACAAATCAAGCCCAAAACCTGACCCTGCAGTTGGTTTTCGGCCATAACCGCCGCTAAATGGGCATGATGATGCTGAATCTCAATCCTCTTTACATCCTTCTGCTGTTTGGCCCAGCGACTAGCCTGATATTCGGGGTGCAAATCATGGGCCAGCACCTGCGGCTCCACCTTAAGAGCCTTTTTAAAAAGCTCTATCCCCTGTTGGAAGTATACATAATTATGGTAGTGATTAAGATCTCCCCAGTGCTGGCTGAGAAAGGCTTCTCCCTCCCGGGTGATGCAAAATGTGTTTTTCATATCACCACCCAGGGCCAGAACCGGTTCCGCCTCAGTACCTAACCGTATGCTTCCCGGCACAAATCCCCGGGCCCGGCGGAAAAAGTGAACCGTCTTCAGCTTGGTCAGCTGCAGCACCGAATCATCACAAGGATTATATATATCCCGGTCATGAAGAAGAAAATAGTCCGCCACCTCCCCTAACTGTTTAACCGCCTCATCATTATCTATGATCAAAGGCTCATCACTGATGTTGGCACTGGTCATTACCAACATTTTCAGCTCCTGGTCAAAGAGCAGATAATGTAAAGGCGTATAAGGCAGCATTACCCCCAGGGTATTAATGCCGGGATGAACCGCCTCCATCGATAAGGATGGTCCATCATTTCTTTCCAGCACCACTATAGGCGCCTGAGGGGATTTTAGCAGATTTTCTTCCTCAGCATCGGCAAAACAATATTTCCGGGCCGTATCCACATCAGACGCCATAACCGCAAAGGGCTTGGCATCCCGGCGTTTGCCCCGTCTCAGCCGCCGCACCGCTTCAGCATCCAAAGCATTGACAGCCAGATGAAACCCGCCTAATCCCTTAACAGCTATAATTTTACCCGCCTTCAGCAGCTCACAGGCCCCTTCCCGGGCCACCTGACCCTGTCCATCCACCAGCCGGATATGGGGACCACATACCGGACAGGCATTAGGCTGGGCATGAAAACGCCGCTGAGAGGGGTCGTTGAATTCGGCCTGACATTCCCGGCACATTGAAAAAGAAGCCATGGCAGTCATGGCTCGATCATAAGGAAGATCTTTGATAATGGTGAAGCGGGGACCGCAATTAGTGCAGTTGGTAAAGGGATAACCGAAACGCCGGTCCTTCGGATCGGACACTTCTCGCCGGCATTCCCCGCAAACAGCGATATCAGGGGAGATCATCACCTTGATCTCCCCTGCATCATCACTGGGTTTGATGGTAAAATCCCGGAAGCCCGCCGGACTTATCTCCTGAATGTCATAGCTGCGAATCAGAGCCATTGGCGGCGGCTCCTTTTGCAGCCGGTCCAGAAAATCACCCAAGGGAGTTTCTTCCCCTTCAACCTCCAGGGATACCCCTGCCGGAGAATTAAGAACCCATCCCTTAAGACCGAACTCCATGGCTAAACGATAGACATGGGGCCTAAACCCCACGCCCTGAACAATACCATTTATTTTTATCCGATATGCCTTAATACTCATCTCCGGACCCTGCCTCAGCCATTTTCATTATTATGACCATTTCCTTTTATAAATTTGAATGCCTATGAAAGCATTTCCGCAATATCCTGCTGAATCAGTTCCACAATACGCGGAACCTGCCGGGCAAGGCAGGGAGTCAGTTCAATTCCCAGCCCCACCCGTTCAGGCTCCACACCATAAACTATTACCTGGGGGTCATAGCCTTCAAGCTTCAGCATATAAACTGCATCCGCAAAGCTGATCTCATGCAGGGACACGATATTAGTATCAGGTGTCAAACCCAGCTCTTCCAAGGGTGCCCGGTAAATCGTTCCCGGCACTCCGCCGCCTTGCATGGCGTCAACAACGATGCAGATGTCGGCTCTGCTGAAAAAATCCAGCAGATCGTAACTGTTGGTCCCCCCATCCACCAGCTCCACCTCAGGAGGCAAATCCAACTTTTCCAGCATCCTGATAACATGGACTCCGACGCCATCATCCTGCATTAACAGATTTCCGATGCCCAGTACCATAATACGTTTCAAGCCATGATCCTCCTAGCTGAAGAACAGCAGATTATTCGTCGTCCGTATGATAACCGTGATGGAAGTCCTTGGGTATTTTACCGGTAAAGATCGATTTCAAAACAGGAATTCCCTCGGCCACATCCAGGTATACATGCACCATAACCGTAATAACAAACAGCCAGGTTACCAAGTAATGGATGATGCGAACTGCCAGGTATCCCCCCAGCCATCCGGCCAGGGTTACAAACAAATAAGGCTTGTACAGAATGAAGCCGGTGATGATCATAACAACGGCCAGAACCAACCAGAGGGTATACATCGCTTTCTGACCGGGGTTGTATTTCCCATAATAAGGGTGGTCATCCGCCAAAAACAGATAATATTTAATCATACTGGGTAACTTTTTCGTGTCTTTTATCGGGGCATATACAATGTTTTTGGCATCATTGGCCACGATCGCATAATAAACCCTTCCTAAAACTCCGAAGCACAACACATAGGCCATGCCAAAATGAATAGTCCTGGCCGTATCCATACTGCTGAAGATTCTAAAGGATTCAGGAGCGTGAATATAGAAACCGGTCAAACATAACACAGTGATTGCAACCATGTTGGTCCAGTGAAAAATCCGGATCCATATGGAATGCCTTTCCTCCATCTGTTGTACCATTTTCACACCCCCTAATTAATGGCAAACTGGTTCATTGTCTTTTTGTCCGGTGTCATAATGTGTATTGCACAACCATAACATGGGTCCATAGAGCGAATGATTCTGACCAATTCCACAGGATTGTTGGGATCAGCCACCTTAGTGCCTATAATGGCCTGCTCCATAGGCCCCCGGACAGTGGCTGCACCGCTGCCGGTTCTGGGTCCTGAATTCCAGGTGGTGGGTACCACCGCATTGTAAACCATAGTTCTGCCGCCGCTGCTTATCCGATGCCAGTGACCCAAAGCACCCCGGGATCCTTCACAGAGTCCCACTCCCACAACTTCCTTTTTCGGCAGCTCATGAGGCACACAAACGGGTTGACCCGGTTCCAGCTGCAAGACCCACTCTTTCATAGCCGCAGCCAAATGAGATGTCTCAATGGCGCGGGCAAAATGACGCCCCATAACCGAAAAAGCCTTATCTCCCAGAGCTACAACCTCAGGGTTCTTCAAAACCCATTGACGCGCCAGGGGTCCTACTTCCATAGCTTCTCCGTTATAACGGGGGGATTTAATCCATGAATAAGCATCTTTCTTGTCTGCGTCAGGACTTACTACGGCCACATCAGGAGTAGTGCCGTTGGTATCGTCTTTATACCAGGCATAGGTTACTTCCTCAGTAATTTTACTGATATCCAGCTCTTTATACTGTCCCCTTATATAGACACCGCTTTCCCAGAATTTCTTCTTTTTCACATGGTCCAGACCCGCTTCCAGAGGATAACCCCCGTAAACCAGCAGGTTCTGGCAGCCTGTACCTATGGAAAGCCAATCGGAATAAACATCGGCCACAGCCTTAACTGTAGGGATATATTTATTCTCAATAAATTCCTGCATCTCTTGGAGGTAATTAAGAAACTTATAAATTTTGGAGGTATCAGGAACTTCAGATACGCCTCCGGGAACTATGGCCTGCACATGAGGCATTCTCCCGCCCCAAATAGCCAGCATTTCCTGAGCTTTGCGGCGTATGGTGAGAGCTTCCAGATAGATATCTACCGCTTGAGCATTTACATCTGCCGGCAAACGATAGTCTGCCTCATAACGAGGTTTGAACGGAGCGATATCAGGCCCCTTGACATAGTCCAAAGCCGCCAGATGGAAAAAATGCAGAATGTGAGACTGAATCAGGTTGGAACCTAATATTAAGTTCCTGATGATCCTGCCGTTGGGAGGCGGTTCAATCCCCATTGCATCATCCAATGCCAGAATGCCCGAAGTAGCATGAGCCGTTGGGCACACACCGCATATTCTCTGCATAATCTGCTCGGCATCACGGGGATCCCGGCCCTGCATAATAAGCTCGATTCCACGCCACAAAGTGCCGCCGGTCCAAGCATCAACTACTACGCCGCCTTCGATTTCAACTTCTAATTTAAGATGACCTTCGACTCTGGTTACGGGGTCAACTACAATCCTCGCCATTAGTTCTCACCTTCTTTCGTCTCATCCTTTTTACGGGGGCCGATTCTGCCGGTAATTACGTTTCCAGCCAAGTGACCGCCGATACCAAGGGCCGTAACACCAGCTAATCCGATCCCGAGTGCATCCATGGTAACCGATGTGGCCGGTCCCGCAGGCATATCGGGCATACGCTCATACATAGGCCAAGCTGGAAACTGTGGTTCCGTACAGCCGATACAAACCGACCCACACTGGACACACCAGTTGGCGCCATGGTTCCAAAGGCGGGTTGTAGCATCACAGTGAGCATAAGGTCCTTTACAGCCTAATTCCAACATACAGCCCATTTCCCCGAAGGTTTTGGCAAATATGGCGTTGTCAAAATACTGTCTTCTCTGACAGTTGTCATGAATAATGGTATCAAAGAACATCTTGGGACGCCCAAAGTTGTCCAGTTCAGGCAGATCGCCATAAAGCAGCACATGAGCGAGAGTCCCTACCATCCAATCAGGATGAGGAGGACAACCCGGAACATTTACCAAAGGCACATTTTTAATTACGGCTGAAACCGGTTTGCACCCGGTGGGGTTCGGTTCGGTAGCAGGTATTCCGCCATAAGCGGAACAAGTGCCGAAGTTAAGAATTGCTTTAGCCTTGCTTCCCACATCGGTGAGGAGCTTTTCGAACACTACATGTTCTCCGTCTTTTTCCCCTACCATGCAATAACGGCCGTCAGCACCGGTGGGTACCGCGCCTTCTACTACCAGGAAGAAATTCTTGGGATTAGTCTCAGCCACTTTGTAAACCGCTTCCTGTAAAGCCAGATCCCCGGCAGCCGCACTTAAATTGGGATGATAAGTCAAGCTGATGACTTTGGTAAGAACCTCTTTAATCTCAGGATGTACCGTATTAAGCAGTGAAATGGAACATCCCGTGCATGATGCACCCTGCAGCCAAATGACCTGTGGAGCGCCGGCCGCAACAGCTTCCTTCATAAAGGGAGCCAAATATCCCGACAGAGATATTGCCGCCGCAGAACCCGCACAAATTTTAATAAAATCGCGTCGATTCAGTTTGGTAGGCATTTTACCCTTCCCTCCCAACAATTACTGATTCATTCTCGCCTGTTTAGAATGCTTTTATATTTTCAGCTCTTTTGCCTTTCACCTCCCCTAAGAGCCATTCGATCCATTCTGCCATCCCCTCTCCGGTCCTTCCGGAAACTTTAAACACCGGAGCAGTTGGATTGATCTGCTCCAGATCATGTCCAAAACGCTCCAGGCTAAAATCCGTATACGGTAAAAGATCCATCTTGTTCAGTAAAATCACCTTCGCCTCCCGGAAAATCAAGGGGTATTTTAAAGGCTTGTCATTGCCTTCGGCCACACTCATTACCACTGCCTTGAAATCCTCACCCAAATCAAATTCAGCCGGGCACACTAAATTGCCGACATTTTCAATGAACAGCAAATCCATCTCCCGGTCACTCAGATTCTCATAAGCTTTACTGATCATACCGGCATCCAGGTGGCACGCACCTTCGGTGTTGATCTGTACCACCTGCACCCCTTTTTCCTCAATGCGCCGGGCATCCTGGTCAGTATATAAGTCACCTTCAATAACACCCAGGGTAATCTGTCCCTGTAAATGATCAATGGTTTTTTCCAGCAGGGTGGTCTTGCCTGAACCAGGTGAACTCATAAGATTAACCACCAGCATCCCCCGGCCGGCGAAGACAGCCCGATTTTTTCGTGCCAAAAGCTCATTGGCCCCTAGTATATTAGCCTCCATTCGAACCTGCACCATTAACCTCTTCTCCTTCATAATAATCCAGGTAAAGCTCGCGGCCTTGCGTGATTTCGATACGGTTTGAACCACATGCCGGGCAAATAAAGCTGTAAATATCCTTTAGCTCAGAAGACCGCTGACAGGCTAAGCAGTCACACATTATTTCTTTTTCTTCAATTTCTAAAATCGCTTCCCGGAACAAATCTTCATCTTTGCAAATAGCCTCAAAAGCAAAATGCAGGCTGTCCGGCAGAGCCATAGAAAGTCTTCCCACCACCAGCTTCACCCGGTTTACCTTGCCGATATTGTTTTGCGAAGCACTGTCTCTGACCATGTTCAGAACCCCTTCAATAAGGGAAAATTCATGCATTTTTACATCCTCTGACCAAAATCTTTATACTATTGTCCACAAACTCCCCACTAAAAAATCCAGCAAACGAAATGCTGGATATCAATCGCCATTAAATAAGTGCTGCACCTGGCCAGCGCCTATTGATGACTTTACTCAGCATCTCCTTTTCACAATGGGAGGTACACCCGTTTCCAAATGTGCCCGACGGCCTGAAATTCTTAGTCTTTGGTAGCCCTTAGATCTTCAGGCTCGGAGAACTAAATAATTATTGAATTATGTAAAAACATAATCCAACAAATAATGCCGCATGTCAATAGGCACAGAAATAGTGTGCCTATTCACGATTTACTCAGCATCTCCTTTTCACACAAGCACACTCGTTTCCAAGTGCGTCCAACGGCCTGAAATCCTTGCCTGTCTCCTTAGTGCTTTAGACTCAAAGCCAAACATTTAGTTATTATTATAATAACATAGTCTAATAAATAGCTCTGAATGTCAACAGAGATTGAATAAGTGCAACACTACAAAATATTTGTTATTTTTTTCACAAATATAACCCTGACTAGAAGCAAGTACCCCTGAAATAGTACTTAAAAACTTTTAACCAAGGTAAATGTGCTGGTAATGTTATCCTTAGTTACGGAAAAGAGGTAGTTGCCTCTGGCCGTCAAAAAAATCTTGGCCCGGCCTTCTTCATCTGTCTTTAAATGATGAGGATATTCCCGGTTATGTGTGCCGGCATAGGTGGCGCTCACCCGGATCCCTGCCAAAGTTTTTCCATCAGCCAGCACCCGGATTTCATAGCTGTCTCCCATGCGGGCATGGCTGTAATCAGCCGGAACAATCTCCAGGGGCAATCCCAAAGGTTTTAACCCATGGTGGTGATGATGTCCGATCTCCATGACGATTACGCCATACAGTTGGTGGTCTCCATCCTCTCTGACATAAATATGCAAGAGACCATCCGCTTCCTGTCCCAGATTAAGCTCCAGGTTTCCATGATGCTCCTGTAGGGTAAGGGGCCGGCTCATGCCTTCGGATACTCCAAAAGCCTGTAAATCAGTCTTGGGTTTGTGATCACCCGGTTTCATGTTATATCCTTTATGAACCCTGAGAATCACTTCCTCTCCGGCATGAAAGTGACCATGATCGGTGGCAGGCTCCAGCCAGATTTCTTGTCGTTTTTGCGCCACAGCCGCATCTGATGTTTCCTCCATAACAATGCGGTGACGGACCAATTCCATCTCTATGATGCGGGCTTTGATAACCCGGCGTTCTCCAAAGACATTTTCCAGAAAGATACTGCCGTCTTCGGCCGGAATGATCCGGTCCACTTTTTCCATAAGCAGCTCTTCCTGTCCGGCTTTATTCAGATAGACATTGGATTCACACATTCTTATTGACCCCCTTTCTCCTCCAGACAAGTGGGACAGATTAAACCTCTGGCAGTGTCAACAGCCCGAATGTCCATAACCCCTTCACCACAACCGGCACACTGGATGGTCGCATGAATTTTAGCCTTCTCGGGGAATACAAAATCAATCTCCCGCCATTCAAACAAATCCTCAAAAGGGGCACTCATCAGCCTCTCAAATAGTATTCCGGTCAAATTTTCTTTTTCGGCAGCTTCATCCGCCGTCAAATTACCCTTTTGAGCCAGCTCCCGAAAACGCTGGGATTCGGGGCCCCGATTCCCTCCAAATTTTTGGGCTATGCGCAATGCCCGGCCCTTGTCTCGACTGGCAACAGTATATACATTTTTGCCATAGTCTTTGTAAATCAGGTTGCCCTTCCCGAAAGTACAACCCAGAATAGCCTGGATGGCATCAACTCCACAGGAATTAGTTTCCACTACAGTAACCAGTTCCTCATCCACATCCGGACTTATGCCCAGCTCCTTAAGAGCGAACTCCGCTACCCGAATACCCATCAAAAGGCCGGGGCAAATATGTCCGTGGAATTGAATCGCCAATTCCAGGGGCGGCATATTCTTACACACTCATATCCCACCTTCCGATTTATTGCTTCTATTGATCATGGTTAAGATATATTTCTTCTGACAACCTCCGCACCCGCTCCACCAGATGGTCAACCTGTACCGGCAATGGTTCATCTACAGTCCCGATAATTTCCAGCCCGGCTCTGTTAAGAGGGATTAGAATTTTGATTGCTTCTGCCGTGGAAATTGCCTCCGCCATCCGCGGGCTAAGCTCACCGGCAAAAGAATTGGCGGCAATAATAGCTACCGAGCCTACGATACAATCAGCTTTGCCCACATTATATACTATGGCATTCTCGCCACTGGCCCCCTCATTGGCGCCGGCTTTCAGCATTGATGAGCTGGCAATCGCATTGGTGCCCAGAGCAATTAACGGAATGCTTGTTCCCAGCTCTTGTCTTAGCTTTTCCACTATTAATCGGCCAATTCCACCTCCCTGGCCATCTATGACTGCAATCTTCAAAGCATCCCCACCCTTCTCTAAAATCGAGTATAACATATACTGCAAAAAACAAGGCTGACACCAATAAACGATGTCAGCCTCCGAATACAAACTCCTTACAATATGTCCTTAGAAAGCAGGCACACAAGCTCCCTGATAGGTTTCCTCCAGGAATGTCTTGACTTCCGGTGACTGGAGTGCTTGGCCCAGCTTCTGAATCGCCTCGTTGTCCTTATCTTCAGGTCTTACCACCAGAACGTTAGCATACGGAGAATCCTTGGGCTCCATAAATATCGAGTCTTCAACCGGATTCAGATTGGCCTCCAGGGCATAGTTGCTGTTGATTACACACAGATCAAGATCATCCAAAGAACGGGGCAGCATGGCCGCATCCATCATTTGGATTTCCAGGTTTTTGGCATTCTCCACAATATCCCGTTCAGTGGCCATTACGCCGACGCCTTCCTTGAGCTTGATCAATCCGGCGGCTTCAATAACCATCAGAGCACGACCGCCATTGGTGGCATCGTTGGGAATTCCTATAACGGCCCCATCAGCCAGTTGATCCAGGCTTTCGATTTTATTGGAATAGACACCCATAGGTTCATTGTGTACCTTTACCGTCCAAACCAGCTCCGCGTTATTATTGGCATTATAATCGTCAAGATATGGTATGTGCTGGAAGAAGTTGGCGTCGATCTGCTTGTCCTTGAGAGCCGGATTCAGCAAAACATAATCAGTGAATGTCTCCACCTTTAATTCGATTCCTTCCTCTGCCATCAGCGGCACTACTACATTCAATATTTCCGCATGGGGTTGAGCCGTACAACCCACCACCAGCTGATTCGTTTCTTCTCCTGCTTGATTTCCGCCACACCCGGCAGCCAACAAGCCTGCCAATAATAAACAACTAATGATAACCAGAATTCTTTTCAACTTGTTACCTCCTTTTTTTTGCTACTCGTGCCGAAAGTATGTCCCCCAGCATCTGCATCCCCTGAACCAGAATAATAAGTACTACCACCGTGGACCACATCACCAGGGAATTATAACGCTGATACCCTTGATAATAGGCCAGGGTCCCCAGGCCTCCCCCTCCCACAATGCCGGCCATAGCAGAATACCCTACCAGGTTAATGGCGGTAATAGCCACCCCCAGACAGATGGACGGCAGTGCTTCCGGAACCAGCACCTTGCAGATTACCTGCCAGGCATTGGCGCCCATTGAAAGAGCAGCTTCAATCAGTCCCCATTGAATTTCCTTGAGAGAGGACTCTACTAATCTGGCCACAAAAGGAATCGCCGCCAGAGTCAGCGGAACGATGGAAGCTATGGTCCCTATATAGGTTCCCACTACCCAGCGAGTAAAGGGAATCAAGAGTATCAAAAAGATGATAAATGGGATAGAACGAGTAACATTGACAATTGAACCCAGTATCTGGTTGACCTTTTTGTTTTCCAGGATATGACCGGGCTCGGTAGCAACCAGGATGATGCCTATCGGCAGTCCGAAAATATAACTGCCCAGGGTTGATATGAGAACCATGTAAATAGTTTCCCAGGTTGCCACAGCCAACGCCTCTGCCAGCCAGGAATTAGCCTGCCAAAATGATAAGGCCCACGCCGGGAGTGCAATTCCTAATACTTCATTCATCGCGCAGCACCTCAATTTCCAGGCCCCGGTCATTCAGGTATGCCAACCCACTATCGATCATAGCCGGACTTCCTATTAGCTCCAGAGCCAGATTGCCAAAGGGTGTATCCTTCACCCGGTCAATATTGCCATACAGAATATTGGCCTGTATATCATACTGCCTTACCATAGAGGAGATAATCGGTTCTCCGGCCGAAGCGCCAATGAAGGACACCCTTACCAGCCTGGCAATGTCCTGACCGTTATTAGCCTTGGAGCGGTGCAATAATTCCTCCGGTATCTCCCGATTAAAAATTGCTCCCACAAAGCTACGGGAGGTAGGAGTTTGCGGGCTGGAGAAGACATCCATAACATCGCCTATTTCTACCAGCTTGGCATTGTCAATTACTGCTACCCGATCACAGATTTCCTTGATAACGCCCATGTCATGGGTTATGAGAAGAATGGTTATGTTCATGTTGCGATTTATCTCTTTCAGCAACCGCAGAATGGACCGGGTAGTCTGGGGATCCAGGGCTGAAGTAGCCTCATCTGACAACAATAAACTTGGCTCATTAGCCAATGCCCGGGCAATACCCACTCGCTGTTTTTGCCCGCCGCTTAATTGAGACGGATAAACCTCGGCTTTATCCGTCAGCCCCACTACCTCCAGCAGTGATTGGACCCGTTTACGGGCCTGATCAACAGGTACTCCGGCGATTTCAAGGGGAAACATTATGTTGTCAAAAACCGTTCTGGAGGATAACAGATTAAAATGTTGAAAGATCATACCGATCTTCTGCCGGGCAGTGCGCAGATCTTTCTCGTCAAGAGCGGTAATTTCCTGTCCATCAACTATTATTGATCCTCTCGTAGGCTTCTCCAGCATGTTCACACACCGGACCAGGGTGCTTTTACCGGCGCCGCTCAACCCAATTATGCCGAAAATCTCACCTTTTTCAACTGCCATACTCACATCATCCAGGGCTAAAATATCTTGTTCTCCCGCATGGTACACCTTAGTCAGATTTCTTATCTCGATCAAATAAATCCCTCCGGATGATCCAAATAAAAACCCCTTTGTCTAACACAAAGAGGCAAGATTGCATCTTGCTCTTATCTGCCAGAAACCTTAATCTGCAGGAATTGGCACCGATACCGCTCATACAGCCGGTTGCCGGGCGTCATCGGGCCAGTCCCTCAGCCACTCTCGATAAGAGTTATTTGTCAATTGTCTTTTCAATGTTATCACAGCCAGCAACTGACAGTCAATTGAAACACGAATCTTGATCGTATTTCTGGCCCGGAGGGAAGTCCAGCGGACGCCGAATCTCCTGAAGAGATTCGTGCTTCCCGCTTGGTTCAGCGTGGAGCGCTGAACTTCCTCTACTTCCGGAGAAGAAAGGCGCGGGGTGAAGTCCAGCGGGGAGCCCAGCGGAAGCCGTGTCTCCCGCAGACATTTTCCGGAGCATTGACACTTAATTAATTGAGGGATTGAACCGGCGGCACTAAAAACTATAGAATAGAGGAAACGCCTGATCTCTAAAGGAGGTAATAGTTGTGTCCGGTGTCAAAGAAAAACTCAATCAGTATCTGGAGGGCCTTTTGCCACAGCCCAGCTGCGCTAAATTCGTAACCGGCGAATACGTGGAGTTTATTCCCGGCAAAAGCCTTACCATAGCTTTTCCGGTAAAGGAAGAGTATTTGAATCCGGCCTTATCTATGCAGGGCGGGCTGATTTCCACCGCCTTTGACAACGTTTTTGGCCCCCTGTGCCTGTTGGTCACCAATACGCCTTATACAACGACGCTCGATATTAATACCAGCTTTCACCGGCCCATTTATGCCGGGGATGTCCTTACTGTTACCGCCACGGTTACTTCCAGCGGAAAAACTAAAATCCATATGCTTGGCGAGGCCTATGATGGGAATAATAAGCTAATTGCCACAGCAACTACCAACTATTTTATATTGGATCAAGGACGCATTAAAACAGGCCAATTGAGTGAACAGGCTTAGTTTTTGACGAGTGCCGTTGACAGCGAGGATTACTAATCTATGCAAACACTTTATATGGCCGCAATTTTTGTCATTACTGCCATTTTTGGAGCTCTGAATTTCTACATAGGCTTACGGGGCTGGCAGGCTTTCAGCGGCTGGCTTCCTCCCAACGCCGGTTACATCTATTGGCCGGTTTTCTTTCTGGCGGCCTTCTCTTACCCCCTCGGGAGATTTGGGTCCGGATTTTTCTCCGGCTCCCTGGGCGCCAAGCTTCAAATATTCGGTTCATATTGGCTGGGGCTGATGTATTATCTGATCATTATTTTGGTGGTAATTGACCTGATCCGGGTCCTGGACAAATTCTTCGGCTTTGTCCCCCAGGCTGTTAAGACCCCGGAATTATTGGGCCTTGCAGTGGTGGTGCTGGTGGCTGGAATCTTGATATATGGTACCTGGAATGCTCATAATCCCCAGGTGGTTACTTATGATCTGGAAATAAACAAGCCGGCGGGTGCTATTGAAGAAATGAAAGTGGTGATGGTCTCTGACATTCATTTAGGAACCATAGTACATAATAGCCGTCTCAGCAGTATGGTGGATACCGTCAATTCTCTGGAACCTGATTTAGTCCTGCTGCCCGGAGATATTATTGACGAGAATATCAATCCTTTCATTGAACAGAAAATGGCAGCTACATTTCTCAGATTAGCGCCTCGCTTCGGCACTTACGCCGTCCTGGGAAATCACGAATATATCGGCGGACATGTGGAAGCCACCATTCAACATCTCCGGGAAGCAAATATCATATTGTTACGGGATCAGAAGGTCCTCATTGAAGACAGCTTTTATATTGTGGGCCGTGATGAGCAGATGCGCCGCCAATTTAACCAGGATTCACGTCTTGACATGGCTGCTTTACTGGAAGATGTGGATCAGGCCAAGCCTATTATAGTCATGAGTCATCAGCCGGTAGATCTGGATGAAGCTGAAGCACAGGGCGCCGATTTGCAGGTTTCGGGGCATACCCATTTGGGACAGCTCTCCCCCAATCAGCTGGTTACCCGCAAACTATTTGAGATAGATTACGGCTATCTCAAAAAAGACACCCTGCAAGTAATTGTCTCCTCGGGCTTTGGCACCTGGGGACCGCCCATCAGAATAGGCAATACTCCCGAGATTGTCCAAATAAATATTAAATTTAACGAGAGAGCCGAGGCTTAACCCCGGCTCTCTTTCACCAGTCTGGTTTATTTTAAATTTTTAGTAGGTGAAAATGTCTGTCGGTGCTTCAATTACTGAATCATCGCCATATTTGACGATTTCCGCAATACTCCATACATTAGGCAGAACATTGCCTACATAAAATCTCATGGAAAGGACTTTCCCATAATAGAAGTTATAGTCATAATGATCTGCTCCCAGCTCTTCCATCCGCTTCTTCGCGAGCAAGGCTTGATCCAGCAGGCAGTAAGAGCCATATAACTGGGCAGTAGCGGTCTGCATCCGGGTGGCGTAGGCAGGCAGCATCTCCACTTTACCTTCCGCGACATAACCAAATATGCTTTCCTGAGCCTCTTTATAAGCTCCCAGAGCCCGCTCCAGGTTGCCAAGCTCTTTCTCGAAGGTGCCCTGTCCTTTGTTAGCCATTATGAAGTCCTCAATGTCCTTAAGGAAGTTGGCAAAAATGGCGCCCTTCTTCATGGTCCATTTACGGCCTACCAAGTCTTGGGCCTGAATAAAATTGGTGCCTTCATAGAGTGAATATATTTTGCAGTCACGGGCGGCCTTGGCAGGCACATAATCTTCTGTAAACCCATAGCCGCCGTGAACCTGAATTGATTCTCCGATCAAGGTCCAGGCCTCGTCACTGGGATATGCCTTGCAAACCGGGGTCAGGCATTCCACCCGTTCATGGGCCATCTTCCTCTTATCCGGGTCGGGGTCATTATTAGCCACATCAATAAAGAAGTAGCATTTGGCCAGCATCGCCCGAATAGCTTCCAAGGTAGCTTTGTTGACCATAAGCATTCTTTTAACATCAGCGTGATTGATAATCTCGGTACGGCCGGCTTTAGGATTGGTGGCCGGTTTTCCCTGCACCCTTTCCCGGGCATAATTAACTGCGTTCCAATAAGCATTAGCCGTGGTTCCTAATGAGTTAGCCCCTACTCCCTGACGAGCCTCGTTCATCATTTGGAACATCTGAGCCATTCCTTCTCCGACGCCATTTTCATCAGGCGGATTACCCAGGAGCCAGCCACGGCATTTGTTTTCATCTCCCAGGGAAAGTGCCACGGTTGCATAGCCGTGCTGACCCATTTTATGCTCAATGCCGGTGGCATGAACATCATTCTCTTCAAGACTGCCATCTTCGTTAACCCAGTACTTGGGCACCACAAAGAGAGAGATGCCTCTGCTTCCCGCCGCTGCGCCCTCTACCCGGGCCAAATAAAGGTGGATAATGTTCTCAGCATGGTTCCCATCGCCGGCCGATATGAATATTTTGGTCCCTTTAATCTTATAAATCCGGGGGTCGTCGGTGGGATAAGCCTTGGAAAGGATGTCGCCCACATCAGAACCGGCTGTAGCTTCAGTTAAAGCCATGGTTCCGCCCCAGTCGCCATTAAACATCTTGGGTAAAAACATGTCTTTCAGCTTCTGATCGCCAAATGTGATAATGAGGTTAGCCGCTCCTGATGCCAGGCCGATATAGCCGGGGAAAGATGCGCTGGCTGCCGTCATTAATTCGGTGATAAAGCAATTGAGTATCTGGGGAATAGTTCCATCCACCGGTTCAAAATTGCTGGTACCCCAACCGTTTTCCTGGATGTATTTGAACACTTTGGGATAAGTGGGGGGTACGATTACCTTGCCGTCTTCGAAACGAACCGGATTCTTTTCACCATCTTCATCGGTGGGGAATATTACTTCGGCAGCAATTTTATAAAACTGATCTATGAACATATCAATATCTTCTTTGGCATAGTATCCGTCATATTTGGGATAAGCGAAAATCTCTTCTGTTTTCAGCCATTCTTTGAGGATAAACTTAATGTCTCGGGTATTATACGCAAAATTAGATGCCATTAGAGTGTCCTCCCTATTTAAGAATTGTTTGACTAATACCAGTAATGCTGTAGCTGCACAAATTTATATTCTTCTTAGGTTAATTCGTGGGCAGGGACCTGGCTTTCAGCCAGGTCCCTGCAATGGCACTCACATTTAGTTACACAACAGCTATT
>ENA-UOXR01000847-UOXR01000847.1-bioreactor-metagenome-genome-assembly--contig:-NODE-847-length-34955-cov-6.410745_pt1 | contig 34955 bp, 30 predicted proteins | sample MGYA00238164_ERZ764825 | MGnify/ENA primary metagenome ERZ764825 (study PRJEB28920, sample SAMN05720171) | bioreactor metagenome | isolation source: Anaerobic biogas reactor | place: USA:Washington... | reverse complement strand
TACGGCGACCTGGAGCTCTACAACGACACGGGTTATTACTATTACTATGTCAGCTATGAGGGCAGCTATCTGCTGTTCTACACGATCGACAACAATTACTACTGGTACCAGAGCCAGTACGATCTGCAGTAATACAGGGAAAGATCACCGGCCGGGCGGTAAGCCCGGCCGGTTTTTTGTGCGCGCGAGGCGCGCCCATGCATCCCGCACATCGGCCCTCACCCTGACCCTCGCCCATTCCATGGAATGGGCGAGGGGATGATGGTAAATTACGGCGTGCCGGGGCTGGTGACAGGCATAGCCTGCTGCTCGCCCAAGCGTCCCGGGGGGTCGCGCCCTACGCGGCAGCATTGATGGCTGAAAGCGGGTGCGGGGTTATTCCCCGAAGACCTCGTTGTAAATATCCATGCCGAAGCTCGAGCGCTCCGGCAGGCTCTCTGCAATGGTATACGGCCTTGTGCCGTCGGCGTTGCGCTGAGCGGCAAGGAACATGACGCCGTCCGGTTTCTGTTCCGCAAGCCCGGCGGTAAAATCATAGAGATGCGTGACATACAGCGTCCTGACGCCGCGTCCGTGCAGCGCGCCGACCACTTCTCCCGCGATGGCGCAGGCTTCGCGCTCGTGCGCCGACGAGAAGGATTCGTTGAGCATCACAAGCGAATCACGGTCCGCCAGGGCGATGAGCGCATCCATGCGGGCCAGCTCGTCTTCGAGCATGCCCCGGTCCGGCTTGCCCGGTTCGGAGCGGCAGAAATGCGTCAAAACGCCGCTGCAGCAATTGGCGCGAAACGACCGGGCCGCCACGAACATGCCGCACTGCATCATCAGCTGCGCGCACCCGAGGCTGCGCAGGAACGTCGATTTGCCGCCCTGGTTTGCGCCGGTGATGACGAAGAGCCCGGCGCCGCCGGCGTGCAATGTGTTTCCGACCGGATTGATCGAGTGCTCGAGCGCCAGGCTCACATCCGAAAGGCCCTCAAAATCGAGCGCTTTCTGCCCGGGCTCCGGCACCGTCGGAAAAACCGTCGGGACGCCGATTTGCTCAAGCTCCTCATACAGATTGACGCAGCCCGTGTAAAACCCGAGCTCGCGCCTTGCCGCCTCGAACCGCTCCAGCATTTTCGCGTTCGCTTCATTTAAAACATAGACCATTTTCAGAAGCCCGGCATCCCTGAGCGCGCCGGCCTGCGCCTGTATCCCTATGCTGGACAGCGCGAAGGAAGATTTTGCGCCGGAGGATCTGCCGTTGGTCTTTTTGCCGCCGATGCCCCTTAAGATATACCCCGATCCCTTCAGACCGAGCCCGAGGCCCGCGCTGTAGGTAACGCACGAGTCGTCCAGCGTCGAACGGAGCTTGTCGACCTCGGCTGTTGCGCTCTTGATAAAAGCGTCCGAAAAGAACCGCCTGAAAGCGCCGATGAAGTCTCTCATGCCCTCGGATGCAAACGGCGCGCCCTGTTGATCGATGACCGCGTTGATCTCCACGGCCGCACAGATCAGTATCCGGAACAGTTCGACCGCGTCCTTGATCCTTGCCGAAACCGTGACAAAGCTCGAAAACGCGGGCTGGCTCTTTTTATAACAGTCATGGTACTGCACGATGCGCGCCGACAGCACGCGGTACATGCTGCGTACGGCTTCCCGGTTTTCCAGCGCATCGCGGAGTATGGACTGCCGGTATAGGATGTCCCCGGGCGTGGCCGGGGTCTTTGCAAGCAGCAGCTGCCCGGCGGCGTCATACAGGAACCTGTCGCCCCGCGACATCGCGCTGAATATGTTCGCAAGGTTTAAGTCGCATATCAGGTCGCGGGCGTTCGGGACGGCCTGTTTCGGCCAATCGCGCGGCTCCCGGAAGAGCAGGGAATTTGTGTTCATCGTATCCTCTCCCTGATCAGGCTTGCGCTGAGCCCGTATTTTTCGAGTATGTTATCCCCGGCGGCGCCGCCCTCCAGACGGTGGACATGGGCGACATCCGTGTCCGCAAGCTCGCCGATCTGCGTTGCGAATATGCAGATGCTGTCCCGCTCGGCAAGCCCCGAAAGCAGCCGTTTGCCGATCCGTCCGGCGTCGTAGGATGTGGTCGAGGCCAGTATGTCATGAAAGAGCACCAGGCTGCCGCCGCCGTCGCGGTCAAGGATTTGTTTGGCGCGGACCAGCTCTTCCTTGAGTCTGCCGAAATTCGTGCTCAGGTCCTCGCCGCGCGCAAAATGCGTGTGTATGCCGTGTAAGAAGCAGGACTTAAAGCCGGCGCAGGGCACGGGCAGACCGAGCAGCGACAGATAGGCCGCCTGGCCGGCCATGCGTATGAAGGAAGTCCTTGCGCTCTGGTCCGGGCCGGTCACGACATGGCATATCTGCCCCGGCCCCGAATCAAAATCAAAGGCGCGCGCGCCGGATTCGCCGCCGGCCGGATCGATCAGCGCCAGATCATGGCCGCCCGTGATTTCAAGCTGCAGCGTATCGGTAAACTCCGGATAGCAGAACCGTATTCCGGATTGCTGCAGCAGGCGCATATAATCGATGTAAGCCATGTAAAACTGCGCTTCGCGCTCGAAAAGATCCGCCAGCTCGTGCCCGAACGCGGCATGCTTTCGGTAAAAGCCCTCCAGAGACGCGAACGCGTCCGGATACAGGCTTTCAAGGCAGCCGAGCATGCGAAGCTCAAGCGGGCCCATGTTGACGCCGGGCAGGGCGATGATCTCCCTGCCGAGGGCCTCGCACCCGAAAGCGGAAAAGATGCGCGCCAGCGTTTCAAAGTAATCCCCGCCGCCGCAATCCCCGGAAAGCTCGACCGTGTTTTCCCGCAAATCGATGTCGATGCAGAAGCGCACCGAATCGAGCCTGCCGCGGCAGTCCGACGAGTCATGAAGGAGCGAGCGGAAGCTCTGCGCGTCCCTGTACAGGCCGAGGCAGTCGCGGAACCGGCGCAGGCCCTCGGACGCAAGCGGCGCTTCCGACAGGTCGGCGTACAGCCGGTTCAGGCAGTCGCAGTACACGCATGCGGCGTCGAGCAGCCATTTCTGTTTGGTTTTGGGCTGCGGCAGTTTGATGCTGTAATCGAGGTAGAGCCGGAACAGGTTGTACCGGCTTAAAAAGCGCTGAACCGCGCCGTAGACGCGCTCATCCTCAAGCTCCCGTATGACCGACAGGCGGAACGGCACATCGCCGGGCCCGGCAGGTTTCCGGAAGAAGAAGTCCCGCGGGGCGCATTCCTTCCCGACATCGAGTATGCGGTCGACGATCCGGTCCATATGCAGGTCGGCGACGACCGTGTCCATGTCGAAGGCGGTGTAGTTTTCACCGTTTCGGTAAAGTATGCTGCTGATCATGCCTGCATCACTCCCGTACAGGTACAGCATAAACCATGACGCATGTGCAGAGTCAAGGGGGATGTTTGAAACTATATATTTAACCCGAGTTAGACCACCCCATGCGGCGTTAAGCCGTTAAGCAAAGCTCATGGATAATCGGGAAGGTCAGGACCTTCCCCTGCCTTTGCGCAAGCAAAAAAACAGACGCCGGAATTGCTTTGGAGCATGCAGGTTTCCGGCGTCTTTGGTAAAAAAGCTTGCTTTGGAAGGAAAATTATACTTTAAAGAGCATATCTCCGTAGGAGGGAATCGGCCAGATCTCGGAGTCGCAGATCACTTCCATACGGTCGACCACCGAGCGCAATTCGGCCATTGCCGTAAATACGCTGTCGCGGTAATTCTCGGTGCTCCTGTGCACATCGCCGGTTGCGGCTGCGGCCTCGACCCTGGCCTTTAGGTTCAGTATCGCTTTGCGGCAGGCGGCGTTCAGTGAGGATATCTCCTTCAGAAGCTCGGTCTGGGCCGACACATCGGCTCCGGCGCCTGTCTCATTGATGGTGTTGATGCTGTCGGCAAGCTCGGTCGCGAACATCATGCCGGCCGGAAGCAGGTCGCGGTTGGCCATCTCGAGCATGGTCAGCGCTTCGATCCGTATGGTCTTGATGTAGTGCTCCAGCAGCACTTCCTCGCGCGAATGCATTTCCTCGACGCTCAGCACGCCGTGGCTTGTAAAGAGCCGGATGTTTTTCTCATCGCTCATGACGCGGATCGCGTCGACCGAATTCGTGATGTTCGGCAGGCCGCGCTTTGCCGCCTCGGCAACCCATGCGTCGGTGTAGTTGTCGCCGTTGAACACGACCCTGCCGTGTTCGCGCCATACATCGCTGACGAGCGACTGCACGGCGGTATCGAGATCGGGCGCATTTTCAAGCCGGTCGGCCACCCTTGAAAGTATTTCGGCAACCATCGTGTTCAGCACGAAGTTCGGGCCCGCGATCGACTGCGAGGAGCCGACCATTCTGAACTCGAATTTATTGCCGGTAAAGGCAAAGGGCGACGTCCTGTTCCGGTCGGTCGTGTCCATCGGGAGCTCGGGAAGGGTCGAGGCGCCGATCTTGATGACGCCGTTCCTGCTGCCGTCGGCCTTGCCGCCCGAGGCGATCTTGCCCATGATATCGGCAAGCTGCGTGCCGAGGAATACCGATATGATGGCCGGGGGGGCTTCGTTTGCGCCGAGGCGGTGGTCATTGCCTGGGCAGGCTGCCGACGCGCGCAGTATTTCGGCATATTCGTCGACGGCCCAGATCACGCTCGAAAGGAATGTCAAAAACTGCGCGTTCTCGTACGGCGTGTCGCCCGGATCCAGAAGATTCAGTCCGTCGTCGGTCGCCATGGACCAGTTGTTGTGCTTGCCGGAGCCGTTGACGCCCGCAAAGGGCTTTTCATGCAGCAGGCATACGAGGCCGTGGCGCAGCGCCACCTTCTTTGCCGTATCCATGACGAGCTGGTTGCCGTCGGTCGCCGTGTTGCTCGACGAGTAGACGACCGCGAGCTCATGCTGCGCCGGGGCGACCTCGTTGTGCTTCGTGGTCGCGCAGACCCCGAGCTTCCAGAGCTCGGTGTCCAGGTCGTGCATGAACGCGGAAATGCGCTCCTTCAGGCTCCCGAAGTACTGATCCTCGAGCTCCTGCCCCTTGGGCGGGGCCGCGCCGAACAATGTGCGGCCGGTAAAGAGCAGATCCTTCCTGCGGTCGAACATCGCTTTGTCGATCAAAAAGTATTCCTGCTCCGGGCCCACGGTTGTGACAACCTTGGACGAGGTGCGGTTTCCGAACAGGCGGAGCACGCGCATGGCTTGTTTTGACAGCGCGTCCATCGAGCGCAGCAGCGGCGTCTTTTTATCGAGCACAAAGCCCGTATACGAGCAGAACGCCGTAGGTATGAACAGCGTGCCGTCCCTGACAAACGCGGGCGACGTGCAGTCCCATGCGGTGTAGCCCCTTGCCTCGAAGGTGGCGCGCAAGCCGCCGGAAGGGAAGCTCGAAGCGTCTGGCTCGCCCTGGATCAGCCCCTTGCCCGAAAAGGACAGCAGAATTTTGCCGTTGCCGACGGGCGATATGAACGAGTCGTGTTTTTCCGCCGTGATCCCCGTCATAGGCTGGAACCAGTGGGTAAAGTGGGTCGCGCCCTTTTCGGCCGCCCAGTCCTTCATCGCGGCGGCGACGACATTCGCAACATCGAGCGTCAGCGCCTCCCTGCCTTCGATCACATTGCACAAAGACTTGTATACCGGCTTCGGCAAACGCTCGCGCATGACATCGTCGCTGAACACATCACACCCGAAAAGCTCTGTTAGTTTTGTCATGATTGCATGCTCCTTCCGTTTTCTAAAAATATAAAAGCGCTTCATAACGGCCGTACGGGCCGGAATGAAGCGCCTTTGCTTCTCAAATAATTGCACTCATCATACTATAATATCAAAATGATTGCAAGTATTATTTATGTTGATTCAAAAATATTTTATAACCGCCGGAATCCCGCCGGAATCACCCGGTTTTTGCAGTAATAAATTATTTCTCCTTCATATATATGCAAGCCGGGCATTTTTTGATCCCGGTTCCCGAATAAAAAAATAAACCCGGAGCCCCGAAATGCCGATGAATAATATGAGGGGTCATACTCTATCAATTCACAGGCGGTATACGGATGACGACGGATTATCAAAAGGCGCCGGCGCAGGCGGGACTCAAGGAAATCGCATTGGCAATCATGGTCTCGATCATGCTGTTTGTCGCCTCTGCCGCCGCGCTGTTTATCATAGACATCAACAATCCGAAATCCCTGTTCGGCGACGACATGTCCGGCATGCTCCTGCCGGCGCCCGCGCCGGTCGACGGGCCGACGGTACTCCCGACGACGCCGCCGGAACCGGAAGCCGAAGAGGCGGAGCAGGGCGAATTCGACGGCAATGTGCTGAACATACTGCTGCTCGGGCTCGACGCGAGCACCGAACGCTATGTGACGATGGGCTCGTTCCGCACCGACACGATCATGCTGCTGGCCATCAATTTCGATGCCGGGAAAGTGGACGTTATATCGGTGCCGAGGGACAGCTGCACCGAGGTGCCGGTGCCCGAGAGCATGCGCGCGATCTACGGCAGCGACATGAAACTGACCAGGGTCAACGAGGCTTTCACGATCGGCGGCGGCTTCGCGGGTGAGGGCTTTGAAAATACGGTCCGCGCTGTCAGCGCGCTGCTCGGGGGCCTGCGTATCGATTATTACGCGGCGTTTGACATGAATGTGGTCAAGGACGTCGTCGATGCGATGGGCGGGCTTTACTACGACGTCGACATCAATGTCAGCATCGCCGGACGCTATGTGCACAAGGGCTACCAGCTGCTGACCGGGCAGCAGGTCCTGGACTACGCGAGGGTCAGGAAGGGATACGGCGGGGATTTAAAGCGCATCGACCGGCAGCAGCGGATCGTACTCGAGGCCGTAAAGCAGTTGAAGGACAACGGCAAGATCCACGACATACCGGAATACTACAACGCCGTCAGCGAGCATGTGCATACGGATCTTTCGGTGAAACAGCTCGCCGCGCTCGCATTGTTCGCGGGCGGGCTGGATATGGAAAGTGATGTTGAGAGGCACACGCTGGCGACCGTTCCCGTGACGATATACGGCAAAAGCATGTACGAGATACCGGAAGAAGAAAAAGTACAGCTGCTCACCGGCATATTCGGAGCCTCCGCGGCGGTCCGGCGCGCGGAAGAGGAGGCCCTTCCGGTCAGCTAGTATGCATGCCCTATTGCAGCAACGATGAGTTTTCCGGATTGGCCGCAGGCACAGAAATGTTCAGCTCATGAAGCGCTTGCGATACGGTGGCAAAGGAGTATTGACCGGAGACCCGGTCCAGATACAGCTCCAAAGCCTCTGCATCATAGTATTTGAAATGCTGGAGCACGATTTTCCCCGCCTCCAGGCGATGAACAATATGGTCTGCGGCTGCCTGGGCTTTGTCCTCCCGTGCGCTTTCGAGCAGATAGCTTGAATCAATGCTCCACCCCACGACCGTATATCCGAGGCCGGTAAAGAGCGCCATGACCCTGTCCGACTGAAAACCGGCGCCGCCGGGGAACCGCGCGATCTTCGGTATGTCGTAGTCCCGGCCAAGTACATTGCGCGCGGCCTCATTCCACTTTTCTATATCATCAAGGATCTGTTCATCCTTCATCGAAGTCAGGTAATCATGCCGCATCGTATGGTATGCGATTTCGTGCCCCTCGTCAACGGCGCGCTGCCACAGCTCCGGGTATTTTTCCAGGCATTCGCCTATGATAAAAAAGGTGCAGCGGATATCATGCCCGAGCAGGCAATCCAGTATATTCGTTATCGATTTTCTGTTGTATCCGTCATCAAATGTCAGGCACACAATATCGGAACCATCCATGGCGCGCAAGGCCTTCGGTGCGCGCGCTTCCGGCCTTGCGGGCTGAGCCGCCGCACCCGGCGCACCGATTTGAATCAAAAATGACAGTATCATAAATGCTGATAATAGTTTTGTACGAAAATTTTTCATGCCGCCTGCTGATATATTATATATACTTATATATACCGATTATACGACGATCACTTTAAATGAACAATCCTTTCGATGAGAAATCTCATGGATAAATCGCCCGTTAAAAACCCGGATGGCAGGGATGCGAAACCTTGACGAAACCTGATAATAATGTATAATAACACTAATAATATTAATAATATGCGCACGCTGTCGCGTTAAAGTAAAACGCGGGATTGCAGATCAAAGCGAGACGAATCAAAACAGCGGGCTGATGCAGGCATCAGTTCCTGCAACAGATACCGGGAGAGCGGTCAAAATCCGCGCCCGGATCGAATCCGATCAATAGCAACACCGGCCGGCCCGGGATCATGGCATAAAAACAACCATGGGATAAAATTTCATGGTATTTTTTATATTAAGCTTAGGAAACGAAGAACGGAAGGGTATTGTAGTATGATAAAAATCATGCCTGAGCCAATGCCGCAGCAAAGCATTGAACAAATAAGGAACAGCGGCGAAGCCTGCATCAACGGAGCCGTGCACAAAATACGCAACATGGGCGGCTTTGATTTTATATTGCTGCGCACCGGGCGCGAAGTGATACAGGTCGTATGGAACAGAGAAAGCCTCGGAGAGCCAAGCTGCGCCGAGGGCGATTATGTCAGACTGTGCGGCAGCGTCGTGCCCGAGCCCCGCGCGCGGCTCGGCTTTGAAGTGCACGGCAGGAGCATCGAGGTCAAGTCGGCGGCGGCCGGGGGCATGCCGGTCACGATCAACAAAAATAAAATGAACCTGCACATGGACAACCATCTGAAATACAGGCCGCTGGTGCTGCGCAACCCGCGCGAGCGCGCGGTATTCAAAATGCAGGAGGGCGTGTGCCGGGGCTTCCGCGAATTTCTGACATCGCAGGGCTTTACCGAGATCCATTCTCCGAAAATCACGGCGGCCGGGGCCGAGGGCGGCGCCAATATATTCAAGCTCGATTATTTTGACAAGCAGGCGTACCTGTCGCAGAGCCCGCAGCTCTACAAGCAGGCCATGGTGCCGGTGTTCGAGCGCGTGTTCGAGATCGGCCCGGTGTTCCGCGCGGAGCCGCACGACACATCGCGGCACTTGAACGAATACACGTCGATGGACCTTGAGATGGGCTTCATCGACGACCACACCGATGTCATGCGCATGGAAACGGCCATGCTCAGGTATATTTTCAGCCTGCTTTCCGATGAATACGCGCAGGAGCTTGCGGAGCTTTCGGTGGAGCTGCCCGACGCTTCGGCGATACCTTCGGTCAAATTCATGGAGGCCAAGGAACTGATCGAAAGGGAGTTCGGCCGACCGGCAAGGACATACCAGGACTTTGAGCCCGAGGAGGAAAAGCTGCTGGGCAAATGGGCGCAGCAAAACCACGGCACGCCGCTCGTGTTCGTCACGCACTACCCGCACGACGCGCGGCCCTTCTATACGATGGACGACCCGGCCGACCCCGGGTATACGCGCAGCTTCGACCTGCTGCTCGGAGGGCTTGAGATCACGAGCGGTGCACAGCGCATACACGACTACGGCATGCAGACGGAAAAGATGCGCAGGATGGGCCTGGACCCGGATGATTTTGAGAGCTATCTGATGGCGCACCGGTACGGCATGCCGCCGCACGGCGGGCTCGGGCTGGGCTTGGAGCGCCTGACGATGCAGCTGGCGGGCATCGAAAACGTACGGTACGTGTGCCTGTTCCCGCGGGATATCAACCACATCACGCCCTGACGCGAAGGAGTTTTACGATGGCAGTCACAAAGGATGAAGTCAGATATATAGCGTCGCTTGCAAAGCTCTACTTTTCGGAGGAGGAGCTTGCGGCGATGACATCGGAGATGGACAGCCTGGTCGATTTCGCGAACACGCTGTCCGCGCTCGACACCGGCGGCCTTCCGCCGATGGCCCATGTGCAGCCGCTGGCCAATGTGTTCCGGAGCGACGGCGCGCATCAGGATTTTCCGACAGAAAAAGCGCTGGCCAATGCGCCGGAGTCCGCCGAGAACTGTTTCGTCGTTCCGAAGGTGGTGGAGTGATGGACTTGGAAAAGTTTTCGGCGCTTGCCATCGCGGAGAACATCAAAAACGGCGCGATCACGGCGGTGGACGCCGCGAAGGCATGCCTTGACCGGATCGAACAGACCGATCCGCAGATCGGCGCGTGGCTTACCGTCGACCGCGGCGCTGTTTTAGAGAGCGCGCAGGATGTACAGAACCGGATCGAGGAACTGCTGAGCCGGGGACAGCCGCTGCCGGCGCTTGCCGGCGTTCCGGTCGGCATCAAGGACAATATCTGCACGGAGGGCGTCAAAACCACGTGCGCATCCAGAATACTCAGTAATTTCGTGCCGCCGTACAGCGCGACGGTCGTTAAAAAGCTCGAAGACAACCTGATGGTGCCGCTCGGCAAGCTGAACATGGACGAGTTCGCGATGGGCTCGTCGACCGAGCACTCGGCATTTCAAAAGACTTATAATCCGTGGGATTTGGGGAGGGTTCCCGGCGGCTCGTCGGGCGGCAGCGCCGCGGCGGTCGCATCGCGCCAGGCACCGCTCGCGCTCGGCTCGGACACGGGCGGCTCGATACGCCAGCCCTCGGCGTTCTGCGGCGTGACGGGTTTAAAGCCGACCTACGGCACCGTGTCGCGCTACGGGCTTGTCGCGTTCGGCTCGTCGCTGGACCAGATCGGCCCGATCGCACAGAGCGCGGCCGACTGCGCGGCGCTCTTTGACGCGATCAAGGGGCACGACAAAAACGATTCGACCTCATATGACCGCGCGTATGCATCCGTACTTTCCGAAACAGACGATTTCAGGCCGCGCACGATCGGCATACCGGTGCAGTACACCGGCGAGGGAATCGCGCCCGAGATCACGAAGGCGGTCGAGGACGCGGCGGCGCAGTTTGGCATTATGGGCTGCAAAATCGTCGAGCTTTCGATACCGGAGCTCGAGTATTCGCTGCCGGCCTATTACATCATATCGTCGGCCGAGGCTTCGTCGAACCTGTCCCGGTTTGACGGCATACGCTACGGCTACCGCACGGAGCACATCGATTCGCTCGACGATCTGTACACAAGGACGCGTTCCGAGGGCTTCGGGCCCGAGGTCAAGCGCAGGATCATGCTCGGCGCGTACGCGCTGTGCGCAGGATACTATGATGAATACTACAACAAGGCATTAAAGGCCAGGGCGCTTCTGAAACAGGGCTTTGCCCGCGCGTTTACCGAGGCCGACATGCTGCTTTCGCCGACCACGCCCACGCCCGCGTTCCGATTCGGCGAGAAGGCCGACGCGATATCGATGTACAAGGCCGATATCTGCACGGTGTCGGTCAACATCGCGGGGCTCCCGGCGCTGTCGTTCCCGGGCGGATTTTCATCCGACGGCATGCCGATGGGACTGCAGCTCGTGGGCCCGGAATTTTCGGAAGGCCTGCTGCTTTCCTGCGCGCACGCATTCCAGAAGAAGACCGATTACCATCTGAGGGCGCCCTCGGGAAGGGGGGATCAAAGTGCCTGACAATTACGACATCGTCATAGGCCTGGAGGTGCACGCGGAGCTCAACACGCACACCAAGGTGTTCTGCGCCTGTAAAAACGAATTCGGAACGCAAAGCAACCAGAACACATGCCCGGTATGCCTGGGTCTTCCGGGCACATTGCCCGTGCTGAATGAGGAGGCCGTGCGCAAATGCATCATGGCCGGGCTTGCGACAGGGTGCACGATCGCCGATACCGCGATGATGGACCGCAAAAACTATTTCTATCCGGATCTTCCGAAGGCTTATCAGATATCGCAGCTCTATAAGCCGTTGTGCGAGAACGGCGCCGTCGAATTCGACTACACGGCTTCGGACGGCGAAAAAAAGCACGGCAGGGTCAGGATACTGCGCATACACCTCGAGGAGGACGCCGGGAAATCGCTGCACGACGCATGGGGCAAGTCGACGCTGCTGGATTTCAACCGCTGCGGCGTGCCGCTCATTGAGATCGTCACGCACCCGGATATCACATGCCCCGAGGAGGCCGGCGCGTTTGTCGATGCATTGCGCTCGATCTTAAAATTTGCCGGCGTGTCCGACTGCAAGATGCAGGAGGGCTCCCTGCGCGCCGACGTGAATCTGTCGGTCAAGCCCGCGGGCAGCGGGAAGCTCGGCACGCGCACCGAGATGAAGAATCTGAACTCGATCCGCGCGATCGTCCGCGCCGCCGAAAGCGAGGCCAGGCGCCAGATCGAGGAGCTTTCGCGCGGAAACCGCGTGGTGCAGGAAACGCGCCGCTGGGATGATGCGAAGGGCAAGAGCCTGCGCATGCGCAGTAAGGAGGAGGCCAACGACTACCGCTACTTCCCGGACCCGGATCTTCTGCCGATCCATGTGTCGGCCGACATGCTCGAAGACATACGGCAAAGTCTGCCGGAGCTGCCGCAGGCAAAGCGTGCGCGATATATGGCGGAGTACGGCTTGCCGGAGTACGACGCATCGATACTGACATCGGATCCGGAGATATCGGGCTTCTTCGAGGAGACGCTGAAGCATACCGCCAACATCAAGTCGGTTTCGAACTTCATCATGGTCGACATGCTGCGCATCCTAAAGGAGCGCGAGACGGAGTTTTCCGCCGTGCCGTTCCCGCCGGAACACCTGGCGCAGCTGATCGGCAGCGTGGACGGGGGAATCGTGAACATATCGACCGCCAAGGGCGTGGTGCTGGAGGCGATGTTCGACGGCGCGGGCAGCCCCGGTGAGATCATCGACAAAAAGGGCCTGAAGCAGATGGGCGACGAGTCCGAGATACTGAAGTTCGTAAAGGAAGTCCTGGCCGAAAACCCCGGCCCGGTGCAGCAGTATCTGGCCGGAAAAGAGCAGGTCGCGGGCTTTTTGGTCGGGCAGGTCATGAAAAAGACGCAGGGCAAGGCAAAGCCCGACGCGGCGATGCGGCTGCTGAAGGAAGAGATGAGGAAGTAGCTTACGCCAGACCACCCCACGCGGCATTCGCCGCGTTGCCCCTCCGGAAAATGGCTCACTAACAATTCGTTGAACCCATCTTTTTGCGGTCAAAAGTCTTTTGACCGCATAGACAATATAAAACAGACTTGGTTCTTGAGCCATTTATGAGGGGAATTCCTGAGACATGGTAGGGAGCAAAAACTCTATATCGGCAGATCGGAATTGTATGGTTGTAGGGAGCGGCACTATCGTCGCTCCTTTTAGTATAATGAAATGAGTCACGGCGCGCCGAGGCTGGTCGCAGGCAGAGCCTGCTGCTCGCCCAAGCGTCCCGGGCGTCGCGCCCTACTGCTGCTTGTCCATGCATCCTGCAAATCGGCCCTGACCTTGACCCTCTCCCATGGAATGGGCGAGAGGAAATTTGTTATATGGCCGCTGGTGACCCCTCAAAATATCAGAAATTGATCTGATTCTTATCATGAATGGGTTACTTTGTTAATTCACTTATATCTTATTTACTATAGTATATTTTGTACACCTTGCTTGTACGCTTTCTATGCAATATAATATTATCTGATAATACTTTACAAGTTGGTTATAATAATATTAATATATTGTTACATTATGTAGCATGTGGTATTATTCTGACAAAGGATGATTCATGGGGCAAATAACGGGCCGCAATCAGAACTGCAATATCATACTGGCCTCGCAGTCGCCGCGAAGGCGCGAGCTGTTGGAGCGTATGGGGCTTTGCTTCGACGTGCTGCCGGTCGATCTCGATGAGACGCTCGACCCGGGCATTCCGGTGCGCGACGCCGTCGTAAAGCTCGCCCGCGGCAAAGCCTTGGCCGCGGCCGCAAAGTATAACTCCTGCGCGATCATCGCGGCCGACACGCTGGTCGAGTGCGGGGGCCGGATACTCGGAAAACCCGCGGACGAGAATGAAGCATTTGACATGATAAAACTCCTGTCGGGCAACTGGCACAATGTGATGACGGGCGTGTGCGTGGCGCACGGCCGTGATATAATGGATGCATGCGAAACCACGCGCGTTCATTTTACGAAAATGACGGATGATGAAATCAGATGGTATCTGTCCACCGGGGAGAGCATGGACAAGGCCGGCGCCTACGGCATACAGGGCTATGCCGGGGCGTTCATCGACAGCATTCAGGGTGATTATTTCAATGTGATGGGCCTTCCGATGGCGGCCCTTTTGAAGATGTTGAAGTCATGCGGCGTGGTATGAGGGGGAGTTGCTTTGGCGCTTGGCGATGAAGAGTATGGCCGTTGATCTGGGTACGGCAATTACGGTTATTTATGTAAAGGACAGGGGAATTGTTCTGCGCGAGCCTTCGATTGCGGCGGTGACCGACGACAGGAGGCAGAGGGTCGTCGCGGTCGGCGAGGAAGCCAAGCGCATGCTCGGCAGGACGCCCGAGGGCATCAAATCGGTCCGCCCGATGCGGGACGGCGTGATCGCGGATTTCCGCATCACCGAGGAAATGCTCCGCATGTTTGTCAAAAATGCGCTGTCGATTGCCGGGTTTGCGAGCGGCCGGTTCAATATGGTCATCTGCGTGCCGTGCAACATCACGTATTCTGAAAAGCGCGCAGTCGAGGACGCCGCGCGCCATGCCGGGGCGAGGGAGGCCTATGTGGCCGAGGAGCCTGTCGCGGCGGCAATCGGAGCCGGGCTGCAGGTCAACCAGCCGCGCGGAAACATGATTGTCGATATCGGCGGCGGAACATCGGACATCGCGGTCATCACGATGGGCGGCACCGCCGTGGCGCGCTCGCTCAGGGTCGGCGGAGTCAAGATGGACGACGCCATCATACACTACATGAAGCGCCAGTACGGCGTGATCATAGGCGAAAAGACGGCCGAGGAGATCAAGATACAGGCCGGAACGGCGATCGAGCACAAAAACGGCCCTTCGGTCATGGTCCGAGGCCGAGATTCCGTCAGCGGCATGCCCGCAAATGTCGAGGTGACTTCGCGCGAGCTGTGCATTGCCATGAAGGACCAGATCGACACGATTGTCGCCGAGATCAAGAGCGTGCTGGCCGAAACGCCGCCCGAGCTTGTCGCCGACATCATGCAGTACGGCATCACTTTGGCCGGCGGAGGGGCGCTTTTAAACGACCTTCCCGAGCGGCTCAGATATGAGACCGGCATACCGGTAAGGATCGCCGAGCACCCGATGGACTGCGTCGCGCTCGGCGCCGGAAGAATCGTTGAAGAGCTTGAACATATCAAACGCGGGGTGCGGTAAGCTCTTTTTGGTGAGGAGATAATATGAAAAGAGCAAGAATCATACAGATATGGATCATATTCGCGGCCGTCATGATCACCGGGATCGCGCTGCTGTCGATGACATTTGCCGGCAGGCGGCAGGCGGGCATCAGCGGGGTCGAGAACGCCGTGAGCAGCGCGATGGAGCCCGCGGTATCGGCTTCGTACAGCACTGCCGCCAATATACGCGAGTTCTTCAGGCGGCTTTTTTCGATGCGCGCAGTCGACCAGGAGTACCAGCAGTTGAAACAGCGCGTCATCGAGCTTGAGCTTGAACACCAGTGGGCCATGGAGCTACAGAGGGAAAATGAAAGCCTCACCGGGCTTCTCGGCTATAAGGAAAGAAACCCCGAATACCAGTATGTGCACGCGGAAATCATCGCAAGGGATCCGGGCAGCTGGTTTTTGGAGTTTACAATCAACAGGGGAAGCGACGACGGCATCGCAACCGATATGGCTGTTGTGAGCAAGGACGGACTGGTCGGCAGGATCATCGAAGTGTCCGATAAGACATCGAAGGTCCTTGCGATGATCGATTCGCGCAGCGCGACCGCCTCGGTCATCGAGCGCTCCCGCGATATGGGCATTGTCAAAGGCGCGGTAAGTTCCGACAGCGCGGACGCATTGGTGCACATATACTATCTGCCGATCGACGCGGACCTGGTTCCGGGCGACAAGGTTCTGACATCGAGCCAGGGCGGCATCTACCCGAAGGGCATATTGATCGGCGAGGTGATCGAGGTCGTGATACAGGAGGGCAAGGACAGGTATGCGGTCGTAAGGCCCGCCGTTGATTTCGGGCACCTGGAACACCTGCTGATCATTACCGGCGACACGCCCATCGATGAATTGACTGAAATCAGGGAAGAAACAGAGCAGCAGAACCCGGAGGAGCAGGAAGCCGGGGAGCAGCAGGACGACGGGCGGGAGGGCTGACACCGTATGGTGCTTTCGATCATAGTCTCAATACTGATGGCAATTGCGGGCTACTTTTTGCAGATCGCCGTCTTTCCGGCATTCGGCGCCGTTACGGCGGGGCCCTCCATGGTGGTTGCCTCGACCGTATCGATCGGGCTCATTTTCGGCCCGGCCGCCGGGCTGGCCGTCGGTTTTACCGGCGGGCTGGCGCTCGATCTTTTTACCGGCTGGGGGCTCGGATTCCTGGCGGTTCCGATGGGCGCGGTAGGATTTCTTCTGGGGTATTACAGGGACAAGGTCAACAATGAGCACTTCGTATACGCCATGGTTCTGGCCGCTCTGGCGCACATTGCCTGCGATCTGTGGGCGCTGCTGGTGCTCTATTTCTCAAGGATGCCGAGCAGGCTTACATTTTCAGCCATATGGCATTCGCTGCTGTCTGCCGTTCTGACCGCATCGTCTGCCGGAGCTGTTCACCTGATAACGGGCGCTCTGTACAAGAGGGCCATGCGCACGAAGAACAACAGCCTGTTTTTTGATTAAAGGGGACATGCCTGTATGAAGAGGTTCTTTCAAAACAGATATCTGGTGCTGGGAGCGACGATCGCATTCCTGTTCGTGGTGCTAGTCATAAGGCTCTTTGACCTGCAATGGCAAAACGGCGCCGAATACGCCGCATCCGCCGCGCAGGGGCTTGAAAAATACCTGCGCATCACGGGAAGCCGCGGCAAGATATTCGACCGCAACGGCGTGCCGCTCGCATATGACCAAAACAGCTACACGGTGGTTTTTTACAAGGATCCTTCCCATTCGCTCGCCTCAACTTACAGCACGGACGACGACGGCAATAAGACCACATACGCGCAGCACTACACCGAGGTCATCCGAAAGACGATCGATATCATTGAGGTCAACGGCGGAACTCCCAACAGCAGCTTCAACATCAGGTACGACGGGGAGAAGGGCGACTTTGTCTACGATTTCAATACGGGGGACCCGGCCGTTTTCCAAAGGCGTCTGGAGCTGTGGCTAAAAAACATGTCCATACCCGAAAGCAGGAGGAGCTACACCCCGAAGGAAATGTACTGGTACCTGATGGATCGGTACGGCGTGCCGTTCGACGTGGCCTTTGAAGAGGCGAGGCAGGTGCTGTCGGTATGGCAGCAGGTGCAGATGTCGTCGTACCGGAGCTACAACCCGGTCGAGGTCGCAAAATCCGTCAATATGGATACCGTCGCGGCGATCGAGATGAAAAGCATTGAGCTCGACGGCATGCAGATACGGGAAAGCAATGTCCGGGTGTACCCGAAAAAAACGCTGGCCGCGCATATCATAGGCTATATGGGCAGGATGCTCGACGAGGGCACGATCATCGAGATGAAGGAGGTCGGCTATACCCAGGAGGACCTGATCGGCATCTACGGCATAGAGGCGACCATGGAATACGAGCTGTCGGCAAACCTCGATTCGCGCACCGGAACGCGGGTCGTCGAAGTCAACAGCCGCGGAAAGATCATCAGCGAGGTGTCCGTGACCGCGCCGAAGGACGGCAACAGCGTCGTGCTTACCATCGACACGGGGCTGCAGAAAAAGGCCGAGGACGCGCTAGAACAGAATATCAAGGAAATACAGTCGGTGCAGCAGTCCCAGTACAATCAGAATAAGGAAGAGTATGACCGGGAGATCAGGGAGCGGGGCGGCGCACCCATCAAATTCGCCGAAGTCGGCGCGGCCGTGGTCATGCAGGTGCAGACCGGCGAGGTGCTCGCGCTGACATCGTACCCTTCGTTTGATCTGAACATATTCACGGGCGGTCTTACCAATGAGGAATACGCCGTGATTTCGGAGGATACGAGGAACCCGCTGTTTAACAAGGCGATCTCCTCGCGCGCGACGCCCGGATCGATATTCAAAATGGTTACGGCCGTGGCGGGACTGATGGAGGAAGTCATAACGCTCAACACCATCATCAACGACGAGGGACTGTGGCCGGTCGAATCCGGAGAGGCGCCGTCATGCTGGGTTTATCCGCACATACAGGAGCATCAGAACCAGACGATCATCCAGGGACTGCAAAACTCGTGCAACTTCTTTTTCTTTACGGTTGCGCAGGGGCTTAGAATCGAGAGGCTCCATAACTGGGCGAGCCAGCTGGGGCTGGATTCCAAAACGAACATCGAGCTGACCGGCGAGGTTACGGGCCAGGTCGCGATACAGGATTCGCTGTACAATCCCGAAAGAGCGCCGACCGGAACCGCGCTGGCCGTTTATTACAGAATCAAGGAGATATTAAAGGAAGCCTGCGACAAAAACAAGATCACGCACGATGAAGAGGTCTATGAAAACGCGGCGCTGGAGCTGATGAGCCTGGCTACGGACAACCAGCCCGAAAACGGCCCGGATATTCGCGCGATACTCAAAAACGACCTGGACCTTACGGTAACGCAGATACTCAATGTGCCGTACCAGAGGTACGACGAACAGATCAATGAAAGGCTGCTCGAGATCACATGGAACTCGGTCGACACGGTGCTGACCGGCATCGGCCAGTCGGTTACGCTGGTTACGCCGATCGAGGTCGTCAGGTATGTATCGGCGCTCGTCAACGGCGGCAATGTCTATGACGCAAGGCTCGTCAAATCGATACTGTCGCCCGAGGGCGAGATCATCGAGGAGATGAGGCCGCAGCTGATCAGGCAGCTGAACATCCGGCAGGAGTACATCGACGCGATCAGGGCAGGCATGAAGAACGTTGTGTCGATGGAAGACGGCGGTACCGCGGCCAAGTACTTCAACGATTTTAAGTATGTCGACCAGATCGCAGGAAAGACGGGTACCGCGCAGGTATCGCAGATCGACCTTGAAAACAACGCCTGGTTCGTCGCATTCGCGCCCTACGAGCAGCCGGAGATCGCCGTTGTCGTCTATATTCCCAACGGGTATTCGGCAGGCTATGCGACCTATACGGCAAGGGAGATCATAGAGTATTACCTGGATAACAAGACCGTGGCCGAGCAGCCCCCGGTGGTGCCCGCACCGAACGGTTTGACGCCATGATCAAGAGCATACTTGTAACCTCCGGCAAGGGCGGGGTCGGAAAGACGACGCTGACCGCCAATGTCGGTGCCGCGCTGTCGCTGAAGGGCCAAAGGGTGCTGCTGCTGGACGGGGACACGGGGCTGCGGAACCTGGACGCCGCGCTCGGCTTGCAGGATCAAATCATATACGATGCGCTCGACATCGCCTCGGGCAGGGTCAGCGTACAGGGCGGGGCCATCCGGCACCCGCATTATGCGAATCTTGATTTCATCGCCGCGCCCCAGGCCGGCATGTTTGCCCAGGGGCAGATGCAGAAGCTCTGTTTTATGCTCGAGGAGCTGTATGATTTCATATTGATCGACTGCCCGGCCGGGATCGACAAGGGGTTTGCCAACTGCGCATCGTGCGCGCAGGCTGCCGTGGTCGTTGCGACGCCCGATGTGACATCGGTGCGCGACGCGATCAAGACGAGCCGGATGCTCGAGCGCATGGGTCTGGCGGCGCAGTATGCGGTGATCAACCGCGCAAGGAGCCGCATGGCCAGAAAGGGCGGCTGCATGAGCGTGGCGGAGGCCGCCGAGCTTCTGCAGCTTCCGCTGCTCGGCTCGATCATGGAGTCGGAGAAAATCATAGCGAATTACAACCACGGGCTCATGCCGGCAAAGGGCAGGGAGAGCGCGGGCTTCGCGGAAATAGCGGCAAAACTGCTGGAGGCCGTGCGTTCGTGCGGGGATGGAGGCAATGAGGAATGATGCTTGAAAACAGGAAAAAGCTTGACATCGACTGGATCATCATTGTCGACATACTGCTGCTGATGATATACGGCACGCTGATGCTTGCCAACGCGACCGGCAAGCCCCAGGTTCCGGAGGGCTCCGGGTGGCTGCAGTATGCTGCGGCAATGAACAAATACTTTATCGTCAGGCACGCGCTGTTCTTCGCGCTGGGTGTCGTCGCGGCCGCTGTTGTCATATATCTGGATTACAGGATATTCGGCCAATTATGGTGGGTCATATACGGGTTTGTTATCGCTATGCTGATCGGCGTGCTGCTGTTCGGCACCGAGGTGTACGGGCAGAAGCGCTGGGACATCGGCCCCATCGAGGTGCAGCCCTCCGAGATCGCCAAGATATCGCTGATCATCATGCTCGCATGGGAGTTCGCAGGCAAGGAGAACGGCATACAGAACCTGCGCGACCTTGCAGTCGTCGCGCTGAAGGTCAGCGCGCCGCTCGTGCTGATACTGATGCAGCCCGACCTCGGCACCGCGCTTGTCTATATATTCGTGGCCGCCGTCATGATATTTGCAAGCGGCACGCGCTACAGCATACTCGGGCTGCTCGGCGCTCTGGCCGCGGCGGCGGTGCCCATCGCCTGGAGCATTCCGGATCTGTTGAGCGATACGCAGAAGAACCGAATTCTGTCGTTTCTGGACCCGAACATGGACCCGACCGGCGCCGGATACAATGTTCTGCACTCGAAAACCGCCGTGGGCTCCGGCCAGGTTTTCGGCAAGGGCTTTTTTAAGCCCAATGCGCTGAGCCAGACCAACTATATACCGGTTCAGGAGAGCGATTTCATATTCGCCGCGACAGGGGAGACCGTCGGCTTTGTCGGAACTTTGATCGTGGTGTTGCTTTTTGCCGTGCTGATACTTAGAATGATTATCATATCCAGCAGAATCTATGATAAATTCGGCTCATACCTGGTCATAGGCGTTGCGGCGATGATGTTTATACACATATTCGAAAACATAGGCATGTGCATCGGCATCATGCCGGTCACGGGAATACCGCTTCCCTTCTTTTCCTACGGCGGAAGCTCGATGCTGACCAACATGATAGGCGTCGGAATCGTGGAATGCGTTTATCTGCGGCGAAGGCGGGGGAGCGTTTCGAGGAGCAGATTCTTATGAACATAGCTTTGATTGCCCACGACAAGAAAAAGGACGACATGGTGAATTTCTGCGTTGCGTATCAAACATTGCTGTCAAAGCACCACCTGTGCGCCACCGGGACCACCGGCGCAAGGATACACGATGCGACGGGCCTTGGGGTGCACCGGTTTCTGTCCGGCCCGATGGGCGGCGACCAGCAGATCGGCTCCAGGGTCGCATACAATATGATCGACCTGGTCATATTCCTGCGCGATCCGCTGACCTCGCAGCCGCACGAGCCGGATATCTCGGCGCTGCTGCGGCTTTGCGATGTGCACAACATACCGCTTGCCACAAACCTTGCGACCGCCGAAGCGCTTTTAAATGCGGTGGATCGCGGCGACCTGGACTGGAGATATGTCGTCAATCCCGAAGAGCACGCCAACGAGGCATTTTAATAAGATGAATTGATATGTCGACAGGATTATGATATAATACCCCGGATTATGGAGCAAAAATTGTCTGATATCGATCTTGCCAGGAAAATACTGAATGAAAAGAACCTTACGCTCGCGGCGGTAAAGGACGGAGTGCCGGTTTTTGAGAGCGACGGCAGGGGCATATTGCCGCTCTATCTGGCGCTGACCGAACAACCGCAGGCGCTGAGGGGCGCAAGCGCGGCCGACCGGGTCGTCGGCAAAAGCGCGGCGGTGCTCTTTTGCCTCGGAAAGGTGAAGGAGATCCATTCACAGGTCCTGTCGCTGCCGGCTCTGGACTATCTGCGCGAAAACGGCGTCGCGGCGGGCTGTGACCGGCAGGTCGAGCGTATATTGAACCGCAGGGGCGACGGGGGATGCCCGGTGGAGGCGCTTGCCATGAAGGCAAAGTCCCCGGAAGAACTGCTCGTGCTGGTCAGGGAGTTCCTCGAAGGAGCGGGGCTGCTCGTATGAAGCGGGTGGCTGTAATCGACGGCAAGGGAGGGGGCCTCGGGCGCGCGGTTTGCGAAAAGCTCGCGGGGACGCCCGGCATTGAGCTCATCGCCCTCGGCACGAATTCGGCCGCAACGGCCAATATACTAAAGGGCGGCGCGGCAAGCGGCGCGACCGGCGAAAACGCGATCTGCTACATGGCCGGCAGGGTCGATCTGATCATCGGGCCGCTGGCGATCGTCGTGGCCGACTCGATGATGGGCGAGGTCACTGCGAGGATGGCCGAGAGCATCGCGCGGAGCGAGGCTCCGAAGCTGCTGCTACCGCTGCAGAAATGCGGGGTGCAGATTTTGGGCGTTCCCGAAATGAACTTAAAGGAAATGCTCGATGCGCTGCCGGGCGAAGCGGCGGCATTGCTGAAGCAGACTTAAGTATTCAATTTACGATTGCTTGAACCACGAAGGTTTGAATCCCTGGTCACGAGGATTCGGGAAGAACCTGCGTGGTTATTTTATTATGAGGGATGGAAAAAAAGATGAATAAAAAATACACAACAAGACACTTGATCCTATCCGGAATACTGATTGCGCTCGGCGTGCTGCTGCCCTTTGTATTCCACTCGATACCGAACGCGGGACCGATATTCCTGCCCATGCATATACCGGTGCTGGTGGCCGGATTCTTCCTGCCGTGGCAATACTGCCTGGCAATCGGAGTGCTGACGCCGCTGCTGTCCTCGCTGCTGACCGGCATGCCGGCGATGGCGCCGCTGCCGATGACCGTCATGATGGCATGCGAACTGGCCGCTTATGGCGTCGTCATATCGCTCTTAAGAAAGCCGCTTGTTAAAAAGGACAAATGGTATTCGCCGCTGCTTGCGCTGATACCGGCCATGCTGATCGGCAGGGCCGTATCCGGCGCGGTGCTCTATGCCGCGGTCGAATTGTTCGGAATAAAGGGCCCGGCATTCTGGGTTTATGTCTCGGGCGCGGTGGTCAAGGGGCTGCCCGGAATCGCGATACAGATCGTGCTGATACCGGCGCTGTACCATCTGCTGGTCCGGAGTCTGCCCGGGTGGAGGGAGAGGTAGTGTGCCCACGCACCTTCGGCACATTGCCCCGGCCTTATAACCCTCTCTCCTAACCTCTCTCCCAAAATTGGGAGAGAGGCAGTAGTGTAGCAGCGCCGCTGGCGCGGCAAGGTAGGCCGCAGGCAAAGGATAATGTAAGATATATTGAGCCGTACAGTGAAGGGAATGGTCAAGACCATTCCCTACGGTACGGAACAAGCATTTCTTTTAGGCAGCCCTATTCGATCACCACGGCTGTGCCGGACACGGTGACCATCAGCATGTTGTTGCTCTGCCCGAGCACCTCGTAGTCGATGTCGACGCCGACGACCGCATTGGCGCCCATGCCCTGGGCGCGCTGCCGCATCTCCGCAATGGCGCTTTCCCTTGCATTGATCAATTCACCCTCGTAGCTCTGCGAGCGGCCGCCGAAGAAATTGGTGAAGCTGGCTGCGATATCCTTGACAAAGTCGACGCCGCTGATGACCTCGCCGACGACGATGCCCCTGTATTCGCGTATGGTTTTACCCTCGATGGACGGTGTTGTCGTAATAATCATGCTGCATACCCTCTTTTTGTTTATTTTGTGATTGACAAAATTATACTTCCCCGTTGCGGAAGATGCAAACATGCCCGTCCCAACTGTCGCAAAACAGGTCCCTAATTGAAATCTCTTCTCATCATACCGCGCACCTCATATTCTCATACGCTGTCCAATATAAATGTTATATACCGTCCTGTAAGGAGCGCGACATATGAAGAACAATTACCCCGTTATCAAACTGGACAAGATCGAAGGCCGGGAGCTCTCCGCAAAGGGCAACTGGCACTACAATAAAAAGTTCACGCGCCCGTACAAGAAAATCAGCTACCAGCGCAATGAGAACGGCAGCAAGCCCAAAACCCCGCCGTCGTTCTACACGCGGCTGCTGAACCAGACGATGATATGCCTGGCCGTATGCTTTGCGGCCCTGATCATGTCGAAAATCAATTTTAAGCCGGTCAACGACGCCGCCGACGGCCTGAGGACATTGCTCGAATATGAGACCAATATCGACCGGGGGCTCGATTTTCTGAAGCTGACCGAAGGCGAAACGACCGTGTTCAGCGACGCGGAGAAATTTCTGCAATACCCGGTGGACGGCGAGATCATCGGCGTCATAGAGGATGAGCAGGGCAACAGCGCCGGGCTTGTGTTCCGGAAGGGCAGCGGCGTTGTCAGCGCATCCGCCAAAGGCCGGGTGTTCTATATCGACGATATTTCCTCGAGCAACCCGTACATACGCATCCGGCACGACAACGGCTTTGATACGCTGTATGCCGGCGTGGCCGCCGAGGTGAAAACCGGGGACGACATAGAAGCGGGTCAGCGCATCGGCAGCTGCGTTTCCCAGAACATGGGATTCATGCTGCTCAAAAACGGAGAAGCCGTCAACCCGTACGATTACTTTGCCGTAAACACGGAGGATAAGGATTGATATTACGAACAAATGCGTATTCACAGTAAATCCGCTCATACTGTTGGTCATAGCCGCGGCCTATATTACCGGAAGACTGCCGATGCTGGTCATGGGATTCCTGGCGGTCGTGCCGCACGAGCTGGTGCATGCCTTTGTGGCAAAGGTGTGCGGATTTCCGGTGGATAAGATCGAGGTGCTGCCGGTCGGCATGGTCGCGCGGATCGACGGGCTCATGGAGGCGCACCCTGCGGCCGAGGCGGCCATCGCGATGGCCGGGCCTCTGTGTAATTTTGCGATTGCCGGGGCGGCAGTTTTTTTGATCAGGGAGATCCCGGCGGGAAGCTATGCCGAACAGTTTATATTGATCAATCTGTACATCGCTTTTTTTAATCTGCTGCCCGGGCTGCCGCTCGACGGCGGGCGCGTGCTCAGGAGCATACTGTCCCGCTGTATGGGCCTGAACAGGGCGACGATCGTCAGCGCATGGTGCGGCATCTTTCTGGGCGCGGCGATGCTGTCGGCCGGTATGGTGCTGGCGCTTCGGGGCATATTCAACCTGTTTGTTGTGATGATGGGCGTGTTTTTGATCATGGCCGCGATCTCGGAGAAAAAGCGAGGCCAGTTTCTTGCCATTGCAGAGATCACGGACAAGAAGGACGCGCTGATCAAGAGCGGCGGGCTGCCGATCAGGCAGATCGCGGTTCCGGCGGATACCGAGCTCTACCAGGTCGTGCAGCGGTTCAGGCCGCGGGTGTACCATATGGTCGTCGCGGTGGACGCGAATATGCAGCCGGTCGGGTGCGTATCCGAGGGGGTGATTGTGAAGGCCATGATCGAGGACGGCGCGAGCACGCAGCTGTCGAGGCTGATATAGGGGGGCCCTCCCCCGAATCTTTAACCCTCTCTCCCAAAATTGGGAGAGAGGAAGTTATGTAATAGGTTGTAGGGAGCGACGCCCAAGCATCCCGGGGCGTCGCGCCCTACGGTCATAAAACAGGAATGGACATTAAACCCATCTTTTTGCGGTCAAAAGTCTTTTGACCGCATGGACAATATCACGGCTTTGATATAAGTTGCGTTTTACCGTTTTATTTGTTAAATTAATAACTATGAAAATGAAAAACACCGCGATAAGCGATTCCGATATGCGCAGGCTTCTTTCCGATGTCGAAAAGCCGTCCCGCTACACGGGCGGGGAACTCAACAGCATAACAAAAGACTTTGACCAGACGCTGATCAACTTTGCGTTCTGTTTCCCCGACACCTATGAGGTCGGCATGTCGAACCTCGGCATGCGCATACTCTACGACATCATCAACAAAAGGCAGGACTCGTGGTGCCAGCGCTGCTTCATGCCGTGGCCCGATATGATGCGTGCGCTTTCGGCGCAGGGCGTGCCGCTGTTTTCGATCGAGGGCCGCATGCCGCTTGCCGGGTTCGATATGCTCGGCTTTACGCTGCAATATGAGCTGTCGTACACGAACATACTGGCGATGCTCGATATGTCCGTCATACCCCGGCACGCCGGGGACAGGGACGCATCGCACCCGGTGGTCATCGCCGGGGGCTCGTGCGGCTTTAACGCGGAGCCTGTCGCGCCTTTCCTGGACATGGTGCTGCTGGGCGACGGCGAGGAGGTCATCGGCGAGCTGCTCGATTTGTACAGGGAATACAAAGTGAACGAAAAGCCGCGGCAATGGCTTTTTGAAAAAGCCGCCGGCATCCCGGGCATCTATGTGCCGTCGCTGTACGATGCGGATTACAGCCGGGGATGCAGGGTCTACCCGGTTGCGCCCGCCGCTCCCGCGGAGGTCGAAAAACGGACGGTGCTCGACATGGACAATGCCGCGTGGCCCGATCAGCCGCTGGTGCCGAACCTCGAGGTCGTGCACGACCGCGTCACGCTCGAGATCTTCCGCGGGTGCACGCGCGGCTGCCGCTTCTGCCAGGCGGGCATACTGTACAGGCCGCTGCGCGAAAAGAGCGTCGGCACGCTCGTAAACCAGGCTGTTTCGAATCTTGCGGCGACGGGCTACGAAGAGCTTTCGCTGTCGTCGCTAAGCTCCGGCGATTACAGTTGCCTGGATCAGCTTGCCGTCGAGCTGTGGGACAAGCTCAAGGATTCGCACGCGTCGATATCACTGCCCTCGCTGCGCGTCGATTCCTATGCGCAAGAGTACATGAAGCTGATGAGCACCGGCAGGAAGGCGGGCCTGACGCTGGCGCCCGAGGCCGGCACCCAGCGCCTGCGCGATGTGATCAACAAGAACATCACGGCCGAGGACCTGCGGCTCTCGGTGCGCAACGCATATGAGAACGGCTGGGATATGGTCAAGCTCTATTTCATGATCGGGCTGCCGACCGAAACCTATGAGGATCTTGACGGCATCGCGGAGCTTGCCGAAATGGTGCTCGATGAATACTATGCGCTGCCGAAGGAAAAACGCGCGCGCAGGCCGAGGGTCACGGTCAGCACATCGAATTTCGTGCCGAAGGCGCACACGCCGTTCCAGTGGTGCGGGCAGGACGATATACAAACGCTGAAGGAGAAGCAGGCTTATTTGCGCGAAAAGCTTCGCCCGATCCGGGGCGTGGTATATAATTACCATGACGCCGAGACATCGCACCTCGAGGCGGTATTTGCGCGCGGCGACCGGCGGCTTGCGCCCGTGCTGGCCGCGGCGGCCGATGCCGGGGCGGTGCTGAGCGGCTGGAGCGAGCACTTTGACTATTCGGTGTACGAAAAGGCGCTCCGGGATTGCGGGATTGATTCGGCGCAGTACGCGAACAGGCTTATTCCGGATGACGAGCATCTTGCGTGGGAGCACCTGTCAAGCGGCGTCAGCGTGGAATTTCTGCAAAAAGAATACCGCAGGGCGCTGGCCGGGCAGACGACGCCCGACTGCAGGCTGGGCTGCCGCGGGTGCGGCATTCAAAATTGCCCGGGGAGGGGTAATGCATGAGGGTACTTGTCAAATATAAAAAGAGCGGCTCCGCCGTCTACATATCGCACCTGGATCTGCAAAGGACCATGCACAGGGTGCTGCGGCGCAGCAGGCTGCCGATCAAATATACGATGGGCTTCCACCCGCATGTCGCGATGACATTTGCGCTGCCGCTTTCGGTGGCGGTGGCTTCGCGAGGCGATTATATGGAATTCCAGGTGCTCGAGTACATACCGCCGCTCGATATCAAAAACGCGATCAACGCAAGCATGCCCGACGGGCTCTATGCGCTCGACTGCGGGTATCTGCCCAATGAGACGCCGTCGCTGATGAGCCTGGTCAGGCAGAGCTCATGGGAGATCAAGATTGACAATATGAGCCACCAGCAGCTCGCCGCCGCAGTGTTGGCCGCGCTCGAAGCGCCTTCGCTGCCGGTGCGCAAGGAAGTCAAGGGCAGGGAGCGCGAGGTCGATATCAAATCCGGGGTGTACGCGCTCGAAGCGCCGGAAGGCGGCCGGGCCGTGCTGAAGGCGCTGCTACGCAGCGGCAGCCGCGACAATGTAAGCCCGCAGCTGCTCTTGCAGGCCATGGGCATCGATCCGCGCTACGTCGAGATGGAGCGGCTCGATATTTTTTATGAAAAGAACGGGATACACTACCCGTTGATCAATTTGTGCAGATAGGAAAGGTTGGTTCATGAGGCGGGAAATCATAGCGGACATATCGCCCGGCCAGGTAAGGGCCGCGGTGATGGAGGACGGCAAACTTGTCGAGTACTATGTCGAACGTCCCGGAAGCGAACGCCCGGCGGGAAACATCTACAAGGGCAGGGTCGTGAACGTGCTGCCGGGCATGGACGCGGCGTTTGTCGACATCGGGCTTGAAAAGAACGCGTTTCTGTACGTCGGCGACGTCGCGCTGAACCGCGACGACTTTGAGTTCAAAAGCCAGGGCAATGCGCAGCTGCCGGATATACGCGATGTGGTCAAGCAGGGGCAGGAGATCATCGTGCAGGTCGTAAAGGACCCGCTGGGCGGCAAGGGCGCCCGCATCACGACGCATGTGACGCTGCCGGGCAGGATGCTTGTGCTGATGCCGACGATGAATTACATCGGCGTCTCCCGGAGGATCGAGGACGAGGATATGCGCGAGAGCTTGAAGAGCGCCGTCGATTCGATGCGCCCGCCGGGCATGGGCGTCATCGTAAGGACGGTGGCGCGGGAAACCACCGCCGATGCGTTCAAGACGGAGCTCGAGAGCCTGGAAGCGCTGTGGCGCACCATCGAAAGGAAGGCGGCCGTCTCCAACGCGCCGTGCATGATACACAGCGACAGCGATCTGCTGCCGCGCATCGTGCGGGATCTGTGCTCCGACGAGACCGAAAGGTTCATCATCAACGACAGGGACGAGTATGAAAAAGCGTCGGCCATTGCCCGCGCGCTGGCGCCGGGGTGGAAGGGCAGCATGGAGTTTTTCGACGGCGACATATTCGACGAGTACGAGATGGAGAGCAAGGTCGACAAGACATTTGCGCGCAAGATATGGCTTAAGAACGGCGCGTACCTTGTGATCGACCACACCGAGGCGCTGACGGTCATCGACGTCAACACCGGCAAGTTCACGGGCACCGACAATCTGCAGGACACGATACTGCGCACCAATCTGCAGGCGGCGGCCGAGATCGCCCGCCAGGTGCGGCTGCGCGACATCGGCGGCATCATTGTGATCGACTTTATCGATATGCTCGAGGACAAGAACAGGGACATCGTCGTGGAGGAGCTCAAAAAAGAGCTTGAAAAGGACCGGACGCGCACCAATGTCATCGGCATGACCGGCCTGGGCCTGGTCGAAATGACGCGCAAAAAGATACGCCAGAGGGTCGCGACGCTGATGCACAAGACATGCCCGTACTGCAACGGCTCGGGCAGGATCTACAACGAGGAGACGGTCGCGCAGAAGATATTGAAGGAGCTCCGCAGGCAGACCGCGAATTATACGGCCGAAAGCTATATACTGAAGGTGCACAGCGACGTGGCGGATTATCTGGAAAAGGAAAACCTGATGCCGGACAATGTCAAGATATACAGGTCGCGGAGCGCGCACCACGAATACTTCAGTCTGTCGCCCGAGGTGGAGTAAATGGGGGAGCCGGGCGGTTGGATCGCGAGCAACGCGTTTGTCACATTCCTGATCCGCAACGACAGCTATCTGCCGGGCGCGCTGGTCGTGGCGCACCGGCTGCGCAAAATGGGCACAAAGGGTGAGCTTGTCTGCCTCGTTACGCCCGATATTACAAAGCAGGCGCTGTACGCATTGGAGCAGCTCTACACGCATGTCATAAAAATCGACTACATCTATGTGCACCACAGCCGCAGGCAGGAGCGGCAGGACAGGCCCTACCTGTTCACGCGCTTTGCGGCGCTGCGCCTGGGCGCGGACGGCGACCTCGGTACGGCCTATGACAAAGTCGCGGTGCTGGACTCGGATATCATGCCGATCGCAGACTACGATGCGCTGTTCGGTCTTAAGGCTCCGGCGGGCATCATCAACGAGAAGAAGGAGCACTGCATCGACGCATCCGGGAGCAAGCGCCACGAAGGGGGCAAGTGGATCTGGCATGAGATCTATGATCCGGTTTGCCCGCACGGCGCGCCGATACCGAAGCACATCACCGACCGGGTGCTCGCAGATCCTGGCAACATGGGCGTGAATGCCTGCCTGTGGGTGCTGGAGCCCTCGATGGCCGAATATCAAAGGCTGCTTGACAGCCTGAAGGATGAATCCATGGCCGAGCTTGCTGCCGGCTTTTCGTGGCCCGAGATGCAGTACGCGACGGCCTTCTGGTCGGGCGGATGGACAAGCGTGGACATACGCTACTGTTCGTTTGCCGGCTACCCGGATCTATCCGTGCTCTGCGGCACGCATTACGCGGGCTTAAAGCCCTGGGACATCCATAAGATGGCGTCGGTGTCGCATTACCATAAGTATGACGATTTCAAGCTCTGGTACAGCGAGTTTGTGGAGATGATGACCCGAAATCCGCAGCTGAAAAAGGTGCCGAGGCTGCAGAAGCTGATGGATGCGTATTTTACGAAGGTAAGGGCGAAGGGCAGCTAGAGTTTCTTTTAAAATTGTAACTTGGCCGCAGTTTCCGGCCCTCTCCCTATCTTCTCCCGAATCGGGCGAGGGGATATTTGTATAGCGGCGCGCCCTGCACAGGCAGCGTTATACGCCGCGTTGCCCTAATTAGACCACCCCACGCGGCATACGCCGCGTTGCCCCTCCCAAGGGAGGGGAATTCCTGGGACAGGGTAGGGAGCAGACGAGGACGGCTGCCCGCCCAAGTTTTCTAACCCTCACCCTCGATCCCTCTCCCGGCTGGTCGTGCGCCAAAGGCACACCGCTCGTCCATGCAACAAGCAAATCGTGGAGAGGGAAGCTATAGTACAAGGCAAAGTAAATTCCGGCACACTAACGCTGGTCGCAAGCCCGAACAAACGGCCCATATCAAAATAATTGACTAAAATGATTCATTATGCTACAATCTTATGGCATGCCGCTCGGGAAAGGCTTTTTTAAGTCGAGCTATCGCGCCTTTTGGCCCGGCGAGCCCTAAATAATAAGGAGGAATGTACCATGTATGCGGTTATAGCATCGGGCGGAAAACAGTACAGGGTCAATGTCGGCGATACGGTTTATGTTGAAAAGCTCGACAAAAAAGATGGCGCAAAGGTTAGCTTCGACGTCGTCATGTACGTCAACGAGGACGACGTAAGGGTGGGCAAGCCCACGCTGAGCGACATTGTCGTGGAGGGCAAGGTCGTACGCCAGATAAAGAGCAAAAAGGTTATCGTATTCAAGTACAAGGCCAAGAAGAATGTCCGCAAGAAGCAGGGCCACAGGCAGCCTCACACGGCTGTGAACATAACGGCCATCAAGGTAAAGGAATCCAAGACCAAGGATTCCAAGGAAACAAAGGAATAACAGCTTAGACAGGAGGTATGTTTTATGGCTCATAAAAAGGGAGTCGGCTCGTCCAAGAACGGCCGCGAGAGTGAATCCAAACGTCTGGGCGTCAAGCGCTTTGACGGCCAGGTGGTATCCGCAGGCTCAATCATCGTGCGCCAGAGGGGCACGAAGATCCATCCCGGCAACAATGTCGGAGTCGGCAGCGACTATACGCTGTTTGCCAAGGTTGAGGGAAAGGTCAAATTTGAGAGAAAAGACAAGCTGCGCAAGCAGGTAAGCGTTTATCCGGTCGCGCAGTAAAAGAATAGTAGAATTAAACCCGCTGATGCAATCAGCGGGTTTTTTATAGCGATTATGAGTATTTTATAGTTGATTTATGTTAAAAGGACGACCGGGACTATCCGGGTCGTCCTTTGATGTTGGCAGCCGGTTTTCTTACCGGAACAAATCCATAAACCTCGTCCAGAAATTCTCCTTCTCTTCGGGCTCCGGGGCCTGCGGCTCCACAGGCTTCTCGATCTTTTCCGTCTTGAATACAAACTGCACCATTTCCGTGTTGTTCCTCGGCGACGTGAACGACACAGGCTCGAAATCCGACATGTCGTAGTCATCCAACCACTCGTCGATCTTCAGCTCGATCTGCCCGGGCATATCCGCGACTGCGGTGTTCAGTTCCCCGGTACCGTCATAGAGCTCGCGCACGCCGCTGTACAGGCTGCCGGCTCCGTCCGACATGCCCGCGATGCCGGTGTTCAATGCGCTGTAGTTCGCGGCCAGGCTCGAAACGCCGCCGGTATAAGCAACCAGGCCCTGATGGAAGGTATTGTAGTTGGTCAGCAGATCCGATACCCCCGAGGTCAGCGCCGCAATGGCCGTGTCGACGCCGCCTGCCGCAAGCCCGGCCTCGATGCCGTCGGCCATCGCCGAGAGCGTGCCGGATATCGTGCCGATACTGCCGGTCATCGTATCGATGTTTGACTCGACTGCCGCAAATGCGGGTTTTACGGCGTCGTAGGTCGCTTTTGCCGCCATGGCCGCGGCATAGGTCTCATACAGGCGGTCTATGAGCGCCGAACTCCCGGGGCTGTCGGCATAGAGCGGGGCAAGGTCGGCTGCCGTGATCGTATGGCCCGGTATGGCCGACATTGCCGTGTTGAGCGCGGTATACGCCGCGGCAAAATTACCTTTCAGCAGGGTGAGCCCCGAAGATATGTCATTCAGTCCCGTAGCAAGGCTCCGCAGGGAGCCGGGGAGCGAAACCAGCGACCCGAGGCTGAAGCCGCCCGAAGAGCCGGTCAGCGACGCAAGCATCGCGGCGAGGCCGTCTTTGATCTGCGAGGAACCCGATACGACGGAGGCGGAGCCCGCATTCAGGTCATTCAGGCCCTTTTTAAAGCCCGCCGAGCCGGATTTCAGATCCTCCGAACCGTCCTTCAGCTTCCATACGCCGTTTTTGAGCTCGCCGATGCCCTCGTACAAGTCGCTGATCGCATCCGACAGCAGCGTCATGTCGTCGGTCAGCTCCGATGCGTCGGGCGTCTGAAACGGCATCGAGAACGGCACCGCGGACATCTCGATGCCCTTCATCGAAAAATCGGTTACGTCGGCGCTGACATCGATATCCGCGTCCTTGCCCGGCATGACCGTGTAATTCAGAAGCTTGCTGCCGCCCGCATTTGCGATTGTCGCGCCGTCCGCCCGGATGTTCGAGCACCGGTCGGCGTCGAGGTAGAGCGATATCTGCAGTATATAGTTGTCATAAAAGCTCTTGTCGACCTTCGGGTTGGCCGCTGTCGAAAGCGCAATCTGAAGGCGCCCGCTTCTGCCGGCAAGTTCCGCGGGCGCAAGCCGCCGGCCGTCGAGGTAATATGCGATGGATATGACCCACGGCAGGTCGGCTCCGTCGAGCGTGCCCTGGTAATAGAAGTTCCCGGCCGGAAGATCCGCGGTGACCATGCCGTCGCCGTGCGCGAGTGTCAATGTATTGGTCAGGTTTTTGACTGCAAGATACCTGCCGTAGTCGGCGACGGTTCCGGCCTTGCGCACATTCAGTATGTTGACGACATAGATTTCGCCGACTTCCCCGGTCGCTTTCAAATTTGCATAGACGACCTCTTCCTTCTGCATATCCGCTTTGGCGGCGGAATCATCGGCCTGCGCCGCAGCGGGCGCGCCGACAAAAAACATCAGCAATAGGGAGGCTGCAAAAATCAATGCCGCCTTTTGATAAAAATGTCTTGTCATAATGATGTCTCCTTGAAAAATACCGTGCGAAGCGTCGTCTTTTCGATGACTTTGTCAAACAGCGCAAGCGCAGCGGGCAGGAAGCAGACGACCATCAGCATGGACAGTATGGTTCCCCTGCCCAGCAGAAGCCCGAGCTCCGAAACGATCGAGTTGGACGATGTGAGCCACAGGCAGAAGCCGGCCAGCGACAGTATGAGCGCCGATACCAGTATGGACCCGAATGTCTCGCTCAGCGTCGCTTTGAGCGTGTCCATGACCGGCATGGTTTTGCGGTTTGCGATGTAGTGGTCGCTCAGCAGTATCGCATAATCGACGGTGGCGCCGAGCTGCACGGTGTTGATGATCAGATAGCCGATGTAGCACAGCGGGTTGCCCGAGAAGTACGGCGACGAAAGGTTGATCCATATCGCCGTTTCGATCGTTAAGACCAGCAGTATCGGGAGCGATATGGATTTGAAAGTCAACAGAAGCACCATGAAAATGGCCGTCACCGCTATGAAGCTGACGAGCTTGTTATCCTTTGTGACGACATTCTTCATATCATATAAATTGACGCTCCTGCCGCAGGAATATACGGCGTCGCCGTAGTATTCGGCCGCCTTTGCCTGCACGCTTTGCACAAGTCCGAACGCCTCGCCGCCCTCCTCGGCGGTATCGGTGTACAGTATGATCCGGCAATAGTTTTCCGAATAAAACCGGCTTGTAATCGCGCTGTCGATGTAGCTCTGGGGAATCGAAGCGCCGACCATGGTCGTGTAGGACACCACTTCGGTGACATGCTCGAGTTGCCCGAGTTCGGAGCAGAGCATTTCCTCGATGGCGGGCGAGTCGTTCGGCACCAGAAGCACGATCGCGGTGGACTGGCCGAACTCCGCGTTGATGGCGTCCGTGTCCAGGCCGCTCCTGCTGTCGGGTGAAAGCGCGCTGTAGCCGTAGGTAAAGCTGTTGCTGCGCTGGGCAAGGAAGCAGGGCACGATGAGCAGGGCGACCAGTATCAGCGCGGGGATCCGTATCCTCGGTATGATTCTGCCGACGGTTTTAAATTCGGGCATGATTCTTCTGTGCCTGGTTTTGTCGATCAGCTTATAGCAGCTCAGCGTCAGTGCGGGCAGGAACAGCAGCACGGATACAAAGCTCAGCACGATGCCTTTGGCAAGATTGATGCCGAGGTCTGCGCCTATCTCGAAATTCATGAACACGAGCGCTATAAACCCGAACAGTGTGGTTGCGGCGCTCGCGGCGATGGCCGGGAAGGCACGCCGGATGGCAAGCTGCATGGCCTGTTCGTCATCATCGGTCTGCTTGCGGTAGTCATCGAAGCTGTGCAGCAGGAAGATGGCG
>ENA-UOXR01000846-UOXR01000846.1-bioreactor-metagenome-genome-assembly--contig:-NODE-846-length-35008-cov-5.971562_pt1 | contig 35008 bp, 29 predicted proteins | sample MGYA00238164_ERZ764825 | MGnify/ENA primary metagenome ERZ764825 (study PRJEB28920, sample SAMN05720171) | bioreactor metagenome | isolation source: Anaerobic biogas reactor | place: USA:Washington... | reverse complement strand
AACCAACGCTTTGCGTTGTTCCTGATAGCTCAATCCGCCCACCTGCTGACCGGCCACCTGAACTGGACCAACCGGCTCAACGGCGCCTCCGGCGCCATCGCCTACGCCACGAACTGGTCCATCCCCCCCGTGCCGCTCGCCGAAGGCGTCAATGTCATCCGCGTCTCCGGAACCAATTCCGCCGCCAATCCCAACGACGGCGCAGCAGATTCGCCCACCAACGCCGCCTATGCGTCGAACTGGCCCAACGGCTCGAACGACGGCCGGCAGTTTGAGCCCTGGCAGCTCAACGGCACAGGCGCCTCCATGGCCGATGCCGCCACGGAAGGCGGCACCCTCTCCCTCGGTCCGCGCGCCTGGGCGCTCCAGGCCGACGGCGGTGCCCTTGTCGAAGCCATCCGGCCGTTTGCCGACGGCCTCCAGCCGGGCGACACCGTGTCGTTCGTTTTTGAAAACGGCGGGATCGATGGCGGCGTCACCAATTCTTCCATCGGCGTCGCATTCCACAACCGGTTTGACCAGCGCCTGACCGAATTCCGGTTTGACGGCGGAAGTAATTCCTTTGCGATCTACGACAGCGAACTGCGCGACACCGGCCTGCCTTGGAGCAACACCCCTAAAACCAACACGCTGGAAATCCTGACCAGTTTCACCTACCGGCTGACCGTCAATGGACAACCATTCGAAGGCACGTTTGCCGACGCTTCCGTTTATGAACCGGCCTACATCCGCTTCTGGAACTGGAACGCCGGCGGCGGCAACGAGCGCAAGCTGTACATCGGCGATCTGTCCGTCGCGGGCGGTCCCCTGCCCGTTTTCGCCTACTCCGCCGAGACCGCTGTCACCCGCGCCCTCTCGCCCTACCGCACCACGGAATCGGTGGCGGTCCAAGACGGACGGCTGGTGGCGGCCGTCAGCAGCCTGTCGGGCATTCCGGGCAACATCTGGGGAGCGACGGCGCTGACCAACGGCGCCTGGGACTGGGCGCTGCTGCCCACCAACGAATACGCCATCTCCAACAATGCCGTCGTCATCACGCCCGCCGTCACGAATCTCCTGCGGGTGTATTCCATCGGCAAGCCCCCGATCTGATTCCGGCTCCGCGGCCGGTCAGGGCAGCGGCATTCCAACGGTGACATCCCGGACCCGGTAGAAGCGCAGACGGTTGGTCGGCAGCGGCAGGGTCCATTCCAGCAGCCCGTCCGCTCCCGGTTTTTCCTCCACGTTCTGCCAGTCCACCGCCGTGGGGTGGGTCAGCGCATCGGCCTGTTCCAGCCGGTAGGTCCGGTTCAGGGAACCGTCGGGGATCGAGGCGCGCAACAGGCCGCCGGTGGCGGAAACGGCCGCCAGGCCGGGTTCGGTCCACGCGCGGACGGCCACGCCGTCGAGACCTACGTTGCCCGTGATTTTCTCCGCATAGATCCAGCGGAGGTGCCTCGCCTCCAGCGAAGGAAAATGGCTGGTCCATGCGGCATCGGCCGGCGGATTCGTCCAGGTGTGCAGCGTGTTCCAGTCGCTTCCGTCGGCCGACTGCTCCACGCGGAACACGGCGCCGGAAAGCACGGTATAGCCGCGGATCCAGTAGGCGACGGAGGCCGGCGGGCCGTCGAAATGCACGGAGATGGTATCCCCGGAGTCGTCGAATTTGGCGGCGCCGCCGTCCACCCCGTCGAGCCCGTGACCGTCCGGGCCGGCGTAGTCCGGGCCCAGGCCGGAAAAGGTCCATCCGTCGGGAGCCGTGGTGAACCCCCAGGGCCCCGAGTGAAAGACAGGCAAGGCGGCCTGGCCCATCGCCAGCCGGGCCATCAGCAGCCCTGCCAGCACCCCCGGCCCGAATGTCCCGCGGTGGCACATGGCCGCCTTTCTCCTTCGTTCTCTCCCCCGCGCTTCCAAACCGCCTATTGAGTATTGCTTATGTGGGTGACGAACTCGGCCCTTGCGCCCCCTCCACGGCCTTGTGCCGTGGGAGGCCAAGTTGGCTCCCCCACCACGCAAGGTGGCGGGGCCCGCCGGAACCACAACCGCAACGCACTTTTGCAAGACTCAATAGGCTCGCTCCGTCCCCGCCAGCGGCGTCAGCAGCGATTCCTGATACAGCCGCTGAACCATATCCACGTCCAGCGCGTGCCCGGATTTGTAGGAAATGATCTCGCCGACAAACAATCCTTCGTCAATCAGCGCGATGGCGGCCAGCAGATCCAGCGTGGCGCGGTGCCAGACCGCCTCCAGCGACTTGCCTTCGTGGCGCAGCCGCGCCTGGTTCCAGTAGCGGAACCGGCCGGCCACCAGCAGATTGTCCAGGGAATAGCCCAGATTGCGGATGTCGGCGAACAGCAGGCCGATCGTGCGGCAGTAGAGCATTTTCAGCGCGGAGGTGTTGGTGCGGGCGGTCGCGCCGTAGGCAAAGGACTCCGGGTCCACCGCGAAGCGGATGCGCTGGCGGCCGATGGCGGTCTTGAAATCCACGGCGGCGTCAATGGCCAGCATCGGCCGGCCGGGATCCGCCGGCGGGGCCAGGGTCAGGAAGCCCCCTTGTCCGTTGGCGACGGTGACGCGTTCGCGCACCGTGACGAACGAGGCGGGACGGTCCACCGGACGCACGCCGGCGCTCCGGAGGGCATGCACAAGGTCGGCGCTGCCGTGATCGAACAGGGGCGGATCGCCCGAATCCAGCTTGATCAGCAGGTTGTCAATGCCCATCCCCATGCGCAGGGCGATCATGTGCTCGGCCATGCGGATGTAGTTGTGAGGGGAACCGCTGCGCAGCACGATATTGCTGACCACGTTGCCGGTGGTCCAGACGTTGCGGATCGAACAGCGCACCGGCAGGCTGTCCGGCAGATCGGTGCGCTCGAACCACCAGCCATCCATGTCCGTCGGACACAGCGTGAGCGTACGGGTGCTTTTGCCGAAAAACGTGCCCCGGCCGCTGACGGTCACGGGTCGTTCGATGGTGGTCTGGGGCCGGCGGCACTCCGCCGGGGCGGCCTGATCCATGCGGTCCCAATCCACGGGCTGGGCCTTCCAGGCGCGAAGACCGCGGTCCAGGGCGCCGGGCGCGCCGCCGAGTAAACGTCCTGCGGGTTGATCAAACATGGATCAATCCTGTTCGATTCGGGCGGGACTGGCAAATCCTAAATCGCGGGCCAGGGCGCGGGCCGCCCCGTCGGGATTCTCCGGCATCCACACCACGGGGCGGCCGGCGGCAAGGGCGTGCTGCCGGCGCATTTCCGTCGCGTCGGCGCTTCGGCACACCAGCCCGTCGGCGTGGGCGGCGGTGAACGGCGCAAGAGGGCCGTCGTCCTCGACCAGCAGCGCGATGCCGCGCTCCCGCAGCATGCACCCCAGGGAGGAGATCAGCTCGGCCTCGGCATGGCCGAGGTCCACGCCGATGGCCAGGGTGCCGGGGTCCCAGACGGCGGGATAATCGCACAGATACAGGGCCCGGGCGTGATGATCCAGTCCGGGCGACCGGCCGGCCGCGCGGATCCAGACTGCCGGTGCGCCGGCGTCCAGCACCCGGGCCAGCAGCGTCAGTCCCCGGTTCCGCCCCATCTCCAGCATGGCGTCCAGATCGGGATCGGGATTGACGGCCACCCGCGCGGCGAAACCGCCGCGCTCGATGCGCGGCCGGCCGTCGGCATTCTGGGCGGCGCACAGAAACGCGCTGGCGGCCCAGTCCTGATCGGCAAACAGACCCGACATACGCAGCATCAGGTAGCGCAGCACATCCTCGTCGTCGCGGAATCCCTCCGGAGACGTCGGGGACGGCCCGACGGGTTCCAGGCGGGGACGGAAGCCGGGGGCAGCCGGCGCGGCGGGATGGGTCAGGGTCAGGGACGCGGGTTCCAAGGCCTGTCCGGGAGCCAGTCCGCCCTGCAAGACCGACTCCGGCACAGGCGTAGCGCCCCCAAACCGCGGCAGGCGCTCCATGGCGCCGGCGCGCGCCGTGTCCTCGTCTTCCGCCGGCCAGGCATCCGCCTCCAGGGAGAATGTGGCGCTGCGCGGAAAATTTCCGGTGGCGGGAGTCACGGCCAGATCGAATTCCAGCCCCATCCATCCGGGTTCATCCAGGACGGGACGGTAGCGCCGGGGCTCGGCGAGGTCCAGCAGCAGACCGACGGCCAGGCCGTCGCGCCAGGCCACGACGGCCGGCGGCAGCTCCTCCTGCAGGACGGGAACGCCCATCGCATCCGTCCGGACCTTGATCCGCATGCGCAGGCGGCGCGGGGGGCCTTCCAGGCTCTGCACCCGGGCCTGCAGAATGCGGCGGCCGGAGGGGGCGAGCACCACGATCAGATGCCATTCCAGCCGGCCGTCATCCACCTTGCCGGCATACAGCCGCGCCTCCCCTTTTTCGCGCTCGAACATTCCCCCTTCCCTCCCCATCCGTTCCGGGGACAGAATCCAGCGCTCGCCCGTTTCCGCGTCCTGCAGTTCCAGCGCCAGAGGCAGGGGTTCGCCATGGGCCAGTTCCAGCGGCAGAAAGTCCATCGGGCGATCTTCGGGCGGGAAGACCAGCGACCAGCGGTGGGCGCGGATCTGCGATTCATACCGGACCGACAGCGACCGCACCAGGCAGGAGCCGAAGGCGTTGCGAACGGACGGCAGCACGCCGGGCGCCAGCGGAAGCGGAAGGGCATCGGCCACGGCCACGCGGATCCCCCGCCAGTCCAGGTTCTCCGTTCCGTCGGGGATCCGGCCGATCCAGAGGGAGCCGTCGCGTCCCCAATCGGGCGACGGCGGAACGGCGTCGGCCGGCAGGCCGTCCACCGCCGCCCATTCCCCCTCGCCGCGGTAGAGCCGGACCGGCGATTCCACGGCAAATGCCCCAAGAGCCCAAAGCAGGCCCGCCGCCGCGGCGGCCCGGACGGGCCGTCGCCGGTTGAACGGCGGGCGGAACAGGTTCAACTGGCGTTCTCCCGCCCCCCGGGAGGATGCATCCGCTTCTTGCCGGACGGACGCCCGCCCAGCGTTTTCAGCGCCTTCAGCCGGTCGCGCAGAAACGCGGCCTTTTCGTAGTGCTCCAGTTCCACGGCGCGGACCAGGGCTTCCTGGAGGGATTCCGTTTCGCTGCGGGGCCGGCGGCGATCGACCTCCTCCGCCAGTTCCCGCATGGACACCAGTTCCGGGGCCGGGGGCGCGGCCGAACCGTCTTCGTTCACCGGCTCGTAGTTTTCCGTGTAGAACTGTTCGAGATCCGTCACGGCTTCGCGCACCAGTTTATCGGCGGCTTCGAAGTTCCCCTGCTGCATGTCCAGTTCGGCGCGGGCGCGGACGTTCATCATGCGCATGTAGGGATAGAGCTGCATGAACTGCCAGGCCGCATCGTCGTCGTCGGCGTACTCCGACACGATGTCAATCAGGTCGAGGACATGATCGCTGTCGCGGACAACGCCGCCCAGGTCGCCCAGGGCGTGGAACGCCATCATGCGGTAGTAGTACTGCATGACCTCCTGCTGCAGTTCGGAGCAGTCGTTGGCATCGAGGGCGCGGGGCAGCACCTGGCCCGGCGCGCGCATTTCCTCCTCGATGTAGCAGTCCTTCAGCGACGGAAACCCGCGCGGCGTTTCGCCGTCGGGCCGGCCCTCGGGGCGCATCTGGAACACGCCCAGATCCAGCCGCAGCTGGATCTGGCGCGAACCGTCCGCCGTCCGGACGTAGCGCGCCCGCACTTCGTTGGGATCATAGTCCCAGCCGGACAAAATAGTCGCGAGGTCGTTGTTCATGAGCGAACCTTTTTTCGCGGTACAAGACCCCGGCCGGACCAGCCGGCCGGGGATCCTGGCCTTGGCAGGACCGCGGGATTATTCCGGGGCCGCTTCGGGGGAAACGGCTTCCTCCTGCACCGCCGGTACGGCTTCGGACGCTTCACGCGCCTTCCGCTCGGCCTTGCGGGCGGCGCGCTTCGCCTTGCGGTCCGCCTTCTCTTCTTCCGTCAGCGCCTTGCGCTCGGTCTTCTCTCCCTTGCGCTCCATCCGCTTTTCAGCGTCCTTGGCCTTCTTTTCAACCTTTTTCTCAGCGCATTCGGCCTTCTTCTCCGCCTTCTTCTCGGCGCATGCGGCTTTCTTCTCCGCCTTCTTGGCCTTTTTAGCGGCCTTCTTTTCGGCGCAATCCGCCTTCTTGCCGGCTTTCATTTCGGCTTTCTGGGCCTTGTCGGCGCAACAGGGAGACTTCACCGCCTCCTGCGTTGCCTCGGGCGCGTCTTCTTTGACCGGCTCTTCCGCCGGCTTGCGGGTCCACCACCACGCCGACGAATTCATGGCCATGGCCAGCAGGGCCGTCAGGGTGATCAGGGTCAGTCGTTTCATTGAGCTTCCTCCGGTTTTGGTTTTTGGGACTGTCAAGTGCCGGACACTATACCGCATCGCGGCCGGTTGGCAACCTAGCCTCGATAGAAGTCCGCAATGGATTCCACCACCCATTCGGCCATGTCGTCGGTCAGGTCCGGGAAAATCGGCAGGGCCAGGGTTTCGCGTGCGGCGCGTTCGCTTTCGGGGAAGTCGCCCTCCCGGTGGCCGAGATCCCGGAAGCACTCCTGCAGGTGCAGGGGGACGGGATAATAGATTTCCACGCCGACGTCGCGGGACCGCAGATGCGCCAGCAGGTCGTCGCGCCGCTTCGCGCGGATGACAAACTGGTTGTAGATGTGGCGGTTGGCCACCGCCTGCGGCAGGACCACCTGCCCGGCGGCCTCGAGGCCGGCCGACGCAAACAGCCGGCGGTAGCGCTCGGCGTTGGCCTGCCGGCCCGCCGTCCAGCCGTCCAGATGCCGCAGCTTGATCGTCACCACCGCCGCCTGCAGGGCGTCGAGCCGGAAATTGCCGCCGACGAGCTGATGGTAGTACTTGGGCTCCGAGCCGTGATTGCGCAGAATCACCGACTTTTTCGCCTTGGCCTCATCCTGCATCGTCACCATGCCGCCGTCGCCGAAACAGCCAAGGTTTTTCGACGGGAAGAACGAGAAGCATCCGTAGTCGCCGATGCTCCCGGCGCGCCGGCCCTTCCATTCCGAGCCGATCGCCTGGGCGGCGTCTTCGATCACGATCAGGCCGTGCGCCTTCGCCGCCGCCATCACGGCATCCATGTCCGCCATCTGGCCGTAGAGATGCACCGGAATGATCGCCTTCGTCCGCGGCGTCACCGCCGCCTCCAGTTTCGAGGCGTCCAGGTTGAACGTCACCGGATCAATATCCACAAACACCGGCTTCGCCCCCAGCCGGGAAATGGCCCCGACCGTCGCGAAAAACGTGTAGGGAGTCGTAATCACTTCGTCGCCGGCGCCGATGCCCTCCGCCATCAGGGCCAGGATCAGTGCATCCGATCCCGAGGTGACGCCCACCGCGTGCGCCGCGCCGCAGTACGCCGCCACCGCCGCCTCGCATTCCTGCACCTTCGGGCCCAGGATGAACGCCTGCGACCGGCAGATCTCCAGCAGCGCGGGCTCGATTTCCTCCCGGATTTGTTCGTATTGCGGCTTCAAATCCAACAGCGGTACTTTCATGGGGTCTCCTCGAAGGTTGAACACATGGCCGCGACTCTCGCACATCCCCCCGCCCGAATCACGCGAAAAACATCCGACACCCTCGGGACTCAGGGCCTTACAGAGAGTATGGTTATTATAACAACCATACTATGGATGTTATAACATCCATACTATGGATGTTATAACATGCATAATTCCGGCGGAGAAGGTTATGGCACGGTTTCGATCTTGATCAGGTTGCTCCCGCCGGCTTTGCCGGGCGGGAAGCCGGCTGCCATCCCGAGCCTGCGTGCCTCGCCGGAACCTTGCGCGAAGGCGGGTCGAGACATCTCGGCCTCGCCACTTCGGTTTGCCTGCGGGATCGGGATTGAGATCCCTCGACAAGCTCGGGATGACCGTCACGCCCTTGCACATTGGCGGTGTGTTGCTGAAATTCCGCGGTGGCGGGACAAGCGATTCCGACTTCGGCATTGCGCGCCTTCGCTCAAGTTGACTGGGGTATGCACCCAACAGCAGATGCGCCGCTCCCCCATCCGGATTTTCCACGCCATGGAAAAAAGTTTTCCACACTATGGAAAAATCCGCCCGTTTTTTCCACGCCATGGAAAATATTTCCGCCGGTTTTCCACGCCATGGAAAATTTTCAGGCGATTTTTCCACACCGTGGAAAATCCGGAACATTCCCGCGGAACGCCCCCTCCCCCGGCCGCTCCCGACCGCTGAATCAGACCATGACGGCGCGGACGATGAAATAGACGAACAGTCCGGCCACGGACAGGATGACCAGCACCAGCGGCGTCATCAGGCTGTAATCCGAGCGCCGCCGGGAGCGTTTGCGGTCCAGCACGATGCCGATGATCCCGATGCCCACGCCGGCCACCATGACCGGAAGGAACGCGTTCAGGTGCACCCACTCGCTGACCCCCTGGGCGGCGGTGTGCCCGGATGCCGTCTGGGGAATCTGCACCGTGGACGATTCCACGCGCTTTTCCTCCATCCGCGCCGCCATTGCCCCCTTCTGATCCTCGCTGGCCACGGCCATGAAGAGGAACACATTGAGAATGAGCAGCGGATAGACGACATACGCCAGCCAGTTCAACACCTTGCGCCACGGATCCTGGCGGCGCTGCCGTCTATCCACACCGTCCGGGAGACGTCCTCCTGCTCCTCTACGCTCCGCGGCCGGCTCGCTCATCATTTCCCTCCTTGGAAAAATTCTGTTTGCCTATGCGTTGACTTGTACCCGCATTCCGGCCCGGAGGGCCATCGCGGGCCGTTGGATTGCCGGGTAGCGGATTCCGCCAGGCTTTCATCGCCCCGCCTGCTCAGGGGCCGGCGTCGAGCAGATCGGCCAGATGGGCCGGATGGCTGCTGGCCAGCAGAGCCTCTTCGCGGGCCACAAGGCCCCGGCGGACCAGTTCGGCCATGGCCTGGTCCAGGGACTGCTTGCCTTCGGACGCACCCATTTCCAGATTCGCCGGAATCTCGCCGGTGTTTCCTTCGCGGATGAATTTGCGGATCATCGGCGTGGCCAGCATGATTTCAAACGCGGCGATGCGTCCGCCGCCGACGCGGTTCAGCAGGATCTGGGACAGGACGGCCAGGACCACCTGGGAGAACTGAAGGCGGATCTGATGCTGCTGGTCCGCGGGAAACAGGTCAATCACGCGGTCCACCGACTGGGCGGCGTCCAGGGTGTGCAGCGTGCCGATCACCAGGTGGCCCGTTTCCGCCGCCGTGATCGCGGTGCTGATGGTCGGCAGGTCGCGCATTTCCCCCACCATGATCACGTCCGGCGACTGCCGGAACACCGCCTGCAGGGCGTGCGCGAACGACGGCGCGTCCTCATAGATCTCCCGCTGCTCGATCAGGCTTTGCTTATGCGCATGCAGGTATTCGATCGGATCCTCCAGACAGATGATATGCGCCGACCGGTGGGAATTGATGTGCTCGATCATGGCCGCCAGAGTCGTGGATTTTCCGCTGCCGGCCGGTCCGGTCACCAGCACCAGGCCGTGCGGCTGCATGGCGAATTCCTGCACGATCGGCGGCAGCCCCAGTTCCGAAAACGAGGGGATGCGGCTGGGAATCAGCCGGGCCACCAGCGCCAGCGCCCCCCGCTGGCGAAAGACATTGAATCGAAACCGGTTCAGGCCGGCGAATCCCCGCGACAGATCCACGCTCCGGTTCTGGACCAGCTGATTCTTCTGGTAGTCGTTCAGGGTGGAAAGCGACAGGGTTTCCGTTTCCCGGGCCGTCAGCGGTGTGTCACCTACCGCATGCAGCTGCCCCAGAATCTTGATCTGGGGCGGAGCGCCGGGGGTCAGGATCAGATCCGACCCTCCGGACGATGACACCTTCTCCAACAGTTCCTCAATCGTCCACATGGGCCATCCTCCTGACGGCCGGCATCCGGCAATGCCCCCCCCCACGCGTCGGGCACTCCACCGAATCCGGCCTTTCTTTACGCTGTTTGTTGTTCCTCTTCGCCGTCTCCTTCAAAATGCGTTGGACAAAACCGCGCCACCTCATTTTCTGCAGGCCGTCCCCCGGCACCGCTCCTTCTTTGCGGGGGTGCGGAATCCGCTTCGCCGCCGAACTGTTGTGCATCGGTTTCATTTCTGTGAACATCAGATTAAGGTTCCGGGGGCGAAAATGAATATCGTGCCATGTGGCATTGCGGCCTCATGGCGAAACCCGGGTCAGGACTGGCGCCTCATGGCAGGCGACGATGGCGGAAACCAGCAGGCGGGTAGCGGAATGCATGAGGGATCTTGTTGCGGAAAAGGGAGTTCCATAAATTCGTGTCTTGACGAATTCCCGGTTGGCGTCATAGTTCCCACCACGGATACCGTGTGGCTTGCGAGCGGGAGGTTGACCCGTCCGGCACGGGTTCCCAAGGAGGTTGCGTTCCCATGTCGAATGCGGAGCAAAGACGTAAAACCGATGGCGCGGAATCCTCGGTTGATTTCAAGGCGCTGGCCGAGCAGCTCAAGGAACTGGCCTACCGCGATCCGCTGACCGGCTTGCTGAACCGGCGCGGATTCGACGAAGAACTCCGCCGGGTCTGGACCCTGGACTCCGGCGAAGCCTTTCCCCTGGGCCTGCTGATCGTGGATATCGACCATTTCAAGGCCATCAACGATTCCTTCGGCCATTTCGTCGGCGACCAGGTGCTCAAGGAATGCGCCCGCCTGATGGAATCCAGCGTCCGCGATTCCGACGCCGTCTGCCGGTATTACGGCGGCGACGAAATGGTGATCCTCCTGCCCTGCGCCACGACCGCGGAGACCCGCCTGATCGCCGAGCGCATGCTGGAGAATTTCCGCACAACGCGGATCTGCAAGGGCTCCTATGACCTGCATGTGACGATCTCCGTCGGCGTCTGCCATATCCCGTCCAACTCCGAACCCACCGCCGACCGGTTTCTGATCCTGGCCGATCGCGCCCTCTACCGCGCCAAGCAGACCGGACGCAACCGCATCTGCTTCTCCGACGACCTGCCGGACTCCATCGGCGACACCGGGGGACTGGCGGCGGCCGCCGCCCCGGCCGGCCAGGCCGATTCCCGCCGGACCGTGCTGCTGGCCGATGACGACCTGGACCTGTGCGCCACCTTCGAAAAAATCCTGCTTCGCAAGGAGTACAGCGTTCTCACCGCCCATACCGGTCCCGAGACCATCGAAATCATGCATCAGGCGCAGGGGCTGATTGACGTGGCGCTGGTGGATCTGGGCCTGGGCGGGCAAAGCGGCCTGGACGTGCTCAAGGCGCTTCGGGAAATCGACGACTCCGCTGTCGGCGTCATCATCACGGGCGCCGCCACCCTGGACAGCGCCGTGGAGGCCATGCGCCTGGGGGCGTTCGATTTCATCCAGAAGCCCATCTCCCCCGGACAGCTCGGAGCCGTGCTGGAACGCGCCATCAAATACCGCCGCATTCTGCTGGAGAACCGGCGCTACCAGATGCATCTCGAAGACATGGTCCGCGAAAAGAATGCCGCGCTGTCCCGCGCGCTGGACAACATCAGCGACACCTACCAGTTCACCCTGGAGGCCATCACCGACATTCTCGATGCCCGCGAGCAGAAAACCGGCGAACACAGCCGGCGGGTGGCGCGGCTCGCCATCGTCCTCGCCCGCGAAATGGGCGCCATGCCCGAGGAAATCCAGACCATCGAAACCGGCGCCCTGCTGCACGACATCGGCAAGATCGCCGTGCCCGACGCCATCCTCCTCAAGCCCGGCCCCCTCACGCCCGAGGAACGCGCCGTCATGAATCTGCACCCGCATACCGGCTATAACATCATCAAGGCCGGCCCCGGCCTCGAAGAGGTCTCGGAAATCGTCCTGGCCCACCAGGAACGCTATGACGGCAGCGGCTATCCCCGCGGATTGAAGGGCGAGGAAATCTGCCTGGGCGCCCGCATCTTCGCCGTCATCGACACCTACGACGCCATTCGTTCCGACCGCCCCTACTCCCGGGGCCGCCCCCCCGACGAGGCGCTCGCCGAAATCCTCCGCCACAAAGGCACGCTGTTCGATCCTGCCGTGGTGGAGGCCTTCCGGCGCTGTCACGGCGACATCGAGAAGGTCGGCCGCTGGCCCCCCCCTTGAAGAACAGGCCGCCGAAAAGGAACCCGTCATGGACACGCCACGCATGCCGCCCGGTGCCCGGGCCCCCCGCCTTGGGGAACGGCTGGAAATCCTGCACCGGGAGCTCCGGCAGGAGCTGCCGCAGACAGAACGCATCGGATGCGCCCTGTATGATCCGGCCGAGGATCTGCTGAAAACCTTTGTCCACAGCACCTGTGCCGGCCGCGCCCTGCAACAGTATGAATTCCAGATGGCCGGCAGCCCGTCCCTGCTCCACCTGGCCCGGCGGCGGGAGGTCCGCTTCCTGCCGGATTTGCCGTCGGCTCTCGATGGCCGCGTTCCCCACTCCGCCACATTGTCGAGTCCCACCACGAGCTGCTGGATGGAAGCGGCTATCCCCGGGGGCTGAAGGGCGAAGCCATCCCGATTGAAGCCCGCATCGTAACCATTGCGGACATTTTCGATGCGCTCACCTCGCGCCGTCCCTACAAGGAGCCGTGGTCCGTGACACAGGCGCTGGAGGAAATGGAGCGCTTGGCCGTCAACGGCCAACTGGACGCCCGCGGGGTCCAAGCCCTGCGACGGCAGGAAGGTCCCGCCGAAGCCATTTGTGCCCGGTATTCAGACCCCGCGGAATCCGAAAGCGCCTGATTCCGGCCCGAAGAGCGGAATCCGTCCCCTCGAGACCGCGCTACTCCCCCCCCCCGGAGTGCGGCATTCATCCGCGCACTACCCCCGCAGGCAGGCTTCCTGCAGCGGAATAAACACGCCCATTTTCAATACGTTGGTGAGCAGCGATCCATGGGATGCGGCGCACAGGTCGATATCCCATCCCCCGTTGTCTTCCGCCGGAATCCGCGCGGCCCATTCCCGGAACTGTTCCGCCGTCAGCTGCCCCTTGGCCAGCCAGTAGGCCAGCTTGATCAGCAGTTCCGCGTGTTTGGCCGGCCCCTTCAGGCCCGGGCTGTCATACAAGTCCGGGGCCAGATGGAAGACCCGCAGGCTCTGGCGAACCTTGTCCGCGATGTCGTCGGGATACAGGCGTTCCACCAGGGCCCAACGGACCAGGGAAGTTGGAATGATCGTTTGACTCATGGCATCTTTCGGGATGGTTCTATCACATGGCAAACGCCTGCGGATATGGCGGTTCCTATTGACGCGGCATAGCGGAATCCGCCAAGGCCTTCGGTCCGGCTCGAAAGCCGCCGGCAGAGGCTCCCTCCCCCCTATTGAGGAAGTTGAAAGTGCCGTTCGAATTTCCTCTGAAAGCAGTTTTTCCCCATGTTTCCGGCCATGGCTTCAAATCCCTGCAGGAAGCATTGTTCAATCGCGCGGATCAAGGGTTCGGCCTCGGGTCCGCTGGCCGTGGCAATCAGCGGGGCATTGCCGGAAGCCTCCATGGACAGCAACCCCATCAGGCTCTCCACATCGGCCTTCTGGCCGCAGCATTCCAATACAAGCGTGGCTTTGTGGATCCGCCCCAGCTTCAGCAGGATCGCCGCTTCCCGCCCATGCAACCCGTTCGCATCCGGCCAGTCCACTTCCACCCTCCAGGTCTGGGCATCCACCTGCTCTGCCTTGGTCCCATCCATAGTCTTGTCCGTTTGCATGGCTACTATTTGTCAACTATTTCTAATGCAACCGTAACAACATCCCCATTCCACGGCAATTCGCGGAAAAAACGTTTCGATGGTGGCGGAATCCGTGACCCCCCCCCACCCCCCACCCTCGGGGCGGAACGACCCGAGGGAATTTATTGGTCTTGCTCGTCCCGCACAAACTGGGCGGCCCGTGCCACCAGTTCCGTGGCGCTGTCCAGACCCAGTTTCTGCTTGATGCCCGCCCGGTGGGTTTCCACCGTGCTGGTGGCGACATGCAGCTTGGCGGCGATCTGGCGGGTTCCCAGCCCTTCCCCCAGCAAACGGAACACATCCAGTTCCCGGTCGCTCAGCAGGTCCGCCGGCGCGCCCTCGCCGGCCTCCCGGGCGCGCTTGGGCTGACTGAGCATCCGGCAGACCATGTTTTCGCTCAGCGCCAGATGTCCTTCCAGGACTTTCCGCAATCCCTCCAGCACCACGCCGACCGGCTCGCGCTTCATGACATACCCCTTGGCGCCGGCGCGGATCGCCCGCTCGGCATACAGGTTTTCGTGATGCATGGACAACACCAGCATCGGCAGCCCCGGATCCAGCGCATGGAGGTCCTTGATCAGATCCAGCCCGTTGCCGTTTTCCATCGTCAAATCCACGATGACGGCATCCGGCCGGCAGCGGCCGATGGCGGCCAGCGCGCCGCGGGCATCGCCCGCTTCCCCGCAGGCCATCAGGTCGGTCTGCTGGTTCAGGACCTTGGCCAAGCCATCGCGCAGCAGCGGATGATCGTCCACGATCAGGATTCGCTTGCGTCCGTTTTGTTTTTCCGGGGTGGGTTTCATGTGGGTTCCTCCTGTTGATCCAACCGGGTGCGGGTCAGCAGGCAGCGGATAGTCGTCCCCTGTCCCGCCGCCCCTTCGATCCAGAACGATGCGCCGATCAGACCCGCCCGATAGCGCATGATGCCCAGCCCCATTCCCGTGGAATCGGCGGCGCCCGCCGGCAGCCCCTTCCCCGTGTCCCTCACCGTCAGTTCCAGCTTCGCCGGTGTGGCTTCCAGGCGGATCACAATCCGGTCGGCGCGGGCATGCTTGGCCGCGTTGGTCGCCGCTTCCTGGGCGATCCGGTACAACTGGCCCGCCGTTTCCATGTCGTCCAGCGTGATTTCATCCGGCCCTTCGTAGCGGCATTCGATGTGGAACAGCTCCTGGGTGCGCAGCGCCAGTTCCTGCAGCGCGGCCGTCAGCCCCCCCCGGCGCATGTCCACCAGCATCAACCCCCGGGCCATGGCGTGGGCACGGTCGGCCGCTTCCTCCACCAGCCGCGCCAGCTTGCCCGCCTCCGCCGCTTCCGTCCGTCCCGCCCGCGACAGTTCTTCCTTCATGGCTTCCGCCAGATAGCCGATGCCGGTCAGCGACTGCCCCAGGCTGTCGTGCAAATCGCGCCCGATCCGCTGCCGCTCCACTTCGCTGGCGTTGAGGATTTCCGCTTCCAGCTGGCGCCGCACCGTGATGTCGCGCATGGTCCCGGCCACCCGCGGACGTCCGCCTCGCGCCGGACTCATCAGCCACCCGCGGGCCTCGATCCAGCGGATCGAGCCGTCCGGGCGCACCACCCGCGCCTCCAGCGGCTCGAATTGACCTTCCTTGAGTCCCGTGCGAAACACCTCCAGCGCATGGGCTTGATCGTCCGGATGCAGGCTGTTCACCCAGGTGAATACGCCGGGTCGGTTTTTCGTGGGCGGGCGCCCCCAGATCTGCTCGAAGGCGGGACTGACATACAGTGCGTCGCCGGTCTTCGCGTCAATCAGCCAGAACACTTCCTGGATGATGTCCGTCATCTGCCGGAACTGGGCCTCGCTCTCGGCCAGGGCCTGGCGCGACGCCTCCAGTTCCGCCGTGCGTTCCTTGACCCGGCGTTCCAGTTCCACCGTGGCCTGATGCAGCGCCCGCTCCACCCGCAGCCGCGCCGTGATGTTGCGCACCGTCGCCCACATGCCCAGCGGCTCTCCCGCCTCATCCCGGATCAACACCGTGCGCAGCTCGATGGGAATGATCGTGCCGTCCCGGTGGCGGTATTCCTTCTGGTAAATGTCCGAATAGCCGCGCGTCATGACCAGGTCCGCCAGGATCTGGACTTCCCCGGCATGCCAGCGTTCCGGGGTGATGTCCTGGTAGGTCAGTTCCGAGAGTTCCTCCTGGGAATAGCCGACCAGAGTCTGGAACGCAGCATTGGTTTCCAGAATCCGCCCGCTCAGGTCCACGCGGCAGAACGCATCGCGCATGCTTTCGTGCAGCAGGCGGTACTTGGCCTCCGATTTCCGCAGCTCCTCTTCCGCCCGTTTGCGCTCGGTGATGTCCAGTTCGATCCCGTCCCAGACGATATGGCCGCTGGGCATGCGCCGCGGAGCGGCACACGCATAAATCCAGCGGATGTCCCCGGATGGATGCCGGCAGCGCATCTCCACGTGCATCGGCGTCATGGTCTTGCCCGCCTGGGCCGTTCGGGCGGCCAGCAGCGGACGGTCTTCCTCGACGACCTGCTCGTACAGCCGTCTGGCATCCGTCATCACCTCGTCCGGCGTGAGGCCATGCAGCAGTTCCACGCCCTGGCTGACATACAGAAACTGCCGTTTTTCGCCCATCTGGCCGGAATCCAGCTGGTAAATCAACCCGCCGGGCAGATTGTCGCTCAGGACCTGGATCCGGGCCCGGCTCTCGATCAGGGCTTCTTCCGCCTGCTTGCGTTCGGTGACATCCCATTCCAGGCCGTCCCACACCAGATGCCCGTTGGGAAGCCGTCGCGGGGCGGATGTGAACAGCCGCCACCGAAGCTCTCCGCCGGGAAGCCGGCAGCGGACCTCCGCGGCAAAAGGCGTCATGGTTTCGGCGGCCCGTTTTTCCAGTTCCGCGACCCGGGGCCGGTCGTTTTCGTGCACCTGCCCGTACAGGGCTTCGGCATCCGCCAGCACCTCGGCAATGGTCAGCCCGTGCAGTTTTTCCACGCCCTGGCTGATCAGACGGAAGTGGCGCTCCGTCCCGTCCACGCCGGAATCAATCTGATACACCAGCCCGCCCGGCAGATTGTCGTTGAGCGCCCGCCAGCGGGCCTGGCTCTCTTTCAGGGCATCTTCCGTCTGCCGGCGCTCCGTGATGTCCAGCACCATCCCCACGGAACGAACCAGGCGGCCATGGTCATCCCGGGAATGAAAACACTTTTCGTGCACCCAGCGCACTTCCCGGCTTTTCCGGCGCACGATCCGATGCTCGATTTCGTAGGAGTCGTTCCCGTTGTGCAGCGATTCCCGGTAGGCGGCATGCACGTTCGCGCGGTCTTCCGGATGCACGCATTCCAGAAACGCCTCGTAGGTCCCGGCGAATTCTTCCGGCTTCAGATCGAATATCCGGTGCACTTCGTCGGACCACGTCAGTTCGTCGGTGCCGGCATCCAGTTCCCAGCTGCCCAGATGCGCCAGTTCCTGGGCGCGGTTCAGGCGATCCCGGCTTTCGCGCAGTTCCTGTTCGGCCTGCTTGCGCTTGGTGATGTCCAAACTGCTCCCCCGGTAGCCGAGCAGGGCGCCATCGGCCCCGAGAATGGGTTCCGCCGTTGTCGAAACCCAGAAAATCGTCCCGTCCCTCGCCAGCACCGGGTTTTCGAAATTCTCGAAGCACGCACGGGACCGCATGACTTGAAAGGCGGCGGCCTTGAGCTCCTCGCGCCGTTCAGGGGGATGAAAGTCGTAAAAGTGCCGCTTGCCGATGATCTCCTCGGGCCGATAGCCGGCCAGATCCAGGCAGACCTCGTTCATGTAGGTGTAGAGCCCGGAGGCATCCACCTCCCAGACCAGCATGCGGCTCTGTTTCGCAATCTCCTTGAACCGTTCATCCCGCTCGCGGAGCGCCGCCTCGGCCCGCTTGAGATCGGTGATGTCCACGGATACACCCAGAATGGCCGGATCCGGCAGATCGGAACAGGTAAAGGGAATTTTGGCGGTGGACAGAATGCGCCGGCGCCCCTGGCTGTCGGTGATGGTTTCCTCGGGAACAACCAGCGGAGTCCCCGACGCCATCACCGCCAGATCGTCCTCGCGGAAATGCCGCACTTCCTCCGTTGAGGCGTCGAACTGCGCATCGGTCTGTCCCAGGATATTCTCCACGGTGGTGCCGTAGGCCTCGGCAAGCGCCCGGTTAGCCAGGATGAACCGGCCTTCCGCATCTTTCGCGAAAATAAAGTGGGGCACCAGATCCATGATCTGGCGAAGCTGCTGCTCGCTCTGCTTCACCGCTTCCTCGGCGCGCACGCGCGCCGACATGTCGCGGGTGATGCCGTGGACTTCCAGCCGGCCGCTGCGGGGGTTCCGCACAATCCGGCATACGGCTTCGGACGGCACCCTGCGGCCATCCTTGCAGGGCTGAAGAATCTGCAGCGTGAAAAATGCGTTTTCGTCGATCTCGCCGCGGAGAAACCGGGCAACGGATTGCTCCAGCAGCGCCGCCACTTCCCCCCGCTGCTCCGGCACCAAAGCCTCCTCGAACGGGCTGGCGAGAATTTCCTCGGGAGTGTACCCCCGCAAGGCTTCAACCGACGGGCTGACATATGAAAAGCGGCTCTCTTCGGCGTCGAACACCCAGGCCACATCCTTCATGCTTTCCGTCAGCATGCGGAACTGGGCTTCGCTCTCGCGCAGGGTTTCCTGGGCCACCCGGCGCTCCGTGATGTCGCGCACGATCGCCACGAGCCGTCCTTCCGGGCGGGTCGGGTCGCCCTAGGCCGCAATGGAGATTTCAAACCAGCGCTTGCCGGACGGAGTGGCCAGCGGATAGACGCTGCCCCGATGGAATCCGTGCGCCACGGCATCCTGAATCGCCCAGTCCACGATCCCCCGGGCCGGCTCCGGCAGCACTTCGTTCATGGTCCGCCCCAGAAAGCGATCGGGGGGCACATACAGCCGGTCCAGGGTCGGTGCGTGATAGTCGTGAATGCGCCCGTCGGGGTCCAGCACGAACAGCAGATCCGGCAGGGCTTCCAGCATCGCCTGCAGCCGGTCGTAGGCTTCTTTCCACCGCATGGGCCCCGGGCCGGAACCACGCCCGGAACCCGGGGACGGCGAAACGGGACTGGGCGGTTGCGGCGTCATCGGGTTTTCGCCCACAGAATGGAACTCCCCGCCCCGCTTGGCAAGCGGGGAGTTGAGCCCTCCCGTCGAATCTTTGCTGAATTCCGCCCCCCGCCTCCGGCGGATTCACCCCCCGAGCCGCTGCTTCAGCGCCTCGGCCGCCAGCTGCGGATTGGCTTTCCCGCGCGACAGCTTCATGACCTGTCCCACCAGGAACTTCAGCGCGGCCTCCTTGCCGCTCCGATAATCATCGGCCACCTTCGGGTTCGCGGCGATGGCCTCGTCCGCGAAGCCGTCGATCGCCCCCGTGTCGCTCACCTGCGCCAGCCCCTTCTGCTCGACGACCGCCGCCGGATCCCCGCCCTCGTCGAACAGAACTTGAAATACTTCCTTCGCCGCCGAGGAACTGATGGTCTTGGCATCCACCAGCGCGATCAGCTTCGCTAGCGCCGCGGGCGTGATCTTCGCTTCGGCGACGGCGCTGCCCTGCTCGCCCAGCGCCCGCAGCACCTCGCCCATCACCCAGTTGGACGCCGCCTTGTAGTTGCCTGACGCCTGCGCGACTGCCTCGAAATATTCGGCGATCGCCCGGTCGGCGGTCAGCACGCCGGCGTCGTATTCCGGCAGGCCGTAGTCGCCGATGAACCGCGCGCGCCGCGCCGCCGGCAGTTCCGGCAGTTCCGCGCGCCAGGCCTCGACCGTCGCCGCATCCAGCACCACCGGCGGCAGGTCCGGCTCCGGAAAATAGCGATAGTCGTGGGCGTACTCCTTCGAACGCATCGAGAGCGTGATGCCCGCCTCGTCGTCCCAGCGCCGCGTCTCCTGCACCAGCGTGCCGCCGGCCCGCAGGGTTTCCACCTGCCGCTGCAGCTCATAGGTCAGCGCCCGGTGAATGCCCTTGAACGTGTTCATGTTCTTGATCTCGCACTTCACGCCGAGTGGTTCCGTGCCGGCCGGGCGCACCGACGAGTTCACGTCGCAGCGCATCTGCCCCAGCTCGAGATTGCAATCGCTGATCCCCGCGTACAGCAGCATTTCCTTCAGCGCCGTCAGAAACGCGATCGCCTCGTCCGGGCTGGACATGTCCGGCTCCGTCACCAGCTCCATCAGCGGCGTGCTGGCGCGGTTGTAGTCGATCTCCGAGGAATTCGCCAGATGCGTGATCTTCGCCGCGTCCTCCTCCTGGTGGATGTGGTTCACGCGGATCGTCTTTTTCTTCCCGCCCGCGTCGATCTCCACCGCGCCGCCGATGCACAGCGGGGCCGCCTGCTGCGAAATCTGGAAGTTCTTGGGCATGTCCGGATAGAAGTAGTTCTTCCGGTCGAACGTGCTGCGCAGCGAAATCTCCGACCCGATCATCAGGCCCACCTGAACCGTCTTGCGGATCGCTTCGCGGTTCATGACCGGCATCGCCCCCGGCAGGCCCAGGCATACCGGGCACACCGCCGTGTTCGGTTCGCCTTCCTCGTGCACGGGACAGGCACAGAACATCTTCGTACGCGTCTTCAGCTGCACGTGCACTTCCAGCCCGATCGATGGGATATACTCGCTCATATTTTCTCTCGCAAAGGACGCCAAGACCGCCAAGGTCAGATTTCCTCGGGCAGTCCGTTGACAATCCGCACAAGGCCTTTCTTCATGGTTTCTTCTCCGAAATTGAGAAGAAATCCCAGCTTCATTCCACTCAACTTCAGGTAAGTCAGCAACTGCTTTTTATGGACGTCCCGAAGGCTTTCGATGGATTTAAGTTCCAGCACCACGATGCCATCCACTACGATGTCCGCCCGGTATCCACCATCGATTTGCCGGCCTTTGTAGGCGATGGGAACCATAACCTGACGAGCCACGCTCAAGCCGCGGGCAGCCAGTTCATCGGCCAATATGGCTTCATACACCGATTCCAACAGACCCGGACCAAGCTCACGGTGAACAGCAATGGCAGCGTCCACTACCACCTTTCCAATCTCATTTTCCCTGGCTGTTGCCATAATCAATGATTGATCATTCTTGCCTTGGCGTCCTTCGCGTCCTTGGCGAGAACGGTTCTAAATCTTCGGCTGTTTCCGGTGCCACTCCGTCGCGTGCTGGTAGGCCGCCGCGATGGTCAGAATGCGCGCGTCCTCGAACGCCGGCCCCACGACATGCAGGCCCGCCGGCAGCCCCCCCGCCGTGAACCCGCACGGCACGCTCAGCCCGCAGATCCCCGCCAGGTTCACATTCACCGTGAAAATATCGCCCAGGTACATCTGGAGCGGGTCCGCGCTCTTTTCGCCCACCTTGAACGCCGCCGTCGGCGTCACCGGCCCGACGATCGCGTCGCACTGCTCAAACGCCCGGTCGAAATCGCGCCGGATCAGCGTTCGAACCTTCTGGGCCCGCAGGTAGTAGGCGTCGTGGAAGCCGCTGCTGAGCACGTACGTGCCCAGAATCACGCGCCGCTTCACCTCGGCCCCGAAGCCCTGCGCGCGGGTCTTTTCGTACATCTCCTGCAGCTCCTCGGCGGCTGCGCGGAACCCGTAGCGCACCCCGTCGTAGCGCGCCAGGTTCGCCGAGGCCTCCGCCGGCGCCAGGATGTAGTAGCACGCGATGCCGTATTTCGAGTTCGGCAGGTCCACGTCCACGATCTCCGCCCCCAGGCCGCGGCACTGCTCCACCGCCGCCCGCGTCAGCCGCTCGACTTCCGGATCGAGCCCCTCCGCGAAATACTCCTTCGGCAGGCCCAGCCGCACCCCCTTGAGATCCTCCGCCGCGCGCACATCCGCCAGGCAGTCGCCCACCGGACGGGGCGAGGTCGTCGAGTCGTGCGGATCCAGTCCGGCAATGACCTGATAGACCGCCGCGGCGTCCTCCACCGTCCGCGCCATCGGCCCCACCTGGTCCAGCGACGACGCAAACGCCGTGCAGCCGTAGCGCGAAACGCGGCCGTAGGTCGGTTTGAAGCCCGTCACTCCGCAGAAGGCCGCCGGCTGGCGGATGCTGCCGCCGGTGTCCGACGCCAGCGCCGCGGGCGCGAGCCGCGCCGCCACCGCCGCCGCCGACCCGCCGCTCGATCCGCCCGGCACCCGTTCCGGATCCCACGGATTGCGCGTCGTGCCGTAGGCGCTCGTTTCCGTGCTGCCGCCCATCGCGAATTCGTCCGTATTCGTTCGCGAGACAAACACGCATCCCGCCGCCCGCAGGCGCGCGATCACCGTCGCGTCGTACGGCGCCGTGTACCCCTTCAGGATGTTCGATCCCGCCGTGCACGGCTGGCCCTGCACGTTCAGCAGATCCTTGATCGCGATCGGCACGCCCAGCAGCGGGCGTTCGTCCCCCGCCGCGCGCGCTTCATCCGCCGCCGTTGCGGCGGCCTTCACCGCCTCCGCATCCCGCCAGGTCAGCGCATTCAGCGCGGGCTCCAGCTGTTCCGACCGCGCCAGCAGCGCCGCCGTCAGCTCGGCGGAAGTCGTCTCGCGGTTCGCCAGCGCGTCCGCCGCCTCCAGAAAGCCCAGTTCGCACAGGTCCGCGCTCATTCGATCACCTTCGGCACCGCGATTGAGCCGTTTCGCGCCAGCGGCGCGTTCGCAAGCGCCGCTTCCCGCGGCAGGCCGGCCCGCGGTTCGTCCTCCCGCATGGCGTTCTGCGCCTCGCCCGCCACGTCCGTGGCCTCCACCCCCTCCACGTCCAGCGCCTTCAACTCGCCCACGAACGCCAGGATGTCGTCGAGCTGCCCCTGCAACTCCGTTGTTTCCTCGTCCGACAGCGCGATCCGCGCCAGCCCCGCCACGTACCGGACATCCATCCGGTCCGCGTTCTCCGAAAATTTCATCGCCATGAATCCAACTCTCTTCCGCCCCGCGCGGGGCATTTCATGTCCGCCCTTGTACCATCCCCCGCCCCATTCTTTCAACCATTCGCGCGGAACGCCCGGCAACCGATCCCGGCCGGCGACTTGCAGTTTCGCCGCGACATGGTATGGATATCGCACGGCCCGGCGTCATCTTCGGGCCGACAGCAGGCGCCCTTTGCCAAGGAGATCGCGATGAAAAGCAGGAAAATAGTGGATGGAGTGGACTTTCTCGGCGCCGCCGACTGGAACCGGCGGCTGTTCGATTCGCTCATTCCCCTCCCCGACGGCACCAGCTACAACGCCTATCTCGTGCGCGGAAAGGATAAAACCGCCCTGATCGACACCGCGGACCCCGACCAGTGGGAGGTGCTGAAAGCCCAGCTCGACGATGTCGAACGCCTGGATTACATCGTCTCGCAGCACGCCGAACAGGACCACTCCGGCTCCATCCCGTTCGTGCTGGAAAAATATCCCGGCGCCAAGGTCGTCACCAACCCCAAGTGCCGCGACATGCTGATCGACCTGCTGCAGCTCCCCGAGGAGGTCTTTCAGACCGTCGCCGACGGCGAAACCCTCGACCTCGGCGGCAAAACCCTTGAATTCCTCTATACCCCCTGGGTCCACTGGCCCGAAACCATGTCCACCTGGCTGCCCGAAGACCGCATTCTCTTCTCCTGCGATTTCTTCGGTTCGCACCTGGCCACCTCCGACCTGTATGTCACGAATCCCGCCGCCACCCTCGAGGCCGCCAAGCGCTACTACGCCGAAATCATGATGCCCTTCCGCCAGCCCATCCGGCGCAACCTCGACAAGGTGCTCGCCAGGGACATCGGCATGATCGCCCCCAGCCACGGGCCGGTGTACGACCAGCCGCAGTTCATTCTGGACGCCTACCGGGACTGGGCCTCTGACGCCGTGAAGAACGAAGTCGTCCTACCCTATGTCTCCATGCACGGCAGCACGCAGAAAATGGCGCATGCCCTGCTCGATGCCCTCGTGGCACGGGGCGTCAAGGTCCACCTCTTCGATCTGGTGGTCACCGATATCGGCAAGCTGGCGATGTCCCTGGTGGATGCCGCCACGCTGGTGCTGGGCACCTCCACGGTTCACGTGGGGCCCCATCCCGCCGCGCACTACGCGGCCCACCTCGCCAACGCCATCCGCCCCAAGGTGCGCTACGCCTCGATCATCGGCTCCTACGGCTGGAGCACCAAGGTCGTCGAGCAGGTCGCCGCCCTCATCCCCAACCTCAAGGTCGAACTGCTCGATCCAGTCATCTGCCGCGGCGATCCCCGCGCGGAAACCTATCTGCAGCTCGAAGCCCTCGCCGACGCCATCGCCGACCGCCACACCAGGCTGTAAGCTTCCCTGTTTCCACCCGGCGGGTCTGGACACGTCGTTCAGGAAGTGAACGTGTTGATGCTTCTGCCCTGTGCCGCTTCTGCCGCCAGAAGCCGGTCGAGCATCCCCCCGGACGTGAGATGCGGGATCCAAAGCCGGTCGGCATGCTGGATGACAAACCGGTTGCGGGCTTCGGCAGCGGCGAGATCTCCGTCGCGGTTGCGCATTTCGAGAATGAGCATCCGGTTCTGTTCCAGCGCGTCGCGCACGCCCGGCGCATAGGCTGTGCGATCCAGCCCCCACGCGGGACACCAGATCAGCGGTTTTTTCAACTCCAGCAACCGGCCAAAAATCTCCCTCTCCACCGGCGAGTGAAATCCCCCCAAATAAACGGCGGCAGCGGGGAGACTCTTCGGACGCGGCGCATTCCGGCTGCACAGAACGCCCAGTTTGTCCAGATTCCACAACGCCGGATTGCCCATGCCCCGCAAGCCGTCGCCGAACTCCGTGACACACCGCCATGGATTCATGCGGATATAGTCGGCAATCTTCTTCGCCGCGTCCGGTGTGCGGACAATGGTCTCGTAATAATTGCGATGCCAAATCTTGCCCGGGAAAGGCGCAAAGCGCCCCGCCTTCACCCCCGCAATAACCTCATGCACGACGAGCGATTTGAATGCGCCGATCACATTCCCCAACGCCCCATCCCCCCTTTTCAGCGCCACCAGCGCATGAAAATGATCCGCCATCACCACGTACGGGCACCCCTCGTGGGTGCCCTGCCTTTCGCACCCCTCGTGGGTGCCCTGCCTTTCGCACCCCAAGGCTGGGGCAGACCTGCCGCCCAAGGCAGGGGCAGGCACGAGGCCTGCCCCTACGGCGGATGACGCCATGCCCTCCCATACGCGGCCGACCATGTCCCTCACGGCGGCATCGGCGAAAATGCGGCCGGCATCCCGATGCGCGCAAATCGTCACGAAATACACCCCGCCCCCGGCATAATCGTGCCCTTGCAGCCGAATGGACCGGCGATGATGAATTTGCGGATCGTATGTCGATTCTTTCACACGCCTATCCGCCACCCGCGCCTATCCCTTCACGCTGAACGCAATCTTGTCCGGACGGTCGGGGTCGAAATCCGCCTCCACGGCGGCGCCGTCGGGGATTTCCCCCGCCAGCACTTTCGTGGCGAGTTCGTCAAGCACCAGCCGCTGGATCACGCGCTTGAGAGGCCGTGCGCCGAAGGCCGGATCGTAGCCCTCGCCCGCCAGCTTTTCGGCCGCGGCCTCGGTGACCTCCAGCCGGATGCTTCGCTCGGCCAGGAATCCGCGCACGCGGGAAAGCTGGATCTGCACGATCCGGCGCAGCTGCTCGATGCCCAGGCTGCGGAACAGGATGATTTCGTCCACCCGGTTCAGGAATTCGGGACGGAAGCTCAGCCGCAGCGCCGCCAGCACCTGTTTCTCCATGTCGTCGTAGGCCGCGTCTCCGCGAACCAGGTTCGGATGCTTTTCGAGCGCTTCCTGGATCACCGAACTGCCGAGGTTGCTCGTTAGGATCAGCACCGTGTTCTTGAAGTCCACCGTTCGCCCCTGGCCGTCCGTCAGCCGCCCGTCGTCCAGAATCTGCAGCATCACGTTGAACACGTCCGGATGCGCTTTTTCGATCTCGTCGAACAGCACCACGGAATACGGCTTGCGACGGACGTGTTCCGTCAGCGCGCCGCCCTCCTCGTAGCCCACGTAGCCCGGCGGCGCGCCGATCAGCCGGCTGACGGAATGCTTCTCCATGTATTCGCTCATGTCAATGCGCACCATGGCCTGGTCGTCGTCGAACAGGAACTCCGCCAGCGCCCGCGCCAGCTCGGTCTTGCCCACGCCCGTCGGCCCCAGGAAAATGAACGACCCGATCGGACGGTTCGGGTCCTGAAGGCCCGCCCGCGAGCGGCGCACCGCCCGCGAAACCGCTTCCACCGCCTCGTCCTGCCCCACCACCCGCTCGCGCAGGCGGTCTTCCATCCGCAGGAGTTTCTCCTTTTCGCCTTCCAGCAGCTTGCTGACCGGGATATGCGTCCACGCCGCCACGACCTCGGCGATGTTCTCCGCCGTGACCTCTTCCTGCAGCATGCGCTGGCTTTGTTGCAGTTCCGCCAGCGCCGCCTGGGCCGCCTGGATTTTCTTCTCCGCCGCCGGCAGCTTCGCGTACTGGATTTCGGCCGCCTTTTCGTATTCCCCGCGGCGCTGCGCCTGCTCCTGCTCCGTGCGCAGCGCGTCGAGCTCCGCGGTGCCCCCGCGGATCGCCCCGATGATCTCTTTTTCGCGTTCCCAGTGGGCCTTCAGCGCTGCGCTTTTCTCCCGCTGTTCCGCCAGGTCCTTCTCCAGCGCCTTCAGGCGTTCCTTCGACGCCGCGTCCTTTTCCTTCTTGAGCGCCTCGCGCTCGATCTCGAGCTGCATGATGCGCCGCTCCAGCTCGTCGATCTCCACCGGCATGCTGTCGATCTCCATCCGCAGGCGGCTGGCCGCCTCGTCCACCAGATCGATCGCCTTGTCCGGCAGGAACCGGTCGGAGATATAGCGGTGCGAAAGCTTGGCGGCCTCCACCAGGGCCCCGTCCTGGATGCGCACGCCATGATGCGCCTCGTAGCGTTCCTTCAGCCCGCGCAGAATCGCCACCGTATCCTCCACGCTGGGTTCGTCCACCAGCACCGGCTGGAACCGCCGCGCCAGCGCGGGGTCTTTCTCGATATACTTGCGGTATTCGTCCAGCGTCGTCGCTCCCACGCAGCGCAGTTCGCCGCGCGCCAGCGCCGGCTTGATCATGTTGGAGGCGTCCACCGCTCCTTCCGCCTTGCCCGCCCCCACCAGCGTGTGCAGCTCGTCAATGAACAGGACAATCGCCCCCGCGCTGTCCACCACTTCCTTGATGAACGCCTTGAACCGGTCCTCGAACTCCCCGCGGTACTTCGCCCCCGCCAGCATCGCGCCGAGGTCCAGCGCCACCACCCGCTTGTTCTTCAGCCCCTCCGGCACGTCGCCCGCCACGATCCGCCGCGCCAGCCCCTCGGCAATCGCCGTCTTGCCCACCCCCGGCTCGCCGATCAGCACCGGGTTGTTCTTGGTGCGGCGCGAGAGCACCTGCACCACCCGGCGGATTTCCGCGTCCCGCCCGATCACCGGGTCGAGCTTGCCCTTGCGGGCGTCGTCCGTCAGATCCCGTCCGTACTTTTTCAGCGCCTCGTACTTGTCCTCCGGCGCTTCATCCGTCACCCGCCGGCTGCCGCGCACCGCCTGCAGGGCCTGCAGCACCGTGTCCACCGTGATCCCCAGCCCGCCGGCCGCCTGCGCCACCTCGCCGTGCTTGCGGCCCAGCGCCGCCAGAAACAGATGCTCCGCGCTGATGTACTCGTCCTTCATCTGCGCCGCGAGCTTCGCCGCCGCCTCCAGCGTCGTCTGCAGCTCCCGCGCCACCCCCCGCTGCAGCCCTTCGCCCTGCACCTGCGGACGCGACGCCAGCTGCCGCTCCAGCACGTCCGCGAAAAGCGCGGATTTCACCCCGATGCGCTCCAGAATCGACGGCACGACGCCGCCGTCCTGCCGGACCAGCGCCAGCACGAGATGGATCGTGTCCACCTCGCCGTGATGGTGCTCTGCCGCCAGCCGCTGGGCCTCCCGCAGCGCTTCCTGGGCCTTCGTCGTCAATTGATCGCTGTTCATGACTCGCCTTCCTTTTCAGCGGCCAGAATAGCCCAATCCGCCGCAAAGTTCAAATGTCGGGCGCACCGGTTGCCATAATGGCCGGCGCTGCGTTCCATTGGTTGCTCTCGGCGCCAGGCGGCCGGGGGCCCGGAATTCCGGCGCCGGGCGCGAAATGACGTGCATCGCGGGATCCGGTTTCCTATACTGGCCGGCAAGATGAATCCATCGACCCAGGGAGATTCGCCATGATCCGCCGTTTTGCCCCGATTTGCGCCGTCCTGTTCCTGGCCGCGGGTTCCGCCGCCCGCGGGACCCCCCCGGACCGCCCCCCCATGCGCATCGCCATGCTGTCGGATGGCGGCACCTTCTACGACCAGGGCTTCAACCAGAACTGCCGGGAAGGCATCGAAGCCCTGATGGCCGCGGGAGCGCCCATTTTCGTCCAGTTCGGCGAGACCCTCGCTCCCGACAACTTCGAGCGCAAACTGGCGTCCTATGCCGAACGCGACTACCGGCTGATCATCGGCATCGGCTACCGAATGGCCTCCGCCATCGAGACCGTCGCCGCGGAATACCCCCGCACCCTCTTCGCCTGCGTGGACGCCCACTATGAAGATCCCCCGCACAACGTCTGGGCTCTGACGTTTCAAGTGGACGAATGCGCCTATCCCGCCGGCTATCTCGCCGCAGCCTGGGCCGACCTGAAAGACCCCAAGGGCCCCGCCGTGGCCTGGGTCGGCGGCATGGACGTGAACAGCGTCAACCAGTTCATCGTTGGCTTCCGCAACGGTGTCAGCCGTTACAACGAGGTCAAGGGAAAGTCCGTCCGCGTCCTGGGCGGCCATGTCGGGTCGTTTGACGATTTCGAGGGCGGCCGCAAGCTGGCGGAGGAATTCCTCGATGACGGCGCGGACGTGGTTTTCGGCGCGGGATCGCTGACCGGCAACGGGGCCATTGCCGCTGCCAAGGAGTACGGCAAGTGGGCGATCGGCGTGGATACGGACCAGTACTACACCTTGCTCAACGAGCAGGACATCATTCTGACCTCCTGCCTCAAGCGCATGGACCGGGCCGTGGCCCAGGTGGTCTCCGCCGCGCTGGAGAACCAGTTCTGGGGCGGAACCCGCTACGTCGGCACCCTCGCCAACCACGGCGTGGGGCTGGCCCCCTATCATGATTTCGACGAGCAGATTCCCGAACGGCTGAAGAAGGAAATCATGGACATCCAGCGCCGCATCCTGGAAGGGACTCTGGCCACCGGCTGGCCGGAGGAAAAATAGTCCCGGTTCCCGCCCCATGAAGACGTCACGGTTTGTCCGGTTGTTCGGCGAGCGCTCTCCGGCCGTCATCGGCATGATTCATGTTCGCGCCCTGCCCGGCGCTCCCGGCCATGCCGGCGGCATGGGCCCGATTCTGGACCAGGCCCTGGCCGAAGCCGAAATCTACCGCGCCTGCGGCCTTCAGGCGCTGATGATCGAGAACATGCACGACGTTCCCTATGTGCGCCGGCCCGGCCCCGAGGTGCTGGCCGCCATGGCCGTCCTGGCCCGCGAGGTCAAACGCGCCCACCCCGCCGTGCCGCTGGGCATCCAGATCCTGGCCGGCGCCAACCGCGAAGCCCTCTCCGCCGCCCTGGCCGCCGGCGCCGATTTCATCCGCGCCGAAGGCTTTGTATTCGGTCACGTCGCCGACGAAGGCTACATCGACGCCTGCGCCGGCGACCTTCTGCGCCACCGCAGCGCCATCGGCGCCGAACACATTGCCATTTTCACCGACATCAAGAAAAAGCATTCCGCGCATGCCGTCACCGCCGACGTGGACATCGTGCAGACCGCGCATGCCGCCGAGTTCTTTCTGTCCGACGGGCTGATCCTGACCGGAGCCGCCACCGGCGAGGCGGCCAGCCTGGAGGAACTCCGCGCCGTCCACGCCGCCGTCCGGCTTCCCGTGCTGATCGGCTCCGGCATCACCGCGGAAAATGCGCGGGACTACGCCTCGCTGGCGGACGGGCTCATTGTCGGATCGGCGTTCAAGGAGGGCGGTTACTGGGCCCATCCGCTGGATCCGGACCGCATCCGGCGGCTGATGCATGCCCTGCCCTCGTGAGTTTTCAACAACCTGCTCTTAAGAAGGGCAGTTTCAGCGGTCTATGCCACACTGTTAATTAACAATGTGGCATAATGAATATCTTATTTTGCTGTATAGTGATATGTTAGGCATATTGCTTAACTTATGCTGCATAGATTTTCATCCACACTGCTAGTTAATAATAGGAACGCTTTTCCGCTGCAGAGACGCTGGGCTTCCTGTTTCCCCCCCCCTATGCCCCCCATGGCGCTGGACGGGTTTCAGTCTGCGTGCTGCGTCGGGCGAAGATCCTGCAAATGCAGTTGCAGGTATTCCTGACCGTTGTAGCGGTTCAGGATCAGATTGAAGGCGATGTCCAGGGGACCGTCGGGCACCTCGCGGTCGCCCATGCCGAATCCGATGGCTTCGCGCTGCCGGCCGCCCATGGAAAACAGGATTTTCAGGTGCTTGCCGCCGATGACGCGCGGCGGAAACAGCGGTGTCACGTTGCGAATGGCCCAGACCGGCAGGGGATTGGAATGGCCGAAGGGACGCAGGCGGTTCTGATCGTGATACAGGGGATCGCCGATGTCGCCGGGAGTGATCCAGGCATCCACCAGCAGTTGGCGGCGCTGATCCACCCGGCTCAGCGTTGCGGCACACACTTCGTTGAAGCGCGCGGCAAACTCTTCGATGCGCGAATGGTCCACTTCCAGGCCCGCCGCCATGGCATGCCCGCCGTAGCGCCGCAGCATGGGCGAACACTGCTGAAGGTGCTTGAGCAGGTCGAAACCCGGCACGCTGCGGCAGGAACCGCGCCCCACCCCGTCATCGTCCATGCCGATGACCACCACGGGACGGTTGTAACGGCTCGCGATCCGCGACGCCACGATCCCGATCACACCGGCGTGCCAGTGCGGATGCGCCACCACCAGGCCGAAGTCCCGTCCGGCGTCGAACCGCCCGTCGAGATCGCTGCAGGCCTCCTGCACGATTTTGTCTTCGATCTCCTGCCGCTTGCGGCTGGCATCGTCGAGCTGCTGGGCCAGAATGCGCGCGCGGGGTTCCTGCTCCGTCAGCACCAGTTCCAGGGCGGCCTCGGCATTGCCGAGACGTCCGGCGGCGTTGATCCGGGGCCCGATGATGAAACCGATGTGGTAGGTGTCCACATAGCCGCTGATGCCGGCGGCTTCGATCAGCGTGCGCAGCCCGACCGACTGGGTGCGGTTCAGCAGCGTCAGCCCGTGATAGACCAGGATGCGGTTTTCCTTGAGCAGCGGCACGATGTCCGCCACCGTGCCGACCGCCACCAGTTCCATGAAGGTCTTGAGGTCGAGCTTTTCGGCGGCCTCCATGCGGCGCTGGCGGGCCGCCTTGACCAGGCCGTGGCAGACCTTGAAGGCCACGCCCACGCCGGCCAGCATCCGGATATCCTCCGGGCCGCCGCCGAGCTTGGGATTGACGATGGCGCAGGCCTCCGCCACGCCCTCGGCGGCGGGTTCATGGTGATCGGTCACAATCACGTCGATGCCCAGTCGCGCGGCCTCCCGCACGGCCTCGACGGAGCTGGTGCCGCAGTCCACGGTGATGATCAGGTTGGGGTGGTAGTTTTCGATGCAGCGATGAAGCGTCTCGACACCCAGCCCGTAGCCGTCCTCGATGCGATGCGGCAGGAACGGCACGGCCACCGCCCCCAGCCCGCTGAGCACCTGGATCATCAGGGCGGTTGCGGTCACCCCGTCCACGTCGTAGTCGCCGTATACCAGAATGGCGCTGCCCTGTTCGATGTGCGACAGGATCAGGTCCACGGCCGTCTGCATGCCCGGCAGGGAAAACGGATCGGTCAGATCCGCCAGGCGGGGCTGAAGGAACTTTTCGATTTCCGCGTGGTCCACCAGGCCTCGGGTCACCAGCGCCCGCGCCATCGCCCGGGAAAACCCGTGGGTGCGGGCGATGTCCTCGGCCACCCGGGGATCGGCCTCCGCCGTCACCCAGCGTTTTTCCGAGCGGACCAGCATCGGCCTACTTCCCGGCCCCGGAGGCGGCGGCCTTGGGCCGCACCGCCAGCATCACCGGCGATGCGATAAATGCCGAGGCATAGGTGCCCGCGATCACGCCGATGAAAATCGCCAGCGCGAAGTCGAAAATCGCCCCGCCGCCGAATACCATCAGCATGCCCACGCTGAGCAGCGTGGTCAGCGAGGTCAGCAGCGTGCGCGACAAGGTGGAGTTGATGCTTTCGTTGACCACGGCGGCATCCAGGCGCCCGCCGCGCAGCTTGCGCGTCTCGCGGATGCGGTCGAAGACCACGATCGTGTCGTTGACCGAATAGCCCAGCACCGTCAGCAGGGCCGCGATGCTGGTCATGGTGAGCTGGCGGCCCAGGAGGAAGTAGATGCCGATGGTGATCAGCACGTTGTGGAGCAGGCCCACCACCGCACCGATCGCGAACGAGAACTCGAAGCGGATGGTGATGTAGATGATCATGCCCACCAGCGACAGCCCGATGGCCATCAGCCCGCTCTTCTGCAGTTCCTTGCCGACCTGCGGCCCCACCGTATCCTCCTGCATAAGTTTGAATCGGTTTTCCGGGAACTGCTCCGCCAGCACCGCCAGCGCCTTCTCGCCGTCCTCCGGACCGGCGATTTTCAGCACCAGCACCTCGTTCTGGTCCTCGCCGCGGCCGGAACGCTGATACTGGATCGCCGGATTGACGATCCCCGCGCCGGTCAGCGCCCCGCGCAGCCCGTCCACATCGGCCTTCTCCGCGAAGTCCAGCGTCAGCTGCTGGCCGCCGGTGAAGTCCACCCCGAAGTTGTCCTGGCCGCGATGCACGCCCCAGGCCAGCGAGCCGGCCAGCAGCACGATCGACAGGATGGCGGCGGCGGCGTGCAGGCCCATGAAGTTGATGTTGGTTTCCTTGACCCACTGGGTCATCTTCAGGTTATGCAGCAGGCCGCGGCTCTCCAGGGCCTCGAACACCATGCGGGTGACGACAATCGCCGTGAACATGCTGGCAATGATGCCGGCGCTCAGGGTGATGGCAAAGCCCTTGACCGGGCCCGACCCCTGCCAGAACAGGATGATGGCCGTCAGCAGCGTCGTGATGTTCGCGTCCAGAATGGTGGAGAACGCCTTGTCATACCCGGCGGAAATGGCCGCGCCGAAGCGCTTGCCGGTGCGCATTTCCTCGCGGATGCGTTCGAAGATCAGCACGTTGGCGTCCACCGCCATGCCCACCGTCAGCACGATGCCCGCGATGCCCGGCAGCGTCAGCACCGGCAGCGACGTGGCTGAACTGCCCATGCCGGCCCCGCCGATCAGGCCGAAGAACCCGGCGGTGATGATCATGCCCAGCGGCAGCAGCACCAGGTTCAGCAGCAGGGCCATCACGGCCACGATGCCGGCAAAGTGATAATAAATCGCCATGAACACGGCTACGGCCGCAAACCCGATGGCCGCCGCCCGCCAGCCGCTCTCGATGGAGTCCGTGCCGAGCGTCGGATCCACCGAGCGCTCCTCGATCACCCGCAAAGGCGCCGGCAGGGCGCCCGCGCGCAGCACCAGGGCCAGATCGCGGGCCTCTTCCAGCGTGAAGCTGCCTTCAATCACCGCCTGGCCGCCCGGGATCGCCTGGCGGATGAACGGCGCGGAGTAGAGCGTGCCGTCCAGCACGATGCCCAGGTAGTGCCGGCCGTTGGGATCGGGATTCTTCGCCCCGCCGGGCGCGTGGTCCGCCGTCACCATTCCGAAGATGCGGCGGCCCCGGGCGTCGAAGGAAATTTCCACGTTTTTCTGGTTGAACTGCCCGTAGCCCACGTTGGCGCTCTTGAGACTGTCGCCGGTCAGTTCCGCCTTGCGGCTGACATAGTACGGCCGGAAGTAGGTCTTGCCGTCCGCGATTTCCCGTTCCAGCAGCAGGTCATAGCCCGGCTTGCCTTCGAACTCGCGCAGCGCGGCGCGCTCGGCCTCGCTCGGGGGCGGCCCCTTGCGCATCCAGACATCGCCCTGGGCGCGGCCCGGAAGCGACACCATGTCGTAGCCGTCCGGCACCTTGCGGTCCCGGAACAGATTGGCAATCAGCTCGTCGTTCTTCGGATGCACCATCCGGAACTCCAGGAAGGCCGCCTTGCGGATGTTCGCCGACGCCCGCGCACGGTCCTCGGCCTTCATGCCGGGAATCTGCACCACGATGCGCTTCTCTCCGTCGGGATAGATGTTCGGCTCCGCCACGCCCATCGAGTCCACGCGGTTGCGAATGACTTCCAGGGCCCGGTCGCGGGCATCGGCCACCGACCCTTCCAGCCCCTGGGAATCGTCGATTTCCAGCGTGTAGCTGGTGCCGCCCTGCAGATCGAGGCCCAGTTTCACCTTCTCTTTCGGCGGCGTCACGAGCGCCACGCTCCATGCCGTCGCCACCACCAAGATCAGCCATTTCCAGATCGATGCCTTCATGTCCTTGCTTCCCGTTGTTGCCCGGCGGTTGCGCCGGAAATCCTGTCCGCCTGCCGCGGATGCGTCAGGCCTTGTCGCTCTCCGCCGGCGTCTCGCCCTTGTCGAGCACCTGCGAAACCGCGCTGCGGACGATTTCCACCTTCACCCCGTCGGCGATCTTCACCACCAGGGTATTCTCCTTCACGTTGGCCACCACGCCGAGAAATCCGCCGGCAAACAGCACCCGGTCGCCGGTTTTCACCGCCGACAGCAGCGCCTGGCGCTCCTTTTCGCGCCGCTTCTGAGGGCGGATCAGCATGAAATAGAACAAGGCCACCATCAGCCCCAGCCACACAAACATGAACACACTCGAATTCTGCGCCGAGCCCTCGCCGCCCGGCGGCGGCGCCATTGCCAGTCCCATCATCCAGTTCATTCTGTTCTCCTCCTGCCGCCTAGGCTCCGGCCGCGGCTCCCGGTCCCGCCGCGGCCGGCCCGTACACCCGGGCCGTCTCCGCGCGGAACGCTTCAAATTGTCCCTCCCGGAGGCTCTGCCGCATCCGGGCGATGAAATCAAAATAGGCCTGCATGTTGTGCAGGGCCGTCAGGCGGACCCCGAGGATCTCGCCCGTGTTCAGCAGGTGCCGCACATAGCCCCGGCTGAACCGCCGGCAGGCCGGGCACGTGCAGCCCTCTTCCAGCGGCCGCTCGTCCAGGCGGTTCACCGCCGCCCGCACCGAGTAGCGGCCCTGGCGGGTGAACACCGTTCCGTGCCGGGCCAGCCGCGTCGGCATGACACAGTCGAACATGTCCACGCCCAGCGCCACCGACTCGGCCATCTGCCAGAACTGGC
>ENA-UOXR01000839-UOXR01000839.1-bioreactor-metagenome-genome-assembly--contig:-NODE-839-length-35223-cov-10.113825_pt1 | contig 35223 bp, 36 predicted proteins | sample MGYA00238164_ERZ764825 | MGnify/ENA primary metagenome ERZ764825 (study PRJEB28920, sample SAMN05720171) | bioreactor metagenome | isolation source: Anaerobic biogas reactor | place: USA:Washington... | reverse complement strand
CCTTGCATACGTCATGCTTCCAGTACTTGCAATCATCAGCATTGCAGGTTACCAGCGGGGTAAGGTTGCTGGCGTGACTTTCATAGATATGGCTTGAGTCGGCGGCATTAATACCCAGATTATCATCTGCCATTACTGAGTCTCTCAGATCAGTTCCCGCTTGGACATTATTTCCGCTGACTGGTTGTTTGTTTACATCCCGCGGATAAAAGGTATCACAAACGGCAAAATTACTATTGTTTTCAACCTGGATTTCGCCGGCTGCGCACAGATCATCGGGGTGATGATAGGCACAGCTTTTTACTTTACAAGTAGTAATAGTTTTTTCCACAGTTTTGCCTCCTTTTTATAATTTTTAAGTCCCGCTGAAAAAGTGAAAAGGCTTACACATGCTAAATTACGGGACATCCTATATCGATAGTTAGTATTTTCAAAATTAGCAGACTTATACTTTCCATTAACTGCCAACATGCTGAATATTCTAATCTATCAGATACAAGAAAGTATTCCAGGAGGATTATGTAATTATATAAAGGAGGCCAGTTACAGGTTAGGTACAGCTTCTTACTTTGCAAGTAGTAATAGTTATCCCATAATCTTGCCTCCTTTTTTTATAATTTTTAAGTCCCGGTAAAAGCTTAAACATATGATTTACGGAACCTATATCATATTTTCATAATTAGTAGGTTTACACTTCACATTAATTGCCATTATGTTGGTTTCTAAAGGGATAATTAATCTAATCGAGAATCAGATACAAGAAAGTATTCTAGGGAGGATATTGTAATTAAAAAGAGGATATTGTAATTATAAAGGAGGCCATTTATAATAGTCAATATATTTTGAATATTTAGAAACATTAAATTATATGATAGGTGGGAACTACTAAATAAGGGAAGGGAAGCATGCAAGTAATAAATTAATTTCAAAACATAAAGCATCATCAAACTGGCGATTACTGCCCAAATGAAATTATCTCATCGCAGTTTTTTGCTACCGGATCCATTAATTGTTAATATGTTTGCTCTAAAGGAGTAAATATTCTAATTTTTAGAGGCTAAACTAATATTGGTAAACAAATAAGTATTGATAACGATTCCGTAAATAGCAAACAGATTTATAATCTGAATAATATTTCCGGAATTTAAAAGACAAATAGATAGGAGTGAGCAGCATAAAAGACTGATATGAATTAAAGGAGAGGATCGATATGCTTTATGGGTAACGTAAATCATTGCATCAAATAACTCAATAAAAATAAAATTAAAGAGGTAAGAATAAATGGAGATTTCCTACCAGAATATCTGGATTAAAAACAATCAGCAAATGAAAAAGGAAGAGTTGCCGCCTGATTTTATTGAACAGGGCATTTCCCTCTATGAAGTATTAAGGGTTATTCAGGGTGTACCACTGTTTCTGGAACAGCACCTGGAAAGATTAAAAAATTCCGCGAAACTGACAAATTTGGATTTACCCCTCAATGACAATGAGATTAGCCAGCGTTTGCAGGAGTTGATTAACAGTAATCAGGTGGAGAATGGCAATATTAAATTTGCAATTAATTATCCTGCCCCAGGTAAACCGGCTGATTTTTATGCTTATTTTGTGGAGCATGATTACCCCTCCCAAGATGTTTACCGCCAAGGGGTAAAAACCGTTCTGGTTCATGTGGAAAGGCCCAATCCCAATGCCAAAGTAGACCGGGCTGATTATCGTAAAACCGTAGATGAAGCGAAACTTAAAACTGGTTCTTATGAGGCTTTACTGGTGGATCGTGAAGGCAAGGTCAGCGAAGGTGGCAGATCCAATTTATTTATGGTTAAAGGCGATGTTGTTTATACCGCCCCGGCGGATAAGGTATTAAAAGGCATAACCCGGCAAATGGTTCTGGCCGCCTGCAAAAATCAAGGGTATCAAGTAGCAGAAAAGGAAATCAGCCTGGAAGAGATGTTTAATATGGATGCTATATTTATATCCTCCACTTCACCCAAGGTATTGCCGGTAAGCCAGGTGGATGATAAGATTATTAATTCCGGCAGCAATAAGGTTATTCAGGATATTATGACTGGATATGATGCCATTATTGATGATTATGTTAAGAGCCATAAGTTATAAAACGCCTCCCGGTATCTGGACGAAACCATCGCCGATGCGTTCCTAACCATACCGGCTTATTTTAATGATGCCCAGCGCCAGGCGACCAGGGACGCCGGCAAAATTGCCGGTCTAATGTATTGCGGATTTTCATAGCCAAAAAGGGCCGGGAAAAAATTTCCCGGCTTCAGGGGTCAATCAATTAAATATATTGATTGGCCCTTAATATTTCCAACGCCTTAGCTTTATCTTCGCCGGCAATCAATATAACCGGTCCGGTACAGCCCATACCGCTGGAAGCAAAAACGTTATTTTTCCATAAAATTTTAATGGCATCTTCCAATTCCAGGATATCTATCCCGGGAATTTGTTCAGTGGTAATTTTGGCTGGGGGAGGGGTTATTTCGGCATCTGTCTGTACTGCCGCTGAAGGGGCGGGAATTTTCCAGCCAGCCTGTTTGGCTTTTAATATCTCATCGGCAGCAATTGATTTAAGCCCCCCGCTAACCATGGAGGCACAGTAATTAATGGCCCCGGCTATAACCGGCGAACCAGAAGCACGTGAAATAATACAAATCAAACGGTCAAAGTTTTCCCCAACGCCGGGTCCGTAGCCATAACCCATAGTTTCATAGTCACCGCCGCTGGTAAAGGAACTGAAAAGTTTCATGAGTATATTTCCGGTCAGGGTATCACAAACCACAACGTCTACACTGCCCTGAATCAAATCATTGCCACGTAAAATCTGTCCGCCGTCTGCCCGGTGCGATTCTCCCCAGCAAAAATCATAGCCTTGTGACCTCATGGCATTCAGGTATCTTTCTACCTGACGGCTTCCATCTACATTTAAAATTCCCAGGGCAGGATTGACGATTCCGTCTGCCCGGGCGGCAGCTATGCCCAAGACCGCATTTTTTACCATTGCCTGTATACGGTCGGTATCACTGGTTCCAGTAGTACTTGCTATATACATATTTTTGCCCCGGGCCGGAGTTACAACCTTGCCAATGGTAGCAACCCCGATCGGAAACGGATAATGCATGGTAACTGCTCCGTCCAATTCCTTTTCATCAAGGAGTCTTTCCAATACAGCATGAACTTCATCTTCATCGGCAGCATTATATACTGGTAAATTACATTTTGGTACCGGACCAATAATGCTTACTTGCAATCCTGGAACCTGTTGCATAGCTATTTCAGCACCCCGAAGCAAATCCAGCGGATCAACCTCGCTGCCGGCAGTAGTAAGGCCGATTCTTATTTTTCTGGCGGTTTTTCCGGTTCTTAATATTTCTGCCGTTTCGTTTAGAACCTCCTGGAGAATTCTTTTATTTATTTCATTAGTCATTTACAGGCCGCCCCCCACCTATTGATCTGGCTAATTCCTGGATGGCATCGACCAGCATGTTCCTGATCTCCTGTTTAATTTCTTCCTCATTATCCTTATTATGAGCGTCCTGAATAACCCCGCTATTAGACTCAATAATAAAACTGATACCATCAAAAAGGTCGGTCATTCTTCCCAAAAATAAGCTGCCTTTGCCGATTATCATTGCCCGCTGCATTTTTTCTGCCAGAATATTATCACGGATATAACCAAGCAAGGGTACGCCAGAGGGGATATGGCCCTGGGTAGGAGCAAAACCGGTTACCCCATGTTGGGTAACAAATTGAGGAAGTTCTTCCCGGTTAATCTCTCCGCGTTTTACTGCCATGGCACCTATCATTTTATAATTGGCCAGGGGTACATCACCGGCTCCTGCAGGGGCAGTTATTTCCGCATTTTGCAATTCGGGAGCGTAAACATCTACATCAGATAGTTTAAGCTGGCTTTTTTCCAAAGGGTCAACAACGATGGCCTGAATTACTGCCTGAGGTGATGAACCGGAGGAGATTTTGTGCCTGCCGACGATATCAGTTCTTATCACCGGATTTTTTCCGTCATTTTCGCTTATCAGCACTGCATAACCGCCAACCATGTCTTCCAATACGGGCATTTCCTTATTAATATGATCCCGACTATTCATTCCCAGCTTGGCCGATGATCCTCCGGCCATTACCACAACGTTTTTAAAAATTCCGGATTGTACCAAAGCTGCTGCAGTTAGTATTCCGTGGGCGGGACCGGCACAAAATGCCCGCATATCTACCCCGGTGGCATTACTGCATTCTGCAATTTCGCCAATGGCTTTGGCCAGGTTTCCGCCGCCGCGTTGATTCATATCGCCAATAGCCTCTTCAGAGGTTTCGATAATGTAGTCAATCATAGCCGCATCAAGATTATTTTTTTTCAATAAATTTTTTAAAGCTAATATTCCTGAAGCTTTTGCTACCAGATTTTCAAAAACTACATGAGCGCTTAAGTTGGAATCGCTCTCATGAGCTTCCCTAACACATCCTACCAATTGGTTATTTTCATATAAACCTTCAGCTTTGCCGGAGCTAACTAATTTTTCGATATATTCGCGTTTACTGGCTCTGTTTAACATGTCCAGTTGTTTATCATTAAACATATTTTTTGCTGCCAGAATGGTTTTAAGGCGAGCGGCAAACTCCTCTTCCAACTCTACCAGCTGAAAACTGTCCGCAATTTTTATTACCGCATAAAATTCATTTTCCGGAATTATATCGCCATATTTGCCCTGTGGACCTTTAGTCAGCAGGTTTTGATACCAGGGTCGCGGTATTTCCTGAAGTTCCTCCGGAGTCAGGTTGCCAATGAATACCTGATTAGGCGCATAATTAACTGCTTCTTCAAAGCTTCTAATGGATTTTGCTGTTTTTTGTAAATAATCAGAATCAGGATTAATTTTTTTTTCCATAGTAATAGTAGTTCCATGCTCCATCATAATGTTAGGGGCATGTACCAAAATGAATCCGGATGCTTTTATTACAGGAAAATTCAACTTGTTTCCCTCCTTTGGATAAAATCCACTTCCACTGACAGAAGTTCTGTTTGGATGCATTTAATGACGATATATCATGCATCCAAACAGACAGGTTTTAAGTTCTTAATTGTATTGTAATTGAGGATTCTAAAATACGGTCTGTTCTCCGACGTTAGTAGATAATGCTTGTAAGGCTTTTTCCACTATGCTGCGTCGCAGAGCAAGCTCTTCATCCTGGTTTAATTGAGGATTACCCAACGGGTAAGGGATAGCAACTGCCGGGTCTATCCTATTGGCACCAACGGTCAGGGAAATTGGAACTACCGTACAAACATGAACAACCGGTACGTCAACAACTTCCTCCAGCTCTTTTACCATCGTTGCACCGCAACGAGTACAGGTACCTCAGGTGGAAGTTAAAATTATACCGTCAACCTGGGCCTGTTTTAATTCTTCTCCGATGGCGTGGGCATATTTTTTAGCATTGGCGACCGAAGTACCGTTACCTACAGTTGCATAATAAATGTTATGCAGTTGGCCGATTATGCCTTCCTGTTCCAGTTTGCGCATTACATCTACCGGTAATACCCGATCAGCATCCTGATTGGCATAAACCGGATCATAACCACCATGAGCTGTTTCAAAAGTTTCCGCAGTCAAATTATTAATTCCGCTAATATCATAACGGCCAAATTTTGAGGCACTGGAAGATTCTATACGATCCGGGTTTCCTTTCGGCACTATACCTCCGGAAGTTACCAGGGCAATTTTAGCCTGGCTTAAATTCTTTATGGCAGGTCTGGGGGTTACCCGATCAAATATCGGCATGGGGTATTCAGTATCAAACGATTCACCCTTTATTTTTTTGAGCAGCATTTCCACTGCCCGGGCTGAGCCTCTTTGTTCATGGAATACATTTTTCCGTATTCCCCGGGCCAGATAACCCTCTTCTGCCGGAGAACCAACAACTTCTCCTTTAGCCAGTCGGATTGCCAACCGTCCCATAGCCGGTATGGCAGTACGCATTTGTGCTGCTGAGTTGCCGGTTTTTACTATATAGATCTCCTTTTTATACATGTCGGCACCAGGGTTTTCTTCATACATACCGGTTAATACGGGTATATTGAGCCTTTCCTGCACGGCGGCACACACTGCCCCGCATGCAAAGCCATATCGGCCGGCATTAAACGCTGGTCCGGCTATTAACAGGTCAGGTTTAAAACTGGCAATCAGCGCAACAACCTCTTCAGTGGCAGTATCAATATTTTCATTAAAATAAGTGTCTCCGCATATTACCGTACCGATAATGGACATATCATCGTCCAGAGCTTTTTCCAGTGCTGTCCCCGGTCCTACCGGACCGTCTTTGCTAAATGGGGTTATATCGGCTTTTTCTTCTCCGCCGATTTGCCCGAAAAACTGGTTTAAATAATGTACTACTCTTATACTGGCCACTCTTTTCTTCCCCCTTTTCTCTAACTAAACTGCTGTCTGATACTTTCCATTTCATCTTTAATAGCATCAACATCAAGAACCATTTCCATCATGCTAATCTGAGCATCATATACTTCGGGATCAATCAAATCTTTTATTTCGAAAATATGATAAACAGGCAGTTTCAGGGCGATATTGGTCAGAGGCCCAGCATAAGTGGGATCTCCATTGATTACAGTTTCTGCCGTTAGTCCTGCTGATTCTGCTTCGGCTCCGCCCAGGATAACTACTACTTTATCGGTACCAAACTTCTCGGCAACTTCTTTAATTCTGGTTTGATTGGCCATGTCCATGGCCCCGGCAGCAGTTCAAACAAAGCATTCCGTACTGCTGAACAGTATTTCACCGCCTACGGTATTCATACATTCTGCTATGGCCGGGCCGGGTATGCCATCACGATCTCCGAGAATACAAATTTTCTTATCCGCAAAGAAACTTTTATCCATTTGTTTTTCCTTCCTTTCTTCTAAATAAAAGTTTTAAAATTTAATGGCGTTAAAGACAGGCATTATTTCTTCTTTTTCTTAGCTTTCTAGAATTCCAAAGCACCCATGCGATTAAATCCCAGTTCATTGGTTGCACCGGTAATAGCCTGAATTTCAATCGTTAAAGAACCGTCCTGCTTCAGGGCACCATCAAAACCTCCGGCAATAATTTCGCTGGGCTCAATATAACCAATAACCCTGGACATGGGCGGTAAATCAATTAAGGCATTGGCATTTCCGCCGCTTACCACTGCATTGGCCAGTGGGTTGGCATCAGCCAGGGACTGGGAGGCGCCATCACGACCAGCATATTCATCGGTTATCAGTACCGTTTTAACCCCTAAGGCTTCAATTTTTCTGCAGTTCATAATTAAATCGGCATCAGGATTACCAAAGCCTTCTTCACTGATAATTACCCCATCTACCCCCAGACTCTCCACCAGTTTGGCAGTAAAATTTGAGCTGCGTTCCTTATCCAGTAGGGTTACGTTTTCATTGGTTACTACTACACCAATAAAGTTGAGGTCTTTGCCATGGCGGGCAAAAAGATCGTCAATTACTGGGTTGTTCAGATGATGAAAAGTAGTATTTTTATCACAGGCGGAAACACAATTACCACTTATTATTGCTCCATCCATAACCTCAGTAGGATAGAGGAAAGTTGGTAAAATCTTTTTTACATCCAGGCCGTAAAGATAGGTGTCATGCATCAGACCTTGAGTCTGCAGCATATAAACATAAACCACTTTAGGCAGATCGGGATATTGTTTAATCTGCTCGATAAGGGGTTTGGTTTCAAAAACCAGGGTCTGGTCCGGTACTGCATTTTTTGCCAGTTCTGAAATATAACGGGTAGCTTTCAATCCGGCCATTCGTACGGCTTCTTCATGTTCATGCTGGGGCAGACCTTCCACTTTATCACAAAGGATAACCAGATTGATCGTTTGAGAGAAAGGAGTATAGTCGGCACCAGGTCCGGACATATCAATGATTCCTTCCTGAAAACCGACAATTTTACCTACCGTTAGTATGGTCATGCCTTTCAATACATTGGTTTTGCCGCTGCCTACCATTTCTGCATTACCAAAAAGGCCGGGAAAGACCTGACCGGAGCCTTCCGTTTTAACCCTTGGCTCCAGGACGTCTTTGACCGGGCATATTCTGACATCGTCTCCCGGACGTACAATGTCAACCTCAATCCTGGCCAGGCGATCATCTTTGATAGTATTTAGCAGTTCCTGTTGGTTAACATAAACAATTCCGTTTTTTAATTCACTTTTTTCTCCGAACTGGACATCTTTAACCAGGATATTCCTCAGTTCCAATTGCATTTAAATATTCCTCCTTTCCTATTTGAAATATTGTTTAAGTTTCGCTTCAATGTCTTCCGGAGCAATTTCCTGTCCGGATATTTCATCTATTTTCTGGCCATTTTTATAGAAAAGTATGGCAGGCAGACCTAATACTTTCTGGCTTATGGCCAGACGTCGATTTCCCGAGGTATCTACCGAACAAAATTTTATTTGGTCCTGATACTTAAGGGCCAGATCTTCCACATACGGCATCAGTTCCAGACAACGTTCACATTTGGGTCCCCACCAGTCAACCATAACTACTCCACTGGCACCAAGAACTTCGTTTTCGAAATTTTCCTTGTTTACTTCGATCATAAATGCAACACTCCCTAAAATAAGTTATTTATGGCCGTCAGATTGTTCTCATTTATCTCTGCTGCTTCATGTTTGATTTCTCCGTTAAAAAAAACATGAAGTTTGGGCAGTTGATCCAGGGTGATATTATAACGTCTGCCCACCAATTCATTACGGGTAGCATCAACTTTTACCAATGAAAAACGTTCGTTGTTGGCACGTACAAAGCGGTCTACCAGCCCAATTTTTTCAGTACCGCTCATATCAGTAGGGTTATAATAAGCAACTAAAACCGGTTTTTTTGAGTTTATAACTTCTTTTTCCCATAGCTCGGTTTCATGTACATATTTTTCAGCTGCTACTGCAGCTATAGCGCCGTCACTGGCAGCAGTTACTACCTGACGCAGGTATTTGGCTCTGACATCACCGGCAGCAAAAAGTCCTTCCAGGCTGGTAGCCATTTTTTCGTCAGTAAGAATGTACCCCTGCTGATTTAATTGAACTTCTGGCGGTAAAAATTCAGTAAGCGGAGCCGTACCGATAAATATAAACACGCCATTTACCAGGTAATCGCTTTCTTCTCCGGTTTGTATATTTTTCAGGGTTATACTTTCTACCAATTCGTCACCATTGACATTCTTAACAATGGAATTCCAAATCCATTTAATTTTGGGGTTTTGCTGAGCCCGTTCAAAAGAAACCTGGTTGGCATCAACTTTGCCTTCTTCATGAATGACAATTATACTCACCTGGTCGGCAAATTTGCTCAGGTATTCAGCTTCTTCAATAGCAGCATCACCGCTGCCCACTACCGCCACCTCCAATTCTTCAAACAGGTCGGCATCACAGGTAGCACAATAACTGACTCCTTTACCGCGAAGTTTTCCTTCTCCGGGAACCTTTAACATGCGTGGTTCGGCTCCCAGTGCATAAACCAGCGCTTTTCCAAGGTATTCGCCTTTTTTGCCAATGACTTTTTTGGGGAAGGATTTTAGATCCAGCGATACTATACTGTCCTTAATAAATTCGGCTCCAAATGATTGCGCATGGTCAGCCATGGCCTGGGTAAGTCCCGGTCCGGTAGTACCACGGCCAAATCCCGGGTAGTTTTCCAAATCCCATGTTGTTGCTGCCTGCCCGCCCGGCCGGCCTTTTTCAATAATGGCCGTTTTCATCCGTGCCCGGGCTCCATACATTCCTGCTGCCAGCCCGGCAGGACCGCCGCCCAGGACCAGCAAATCATAAATTGTTTCCATGTTTACACCTGCCTTCACATTAATGATTGAAGTGCGTTATCCAACAATTCTTTATCAATAATCTGGAAATCCCGGTCCCTTTGGTGGATTATATGGCAGTCTATTTTTTTGGTGACTCCGCTTTCCACTTTTTTCAGGCAATATTCCAGCATACTCAGGGTTGATAAATCGACTTCCGATATTGATGACGTTAATACTACCGACCGGTAAGGATTGTCCTCAGGCTTAATGCTTCCTGAAAGAGGATGGGACAAAAGATTATGTCCCCCGGCTATTTTGTTTAAAACCTGATAAAGAACCTGGCGTTGATTTCCGTTGACAAAACAAATGTCAGCATTAGCAATATTTTTTACTATTGGGTTGTTAGTTATTATTAAAACTTGTGAAAATTGCATGTTAAAATCCTCCAAAGCATTTTTGGATATAAAAAAAACAGCGGATCAGCTTTATCCTTATCCCCTGTTTATTTACCTGAGAGATTCACCTTTTAAGGGTTTGCTCCTTCGGTGCCGGTTGGCTTTCCAGAGTTCTGTCCGGGTGCGATACTTTTATTCCTGAAAGTTTCATCAGCAACTGGATAAGTTAACTGATTTGCTCCTTCGGCAGGATTTGCATCCATTCTCTCGCTATCCTTCATCCAAAAATCTTTATTTCATTATAATTTTGTCTGATAAATGCTTTTTTATCCCCCCAATGCAAATAGTTTGCTTAAAAATTAAAAAGCACGGGATTTTAATATTCCCGTGCTCTGTCTGTTAACCTGAGAGATTCACCCGTTAAGGTTTGCTCCTTCGGTGCCTTATGGCTTTCCAGAGTCTGTCCGGATACAGTCCTTTTAACCTGAGAGTTTCGCTTGTTTACCTGGACAGGAAAACAACTTGCCCCTTCGGTATGGTTCAATACCCATTCTCCCGTATCCATCAATCAAGTTATTGAATTTTCTGATTATTCTAACTTTAATATACTTTCCAAATTTAATCTTTGTCAACTCTAAAATTAGAAAGGCGACCGGACAACTGAAATGATTTTAAAAGTTGAAGTTATGGAACATATCTTCGTTGCTTTATTATGCAAAAAAATACCGCTGACCTTTTGCAGAAAGGATTTGTTCATCTGGCTGTTTATAACTATTGTCAATAGGCATAGCTATCCTGTAGCCATCATATTTATAAATTATGAAAAAAATATTATTAATAGTCGGTTTGCTGCTCGTATTTATATTGTCATATTTATGGCGTAATTCACATGTAAAACCGGAAAAGGCCACGGAACCTTATGTGAAACTGTATCTGCACCAAAAAGGCGAAGTCATGGACCTTTATCTGGAAGATTACATTATCGGCACTGTAGCTGCTGAAATGCCTGCATCTTTTGCTCTGGAAGCCTTGAAAGCGCAGGCTGTTTGTGCGCGCACCTATGCAATTAAAAAAATTATCGATCAGCATCCTTATCCCCGCCAAGCGGATCTTTCTGATGACATTAACTGCTGTCAGGCTTTTTGTGATATATCTACCCATAATATAGGCCCAGACAACCTTAAACGCATAAAAACCGCAGTAAAAGAAACCCGCGGGGAAATCATGCTATATGATTCCCGACCCATCGATGCGCTTTATCACTCGTGCTGCGGCGGTAAAACTGACAATTCATGGGGCGGTTCAGTTCATCTTAATTATTTAAAAGAGGTAAAATGCAAATATTGTACGCAGTCTCCCCATTATTATGAGAAACATCATTTTCCCAACAGCCGACTGGCAGCCCTGGTAGGGGGAAAGGATAAAACTCTGAATATCAGGATCCTTTCGACCAGTCCGGCCGGCAGAGCCAATCAAATCAGTATAAACGGAAAAAAGATCTGGGCATCCGATTTGCGACGTAAATTGAATTTGCCTTCGCAATGGCTATCTTTTAAAGTGGGGCCTCAACAGACTGAAATTACCACCCGTGGTTATGGCCACGGACTGGGTATGTGCCAGTATGGTGCCAATGGTATGGCTAAACGAGGTAAAAGCTATGAAGATATATTGCATCATTATTATCAGGATATCCAGATTTATAAATTACCTTATTAGTTTTGGCAAGCTACGATTCATTAGCATAAATATATTATGAAGATTCTCGTGGAAGAAGCTTTAAAAAGCTGCAGGTAAAAAATATAAACCCTGCTCTGGTTACTGCATTCATGGTATTGATTTGAACTCTCCTGAATATATTGAAAGCAGAAGAGAGGGGGAAAATCATGCAGAACTATATACGCAAAAGAGCAGTTAAGCTAGCCCGGCACATTGTACAGACTTCAGATACCGTTCGTGGAACGGCTGATGTATTTGGGATATCAAAAAGTACCGTCCATAAGGATGTGACGGAGAGGCTGCCCAGGATCAGCGAAGAATTGTTCCTTCAGGTCAAAGATATTTTGGACAAGAATAAAGCGGAAAGACATCTGCGCGGAGGGGAAGCTACGCGCAAAAAATATGCTAAAGCAGCTGAAATTGAAGTAATGTAAAATAAAATAGCCAGAAACGCTAAGAAAAGGTAAAATTATAAATAATATAATTTTACCGGGGGGCTATGAATTTGTGTTTTGTTGAAGACATAGGAATCGATCTGGGAACAGCCAGCGTACTGGTTTTTAAAAAAGGTGAGGGAATCGTCCTGCATGAACCATCCGTTGTAGCCATTGACAAGAATACCAATAAAGTGATAGCCGTAGGAGAAGAAGCACGTGAAATGCTGGGCCGAACACCAGGTTATATTACTGCTATCCGTCCGCTCCGGGAAGGTGTAATTGCCGATTATGATACCACCGAAAAAATGCTGAACTATTTTGTTAAACGGGTATTGGGAAACAAGTTGTTTATGAAACCCAGAGTCATTGTATGTATTCCGACCGGTGCTACTGATGTCGAAGAGAGAGCTGTACGCCAGGCGACGTTGGCAGCAGGGGCCAAACAGGCGTTTATTATTGAAGAGCCTCTGGCAGCAGCATTGGGAGCAGGTATAAATATAGCCGGAGCGACCGGCAACATGGTGGTGGATGTTGGTGGCGGAACCTCCGACATTGCGGTTCTGGCATTAGGTGGAATCGTCTGCAATACATCGCTGCGGGTTGGTGGGGACAAGTTCGATGAGGCGCTGATTCGTTTTGTGCGCCGGGAATACAGTTTGATGATCGGTGAACGTACTGCCGAAGAAATAAAAATAAATATCGGTACCGCCTGGATTATCCCCGAAAATCGTGACCGCTATATGGAAGTACGGGGCCGGGATCTGGTTTCCGGTTTGCCCAAAACCATAAATATCAGTTCCCAGGAGAGCTGGATTGCACTGGAGGAGCCGGTTTATGCGGTTATTGACGCGGTTAAAAAAGTTCTCGAGATTACGCCGCCGGAATTGGCAGCCGATATCGTTGACAACGGCATTGTAATGACCGGCGGGGGTTCACTTTTGGATGGTTTTGCGACATTGTTGTCAGTTGAAACCAATCTTCCCGTACATGTAGCTGATGATGCCATTTCCTGTGTAGCTATTGGTACCGGCAAAGCCTTAAATGAGATTCACGTTCTTTCCAAAAACGGACGAGGTCCCAAACGGCTCGTGTAATCGTTTTTGTCTCCCGCCACGCGGCGGGTTTTTCTTTATAAGAACCGGGCCAAAAAGAGGCCATTTTATACTTTTTTATATTGCCATATATAATCAGGTATATTATCTTCAAAAAGAACTGAGGATGGGAGTATGAATACAAGAAATTATGCTGATATTCTAGGAGCCCGGGTGGATCTGGTGAATACCCGGGAATCTCTGGAAAGAATAAGAAGTTTTATAGTTAACCAACAATCAGCCCATGTCATTACTCTGAATGCTGAAATCGTTTATCAGGCGCAAAATGACCCGGAATTATTAAAAATAATCAATGGTGCTGATCTGGTGACCCCGGATGGGATAGGCATTGTCTGGGCAGGCAGGCGGTTGGGATATCCTTTTGAGGAAAGGGTAAGCGGAATAGATCTGCTCTATCTTATTTGTGAACAAGCTGCGCGGGAAAACTGGAAAATTTATCTTCTCGGAGCCGCCCCTGGCATAGCTGATGAAGCCGCCTGCCAGCTGGCGCAGAAATATCCGGGCATTAATATTTGTGGCACTCACAATGGTTATTTCCCTGCAGAGCAGCAACAGGCATTGATTGAAGAAATAAAAGGATTGCAGCCGGATGTATTGTTTGTAGCTTTGGGAGCGCCTGGACAGGAATACTGGATCAATAAATTCAGGCATGTTTTAGCGGTACCGGTTGCCATAGGCGTGGGTGGCAGTTTCGATGTTATTGCCGGAATAAAATCAAGGGCACCAGAATGGATGATAAAAGCCAATCTTGAATGGCTGTATCGGTTGCTGAAAGAACCCAGCCGGTTTAAAAGGCAGCTGGCACTGCCCAAGTTTGTGTTATTGATTTTAAGGCGGAGTTTAAATAACAATTGATCTGGTGCTGGGGGGATATATTTGGATAGTGATAAAATTTTTGCCCTGGATATTGGTACAAGAAAAATAACCGGGCTGGTTATGCAAAAAAATGATGATGGCTATAAAGTGCTGGAAGCAGAAATGATTGAACACCAGACCCGGGCGATGCTGGATGGGCAAATTCATGATGTTGAGGCGGTGGCTTCAACCATTCTGACCATTAAAAATCGTCTCGAAGAGCGTTTGCAAATCAAATTGTCCAGCACCGCCGTGGCTGCCGCGGGACGTTCCTTGAAAACAGCACGCGGCCGTGCCAGCAGAAAAAATACTCAGCTCAACGAAATCAGCCGTGATGAGGTTCGTACTTTGGAGATAGAGGCAGTACAGAATGCCCAATATTCTGCTGCCCGGGAAGAAATGAGCCAATCATCCCAGTCCGATTATTTTTGTGTAGGTTACAGCGTAATCAGTTATTCCCTTGATGATCAGTTAATCAGCAATCTGATCGGACAAAAAGGCAGCGACTATGCGGTTGAAGTAATTGCCACATTTTTGCCGCGGGTAGTGGTGGATAGCCTGATGTCATCATTACAGCGGGCGGGACTGGAAGTTTATAGCATCACCCTGGAACCAATCGCCGCGATATCATTGGCTATTCCTGCCAATATGCGCCTTTTGAACCTGGCCCTGGTGGATATTGGTGCAGGTACATCTGACATTGCTATAGTCAAACATGGCAGCATATTTGCCTATGCCATGGTTCCGTTTGGTGGCGATGAATTGAGCGAACAACTGGCAAGCAGTTATCTGCTGGATTTTAACAGCGCTGATTGGCTGAAATGTCAGGTTTCAATTCAAGAACAGGTACAGATCAAAGATATATTGAATAATGAATTACAATTAAGTGCTGATGAAGTGAAAAAGGAAATGGAACCGGTTACACGTGAACTTGCTCGTGAAATTGCCGCCCATATATTACAGATTAACGGCAAGGCGGTTGACGCCGTACTTTGCGTAGGCGGCGGCAGCCTTACTCCCAACCTGGGACAGTACCTGGCCGAAGCACTGGAACTATCGCGCAACCGGGTGGGGGTCCGCAGTCGCGAGAATGCAGCCCATATAAAAGGCGATTTTGATTGCCTGCAAGGACCCCAGGCTGTAACCCCGTTGGGTATAGCTTACAATGCTTTTGAAAAACCTCCCGTACCAATGTTTAATGTTTATGTCAACGGGCGGGAATTGGCCCTTTGGAATACGGGGGAAATAACTGTAGCCGATGCTCTGCTTAGTTCGGGTATTTCGCTCAGCAATGCCTATGGCAAACCCGGCCTGGGCAAAACCTTGGAAATAAACGGTAGCATAAAGATATTTAAAGGTGAGCTGGGAACTGCGCCATCAATCAGATTAAACGGCAAAGAAGCCAATTTCGATATCCCCATTATTAGCGGTGATCAGATAGAATTCACCAAAGGCGAGGATGGCCGTGATGCAAAGATCACGCTGCAAGACCTGGATACTGGAGGCAAGGGCAGCGTTTATGTAAACGGCGAGAAGATTGAATTACAGCCGATTTCCACCGTAAATGGACAACCTTGGGAAGCTGATGTTGATCTTCCGGATCGGGGCCGGGTGGAAATCAAAAGATTAAGTCAGATAAGGCAGATAATGCGTCAATTTGGACTTCCGGAAAATCTTCTACAGGAACAGGTTTGCAGTTACTATTTGAATGGACAACCAATGCAAAGCAGGTGGACGGCCATTAAAATCAAAGTAAATGGCAACCCGGTTCAATTGGATGAAACGATTCCGTTTGGATCATATATTGAATATCGGCTGGATAATGAAAGACCACATATATCAGATCTGGCAGAGCTTCCACCCGGCGAGGATTTTACGGTATATGTAAACGGAGAAAAAATAACCCTGCAGGGCAAGGGCTATCGTTTGCTGAGAAATGAAAATCCGGCGGCTGCACAGACGGAAATTTTCAGCGGCGATCGCATTGAGCTGATCAGGGAGGAGAGTCAAGTTATTCTCAGTGATATCTTTCAATTGATAAATATTGAAAAAAAGCCTCAAGGAATCCTGCATATCAGAGTTAACGGAGAAAAAGCCGGTTACACTACCCCGTTGCCTAATAACAGTATAGTAACCCTGGAATGGGAAATATCCGATTAATATCGGTAATCGCGGTGATTGCTGCCGAAATGATTTATCCGGGTTTTAGGCCGGTTCCAATAGCCGCCGTTTTTACGTATACGGTGCCGGGCATAAAATAATGAGACGATCAGCAGTAAAATCAGTTTGAGGCTCCAGTGCATATGAATAATTCGTCCCGGCAGACTTAGGCGTTCAACATTATCGGCCGCAATCAAATCAACTGTTTTAAGCAGTTTGTCATTGGCAAAGATCTGCATTTGTCCCAGCTTCTGGCCTTGTTTGACCGGAGCCGGGACACTTTTCGGCAAATCCTGGCGCCGGGTAAAATGAATTCCTTCGCTTTTTGCATAGATTGCATTGAGTTCATCCGGCAGCACGACTGCAACCTCTTTGACCTTTCCCGTTTTAACTTTTACCGTGCCACATACTTCGCCGCCGGGCACCAGGTTGGCCGCAGCATACTTATCAAACCCGTAATCCAGCAAGTTCGTGGCATCACTGGTCTGACTGCCTCTCATTGAACAGCCCAGTACTACAACAATAAGTCTGAGCCGTCCGCGTTTGGCAGTGGCAATCAAACAGTTTTTAGCTTCAGAAGTATAACCATTTTTTAAACCATCGGCACCATCATAACGCCATAACAATTTATTGCCGTTATAAATCGGGAAGGTACCATTACGCAATGTATGTTGTTTTAACGCAGTATACTGGAGTATCCCTGTACGAGCGAGCGTATACTGCGCCAGCAAAGCCAGATCATAAGCTGAACTGTAGTGGTTGCTGGAGGGCATCCCGCTGACGTTTTCGAAATGACTGTCCTTCATGCCGATTTCTCTTGCTTTGGTGTTCATTTGGACCACAAAATCTGCTTCACTGCCGCTTATCTTTTCGGCAACGGCAACACTGGCATCATTAGCTGAGGCCAGGGCCATGCTCTTCAACAGGTCGTCCAGACTCATGACTTCCCCTTTTTCAAGATATATTCGAGAGCCATCCATCTCAGCAGCTTTTTGGCTGGCAGTGACACGGTCGCTTTTATGTACTTTACCCTGATCAATGGCTTCCAGAGTTAACAGCATGGTCATCAATTTGGTTGTACTGGCCGGGGGCAGTTTTTGATGGGGCAAACGCGAAATTAGTACTTTGCCGGAATCAGCGTCCATTAAAACATAGGAAGCGGCAGTAACAGAGGATAAATCAACCTTTTCGGCAGCAACGGTATCAATGGTCAAAAAAATATATGTACAGATTATGATGATGGTCACAAAGGATTTAAATTGGAAAGACATGTTGATTATCTCCAAATAATAGTAAGCATAACATTATAATTATAATCATTCCTTTAGAACCTGGGAATATAAATAAGAATTTATGTATAAAATATTGGCCTTCATCGATATATTGATGTAGTAATAAGGCGAAAACTGAACAGAATAAAAAACATAACAGGACAGATTTTTAAAATTGAATGTTGCGCTGAAATCAAGATAGCATTACAATGGAATAAAGGTCAAATAAGGTCAAAAGAGGGCTTAAAATATGAAAAGAAGTTTAGCTGATCGAATTGAGCAATATTTAAAAGTCTTGATTGCAAGAAGTGATGACAAATCGATAGAGATACAAAGAATTGAACTGGCAGAGACGTTTGACTGTGTGCCGTCACAGGTGACTTATGTAATCAGCACCCGTTTTACGGAAAAGGAAGGTTATATAACCGAAAGCCGTCGCGGCGGATGCGGTTATGTGAGGATCAAACAAAGCAGTCCGCAGTTGACTGATTCGAATCACGAATATGTTGAATATATTGATTTGTTTAATTTTATTGATGAATTAAAACAGCGTCAGCTGTTAACCAGCCGAGAAGCGGAGATGGTCAAATATTTGGCGGTAAATACTTGTACTGATTTACCGCATGAATACAAACTGATAATTAATTCCAAAATGGTAAAAGCCTTATATAGTTTTTTGCAGATGTAATTTTATAAGCGATTTTATAATCGGATAGTAAAAAGGGGGTCCATTAAAATGTATTGTGAAGAATGCAAACAAAAACCTGCTGCGGTTCACCTGACTCAGGTTTACAACGGCAATATCATACAATTGCATCTTTGTGAAGAATGTGCGGCCAAAAAGGGTGGTTTTATATTCGACCCCGGCAACAAATTCTCCATACCCAATCTGTTGAGCAGCATTTTTGGCACCGGCTACACTGTTGAATCTAATCCGACGACCGAAATTAAAACCTGCCCCGGCTGCGGCATGACTTTCAATGACATCCGTCAGACCGGCAAGCTGGGCTGCAGTGAATGTTACCAGGTATTTGCCAAAGAGATGGAACCGACCCTGCGCAGAATTCACGGCAACAGTCAGCATATCGGCAAAATTCCTTCCCGGGGAGGAGAAAAAGTGTTGTTGAGAAGGCAGTTGGATAATTTAAAAACACATTTGCAGGAAGCTGTTAATCGTGAAGAATATGAGAAAGCAGCCGAGATTCGCGATAGTATCAAAGAAATGGAAAACAGGCTGGTCTAAGGGGGAATAAGCATGAGTATTGAAAATATATTAAATTGCAGTTCAGTAAAATGGATGGAAAGCCATGAGGGACAGGACGACATTGTTATTAGCAGCCGTATCCGTCTGGCCAGAAATCTAATTGATTTACCGTTCCCGCTGCGTTTGGATCAGCATTCGGGTAATGAATGTCTGCAGCGTATCAAGGCAGTTTGTGAAGAAGAAATACCGGCTGTATTAAATGAAATTGAGTTTACCGGATTCGATCAGCTAAGCAATTTGGATCGCCGCATCCTGGTCGAAAAACATCTTATCAGTCCTGCTCATGCTGAATCCAATTCACCTTTCGGTGCGATTCTGCTCAATCAGGACGGATCACTTGCCACCATGGTCAATGAAGAGGATCACCTGCGCATACAATGTTTGCTGCCGGGATTGCAACTGGCAGCCAGCTATGAATTGGCGCAGCAAATGGATGATTTTCTGGAAAGCAAACTTGAATATGCTTTTGATGAAAGACACGGTTACTTGACCTCTTGTCCTACCAATGTAGGTACTGGCTTGCGGGCATCGGTTATGCTGCACCTTCCCGCGATGCAGATGACCGGTCAAACCGGTCAGATTCTGCAAAATATAGGTCAGCTGGGGATGACCGTCAGAGGTTTGTACGGAGAGGGAACAGAAGTATCCGGCAATTTCTTTCAGATGTCCAATCAGACAACGATGGGACAAAGTGAGGAAGAAATCTGTAATCATTTGCAGGCCGTCACCGAACAGATTGTGGAACAGGAACGTATGCTGCGGGAAAGACTGAAGCTGGATCTTAAATATCAATTGGAGGACAAGATCGGACGGGCTTTGGGAATTTTAAATCATGCCCGCATTATCAATTCTACTGAAGCTCTGGCTCTGCTTTCGGATGTTAGACTGGGAATTGATTTAGGAATTTTAAGCGGTATTCAGCCCTATGCCCTAAACCAACTGATTATTTCCATCCGGCCGGCACATCTGCAGCAGTGTACCGCTCAGGAAATGGACGCTCTGCACAGGGATATCAAGCGGGCGGAGATTATTCGAGAACAAATTCAGGGGATAAAATAGCCCGGAAACTTTAATAAAATGTGGCAAGGAGGAAAAACATGTTTAGAAAATTTACCCAAAGGGCAAGAAATACAGTCATTCATGCCCAGGAAGAAGCCAGGGAATTAAAACATCCGGCGATCGGAACTGAACATATACTGTTGGGTCTGCTGCGCGAAGGAGAGGGGGTCGGCGCCAAAGCCCTTATGAATCTGGGTATCGATCTGGAAAAACTGCGTGAAGAAATAAAAAAATACATCGGCCAGAATGAAGCCGCCAATGAAGAACCGGCCGGAGATTTGCCGATAACCCCCCGGGTCAAAAAGGTTTTTAATACTGCTTTTGATGAAGCCCGCATGCAAGGCGTAAATTATGTAGGAACCGAACACCTTTTGCTGGCTATATTACGCGAAGAAGAAAGTGTAGCCGGTCAGGTTTTGCTGTCAATGGGGGTTAAGCTCGATGACTTGCGGGAACAGGTTATTTTGCTTCTGGGGGGTGAATTTCCCGGCATGATGAACCAGGAACCCAGTCAGGAACCAAATACCCCCGTATCCATTCAAGGCCAGAAATCCCGCAAGGCAAAAAGTAAAACCCCGACCTTGGACGGGTATAGCCGGGAATTGACCAAGGATGCCCAGGAAGGACGTCTGGATCCGGTCATTGGCCGAGAAGATGAAATTGAACGAGTGCTGCAGATTTTATCCCGGCGTACGAAAAACAATCCGGTTTTAATCGGTGACCCGGGCGTAGGTAAAACCGCTATTGTGGAAGGCCTGGCGCAACGTATCTTTGAAAATAAAGTACCGGAAAATTTGAGTCACAAAAGAGTGGTTTCCCTGGATCTATCCTCCATGATCGCCGGCACCAAATATCGCGGTGAATTTGAGGATCGTCTTACCAAAATCGTCAGTGAGATAAAGAATGCCGGTGATGTGATTGTTTTTATTGACGAACTGCATACAATAGTTGGTGCCGGCGCAGCCGAGGGAGCCATTGATGCGGCCAATATCCTCAAGCCTTCGCTGGCCCGGGGAGAATTCCAGTGTATCGGTGCTACTACTTTAAATGAATACCGCAAACACATAGAAAAAGATGCTGCTCTGGAAAGAAGATTTCAACCGATTTTGGTGGAGGAACCCAGTATTGAGGAAAGCATTGAGATTCTAAAAGGGATCAGAGATCGTTACGAAGCTCACCATGGGGTGAAAATAAGTGACGAAGCCATATCAGCAGCAGTACGGCTTTCCAGTCGCTATATTTCAGATCGGTTTTTACCCGATAAAGCGATTGATTTGATTGATGAAGCCGCCTCCCGGGTAAGACTGGCAAGCTTTATCCTCCCGCCGGAAATTAAGGAACTGGAAGCTAAAATGGATGATATTATCAAAGAAAAAGAAGAGGCTATAAATGCCCAGGAATATGAAAAAGCTGCCCAGTTACGGGATGAAGAACAGCGCTTAAAAGACCAGGTAGATAATCTGCGCAAGGATTGGGTCGGCAAGCGCAGTACAACTGCCGGGGTGGTTGGTGAAGAAGAAATAACCAATATTATTTCGAGCTGGACCGGCATACCGGTCAGCAAAATGGCCATGGAGGAAAGTGAAAGGTTGCTGCAGCTGGAAGAAATTCTGCACAACCGGGTCATAGGGCAGGATGAAGCTGTCAAGGCGGTGGCCCGCGCAGTCAGAAGAGCCCGGGCTGGTCTGAAAAATCCCAAACGTCCGATTGGATCATTTATCTTCCTGGGGCCTACCGGAGTCGGCAAAACTGAATTGGCCAGGGCCCTGGCGGAAGCAATGTTTACCAGTGAGGATGCAGTGATCCGTTTGGATATGTCCGAATACATGGAGAAACATGCGGTTTCCCGCATGATTGGTTCTCCACCCGGTTACGTTGGATATGACGAGGGTGGCCAATTGACCGAAAAAGTCAGAAGAAAGCCATATTCAGTAATACTTTTGGATGAAATAGAAAAAGCCCATCCGGATGTTTTTAATATTCTGCTGCAGGTTTTAGAAGACGGACGGATGACAGACGGACAGGGACGTACGGTAGATTTTAGAAATACAATTATTATAATGACCTCCAATGTTGGCGTAGAGAACCTGCAGCGCAACAAGGCCATGGGTTTTACCCGGGTTGTTGATGAAGCCGAAGATTACAGCCGCATGAAAGAAAACGTCATGGAACAGCTCAAACATACATTCCGGCCTGAGTTTGTAAACCGGATTGATGAATTGATCGTTTTCCAGAGCCTGACCGAAGGTGAACTGGAACAAATCGTTGATTTGTTGCTCAAGGATCTGCGTCAGCGGCTGCAGGACAACGGATATGCACTAAATATTACCGCCGAGGCTCGCAGTCTGATTTTAAAAGAAGGCTACGATCCGGCTTATGGGGCCCGTCCACTTAAAAGAGCCATCCAAAAGCTGGTGGAAGACAAAGTGTCGGAAGAGATTTTGAAAAAATCAATTGCACCGGGCGATACCGTTAAGTTGGATGCACTTAATGATGAAATGACAGTAAGTGCAGATTAAAGCGGCTTTATTAGTTGTAAAATTTCCCATATAATTGAAAGGAATTGACCGATTAATATGTAATGAGATTAAATATAAAGAAAAAGGGAAAATTATGGTTAAATCAATTAATAGATTTGTCTGTCGCGATTGCGGTTTTGAGAGCGCCAAATGGCTGGGAAAATGTCCCGGCTGCGGAGCATGGAATAGCCTGCTGGAGGAAAGTGCTGCTCCCGCCGGCAAAAAACAAAGCGGGCGCAGTGTCGAGGCATTGGTACTTAATTCAATTCCTCAGACTGAGATATTTAGATTTTCCAGTGGCTTGAGTGAGCTGGATCGGGTTCTGGGCGGAGGATTGGTTCCGGGATCATTGGTTCTGCTGGGGGGAGATCCCGGCATCGGCAAATCGACTCTGCTTTTGCAAGTTGCTGATCATTTATCGCAGCGGGGCAGCAAAGTACTCTATCTTTCCGGAGAAGAATCACCCCTGCAGATTCGTTTGCGATCGGTACGTCTGGGCATTGAAACGGATCAGATTTATCTGCTGAATGAGCAAAACGTTGATTTGCTGGCCAGTTACGTCCAGGAGATCGATCCGGATATGGTAATAATTGATTCGATTCAGACCGTTTATTCTGAATCATTGAGTTCGATTCCCGGCAGTGTATCGCAGTTAAGGGAATGCACCGCTAAATTAATGACCCTGGCCAAGCAAAGTCAGAGGGTGTTTTTCCTGGTAGGACATGTTACCAAGGACGGAGCACTGGCAGGGCCCAAAGTACTTGAGCATATGGTTGACGTGGTTATTTATTTTGAAGGTGAAAAAAATTACTCCTATCGGATTTTACGTGGGGTAAAGAATCGCTTTGGTCCGACTGATGAAATAGGTTTGCTGGAAATGAGCGGGCAGGGTTTAATGGAAGTTTTGGATCCTGCCCAGATATTTTTAAACACCAATGAACCCGAATCCAGCGGATCTGCTGTAGTGGCCAGTTTCGAAGGCAGCCGCCCCCTGCTGATTGAGATGCAGGCCCTGGTTGCTCTTTCCGGCCCCGGTTATGCAAGGCGAATGGCTTCAGGCATTGATCAAAACCGGCTGGCGCTGATCATTGCCGTTTTGGAGAAAAAATGGAGCCTTACTCTATCTAATTATGATATTTATTTAAAAGTGACTGGAGGCGTATTTATCAAAGACCCTGCGGTTGATTTAGGCATTGCTGCGGCTATTTTTTCCAGTTTCCGTGAGACGCCGCTGCCCCGCGACATGGTGTTTTTAGGTGAGATCGGTCTGTCCGGGGATATTCGTTCCGTTCCTTTCCTGGACAACCGCCTCAAGGAAGCAAAAAAAATGGGCTTTAAAAAGGTAGTCTTGCCGGCCGGCCAGCTTAAAACCGGTTATGAAGAAACCGGTATACATATCAAGGAGATCCGCAATCTGAACCAATTAATCGAAATATTAATGGAGGGGTAAGTGTGGCAGAAGATATCAATCGAACCAATTTCCGCAAGTCATTAAAGTTACTCGCACCAGGAACGATTTTTCGGTTGGGTATTGAAAATGTCCTGCAGGCTAATACCGGAGGCTTGATTGTGATGGGAGATTCTCCCGAATTAATGAGCTTGGTAAGCGGCGGTTTTAAAATCGACTGTGAGTTTACCCCCTCACGTTTATATGAACTGGCTAAGATGGATGGAGCGATAATAACCAATCATGATGCTTCCCGTATAATTCTGGCTAACGCCCAGTTGGATCCCAATCCCAATCTTCCCACCCGGGAAACCGGGATTCGCCACCGTACGGCTGAGCGGGTTGCCCAGCAAACGGGTATGCTGGTGGTAGCTATTTCTCAGCGGCGCAGTGTGGTTACCCTTTATCAGGGCAATACCATCTTTCGCCTGCGGGATATGGCATCCATACTGGTCAAGGCCAACCAGGCTTTGCAGACGCTGGAGAAATACCGTAATGTTTTGATCCGTGAACTGCAGCGCTTGGGAGGAATGGAATTTGAAGACGTAGTAACGGTTGCTGAAGTATGTGAGGTTTTGCACCGCTGTATCAGAGTTTTAAATATTGCCGAAGAAATCGAAAATTATATAGCGGAACTGGGCAGCGAGGGTCGGCTGGTCAAAATGCAACTGGATGAACTGGTCGTTAATATCCGTGAAGAGGCCACCCTGATTATTAAAGACTATTCGCATGCTCCCGATAAAAGCCCCCAGGAGTTGTTGAATACGATTCTAAGGGCTTTTGAGGAAGATATATCGGATTCGGTATTTATTGCCCGCATTTTATCACTGGGAACGACCAGCAGTCATCTGGAGCAGGTCGTTTCTCCCCGTGGTTATCGTATGCTGCATAAAATTCCCCGCATTCCCCTGACGATTATCGATAACCTGGTGGAAAGATTTAATTTGTTAAAAAATATTTTACCGGCCACGATTGAGGAGCTGGACGATGTTGAAGGCATTGGCGAAGTTCGCGCACGTTCAATTAAAAATGGGCTGCAGCGTATGCAGGAACAAGCGCTGCCGGAATATATCGTTTGATTACAGACGGCTAAGCGAGACAACAATGAATAAGCAGTGATAAATAAGTCATAATCATAAAAAATCCCATATCAGATGATATGGGATTTTCGCTTACACCAACCACACAGCCTATCTCATGTTATAAACACCCAAAGCTTCGGCTTCCTTATATTCCTTAATAAAGACATCATAAAGGTTTATATCCAGTGTATTGCACAACGCTGCGGTATAGAAGAGTAGTTTGCCCAATTCGCTGATGACTACTTCTCTGCACTGCTGACATAACTGTCCTCTTAAATGGTTATCCAGATATGACTTCAATTCGTTGATTGATTCAACATTATCCGGCAGCTGTATCTTTTTTGCTTCCACTGAAACGCAGCCACAATCGGTAACAGCTTTGATAACGGAACGATTTACCCGGCAGGTTGCTTCGTTAAGCTTGGAAGTTACATCCAAAACACTATGATGACGAATAAGCAGGTTGTTAACTGTATTTTGGAACTCATCGCAGATAAGGTCTTTCATAAAAAGGTTTCGCCCCTTTTCATCTTGACATTATTATCAGTATAGCCCTGTCATTGAAACTTTGTCAATTGAGGAACTCCATCACAATTCATGTCTATGAATCATTCTTCATCTTTATATACCAATAAACAAGCCATATCACAAGGGGCCGGCAACCGAATAAAGGCTATTATTGCAGCAAGGATAAACATAAATAACGTTATTAGTATAATTTACAAAATTTACCGCCACAATATTAGATGGAGGTGTATTTATGTATAAAAGATTTATGTTTAGTTCATTGCTTTTGTTTGCCCTGATTGTTGGTATATGGGTCAGCTATTTTATTGATCTTTACCTGCATCTGGCTATCGGTTGGCGCATAGCTGCGGGTTTAGCTGCTGCCTTAATTTTTTACATGGTTTTTAACCTGATTTTCAAATTTGCGCGTAAAGGTATCAAAAAATTTAACCGCTTGCTGGATAATACCTCAATTGAAATTATGATCGGCGGATTGCTGGGACTAATGGTGGGTCTGCTGCTGGGATTGATAACATCTTATCCGCTTTCCCTGATTAGGGGATTGGGGGGCTATCTTACTCTGACCATTTTTATACTCTGCGGTTATTTGGGATTACGGATCGGAACCCGCCGGGCTTTTGAACTCTGGCAATTGCTGCCCATAAGCCATGAAAAACTCGAAAGCAAAGAAAATAATGGCAGTACCTGCAAGGTAATAGATACCAGTGCTATCATTGACGGACGAATATATGATGTTGCCCTGAGCAAATTCCTGGAGGGAAATTTGTTGGTACCTTTGTTCGTAGTTGAAGAACTGCAGCATATAGCAGATTCATCGGATAATCTCAGACGAGGTAAAGGGCGTCGGGGGTTGGAACTGTTATCCAAAATGAATCAGCATTCTGATATAAAAATTGATATAATTGAAACTGATATCCCGGATGAAAAAGAAGTTGATATGAAACTGATTAAGCTTTGCAAGCAAATAAATGCAAGTATTATAACCAACGATTACAACCTGAACAAAGTGGCTGAGTTGCAGGGTATTATGGTGCTTAATATCAACGAATTGACCAACGCTGTAAAGGTGGTTGTATATCCAGGAGAAACCATGTCGATCAATGTCCTAAAGGCCGGTCGGGAACCTGGTCAAGGGGTTGGCTATCTGGAAGATGGAACCATGGTAGTGGTGGAGGATGCTCAGCATGAACTGGGAAATAATCTAGAAGTTCTGGTTACAAGTGTTTTCCAAACCGCTGCCGGTCGCATGATTTTTACCCGCAAAATTAAAGAAGAAGAAACATCGCTGGATAACAGTCTGATTTTGCCCAATGTAAAAACGCAAGAGGTGAATTTATATGGCTGACAACCTCAGGGTTGTTATTGCGGCCGCAGGACAGGGAAGCCGCATGGGAATCAAAACCAACAAACAATTTATTATGCTGAACAATAAACCGGTAATTGCTTATTCATTGGATTTTTTCGAAAAGCAGGAAACAGTAGATGAAATTGTTGTGGTTACCAGTGCCAAAGAACTGGACTACTGTCGTTTTGAAATTATTGAAAAGAATAAATATCAGAAGGTATCGGCAGTTTTAATCGGCGGACAGCAGAGGCAGGACTCAGTGTGGACGGCCTTGCAATATCTTAGTGAGGATACGGATTTTGTAGCGGTGCATGACGGTGCACGTCCGTTGCTGTCAGCAGATGTTCTCAGCCGGTTACTGACTGCGGCCGAGGAATGGGGTGCAGCTATTCCGGGCGTTCCCAGCCGCGATACGATAAAAATGGTTAACAAGGATTCATTTGTGCGCCAGACCCTGGACAGAAACGTTATCTACAGTATTCAAACTCCGCAGGTGTTTAAATTCAAGGAATTATTTACTGCATACAAGTATGCTGATGAAGAAGGGTTTTATGCAACCGATGATGCAGCCCTATTTGAAAAATACATCGGCCAGGTGAAAGTGGTGGAAGGGGATTATGATAATATTAAAATAACCACACCGCTTGATCTTATAATTGTACAAAACCTGCTGACCAGGATGGATTAGCAGAAGAGAGGTAAGTTTATGCGTGTCGGGACTGGTTACGATGTGCATCGTCTGGCAGAGGGGCGAAGGCTGATACTTGGAGGGATGGAAATACCCTTTTCCAAGGGGCTTATGGGCCATTCGGATGCTGATGTGCTGCTGCATGCGATTTGTGATGCTTTACTTGGTGCAGCTGCCCTCGGTGATATCGGTCAGCACTTCCCCGACAGCAGTCAGGAATTCAAAGATATTGACAGCCGCATCCTGCTACAAAGGGTCGACAATCTGCTGCAGGCCCACGGTTGGCGGATAGAAAACATAGACAGCACCTTGATTGCCCAATCACCAAGACTGGCTGCCTATATACCCGCTATGTGCATCAATATTGCTGATATCTTGAAAATAGAGCTAGATCAGGTGAGTGTTAAAGCAACTACTACAGAAGGATTAGGCTGGGAAGGACAGGGAGAGGGAATTGCTGCCCAGGCTGTGGTATTGATTAATAAGGTTAAAAGCTAGGGAGGAAGATTTGTGAAGAAAACCAAGGTAAGATTTGCACCCAGCCCCACTGGCCCGCTGCATATCGGCGGAGCGCGTTCGGCTTTGTTTAATTACCTTTATGCCGAGCATTGCGGGGGAGAAATGGTATTAAGGATAGAAGATACGGATTTGGACCGCTCCCATCGTGAATATGAAGAAGAGATCATTGAGTCACTACAATGGCTGGGGTTAACCTGGACAGAAGGAGTGAATATCGGCGGCGACAATGGCCCCTACCGTCAAACCGAACGCTTGGATATTTACCGCCAGTATGTACAGCAACTAATTGATCAAGCTCAGGCTTACTATTGCTTTTGCAGCCAGGAAGAACTGGAAGCTGAACGGCAGGAACAATATGCCCAGGGGCTTACCCCCCGCTATGGGGGTAAATGCAGTCAGTTGGATGCAGCTGAAGTAAACCGTCGTTTGGCAGCCGGTGAGCCGGCCAGCATCAGATTTAGGGTACCGCATAATACTTTTTATGTGGTCAACGATCTGGTTCGGGATACAGTAAGTTTTGAAAGCGGCAACAGCGGTGATTTTATTATCGTCAAATCTGACGGCATTCCGGTTTATAATTTTGCGGTAGTAATCGATGATCATCTCATGGAGGTTACCCATGTTATCCGTGCGGAGGAGCATCTTTCCAATACGCCCCGCCAGTTGATGATTTATGATGCCTTAAAATTTCCCCGCCCTGAGTTTGCTCATATTTCGCTGATTCTGGGCGATGATCATCAGAAGATGAGCAAACGTCATGGTGCCACTTCTCTCGTACAATACCGGGAAAAAGGTTATCTCCCGGAAGCCCTTTTTAATTTCCTGGCCCTGCTGGGCTGGTCTCCCGAAGGTGAACAGGAAATCATGACCAAGGAAGAGATCATTAAAAGCTTTACTCTCGACCGGGTGGCAAAGAGTCCGGCCGTCTTTAATATCGATAAACTCAATTGGATGAATCAGCAGTATATAAAGCAATTGTCTACACCGGAACTAATGAATTTATTGCTGCCCTACATTCAAAACTGCCCCTATGCGGGACAATGGGCAGAATTGCCTGGAGACCGTACGCTGGTGCTGGTTGAGGCCATTCGTGAACATCTTGTCTGTCTTAGTGATGTAGAGGGGCAAATGGGAGTTTTCTTTCAGCCGCTCTCTTATGATCCGGAGGCGTGGGAAATCCTGCAGCAGGAAAATTCGGCCCCCGTTTTGCAGCGTATCCGTAATGAACTACCGGAGTTTACTGAGCCGCAGGAGATAAAGCAGTTTATAAAATCAGTTACCAAAGATGCCAAATTAAAACCAAAAGATGTATTTATGCCGCTGCGCAGTGCCCTGAGCGGAAGAACCCACGGACCGGAACTGCCCAGTATGATCTATGTATGGGGACGGGAAAATACGCTTAATCGTCTGGATGAGACGATGCAAAAGCTGGGCTTTTAGAACATTTGACAGGATTGGGACGACCATCATATAATCAAAACAAATCAGAGCCAAATGCCAGGAACGGGAAGAGTAATTCGGGAAAACGTTATCAGAGAGAGAAGGCCGCAGGCTGCAAGCCTTGTCAGCGAAAGTCCTGAATGAAAGTGCGCCCGGGAGCAGATATGCCGAGCTTCAGTAGGTATATCCGGTGAGAACCGTTAGAACACTTAAGCGGAGTGCCGGGCACTTTATCAGGGTGGAACCGCGGAAGCACAGCCTTTCGTCTCTGAATGGAGATGAGAGGCTTTTTAAATACACAAGCAAGGAGTCATAAAACATGAAAGTTTACAATACCTTAAGCGGAAAAAAGGAAGAACTGCAGACTCTCGAAGCCAAACAGGCCAATATTTATGTGTGCGGGCCCACCACCTACAATTACATTCATCTGGGCAATGCCCGCCCGCTGGTGGTATTTGATACCGTCAGACGTTATCTGGCTTATCGTGGTTATACGGTGAAATATGTGCAGAATTTTACCGATGTGGATGACAAGATTATTAACCGTGCCCGGGAAGAAAACGATGACCCGTTACGGTTGGCCAATCGCTATATAGAAGAATATTTTACTGATGCCGATGCCCTGGGAATATGCCGGGCTGATGTACATCCGCGGGTCAGTGATCATATCCCGGAAATCATCAAGGTTATTGAGGGGCTTATGGAAAAAGGTTACGCCTATGAAATTGACGGGGATGTTTATTACCGGATCAAAGCCTTTGCCGGCTATGGCAAGCTGTCCGGACGATCACTGGATGAAATGCTGGCCGGAGCCAGGGTCGAAGTTGATGACCGCAAGGAAGAAGCCGCAGATTTTGCGCTCTGGAAAAAGGCTAAAGCCGGGGAACCGAGTTGGTCGAGTCCCTGGGGAGAAGGACGTCCGGGCTGGCATATAGAGTGTTCCGTCATGTCAATGAAATATCTGGGTGAAACGATCGATATTCACGGCGGGGGGGCCGATCTCATCTTTCCCCATCATGAAAATGAAATTGCCCAAACGGAAGCATATACCGGCAAACCTTTTGTTAAGTACTGGATGCATAATGGTTTTATTACCATCAACAGTGAAAAAATGTCAAAATCATTGGGGAATTTCTTTATTCTGCGGGACATCCTTGCCAAATATCCGCATGATGTGGTGCGCTATTATCTGATTGCCACTCATTATCGCAGCCCGCTTGATTTTGATGACAGCAAACTGGAGGAAGCCCGCAAGGCCCTGGGCAGATTAAAGACCACCCTGAACCTGGCGGCAGAATTTCAGCAAAACGGAGGCTTTGATCCTGAAAAGCATAATCTGCCGGTTGCAGATGGAGAGCTTATTCGCAACGTAGCTGCCATGCAGGAAAAATTCGTTGCCGCCATGGACGATGATTTCAATACTGCCCAAGCTATCGCTTATTTGTTTGAAATTTCCCATCTGATCAACAGCTTTGTGGCCAGTGCCGATCCAAAGTCAAGCAGCAACCAGGCATTGCTGCAAAATGCCCTGCAGGTATTTAAGGATTTAGGCGAGATTCTGGGGATATTCATGAAATCCGAAAACGATCATCAGCAGGCAGTGGATGATATTTTGAATTTGCTGCTGGAAGTGCGCAACAGTGCCCGCCAGGAAAAAAATTATCCGCTGGCCGATGAAGTACGTGACTTGCTCCAGAAAATGCAGATCAAGGTCGAGGATAAAGCCAGCGGCAGTGTATGCCGATATGATTCTGCTCCGGAGATGGAAGAACTGCTGGGAAATATTATTGAACTGCGGCAAAATCTAAAAAAGCAAAAGGATTATGGACGGGCAGATCTTCTGCGCGACCGGTTAAAACAAATCGGGATAATCATTGAGGATACGAGGGAAGGAGCCAGATGGAAACTTGCTGATGCATAACCCGGTAGATGAGAACATCCTCAGAGAATATTCACCGCTGGTACTGGCCTATATCGGCGATGCAGTTTTTGAACTGGCGGTTCGAACCCGTATTGCGGTAGGTGGTCCGCGCCGGATCAAAGATATTCATCATCACACGGTGGCCGTGGTCAATGCCGACAGTCAGGCAGATATCATCCGGCATATCAGCGCTGAACTTAGTGAAGCGGAACAGGACATTGTCAGACGGGGACGCAATACCCACAGCCATCCGCCTAAAAATGCTGATGTCCAGTCCTATCGAATGAGCACCGGCTTTGAAGCTTTACTGGGCTATCTTTATTTAAAAGGTGATGATAAAAGGCTTTCCTATCTGCTGCACCTGGCCTTGGAGGAAAGGTAGAAAAATAAAGAGTGCACTGCTTATCTTTGCTATAATTAAAAGCAATCCTAATCAGTCAATGTAAAATGGGAAGGGATGGAGAAAATGATCATACTGCAGCCGCAGGTGTTGGTTCCCGAATCAGAATTGGATGCATTACTGTTTCGCAAACTGGAAAGATACGCCCGGACCTGTTACAAGTCAGAAGATAAAATGAAAGAAGCCAGCGATCCCAACTTTTTAAAGTCAAAGCTGACCATGGGCCACGAGTCCATCATCGAGCATGAAAAGGCTACCGTGATGTTCATTGTTGACCGCGGTATTTCCCACGAAATCGTGCGCCACCGTATTGCTGCCTACAGTCAGGAGAGCACCCGTTATTGCCGATACAGCCAAAACAAGTTCGGCAACGAGATCAGTGTGATAGAACCTTACTTCTTCAAAGGACGGGATGAATCCTATCAGTTATGGAAAGAAGCCTGCCTTGGTGCGGAAAAGAATTATATGATTATGCTGGAGAGCGGATGTTCTGCCCAGGAAGCCCGCTCCATACTGCCCAATTCACTTAAAACAGAACTGGTGGTTACCTACAATCTGCGTGAATGGCGCCATTTTTTCAGGCTGCGGGCCGATATTGCCGCTCATCCCCAGATGCGGCAGGCAGCCATTCCTCTGCTCCTATATTTCCAGAGCAAAATGCCGTCCTTGTTTGATGATATCGAATATGACCGTGATTTTCCCGTTGAACATTATGCCCAAATTGTTCTGACGGATGATATATTCAACCCGGTTGTATAAATATTCATAACAATTGAGAAAATTAATCGGAGATGATAAAGTGTCTGCTCACCGTCGCTGGCTCTGCCTGTTTTTACTGGCTGCAGCGAGTTTAGTACTGCTGTTTCAATATGGAGATCATTTCACTGCGCGTTTCAATTATCAGACTCTGTTGGAGCAGATACCGCTTGAGCCTAAATGTGAAGTGCCGCAATTAATCAGCTCCCGGGATAACAACCATAATGGTCTCGCCGATCCTCTGGATATCGTTGCCGGAGCGCGGCAGGAAGTTGAACGGGGTACGATTTATGACAGCTCTTATTATCAGGGTGGTTATCCGCCGGACGGGAAAGGTGCCTGCACCGATGTTATCTGGCGGGCATTCAGCAATGCCGGACTTGATCTTAAACAAATGGTGGACAGTGACATCCTACAAAATCCGCAGTTATATGGAGCAACCGGGGCTCATCCCGATCCTAATATAGATTTCAGGAGAGTTGGCAATCTGCAAATATTCTTTCAGCGCCATGGCCAGGAATTGACCACGGTTATCGTGCCGGGTAATGCTGACAATTTAAGCAACTGGCAGGCGGGAGATATTGTCGTTTTCGGTGCACCGCTTGAACACATAGGCATCATCTCCGACCAACGCAGCCGTAATGGAGTACCGTTGCTGATTCACAATGCCGGACCCCAAGCCAGGGAGGGACAGTATCTTTTGACCTGGTGCAGCCCGATTATTCATCATTTTAGATATTTTCCCTATGAGGAGAACCAAATATCTAAATAAAGGAGGAACCAATGCAGGAAAAACTAGCCGGAGTCAACAGTATAATGGAAGCACTCAACGGCAGGCGTAAAATCCATAAAATATTTGTCCAGGAAGGCCGAGGGGGCAAGCGGATTGAAGAACTGCTGAAACTGGCGGAAAAAAGAGGGGTTTACTGGCAGTACGTTGACCGGCAGCGTTTGGATCAAATGTATACGCAAGCCAATCATCAGGGAATTATAGCCCAGGTGGACAGCTTTGCCTACTCATCCATTGAGGAGATTATGGAAAAAGCGGCGTTGTCTGGACGGGAAGCGTTTATACTGATCCTGGACGGGATCGAAGATCCTCAGAATATGGGTTCCATCATGCGTACGGCAGAATGTGCCGGGGTGCATGGCATCATTATTCCCCGGCACAACAATTCGGAAATTACTCCGGCAGTGGTACGTGCTTCTGCTGGCGCGGTAGAACATATGCTGGTAGCAAGGGAAACCAATCTGGTTAACACTATTAAAACTCTGAAAAAGAACGGATTATGGATTGTGGCCGCCGACATGGATGGGGAACAGGATTATTTTCGCTGCCGGATACCAACACCTACGGCGCTGGTTGTGGGAGGAGAAGGACAGGGAATCCGTCGTTTGGTTAAAGAAAACTGTGATATGGTGCTAAGAATTCCCATGATTGGTTCAATTCAATCATTGAATGCATCCGTTGCAGCTGGTTTAATTATTTATGAAGTTTTACGTCAAAGGCAAATCAATCTGTAAAAAATATGAAACCATACCCGCCAAACGCAGAACAAGTTCTTGACGGTTGAGATTTCATACGGCTATAATATACTTGTCCGAAATTCACCGTTTTGAATAAATAAACATTATATATTTTGGAGGCGGTTAAATGACCGGTTCTGTTGCTGTCAAGCAGCTCTATGTAAGCTATGCCGATATGTCTGACGAGGAGATTGTTGAACTGGCACAGTTGGGAAATCAGTATGCCATAGAGTTTCTGGTTGACAAATATAAGAATTTTGTACGTGCTAAAGCCAGGGCCTATTTTTTAATCGGTGCCGACCGGGAAGATATAATCCAGGAAGGCATGATTGGGTTATTTAAAGCCATTCGTGATTATAACGGAGAGAAGTTGACATCCTTCCGGGCGTTTGCAGAATTATGCATTACCCGGCAGATAATTACCGCAATAAAGACTGCCACCCGGCAGAAACATATTCCGCTGAACTCATATGTTTCGCTTAATAAACCGGTATATGATGAAGAATCCGACCGAACCTTGATTGATATTATCACCACCAATAAAATTACCAATCCCGAAGAAATTATTATCAGCCGCGAAGAATTCGTGTACATAGAAAAGAAAATGGGAGAAATCCTTAGTTCATTGGAATGGAAGGTTCTGATGGCCTATTTAGAGGGTAAATCCTATCAGGAAATAGCTCAGGAATTAAAACGTCATGTTAAATCCATCGACAATGCCCTGCAACGGGTAAAAAGAAAACTGGAAAAATATCTCGAAGATCGCAACGAAATAAACAGATAACCGGATAACAAGCATAATATTTACCTCGAATATTATAATTTTATAGGAACGAGCAGCGGGAATTATTAATTCATTAATGCGCTTGACTTTGATCGGCTCAGCATATAAAATATTATTTGCTGAGCCGAGCTAGCTCAATCGGTAGAGCAGCTGATTTGTAATCAGCAGGTT
>ENA-UOXR01000838-UOXR01000838.1-bioreactor-metagenome-genome-assembly--contig:-NODE-838-length-35240-cov-82.634560_pt1 | contig 35240 bp, 52 predicted proteins | sample MGYA00238164_ERZ764825 | MGnify/ENA primary metagenome ERZ764825 (study PRJEB28920, sample SAMN05720171) | bioreactor metagenome | isolation source: Anaerobic biogas reactor | place: USA:Washington... | reverse complement strand
ACGAAACTTAATAATAAATGACCGGCGGTAAGCCGGTTTTTTTACGTCCTGGAGGAGTTGAGTGGGTAGATATTTTATTCAGGGGCGCACATTCGCGGCCACGTTTGATGAAGCAGTGCAGGGGGCAATAGACACCCTTGCCAAGAGAAACTTTTCGCCTGTGGGTGCTGTGGGGCCTTACCCGTGTCCAGTGCAGCCACGGGCTAACCTTATCTGGTGGGAATGGCAGATCGAAGTGGAGGAGGTGATCACATGCCCAGACAAGTTGTGTCTATAAATAAAAACAAGAAGCACTTGACCAAGGCTGAGAAAACAAAACGGGGAGCTGCCGAGAAGGTCATGGGCGAAGCGCCACCGATCAAGACTACTCCACCGGCCTGGTTGGATGAGACAGCAAAGAAAGAGTGGCGCCGACTGATAAAAGAATGTAAAGCCATGGGGATACTAAGCACCTTGGACATGGGGGCCCTGGCCATCTGCTGTGATGCCTATTCCAAGTATATGGCCGCCACCTTAAAGATAAATGACACCACTTTAGTTGGTACCCACACGAATAAAAGCGGCGCCAAGAACCTAGTTATCAATCCATTCGTTATGGTGGCCCAGAAATACAGCGATACCTACAAGAAATACGCCACCGATCTGGGGTTGACCCCGGCGGCCCGGATGCGAATGACCACCATCAACACGCCGGAGCCAGAGAAGGACGAGCTGATTGATTTCATCAAGAGGCATAACCGGGTGCGTGGTACTTCGTGACCAACTACATCGAAGAATACTGGCAGCAGATACAATCGGGCAAAATAGTGGCCTGTAAGCGAACCATCCAACAGTATGAAAAATTAATCAGTGAACTACAGAACCCGCGTAATCCGTGGGTGTTTGATATTGAAAGGGCCAATCAGCCAATTGAGTTTATAGAGAGATTTTGTAAGCACTCTAAAGGCAAATGGATAGGCAAGCCAGTAAAGCTGGAGTTATTTCAGAAGGCCAAAATCCAAGCAGTCTATGGGTTCGTCCACAAGGACACCGGCCTGCGGCGATGCCGTGAAGTGTTCACCTGTGTTGGACGTAAGAATGGTAAGTCAACCGAGAAGGCTGCCACCGGCAATTATATGTTAGTGGGTGATGGGGAAGGCGGGTCTGAGGTTTATTCGGTGGCCACTAAAAAGGACCAGGCGCGGATCGTATTCTCAGAAGCCGTCAATATGGTCAGTCAGTCACCGGCTCTCAGTAAACATGTTAAGAAGAGGAAAACCGACTTATACTTCCCGGTTACGTTCTCTAAGTTCGAGCCGCTGGCCAGCGACTCCAACAGTCTTGATGGACTTAATACTCATAACTGCATAATGGATGAATTGCATGCAATTAAAGACCGTAACCTGTACGACGTTATGAAGCAGAGCATGGCCGCCAGAGAGCAGCCGCTTCTGGACATGATCACCACTGCCGGATTCGTCCGAGAGTGTATCTTTGACGATATTTACGATTACGCCTGCAAGGTTCTGGATGGGGTGATTAATGATGATCGGTTCCTGGCATTTATCTATGAACTTGACGACCGTAGTGAGTGGGTAGACTTCCGGATGTGGGAGAAGGCCAACCCTGGGCTGGGTACCATAAAGAGTTATGAGGAGTTGGCGGCCAACGTCGAGCGGGCCAAGCATGATCCGAACTTCTTACCTACCGTACTAACCAAGGACTTTAACATCCGTGAGACTACAGCCGATAAATGGCTGACCTTTGAGCAGGCGAATAATGAGGAGACGTTTGATATCGAGGAATTGCGCGACTGTTACGGCGTTGGGGGCGTTGATCTCTCAGCGACAACCGACCTGACCTACGCTGCCATTATCGTTATGAAGCCGGGCAGTGATAAAAAATACATAATCGGACAGGCATTTATGCCGGGTGATACCGTTGAACAACGATCAAAAGAGGATAAAGTACCTTATGATAAATGGGCACAGCGGGGATTAATTACTTTATGCCCAGGCAACAAAGTTGACTACCGATATGTGACAGAGTGGTTCCAGCGAATGAAAGATGAGTATGGAATAATCGGTTACTGGACAGGTTATGACTCTTGGAATAGTCCTGCATGGGTTGAGGATATGGAGAACCGGTTAGGGTACAAAAACAAAAACAACCTACTGCCGGTAATCATGGGAGCCAAGACATTAAGCGCCCCCATGAAGCTGTTGGGGGCCGACCTAAGTAGTAAAGATATTGTTTACGATAACAACCCGCTTATGAAGTGGGCCCTGACCAATGTGGCTATTGAAGTAGATAAGAATGAAAATATAAGGCCCATCAAAGGTAAGCATCAGCGCCAGCGCATAGACCCAGCGGTAGCGCTGCTTATTGCATATACAGTACTCCAGAACAACATGGAGGATTATAAAGGACTGATAGGGTGGTGATGGATTGGAACGCAGAAGCTTATTCCAGATGATGTTTGGGCGCAAGCCCAGAGCTGACACAATTTATAACCAGCTAAAGCTGCTTAACGGCTACAATGCTGTATTCACAACCTGGGGGAATGACCCATACAGTGCTGATGTTGTCCGGGGCGCGGTTGATGCCATCGCCCGTAACGCCGCAAAACTCAAGCCCAAGCACATCAAGCGGACAGGTAAAGACATCCAGCCGGTAGCGGGGCAGGTGGAGCGGGTCCTGCAGGTGCGGCCGAACCCCAATATGTCGACTTATGACTTTTTGTATAAAATGGTCACGGCCTTGATGATCGACAATAACGCCTACGCCTATCCAGTATGGGAAGGCCAGCAACTAAAGGCGATCTGGCCGGTAGTTGCCAGCCAGGTTGAGTTTATCGAGCTACAGGACGGGCAGATAGGCATCAAGTTTTGGTTCGCGGATGACAGCATTATATTGCCCTACGATGAAATCATCCATCTGCGCAGACACTTTTACAAGAACGACCTGCTGGGCGAGAGCAATAAATCAATAAACAACACCTTGGAGGCCATACACACTACCAACGAGGGGCTGGGCCAGGCGGTCAAGACATCGGCCAGCCTGCGAGGAATACTCAAGTATCAGGGCATCCTTAAAGAATCTGACATTAAGGCCAACCGGGACAGGTTCGTTGAGGAATATCTTGTGGTTCAGAACAATGGCGGTGTTGCGGCCTTGGACAGTAAAGCCGACTATACTGAGTTGAAAAGCCAGCCATTAATGGTAGACGCCGCCCAGATGAAGGAATTGCGAGAGAACATTTATAGGTATTATGGCGTAAATGAAAAAATCATTACCGGCGGCTACAGTGAGCAGGATTGGGACTCATTTTATGAATCAACCTTGGAACCCTTGGCCGTCCAGTTGAGCCTGGAGTTTACTTATAAATTGTTCACAGCAAATGAGCGCACCCGCGGCCATGAAATCATATTTGAAGCTAACCGGCTGCAGTATGTTTCGACTAAGACTAAGGTGCAGATGCTAAAAGACCTGGCGCCCCTGGGACTGTTCACCATCAACGAGGGCAGGGAAATATTCAATCTGGCCCCGGTTGAGGGAGGCGACAAACGCATCCAGACGCTAAACGTAGTTGACGCAGACAAGGCTGGTCAATACCAATTAGGAGAGGAGGAGGATCCAGTTGACGATCCAGATACCTAAGAGAGAAGGAAAGGAACTGCGGTTTGCAGACCTTAGTCCGATTATAACCGAAGAAAACCAGATGATAGTCGAGGGCCGGGCGGTAGTATTCAACCAACCAACGGTCCTTTTTAAGATGAATGGCAATGAGTATCATGAGGTAATCGAGCCGGAGGCGCTGGATGAGGCCGACATGCGGGACGTCGTTTTTCGCTATAACCATAACGACAACCTGTTCGTTATGGCCCGCACCCGGGGCGGCAGCCTGGAGTTAACTAAGGATGCTGATGGCCTGCTTGTAAGAGCAAAGCTGTTTGACATCCAGCAGGCGAGGGACCTTTACACTCTTATCAAAGCCGGTGCCGTTGACAAAATGTCTTTCGCTTTTACTATCCGCGAGGAGTCCTTCGACAAGGAGACCCGGACATGGCACGTCCGCAAGATTGATAAAGTATTTGACGTGGCTGCCGTAGACCAACCGGCCTATGACGCTACTTCAATATCCGCGCGAAAAGTCCTTGATCTGGAGAGGGAGAGGATGGCAGCCCTGGAGAGGGCACAGGAGCTGGAGAGCTTCAACGCGAGGAAAAGAGCCCTGTTGTTAAAGACCCTAACATATTAAGGAGGTTGAAAAGATTGAAAAGAATAGATGAAATTGAAGCCCGGATGCTTGAAATCCGCAGTATCTTAGAAAGTGATGCAACCGATATTGATTTAGATGCTTTAGAAACCGAACTCCGCGACTTAGGCGACGAAAAGGCCCAGATTGAAAAACGGCGCAGTATGTTTGAATCCATAAACATTCAGCCGAGGAAAGCTGACCCGACTCCCGACCCCTCACAGGAACAGGAGTTCCGTGACTTTGGGGAGTTTTTGCAGACCGTGAAATACAATCCCCATGACCAGGCTTTACGGGCCAAAGAAATGAGCGATAAGACCCAGAAACGCTTTATGAATATGGGATTTGGTGCGAATGGTGGATTTATAGTTCCCGAGCAGTTCTCCAACCAAATTAAAATGGTTGATGATCAGGCAGCTATATTCCGTCCTAGAGCTCAAGTCATCCCTGCTGGGGATCCTCCAGATGCAGCTATTACCATCCCGGCACTCGACCAAGGCGGTGCCAACGGCGTTTACGCTGGCGTTCAGGTAACATGGATAGCTGAAGGAGCGCAGAAACCCGAAACCGAACCTGCTTTCCGTGAAATAAAATTGGAACCAAACGAAGTGGCCGCCCATGTAGTGGTAACCGACAAACTGCTCCGCAACAGTGCGGCTGCTGGCGCTTTAGTATCTAGTCTACTTCGCAAGGCTATAATTGCCGCTGAAGAAGATGCTTTCCTATCCGGTAACGGTGCAGGTCAGCCTTTAGGCATTATCGGCCATCCTGCCGCCATCCAGGTAGCCCGCGCCGGTGCTAACCAGATAGCTTATACCGATGTTGTCAATATGTTTGCCCGTGCTAAATTCGGGGGGCGATTGGCATGGATTGGTTCTCAGACCTGCTTGCCACAGTTAATGACGATGGTTGATGCTGGGCAGAATCTGGTATGGCAACCCAATGCCCGCGAAGGCGCACCAGGCACCCTGTTAGGTATTCCGTTCTTACTCAACGACCAGTCCCCAATCCTGGGAGCAGAAGGTGACTTGATTCTGGTTGACCTCAACTACTACTTGATCAAGGATGGATCCGGTATCAGTATTTCAATGTCCGAACATCCGCTGTTTACCCAGAACAGGACTATCATAAAGGCTTTCTGGAATGTTGACGGTCAGCCCTGGCTAAGCACTCCGTTGCTTGCCCGCGATGGCGTTTCCACTGTAAGCCCATTTGTGGTCTTGGATTAAGGGAAGGGAGGATTAACAAAATGAAATTAGTTGCTGAAAAAGTTAAAATTGCTAATGCTATGGTGCCTGTCAGCGTGAGCGGGGCCAGCACTACCCATAAATTTTTTTCTATGGCAGGGTTCTATCGTGTGGCTTTCCATGTTATCGGGGTTGCCGCGTCTATTGCTGATGCTGTGACTATGACACTCCAGACCATGCAGGCCACTGACTCGGCTGGAAACGGGGCCAAAGTTATAACCAATAATGCGGCCACCGCAACTGTACCAGTTAAAGTCATTGCCGCCAACGTGACTCTGGCTGATGCGGCGGCTGGCAGCGTGATTACTATTAATGGACTTACTTTTACCGGAGCAGCCGCCACTGATGCTACTAAGCGTGAGTTCATTGCCAGTGGCAATGATGCAGCAGACTGCACCGCATTGATATCCTGTATCAACGATGCTACCTATGGGGTTCCTGGCGTGACTGCTGCCGATGGTGCAGGAAATAGCATCGACCTGACCGTTGACGAACCCGGCGAAACCACAATCACAATTAGTGATGAGTCCGCCGTGTTCACGCCGATTGCTACCGCGCTCGAGGCAATTGTTGAGGTTGACGCCTCTAATTTGGATATTGCTGGTGGATTTGACCACATAGGCTGTTTGGTTACTACCAGTGCAGCGATTACTTGCAGTACCACTGCAATCTTTGACCCTCGTTATTCACCTGGACAACAGGTAGCAGCTGAGAAATACGACTGCGAAGCTTAAGTTCAATGGGGGCTACGGCCCCCATATTTAATCTCAGGAGGTGAGAACAACGAACACATATTTGGCATTAAAAACATTCGGAGCCCATGTTGCCGGTGATAGATTTAAGGCTAATGAGCAAATTGGAGCTAAACTAATCCGGCAGGGGCTTGCATCTCTGCTTGACGATTACGACAATGAACAGGTTCAGCTGAGATGGGAAAATGAAAGTCTGGAAATATATAACCGGCAGACCGGACGCGTATTGCTGAGGATACCACCGGGAGGGATAACCGTATTACCTGTAGATATTATTGGAAACGTAACCGGGAACGCCGATACAGCCACAAGAGCAACAGCCGCCGACAGCGCTACTAAGGCTGAGCGTGTGCGAAAGGCTGCTGCTCCAACTAACGCCAAAGCCGCAAGCCAGACCATAGGTGCGGGGCAGGATGGCGAAGTCACTGTGACTGCTGCCGTAAAAGGGGCTGCGGGGAATGACTTAGCTATAATAGTCAGCGATGCTGGGGCAGATGATTGCGCTATGACCGCCGACATTGCCGCAGGAGTGATAACGGTCACACTAGGCAAAACAGCCGCCGCCTTAGAACCTACAAAGAATACTGCTAGTTTGGTAGCCGCTGCTATTGATTCATTGACTGAAGTAACAGCTGTGGCATCTGGGACAGGCAACGACCCACTGGTAGCGGCAGAAGCAAGTCAAGACTTTGTTGGTGGGCAGGACGGAACGCCGGGCTATGAAGGCGAAATCGTAATGGACGCAAGCAGAATCTATCTTTGTACCGCTGATAATACGATTAATGATGCGAACTGGATAAGGTCCGATGCCCTGTTAACTTTTTAGGGAGGTAGCCTATGAAATATATCGTAATTAAAGCCTTCAATGATGGCCTAACCGGGTTTAAGGCTGTCGGTAGCTCCATCGAACTTGATGACTGGCGCGCCGCCAAACTTCGGCGCATGGGACTGATTGGCGGTAGGTATGAACAGCCGATACAGACAGCCGTGATAGTGGAACCGGAAATCCGCGAGGCAGTAATCAAGCCTGTCAAAAAATCGACCAAGGCAAAAAAATAAGGGGGTGGCATAATTGGCTATCCTGGACGATGTAAAGGTGGCTCTGCGGATAGCCGCAACCACAACTGATTTTGATGGAGAAATAAATGACCTGATCAGCGCAGCAATTGATGACCTTAAACTGGCTGGAGTAGCAGCAGACAAAGCAATAGACACAGACCCACTTATTAAGAGGGCCATAACGACCTATTGTAAAGCCCACTATGGCTATGACAACCCCGATGCTGAGAGGTTTTTACAGGCTTACTTGATGTTAAAGATGCACTTGTCATTGTCGGTTGACTATACTGAGGCGGCGGTGGTGAGCCCATGAGACATAATCAGATAATCAAACTAATCAACGTCATTATCACCGAAGATGCTATAGGCAACCAGATCGCTTCGACTACCGAGCGCACAGTCTATGCTAACGAATACTATGTCAGCCAAAGCGAGTTTTATAACGCCGCCGTGGCCGACCTAAAGCCTGAGAAACAGTTTGAAATCTACTCCTATGAATACCAGGACGAGCCGAAGCTGGAGCATGACGGAAAAGGCTACAACGTGATCCGCACTGAGAAGCGGGGCGACAAAACCCGACTGACCTGTGAGCGGATCATAGCTGACGAAACCGGCAGCGCAAAGTTGGTTGATCACAAACTGGTGCAGGATCTCAAGGACTTGGTGGAGACTATCCTGGACGATCCCAACGTGATTATGCCGCCAGGCGACAAGGCAGCGTATGAGGCCGCCCTGCTCGCTGTGTTTGTGGGGTGGTAACATGGCGAATGTCAACATTGACCAACTGGCGGCCGAGATCGCCAAGGGCTTGGCTGAATACTCGCAGGATGTGGTTGAGAAGGTCAACGTCAGCAGTGATAAGGTCGGCAAGGCGGCAGTCAAGCGGCTCAAACAAACATCACCGAAACGATACGGCAAGTATGCCAAGAGTTGGACGATGAAAACCGAGCCAGAAGTAGGTCAGCCTCATAAACGAATTATTCATGCCAAGGCGCCATACTATCGATTGGTTCATCTTTTGGAACATGGCCATGCAAAAGTAGGCGGGGGCAGAGTAGAGGGGATACCTCACGTCCGGCCAGCTGAAGAGGAAGTGATCCGGGAATTTACCCGTGAGGTAGAGGAGGCGATCAAGAGTGGATGAGGCGACACTGTTTGCACTGTTAAAAACGACCAACCTGCCGGTGGCGTATCACCACTTCACTTCGCCGCCGAGCCCGCCCTATATGGTTTACCTGTTCAGCTATAACACCAACTTCGGCGCCGACAATAAAGTTTATGCCGCCGCGAAGAACTTCCAGGTGGAGCTTTACACTAAAACCAAAGACCCAACGTCAGAAGCCCTGATCGAGGGTCTTTTTGATGCGAACGACATATTTTGGGACAAAACCGAAACCTATATTGACAGTGAGGATCTCTACCAGGTCCTTTATGAGATTTAAGGAGGATTGATGATGAGCAATAAAATTAAGTACGGGCTCAAGAACGTACACTATGCCGTTATAACCGAGGCTGGCGGGGTCGTACACTACGCAACACCGAAACCAATTCCCGGCGCAGTGAATATCAGCTTGTCGCCAGCGGGCGAAAAAGTTGAGTTCTACGCAGATGACTTGCTGTATTTCGGCACCAACACCAACCAGGGATACGAGGGCACGCTGGAAATAGCGAGGATTCCCGACAGTTTCAGGGAAGACGTAATGCTGGAAGAACTGGATGCCAACGGTGCCTATATTGAGAACTCCAGCGCAACACCGAAGAACTTTGCCTTGTTATTTGAATTTAACGGCGACGTTAAAGCCACCCGGCACGTTTTATACAAAGTGAATGCCGCCCGGCCCGATGTTGCTGGTAGCACGAAAACCAAGAACATAGAGCCACAGACCGAGACGCTGAATATTGTTGCGTCCCCGGCGACGGACACATACCATGTCAAGGCCAGCCTGCCGGCCAGTTCAGACCCTTCATATATCAACTTCTTTGGTGGGGTCTACTTAAAGGGCGCTGTAGTCAATACCAAGGGTGCTGATCCTGCTGACTTTGTTAAAGCATCCGCCGCCCCCGTTGTGCTTACAACTACCTCCGATGGCACCCCTGCACCTACAGTCAAGAATGTGCTATTTGGTGGACTGCCGGTGCCTGGAGCTAGTTTGACGGTTAATGGCTTGATAGTGACAATTGATGAAACATTTATAACAGCCCAAGATGACGGCACTTATCCAATAGTTGTTGAGTTTACCAAGGGTAACAGCGTGACCTACACATTGGTTGTAAAGGCAACGGCATAGGAGGGTAACTATGCGTGAAATTACGATAGGCGAAAAGACCATAAGGGTCAGGGCAACGCCCCTGGCCCTACTCTACTATCGCCAGGAATTTAAGACTGATCTGATTGGCGATCTTATCTCTATGCAGGAGATGGCCAACGATCCTAGCCAGTTTGACTCTATCAAGATGCTACAACTGATTTGGGCAATGAACAAAGCTGACAAGCCAGAAGGATTTCCCAGCTTTGAAGCCTGGCTAGCAGACATGGAGTCCTTCGACTTCGCAGACAACGACATCATGACTGCGGTGATCGAGGAGGCCACCGACGGCTTTTTTCGTGGAGGCCGAAAGTAACGGAGAACCGTCTGACACCGAGCCAGACAGAATGGACTTGGAACTACTGGCAATGGGCAAGAAAACCGGACTAACATTTGAGGAAATGAACCTATTTCGGGTACGAGATTTACTCAAATTTGTGCAGATATATACCGGCAACGATGAAGAGACCGAAGTAAGACAGGCCACACAGGCCGATTTTGATGCGTTTTAAGGTGGTGAGTATATGGCAGGTAAAATAAAAGGAATTACAATCGAGATTGGCGGTAATACCCAACCTCTCAATAAATCTCTTGAGGATGTAAACAAAAAGTCCAAGAGTCTTCAATCAGAATTGAAACAAGTCTCGAAACTTCTCAAAATGGATCCGGGCAACGCTGATTTAATTGCCCAAAAGCAAAAGCTCCTCGCAGAAGCAGTTGAGAACTCCAAGGAGAAATTAGACCGGCTCAAAGTAGCCCAGGCGCAAGTAAACGAACAGTTTACTAAAGGCGAAATAAGCGAGGAACAATACCGGGCCTTTCAGCGTGAAGTAGCAAAGGCCGAGCAGGAATTACAAGGCTTTGAGAAACAACTCAAAGATACTGCCACGGCCTCCAAGTCGCTGGGTGAAAAACTCCAGGATGCCGGACAGAAAATGAAGTCTGCCGGGGAAACTATGACCAAATATGTCACGGTGCCCTTGGCAGCCGCCGGAGCCGGCATGGTTGCGGTAGGAAAGACCTTCGATGATGCCTTTGACAACATACGAATCGGCACGGGCGCGACAGGTAAAGCGCTTGAAGAACTTAACGACGACTTCCGCAAGGTTGCAACGCAGGTCCCGTCCAGCTTCGATGAAGTATCCACCGCCATAGCTGACTATAACACCAGGTTGGGGATATCAGGACAGGCGCTACAAGATCTGTCTGTCCAGACCTTGAACCTCGCCCGGATTACCGAGGGAGACTTAGGCAAAATCATCGAAGAAACCAGCCAAGCCTTCCAGGCGTTCCAGGTTCCGACGGAGAACTATGGAGACGCTTTAGACTATGTTTTCAAGGTGGCGCAATCCACCGGCATAAGCATAGACCGGCTTGAGCAGAACCTGGTCAAATTCTCCCCAGCACTCAAACAGATGGGCTTTGACTTCTATGACTCTGCCGCTTTGATGGGATTCTTTGACAAGGCAGGGGTAGAAGTTGAGCAGGCGATGGTGGGCCTGAATAAAGCCCTGGTGACCATGGCAAAAGATGGCGTGTCTGACGCCAACGAAGCATTACAGGTGCTATTTGACGAGATCAAGGGCGCACCCTCTGACATAAAGGCCACAGAGTTAGCCATAGAGATATTCGGCAGCAAGGCAGGCCCGCTTATGGCCAGTGCGATACGAGAGGGCAAACTGGAGTATGAGGCACTGGTCCAGGAGCTAATGAACTCCAAGGAAACCATCAACGGCGTAGCAGATGAGACGGACGATTGGGCAGAAGGGCTAGCGAAGCTAAAGAACCAAGTAATGGTTGCTGCTGAACCGATAGCGACGACCCTGTTTGACGCACTAAATAAACTAGTGCCATTGATAGAAAAGGCTGTGCCACCGTTACAGAAAATGGCTGATAGCTTTGCGAACATGCCCCAGGGGTTACAGGTGGCCATCGTTGCCTTTGCCGCTTTGCTAGCATTGATGGGACCATTGTTGCAGGGAATAGGGGCGATCGTTATAGCCGCACCCGGCCTTGCCGCAGCTTTTACTGTTATGACTGGCCCGATAGGGCTTGTAGTGGCAGCCATCGGGTTGCTTGTAGCAGCTATTGTCCTGCTGTATAAACAGTGGAAGGAGAACGGGGAGAAGTCAAAAGCGTTGCTCAAGGAATTTTCGGATAATGTGAAGCGCATTTTTGAGGACGTGAAAACGTGGCTGGTCAATACCTGGAACAACATCAAAGATTTCTTCAAAAAATGGGGAGACGAAATCCTATTGATAGCTGTAGGCCCTGCAGGATGGGCCGTGTTACTGGGTAGGAAAATCGCAGAAAATTGGGATAGCATAAAAGCTAAAACCAGTGAGGTCTGGAATAATATCAAAACCGCAATCACTAGCCCGATAGAGTCGGCAAAGAATACCATCATGAACATCATAACCACGATTAAAAACGCCTTTGCTAATATGCGGATAGAGATACCAAAGCCGAAACTTCCGCACATATCGGTATCTACTAAATATAAATCAGTCGGAGACATCAGAATCCCTTATCCCGACTTCGATCTGAACTGGTACAAGTCGGGTGGCATCTTTGACCGACCCTCAATAATCGGCGTAGGTGAGGCTGGCACCGAGGTAGTCATTCCTTTGGACAAGATGCCGGGGCTGATAGCGGATGCGCTCCGGCAGGCGATGGGAGGCAGTCATGTAGCAACCTCGGAGGGTGTACTGATAACGGGTAATACTTTTTATGTCAGAAATGACAACGACATTAAGCTGGTAGCCAGGGAACTTTATAACCTGCAACAGACTAACGCCAGAGGGAGGGGATTGAGATGATAGGTTTTACTTTTAACGGGGTTCACTGTTCAACTCATGGCGTAGTCATGCGCTCCAAAAACCGTCAACTCCTCCCCGAACCCAACGACCGTTACGTGCAGGTACCGGGCAGGAACGGGAGCATATTGTTTCCCGGGGAGCTGGCAGACAGACGCATTGAACTAGATTGCGCCTTTGTTGGTTCAAGCCTGGCTGACATACGAACAAAGGCAAGGGACATAGCCGCCTGGCTAAACACCACAGATAGAGCCAGCCTTAGCTTCGACGATGAAACGGGAAAGACATATAAAGCCAAACTAGCATCAGCGGTGGACTTCGACCATATTGGGAGGATGGGGCAATTCGGCCTATCCTTTATATGTGAGCCGCTGGCCTACGGTGAGCAGGTTACTGCCAGCTTTATCAGTGATTCCGCGACCGTGACCAACGCAGGGACATTTTCAGCCCTACCGATAATTGAGGCGACATTCACGGATGTTGCCAGTGAATTCAAAGTTACCCTGGGTACCGAATATGTCCGGGTGGTACATGATTTTGAGGTTAACGATACTCTTAAGATTGATACCGGTACCGGTGCAGTCCTGATAAACGGCACCAGGGCCATGGACAAACTGGATTGGCAGAACAGCGTATTCTTTGAGCTTGCAGTTGGCAATAACACTCTAAGCATCTCCCCGACCGGGAGATGCACCGCGAAGGTAAAATATACACCGAGGTGGCTGTAATGTTATACATCTTTGATTCAACTGAAAAATTGATAACAACGCTTCCCGAGGGCAGCTTTTTTGATGCCATCCACCGGGATGTATTGAATGGCGAGAATACTTTCCAGTTTACCATTCCTGTAGGCAATGAATATGTAGTCGAGGGGAACTTGGTAGCCTTCCGTGACCTTGATAGCTACTGGCAGGTATTTGAGATCAAACGCTTGGTAGATGTTCACGGCGATGGCATGACTAGGACAGCTTATTGTGAGCACATCTTCTATGAGCTTTTAGATGATATCGTCACCGACAAGCGACCCTCAGCTGATGCTACTGCTGCCCTAGCCGGGATGCTGGAAGGCACCCGGTGGCAGGTGGGTATCGTTGACGACCTGGGCGCATCCTCAACATCTGCTTACTATGAGTCTGTCCTCTCAGCTGTGCAGAACGTAGCCAATGCCTGGCATGGCGAACTTAATTGGAGATGCGTAATCCAGGGAGGCGTAATCACCCGATACGTTGATCTCTTAGCCCAGCGTGGCACTGATACTGGCAAACAGTTTGTCTATAGCAAGGACATCCTGAGTATTGAGCGCGAAGTGGATTCCTCCGGGGTCGTGACTGCTCTTTATGGCAGAGGCAAAGGCATCGAGCTTGACTCTGGCAGTTATGGCCGCAGGTTGACCTTTGCCAATGTCGTGGCCGTGGACAAGCCAGCCGGTCAGGAATGGATTGGTGACGATGATGCTCTATCCCGATGGGGTAGGAACGGCAGACATAGATTTGATGTTTTTGTTGATGAGGAAGAGACCGACCCGGAGGTATTACTGCAGAAGACCAGAGATGAACTGGCCCGGCGGAAGGTACCGCGGGTCACATATCGCCTTGATGTAGTTAGCCTGGAGCAGCTGACCGGATATGAGCACGAGAAGGTACGTAAAGGTGACCTTGTTCGAGTAATTGACCGGGAATTTACCCCGGAACTGGTAGTATCGGCCCGGGTAATTGACATCGAAAGAGACCCGCTTGACCCGGCGAACACTAAAGTAGTGTTGGGGAGCTTCGCGCCGACCATCGTTGAGGCAACAATCAATACTGCCCGGCGAGTTAATGAGATGGCGAACCGGCCTTTCAACACCAAGTGGCTAGATGGGAAAATATCAGTCCTGCAGAACGCCATAGAGAATACTCAGTCCTTTGTCTTTCAGACGGGAGAGGATGGCATACTAATCCTTGATGCCCCAACCTATGACCAAGCCACAAAAGCCATGAAACTGGGTGGGGGAATCTTTGCAATTGCTAACCAGAAGGATGGGCAAGGAGGCTGGAACTGGCGTACTTTTGGTGATGGTTCGGGGTTCACCGCTGACCTTATCACGGCAGGAATAATTGACGCTGGGCTGGTGCAGATTGGCCCCGAAACCACCTTCGCCCCCGGCTACGACCCTACGTTGATTGACCCTTCAGCCTCCGCAACTATGGGCGTAGACTCTGACTGCTTGGGCCTTTGGCACTTTGATGGGAGCTTGAACAGTCACAAGGGCGTGGCGGCTATAGGGGATGCTAATTTTGATGCGGGTTGTTTTGGGCAAGCGGTTGAAGTGACCACTCCTTTTGACGGTGATGTGTCAACAGGCAAAGAAAGCGGTATGTCAGCATCAAGTATGTATAGCTCTGCCTACAGCCCTGATAACTTGGTAGACGGTAGTATTGTTTTCGGAGCAGGTACGGCTTTTGCTAGTGCAAGTGGGGCAGCATTCCCGCAATGGCATCAAATAGACTTAGGTGGCGTGTTCAGTATCAACAAAGTTAGATGGATAAACAATAGAAACACAGCAAATTTACCCAAAGATTATACTATTGCTATTTCGAAAACAGGAGCATTTGCAGGCGAAGAAGTTGTAGTTATCGCGAAAACAGGAAATGCCACTTATAGCACTTGGGTAGAGCACGCTTTTACAGCGATAAAAGGACGATATGTTCGCATGACTGTTAGTGCGGTTGTGTCAGGTGCTTATTATGAACTTTCGGAATGGCAAATATATTCAACTCGTCTCGGCGTACTCAAAGCCCCAACAACGGGGCTGTCTCCGAATCAGAGCACAATTAATTTTAGAGCTAAAAACCTTGCAGAATCGGGTAATGGTTCGGTGTTGGTGGATTTACCGAAGTCCGATAATTCACAAGGCATAAAAGCAGGAATAGCTAATGATGGAAAATTGTATATTACTGATTCAGATAAGGTGTCGAGAAGCTATACTGAGACTTCTCAAGCCGATTTTCAGTCTGGTACTCTTACAGATGTAGTGGCCACAAGTGCGGGGGATTTGGAATTAAAAAAAGATGTATTTTCTGATAACTGCTCTTCTGTAACAGGGTGGACAATGGGTGGCGAAGGAATGGCAGCAAGTGATGGAAATTCGTTTTATGCTGCTAACTATGGTTCTGGAAGTAGTTTTCACGGCCCAACGCTTACAAAAACTCTTGGGGCTAGTATGGGCGACATAACTTGCATTTTTGACGTTACTTGGCTGAATAATATTACAGGGGCTATAGGAGTGCTACTAATAAGTTTACTTGATTCATCTGGTAATGAAATAGCTTTTATCCAAATGCGGGACAATTGGGCTGGAGAATTACATACAATATTAAGGGCTGGGGCAGGGAGTGCCGATATTTTTAATACTGGCTCCGGTAACACGACATATAATAATTATTCTGGCACTCTCAAATTAGTTCGCAAAGGGAGTACATGGACTTTTTACGCAGGTGACACCTTATTAGGTACATTAACAGGAGGGACTACTACAGAAGTTACGCAAATTAAATTAACCTTTCAGCAATACAGTACTTATCCTCCTGTTACTACAATGAAAGTAAATGACATCAATATAATTGGCCCTTATAAGCCCTCTGGCACCCGTGAGAAAACAATAGACCTATCAGGTGCAAATCCAGCAGGCGGTACTAAAATTGAATGGTCAAAAACTACGCCGACAGGAACCGCCGTTAAGGTCGAAACTGCACTATCGACCAATGGTGGCAGCACCTATGGAGCATGGCAGGAACCCACCAGTGGCGGCAGTATTCCAGGTATCACAGCGGGAACCGACCTATCCAATGCAAGATTAAAAATCAGGCAAACGCTATCTACAACCGATACTAGCAAAACACCACAACTACATGACTTATCATTTTCTATCCTAGAAAGCGCAGGTACTGCCGTTTACGGCCCAGATAAATCTACCCTAACAGGCTGGGACTCAATCTCCTTAGCTTGGAAGTCTGACCGCTTGTCGCTGGTAGTAAACGACTCCGAAGCATGCTACATCGAGAATCCGGGGCTACCTACAGCGCTTGGCAATTACCTCTTTATCGGCACTGACCGGAACGGAAACAATGCTATCAACACGCTGATAGACGAGTTGCGAATTGATAAGGTATACAGAGAGGTCAATATTCGCACGGGTTGGCATAAGACGGGAGTGCCGTTCTACACGAGCGAGGACATGAAACAGTGGCCGGGGTATATGAGGGCAGAGACGGATGGGCTGAAAGTCTATGACTCTAGTGATGCTTTGAGGGTGCTAGTCGGTAGTTGGATTAAAGACCAGATTAGGAAGTACGGCATTAAGATTATTGATGGGGAAATATATTCATCAATTATTCGTTCCGGCGCAGAGGATGCGACTACCTATATACAACTGATACCCCCGAGCATCTTACAAGTAGTGAAGGACGGGAAGCAACTCCTAAGAATAGACACAACCGCAGAACATGGACTAATAGATATTTTTAATGCGGAAGGTTTAGATTGTGGGCGTCTTGGCGGAGCCAACGACAGGGATTTAGCGCTTACGAACGTTAGCGGAAAAATTTTTATTGTCGGGCAAACCGGTGTTGATTGTATGTATGGCATTAATGTTACTGGTGGCGTGAAGAATTGCATTGAAGATACCATATACGGCAAATTAGGCATTTCCGCTAGGGAATCACCCGAGGTGCGATACATCGACGAAGGTATGGGTACGCTGGTAAACGGTGAATGCAGAATTGATATTGACCCTATCTTCATGGAGTGCATTGAACCGCATACGCCGGATAGTAGGTGGTATATTCAGCTTACGCCTTACGCTGATGTTGACTTATATGTATCAGAAATTGGTGATGGTTATTTTATTATCAAAGAGCGTAAAGGTGGCACCTCGACGGGTGCAGAGTTTACTTGGTCATTGTCGGCTACTCGGAAGGACTACGCTTTGATTAGATTTATGGAGGTGTTGGATTGATGGATAGGGAGTTTTTGGAGCAGGAAATTAAGAAACTGGATGGGCAGATTGAGATTTTAACCCGGCAGATTGAGAATAGCGACAGGAATATTACCGGGTTGGTAGCACAAAAGACGAGGCACATGGACAGGCGGGACTTATTGGAGCAAAAGAGGGTTGAGATGGAGGCTGAATTGGCAGGATTAACACCGGAGCCGCTCGAATAGGGGGCGGCTATTCTTATGGGGAGAGGTGATGTAGTTGACCGAGGCAAAGGAGTGGTACTCAAACAAAGATTTATATGAGATGATGGTGGATTTGTCTAAGGGACTTGAGGCTACCAATGCGGAGATGGCCAAGACCCAGACTATGATCCGCGATTATAACGGACTGCGCGGCAGGCTGGACGGCTGCGAGAAACGATTAGATGAGATTTATGGTCAGTCCAAAGGCAGTAAGGATATGTGGGGGTACATAGTAGGCGGTATTGGTCTGCTACTGGCGCTGATTAGCTATGTCATGTAGCGAGGTGATTACATGAGATATTCCAAGTGGATCGTGGCCCTGGTGGTGCTGCTCAACGCGGTATTTGCCGGGGCCGTTTTGTTTGTGTTTCTCCGAGTGGGAAGTGAGCCTACGGCCTTGGTCGCGGCTTGGTTTGGGTTTACCACGGTTGAGCTGTGGACGCTGGCGGGTATCACTAAGGCGAAGGTAACCCAGGGAGGTGGTGAATAGTGGAAACTGCAACCTTTATTCTGTTAGGGGCCTTCCTTGGTATGATCGGCGGAATGCTGCAGCTGCTTACTACTAAGAAGCAAAGTTGGTTGTCAATAACGGTTAACTTAATAGCAGGCTGTGTTGCTGGTGCCATAACGGGTATTATTTTATGTGGCGAGGAACCCAGTAAATTACTGTTGATCGCCATTATCTTTATTGGTTATGTATGGGCGGACTTTATATTGTTTTTGCTAGGGAGGTGAATCTAATGCAGATCAAGGAAACCAAACTCTCTTTTAAGAGCGGTATGAAACAGCGTAATAAAACTAATAGATTTATAATCCATCATACTGCCAGCCAAGATGTGCCTGCCAGCACTATTCATCAATGGCACTTGAACCAGGGCTGGTCAGGCATAGGGTATCATTTTGTGATTCGCCAAAATGGTGACATAGAACGTGGCAGGGCAGAAAATCTAATTGGTGCCCACGCAGGGGAAAAAGGCAATCCTGACAGCATAGGGATTGTGTTAACCGGCAACTTTGAAACCGGGAAGCCGACAACAGCCCAAATGGATTCCCTGGTATGGCTGCTAAAAGACTATTTATTCCCCAAGTATGGGGTAAAACCGGTTATAGGACATAAGGACGTGATGGCTACCGCTTGTCCTGGGAAAAATTTCCCCTGGGAAGAATTACGGGAGAGATTGGAGGATGATGAAATGGCTGTTGAAACCAAAATCAAGGTTAACGGCCAAGTCCTGACGGGGTACATACTGAAAGACAACAGAAGTTATGCCCCGGTTAGAGCATTGGCTGAGGCTTTAGGTGCTAAAGTTGATTGGGACGACAAGACCAAAACAGTCATCATAACGAAATAAGGAGGGATTGCCGTGGATGAACGAATCGTTAACATGGCCTATGATATACTTTCTATTTTACTGCCTGTTTTGGCAGTCATGTTGGCCGAATGGCTGCGGCGCAAGATAGGCGTGGAACGGCTGGCCAGGATACAGCGGGAACTAGAGACGAAGAAGGAACTGGCGGCGTTGGCTGTGAAGTTCGTGGAGCAGGCTTACAAAGACCTAAAAGGCGAAGAAAAGTACCAAGAGGCAGCCAGGTGGTTAGCTACTCAGGCTATAGACCGAGGTATAAATATTACTTCTGATGAGATCCAGGGATTGATCGAGGCGGCTCTCCGGGCATTCAAGGATCAATTCGGAGAAGAGTGGGCCGTCGGGAAATAAGAGTTAGCCGGGGCTTAGTCCCCGGCTACTAATGTTCTAAGCCGGATATATTCACTTGCTGTAATCCCTAGCTTTGCGGCCCGCTTTTGTATCTCCTCCCACTCAGCATCTGACATTTTGACACTGCGGGGCTTTCTCTTTTCGTCGGGCCCCATTGGGGGCCGTCCTACTGACTGCTTCTTAGTCACTGGGCATCTCTCCTAAAATCTCCGTAATCCTGGCTATCTCCGCATCGATCGCGGCCACTTTTGCCTCATAGTCTGGGTCTGCTGTGATGCAGATTGCCTCCATGCTTAGTTCTAATCTCTTTGCTCTCAGTTCCCATTTCTCTTTCGCTGTCATTCGCGCCAACCCCTTTCTTTAATATAAGTATATACCAAAATTGAATTAAAGTCAATACCTAAATTAAAAATAATCAAAAAATAACCGGGGCGCTGCCCGGCGGTATATAGAAGTAATTAAATTCGGGATAAGATTGGTAGCCCCAAACACTTCGCACAGGGCCAAAATATTACTGAACCCTGGTTCTCTTTGCATCGTTTCATAATATGAAATCAGCCCTGGCGCGCAGTCAATTAAGTCCGCGAGTTCTTCCTGCGTGTATCCCTTTTCGATTCTCAAGTTTTTTAGGCGGGTAGCAAATAGCTTCAAGTTCTCTGCCATTGTTATCAGCCCCTTTCCGATTTCATTTTACACTATAGTGATAAAAATTATTAGTAAAATATTAAGATAAATATTGACAGTAAATTCACTATTGTGATAACCTCACTATAGTGATGTTGAAGGGAGGGAAAATTTTGAGAAAAACAAGACAAGCTGCACCGACATTCCCCGAATTACGGGCGCTCATGGCGAAATACGGAAAAACCCAGCTAGACATGGGGAAAGTAACTGGAACCACATATATCACTTACGGCAAAAAATTAAATAATGAAGTAGATTTTAGCATGAGCGATATGCTGAAAATCAGGGCGTTTTTTATCAAGCTGGGGGAGGACCCTGAGGAATTGACAATGGAACGTCTTTTTTTTGCCTGGAAAAATCACAATAGTGAGGAGGCGTAAAAGTGGATATGCAAGTTCTAGTCAGATGGATGGTTGGAAAGTTGCTGAAGGAAGATCGACTGCTGGGAGGAGGTGACGCCATTGAGGGTAGGTAAAAAAGAAAGCCCGCTAAAAGCGGACTAAGAAAATTATTCAACCTCAGTATATCACATGAAAGGGGAAAGGAAAATGGCCAAACAAACAGCACATGAACAGGCCTTATTGTTAAACAAGTTAAACGAACATGAAGGAGTCTACATGGTGCTGCCGTTAAACCTATTAAAAATTCACCCAGTACTACAAAGGGACATAAACATGCGAAAGGTTAGGGAAATGCGAAATGAGGGTATTGACCCTATGGCTCTGCAACCCCTGACAGTTAGTTTTAGGGACGGGGAATATTTGGTGGTTGATGGTCAGCATCGTTATACCGCACTCAAACTTGAGGAATACAAAACAGCTCCCTGCAGAGTTTTTGAAGGTAAAACTCTTGCCGATGAAGCAAAGGCTTTCGTTAAAATCCAGACTAGCAATTATAGGATGACAGCTTTACAGGTGTTTCACCGCAAGTTGGCCTATAACGATCCAGATGCTTTAGCAATTAAGGAAACTGCCGAAAAGTATGGTCTTGTTATTACCAATAAATCAAGAGGCCACAAAGATTATAGACATAACGAGTTAGGGGCTATAGGTATAGTTGAAGGGGTATATAAAGAAGGTGGCGTCCCGGCTTTAGATGCTGCTTTCAATTTAATTTTAACTCTTTGGCGGGATGAAGAAAGCGTCCTGGAGGGGCGAGTTATAAAGGGTGCCCATATATTTTTAACCAAATACAAATCCTTGGTTGATATGAACGAAGTAATAAGAAAACTAAAATCTGTTCCCCTCGCATCTGTTCTTAAAAGAGCACACCTATTAGCTGAAATCAGAAGCGGTAATGCAGCCACCAATATAGCAGCTTCAATACTTTATTTTTACAACTCTGGCAGAAGAACAAGAAGATTACCCAATTTGTTTTTATTTGATGAGTAACCACAAGCTGCCCTGATCGCAAGTCCCCCGATATGCACGGCGGCCCGGCTCTCCCCTATAAAGATGGACAAACCATATCAAGGCCGCAAGCTCAGAGGCGAGCAATTCCGGGGGCATACCGGAGGAGGGCCAGGTTCAAGTCCGGCAGCGGCCTCCATTTAATATCTGAAAGGAGAGGACAACCATGAGAACCTATCAAGTAAGATACCGACAGTTTCCGCGCGCAAGGCGCAGTAATATCACGACTCACATCAAAGCCACCAGTCAAGAGGCAGCCCGTGCGCATTTCATGGATACAATCCGGCTGGCTCAACGATACCAGCGCTACACGCCTTTCTGGTGTGACCACATTACCATCATCGACATCTGTGAGGTGGCTAGTGATGGGCAGAACTAAGACCCGGCAACGGGAATGGCGGAAACAGATGCGCAAGCGCGGCCAAAGGCCTCCCCGGAAAAGCTACACCTGGGACTACATGAGCCCAGGACGATTAGTAGCGTATGCCGACCCGGAACCGGCAGAGCAGCAGAAGAAGGCGAGGGGATAACGTGAAGTACGACTTTAAAGAAGTACTGAAAATATGTAACAAAGCCACTGAGGGGCCATGGGAAACGACAGGCAGGGGTTCGGAATACGTTATAAACAAAAATAATTTTAACGTTTGTCTAACAAGGCGCTCCCATGATGCTCAATTTATCGCTCTTGCTCGCACCGCTTTGCCCGAATTTGCTCAGCGGGTGATTGAGCTGGAGGACGAAAACGCGAAGCTCCGGGCAGTAGCGGAGGCGGCGAAAGGGATTGAATGGGTATACGGCGGCGATAACCTAGAAGGTATGTGGTTATTATGCCCATGCTGCGGTAAGGGCGAAATTGACGGGCATAATGATGATTGCAAATTACACCAAGCCCTTGTCGCCGCTGGCTATGGGGGTGAGGAGTAATGCGCATAACCCAACATTATTGGAATAGGTACAAGTCTAACCGCCCCCGGCGCATAACGCGGGAGGAGCCGCGTACCTGGGACACCCCTAACGCAGCGCGTGAGCGGGCAAGGTTGCAGAAGATTGAAAAGGCTATGGACGGGGTGGGGTGGACAGCGACAATCATTACTGGGCTGCTGATACTGCTGGTGATTATGGTCCAGATAGGTAAGAGATTTTATGGCTGGTAAGGAGGGGAGAGCATTGCGTATTAAATGTATTTCCTGCCGATTCGCCCAGGTGGATAAAAAGGCAAGCGATAAGAACTGGACGGCGTACGAGTGCGGTAATCCAAAAAGTGAATACCATAAGTCTTTATTAAATGTAACCGTAAATGGCAATAAGCTTACTCGTATCTCGTGGTCAGGGTGTGCTTATGGCGAAAGAAAGAACCGCAGCTTATGAGTAATTTAGTACCCGCCATCATTATCGCCCTAATCCTAATCCTGACCTCCCCAGCCCCAGCTATAGCGCCGGTCATGTTCCCCGGGGTGGTGCAGGAGTACCAGGAGCCAGAGCCACCGGAACCGGAGACCATTACCTTTGAGGCTACAGCCTACACCTGGACAGGCTACCGGACAGCCACCGGCCCGTGGCCCAGCAGAGGAATGGTTGCGGTAGACCCCAGGGTAATACCCCTAGGGACGGAACTGTACATCGAGGGGTACGGTCCGGCGGTAGCGGCAGACACGGGCGGAGCGATCCGGGGGCAGAGGATAGACCTGTATATGGATACAAAACATGAGTGCCTCCAATGGGGGAGGAGACAGGTAGAAGTGAGGGTGATAGAACCATGAAGCCCGGCGATAAAGTCATGGTCCCCCGTACCGGCGGCGGGTACTCCTTGGGGGAGATCTTAGAGGTTTAAGTGGATCGGGCCTGAGTAACATTCCCGATTGGGACGACCTTCCGAGGGAAGCCCCGGCCGTTAGTGGGGATGGGGTATAAAACCGTGAAATTGAGCGAATTACGACCAGTAAAGGAGGTCTCAAATAGTGATTACTAAATACATTTGCGAGCTTTGCGGAGAAGAATTTACCGATTTCCAGCATGCACTGGATCATGAATACCACGATAAGGTTCACATTGGTCCCGCCGTTTACCAAGTAAAGCCTCTAAGATTCCTGCCCAAAGATGTTAGCTGTTGTTCAGAAACCGATGATCCGCGGCCTTATCCCCTTGATATATCCGTCCCCATGGCAGATGGTGCGCTTGTTCAATATACCTTCGACCGCGTTATCACGCCGGCTCCTTCGCCGGAACCGGAGGAAGCTCTGGTCGTAGTTCGCATAGAGGAACAGGTTCAGCCGGAGGTTACTGAGTAATGAGTGTTCCTGCGTACAACCTGCCCAGCGTCGCACTAGCGGGGGACAGGTTACAAGTCTATAACTGTTACCGGTTCAAGGACGCACTCAAGCAGATTGGTTGCCGTTGGGACCCGGAAGAAAAGGTCTGGTCGATTCTGGCGACTCCGGCCAATTTCCGCAAACTGAGCCAGGCTGTCCCTGGTCTTAAGGTGGATAAGTCAATTGTTGCAAAAATGACAGAAGCTGCCCTGGCTGAAGCTGAGCAGCAAAGTACGACTTGGGATAACGCCCAGCCGATTGAGCCCATGCCGCTTAAGACGGTGCCCTTTAAGCACCAGGTGGCAGCGTATAACCTGGCTCTATCAAAGCCGAGCAGCGGCTTATTGATGGAGCAGGGATGTGGCAAGACAATGACCGCTATTGCGGTGGCCGGGCGCAGGTTCCAAAAAGGTGAGGTTAGTCGGGTGCTGGTTGTAGCTCCTGCATCAGTGGTACCAGTTTGGCCGAAGGAGTTTGACCTTCATGCTGATTTTTCGCACGAAGTTAAAGCTCTGGAAGGTTCAACCGCAAAGCGCGCAGGCCTGCTCCAATCATGGCAAACTGACCCAACCCATCTACAGGTAGCAGTTGTTAATTATGAGGCTACCTGGCGCATGGAAGAAGCCCTGATAGCCTGGCGGCCCGACATGATCATCTGTGATGAATCTCAGCGCATTAAGACGCCGGGAGCCCGCCAGTCAAAGACTATGGCACGATTGGGTACTATTGCCCGGTACCGGATGATTTTAACCGGTACCCCCGTCAGCCAGGGGCCGCTTGATTTTTATAGCCAGTACAGGTTTTTAGATCGGGCTATCTTTGGTACTTCGTATTGGGCGTTCAGAAACCGATATGCTCTGATGGGTGGCTACGAAAACCGGCAGGTCATCGGGTACCAAAACCTTGATGACTTGGTTCAGAAAGCGCACAGCGTTGCTTTTAGGTGCCGGAAGGAGGACTGCCTGGACCTGCCTGAACAGATTGATCAAGTGTTGTACTGCGACCTTGAGAGGGAGGCCCAGCGGATTTATGACCAGCTGGTGAAAGAGTCGGTTGCTGAGCTGAGTAATGAAGAAGTTATTGTTGCTCCGAACGTACTAAGCCGACTGCTTAGACTGTCTCAGGTTACCGGAGGATTCCTGCGAGTGGACGAGCAGACCAGCCTTGTCAGCAAGGCGAAAATGGGCCTCCTGGAGGAGACCCTGGACGACCTGATCGAGGCGGGCAAGAAGGTAGTAGTGTTCGCCCGGTTCGTCCCGGAGATCGAGGCCATCGTTAAGACGCTTGAAAAGAAGAAGGTGGCACACGGACTTATATATGGAGCCACGCCGATGGATGCCAGGGGTGAGATGGTGGAATCTTTCCAGACTGACCCTGCGGTGAAGGTGTTCGTGGCGCAGGTGCAGACTGCCGGACTGGGGATCACTTTGCACGCAGCTGACACGGCGATATTTTATAGCCTGGATTACAGCTTTGCTAATTATGACCAGTGCCGGGCGCGGATCCACAGGATAGGCCAGAAAAATAACTGTACTTATATCCATTTAGTAGCACGGATGACTGTCGATGAAAAAGTGCTGGCTGCGCTGGCCGAGAAGAAAAGCCTCGCAGACCAGGTGGTGGACAACTGGCGTGAGCTATTAAGATAGGAGGAATCATAATGGAATTATTTGCTACTGCCGATACTCTGGCCGACTTGCGCGACCAGAAGAAGAAGGCGGAGGACGCCTTAAAGGAGATCAATGAAAGGATCGCACAGACCGAGGAGCAACTGGTCGCCGCGATGGTGGCCGAGGAGATGCAGAACTTCACCCGGAACGGGCGGCAGTTTGTCCTGACTTCTCGCACCTACGCCAATGCTAAAGCGGGCATGATGCCTGCGGTATGTGCCTGGATGAAGGACAACGCCCTGGGCGACATGGTCAAGGAGTCTATCCATCCGCAAACGCTACAAGCGTGGGTGAAGGAGCAGATCGAGGAAGTAGGCGCCCTGCCCGAAGATCTCAGCGAACTGGTTAATGTGTACGAAAAGTCCGGGATTAGTATCCGGAAAAAATAAGAAGGAGGAAAACAATAATGACGAAAAAAACCGAAGCGGCCGCGCTGGCGGTAATTGAAAACTTTGAACTGCCAGTACTAAGTGACGACATGGGCCAGGCCCTGGCCGAGGAAATGGAGGGCTTACAGCTTTCCTTCCCGCGGGTAAAGATTCCTTCCGGCGGCGGACTGGCTTTTGAAATCCCTGGAGACGACCCGGAGAACCCGGACACTGAGAAAGAGATCGTCGGTGTGATCGTTGATCACCACCCGGTGAACGCTTACTGGGCGGACAAGTACGCGGGCGCAAACAACCCGCCTGACTGCTCCAGCATGGATGGGAAGGTCGGTATGGATCAGGATGGGAACCGCAAGCCCTGCAACTCCTGCCCGATGAATGAATGGGGAACTGCTGAGGATGGCCGCGGAAAGGCCTGCAAGAATATGCACCGCGTTTACATCTTGCGTGAGGGCGAAATGCTGCCTCTGCTTTTGACTCTGCCGCCGACTTCGCTGAAGAATCTCTCCGACTATATAGCCTTACGGATAGTCTCCAAGGGGATGCGCTCCTATGGGGTAGTGACGAAGGTCAGCCTCAAGAAAGCTCAGAACGCGGGCGGCATCAGTTACTCTCAGGCAGTATTCGCACTGGCTGGCAAACTCGCACCGGCGCAGGTGGCCGCGATGGCTGATTATTCTCTGGGCATCAAGCCCATGACTAGGCAGCTGTCCGTCGGAGATGAAGGATTCATTGAAGCGGCCGCCGGGGAAGATGATGTCTGCTTCTAGGAAGATGATGACTGTTTCTAGGAAACAGGTGGCCGCCTCATACGGGGCGGCCCTGACCACAAACAGCCGGGGAGGTGAATGAGATCGCAGTGAATATTGATATAGATTCCCGAATCGATTACCGAGATTTCTACGAGGCCTGGTTGCGCCTGGAAGTCAAAGGCAATAAGGCCACGGCCTTCTGCCCGTTCCATGATGATGGCAAGACCCCGAACCTGTCCATCGATTTAAAAACCGGCAAATATAAGTGCTTTTCGTGCAATGCCCAGGGCAACGCCTATACTTTTTTGCAGGAACACCCCTCTTTAAGAATGTCTAAGGAGCAAGCAAATGCTTATATAAGGGAAAAAGCTGGACTGCCCAAAGTAGTCGAGGGCGGCAAGGGCAAAAAGACTCCATACACGGTAGCCGAGTACGCCCGCGCCAAGAAACTCCCGGTAGAGTTCCTACGGGATCTAGGCTTGAAGGATAGCCGAGCGGCGGGTGGCTCCAGGGTGATGATCCCTTATTTATCTGAGAATGGGGAACTGGTGGCCAGTCGCTACCGGAACGGACCGGGGAGCAATCTTCGGTTTACATGGCAACGCGGTGCCAAAGCAATGCTGTACGGGCTCTGGCGGCTTAAAGAGTTCAAGGCGCAAGGGGCCGAGATCGTGCTGGTTGAGGGCGAGTCCGACACGCACACACTATGGTATCACGGTGTCCCGGCGCTGGGCATTCCCGGAGCCAGTACCTTCAAGCCAGAGTGGGCAACCTTTTTGAAAGGCTTCTCTGTTTATCTATGCCAGGATGCTGACGAGGCAGGGACGACATGCCTCGATAATATCTGCCGGGGTCTGTTCTCCGGCCGCTGGGAGGGAGAACTTTTCTCTTTCAACCTGCCGGGGTTCAAGGATGCGAGCGAAATGCACATGGATGATCCGGAAAAGTTTCATGCTCGATGGGCGGCGGCTATGGAGGGTGCGGAGAAGATTGATGTTAAGACTAGGATTGCATCCTCCGGGCAGAGTATCGAGGGCGCACCGGACCTCCGCACTCCGCACGGGTGGCGGGTGGATGATGCAGGCATCCATAAGTTGGAGGAATCCGGCTGGGTTAGAATCAGCCACACGCCCATGTTTTTATCAAGGAAGTTGGACAGTCTTTCAACCGGTATGGAGCGGGTAGAGTTAAAAATCAGCGTCAACGGCAAGATGAAGTTAATAACCACAGCCAAGAGTAATATTGCTCAGGCCCGGACTATAACCATGTTGGCTGACTTTGGGGCTAACGTCAACTCAGGCAATGCTAAGTACATAGTAGAGTATTTTTCCGAGCAGGAAGGGTGTAATAAAGACCTGCTCCCAGTAGTCAAGGCGGTCGATCATCTAGGCTGGATCGACAGCTCCCGGTTCCTGCCGGGGGTGGCGGAGGACGTTGCGCTTGATGTGACGGACACCGGCTCAATGGCGCTGGCTAACGCGTACCGAGAGGGCGGCCGCAGGGAGGACTGGCTCAAGGCGGCCAATATTGCACGAAAGTACAAAATATCAAGGTTGATGTTGGCGGCGGCGTTCGCATCCCCGCTTATCAATATCTTAGGACAACGGATATTTATTCTTCACGCCTGGGGGCCGAGTCGCGGCGGCAAGACCGCAGCACTGAAAACTGCCCTCTCTGTATGGGGCGACCCAGAGGGACTAATAGCATCATTCAATGCTACTAAGGTTGGACTGGAGCGGATGGCGTCCTTTTATTCTGACTTGCCGCTGGGTATCGACGAGCGGCAAGTGGTAGGCGACAAGCAGTCGTTCGTTGAGGGGCTGGTCTACCTCTTAGGGTTAGGCAAGGGCAAGGCACGAGGAGCAAAGGGCGGCGGTCTACAAAACTTCTCGTTCTGGAGGACGCTAATACTAACCACGGGGGAGGAGCCGATCACCGCTGAGACCTCCAACGCAGGGGTAAGAACTAGAACCCTGGAACTCTGGGGCAATCCTATCGAGTCCGAGCAGGACGCACGCCTTCTGCACGAACTAAGCAATGAACATTTTGGCTATGCTGGGCCGGAGTTTATCGTGAAGCTGATCAATTATGACCGTGTAAGCCTTAAAGAACAATTCAAGAACATCAGCGACGGGCTGAGAACTTCCGCACCCGACAAAGTTACTTCGCACCTGGACGCCTTGTCTTTGCTGGCGCTGGCTGACTCACTTTATTCTCAGTGGGTGCTGGGCATTGACGAGGAGCAGGCAGACGATGACGCGATGGAACTGATCATGTGGGCGGTGGATAAGTTGGAGGATAACCGCGAGTCGGACATGGCACTCAGATCATGGGAGCATCTGCAGGGTTGGCTGACGGCCTATGAGGAGAAGTTTACTGCCAGCTGCCAGCCTCCCCGATATGGGTACCAGAATGAAGAATGTTGGTACATTATCCCTCAGTTCTTCGAGAAAGAGATGCGCGAGGCAGGATTCAATCCACGCCGGGTACTGATCGAGTTCGCCGAGCGGGAGTGGATCAAGACCGAGTCTGAAGGGAACGGGATCAGGTATAGGATAAGAAAAACATTCGGGAATAACAAAAAAGAAAGATTCGTTGCAATTAAGAAAGTGGGCATCGGGCACCAAGCGGGCACCGAAGCGGGCACCGACGAAACTTAGGGAAATGGCGCTCATAGAGGTAGTGCCCGTAGTGCCCACAAAATATATATATCCCTATAAGGGATAACACAACTTTTGAACAGAAACACAAAAACCAGAAATGCACAAAAGTCATGTTCCCATTAGCATGCTAAAAATGTGCGGGCACCGCGGGCCTTCGGGCACTTTCCCAATAGAATGGGGGTTACATGGTGCCCACTCGGTGCCCACAACGAAAAATTAGCGGGCATCGAAAGCGGGCATCAAAGAGAGGAGAATCTAAAATGGCATTTACTAAAGACCGAATAGACCGTCATTTGAGGCCAAAAATAGAGAATCGACCGACTGGTCGGGCTGAAAGCAGCTTCAAGCCGCAGAAGAATCTTGCGGCCGAGTGGCCGGAAGTATTTAAGGTGAGAATTACGAACCGGCTGCCAAATGGAAAGTGGGATAATGGTCCATTCGAAACGGAGGCGATAATATTTTGTGATACACGCCCCGATCTGGGTGGCGAGGATGAAAAATATTGGTGGTTCTGGTTGTTGGCCAATGCCTGGGAAGCGAACAAAGACCTGGCGATTACATTGCATGGGTTCCGTTGCCAGGGGACAAGGTTGGAGATTAACCCTAACGGGGGGATGAAATTAGTACCGGAAGTAGGTGAAAACGGATGGGACAGTCTGGACGATTACAAAGCGGCCAGGGACAAGTACCTGGTACCGCATCAAAACCAACTGGTAAGGCTGTTAAAAAGCCTCCACTAGAAGCCTCAGTGGTTAAGAGCATCTTAAAATGGCTCAATGACCAGCCGGGGTGTCACGCGGTCAAAACTCGCGGCGACAACCGTCAGGCGGGCTGGCCCGATATAATTGGCAGTTGGCAGGGAAGGTTCTTCGCCTTCGAGGTCAAGCGGCCGGGTTCCAATAGAGTCACAGCCTTGCAGCAGGCAACCTTGGCGAAGTGGCAGGGCGCCAAGGGCATCGTGGGGGTGGTTCACAGCGTGGACGAAGTGAAAAAACTGATCGAGGAGGTGACGTCATGAAGCCTGACTTGTACATCGACTGCCTGGAGCCCGGAGCAGACAATCATAAGGAGCACGCGCCGGTACCGGCACCCGAGCCGCCGGAGGGGTTCGTCGATTCAACGGTCTACCGGTACAAGTTGGATGAGGACGGCAACAAGGTGCTGATCGGCACCATGGACGCCTTCCCGGAGGGGTGGCATCGATCAAAAACTGATTGGGAGAAGGGATTTCAGAAGCAAAGCAAGGAGGATGAGGAGATGGCTAAAAAGGACATTGACTTTGGAGTTATCGTGGCAAGAGCCCAAGAGGTAGCGGCAGAACGAGGAATATCGTTATACAAGGCCAGCGGGATCGTCGCCAAGGAAACCGGCCTACATCGCACCACTGTCTACAACCACGCTAGAGCTATGCTGCAGACTCCGAGCCCCACATCGGCGCAGGTTGGCAGCCAGAAGCCGGTACCTGAAACACAACCCAATGTGACAGCAGAGGCTGGGAAAGGTGTTGCGCCACCTCCCAAACAGACACCGTTCAACGAAACTGATGACTTCACTGCTGACGATGAGGAGCCAATACCGTACCAAGTGGTCGAGGAAGATATTGAGGATAAGTCCCTGGACGACATGAAAGTGATCTGGATTCAGACTGTCATGGAGAACTCCCGCCTAGAGGCTAAAACCAAGGTGCGGTATATTGGGGCGATTGCGGAGCTGAGGGCGTGACGCAGTCTGTTTATACTGCGACATAGAGGGGAGGCGAGATAATGGCATGGCAATTATATCAGGGCGATGCTCTTGAAACCTTAAAACAGATGGAGGATGAATCTATAAACTGTTGCGTAACCTCTCCACCTTATTGGGGGCTTCGAGATTATGGCGTAGATGGGCAACTGGGATTAGAACCTACGCCAGATGAATATGTCGCCAAGATGGTTGAGGTATTCCGAGAAGTCAAGAGGGTACTACGAAATGATGGAACGCTGTGGCTGAATTTGGGGGATAGCTATTGTGGAACTGGTAATAAAGGTGAATACAAAGACCCGAAATATACAAACGGAAGAAACGGGCAAAAAGTAGCATTAAACAATAAAATTGATGGACTTAAATCCAAAGACCTTGTCGGTATTCCATGGCGGGTAGCCTTTGCGTTGCAAGCAGATGGTTGGTGGTTGCGAAGCGACATAATTTGGGCAAAACCGAATCCTATGCCGGAGAGCGTAACCGACAGACCGACAAAAGCACATGAGTATATTTTCCTGTTAAGTAAAAGCGAGAGGTATTTCTATGATGCGGAAGCGATAAAGGAAAATTCAGTTGATCCGCAAGGAAGCGCAGCCCGCTATAAATATACTTTTAGTGGTCGTGACGGGTTAATTATGCCAGATGGTAAACCACAACAGATTGCCATTAAAGGGATAAGGGAATTTTCAAGCAAGCGCAACAAGCGCACCGTCTGGAATATAACAACGAAACCATTTAGTGAAGCGCATTTTGCAACATTCCCACCTGAGATACCGGAAACTTGTATTAAGGCAGGGACAAGCGAAAAGGGTTGTTGTCCGAAATGCGGTAGCCCGTGGATTCGGGTGATTGAGAAAACCGGGCACATTAATAAACGTGAACCAGCTCATGTACCCAATAATTGCCCAACTAAAACAGATAATACCGGATGGGCGCCAACGACAAGGGCAACCGACAAATGGCAACCGATCTGCTCATGTGGAATAGAAGAAACCACATCTTGTACGGTATTAGACCCATTTGCGGGTGCGGGTACTACTTTGTGGGTAGCAGAGCAGTTAGGGATAAACAGCATTGGTATAGAAATAAACCCAGAGTATTGCGAAATCATCCGGCGCAGGATGGGCGGGTTGGAAATGAATTTATTTCAAATTCAGTAGTGCGCAGTCCAAGAATTAAACGCAGAGGGGAGGCATTAGGGCATGTCTGACATTAAAAAAGTGATAGAGGGATTAGAGTTGATCGAAACCGTTGTCCCTAGCTACAAGCATGCTAGGCATAAAGGCATAACTGACGATGAGGCTGAAACCGTGGTTAATTGGGCTGTTGGACAAGCCATTATCCTTTTAGAGCAACTAAGACGCAGTCTGTAAAAGATGCGAACTATCCGGAATTACCGGAGAGTTGGAAGGGGGAGGATCAAGTGAAAATCTACATAGCCGGCAAGATCACCGGCAATCCAGATTATAAGGAGCAGTTTGCCGAAGCCGAGAGGCACTTAAGAGCGCAAGGTCATACCACCATGAACCCAGCAGTCCTGCCGGATGGTTTTGAGCACCACGAATACATGAAAATATGTTTTGCAATGATTGACGCTTGCGATGCGGTCTATCTGCAGGAAAATTGGCGGGACAGCATCGGGGCGACCATGGAACGCAACTATGCGATAGGCACCGGCAAGGTTTTGGTTGAGGGAGGGAAATAGCATGAAAATAAATCTTCCCGACATAGAAATACAGCCTGACTGGACTATTCCCAGCCAGGTCAAGAAAATAGGCGAGGAGTACGGCGAAGTAGCCGAGGCTGTTGCAATGAATGACCCGGTGCGTACCATCAAAGAGGCGCTGGATACCATGCAGACCTGCGCCACCTTAATTAATATGGTCCTAGCTGAGTGGGAGGTACCATTGGACCGGTTCTTGTGGGAGCACGAGGAGAAGTTGGCTAAAAAAGGTTATATGGGGGTGAAGATAGATGGCTAAAGAAACACCAGTACCCGAAATGTGTGCCGGCTGCGCTCGCAATAAGAATATTTTTTGCACGGTCATCAAGTATCCAGAGTGGATATACGAGCACAAAGGAATATGTTTCGCCTGGGTCAATGAGGCCCGGGCAAAGGAGATAGAAAAAGAGATAAAGATTATTCATAAGGGGGCGAAGGCGTGACTATTCACGACGAAATTAACCAGGCCCTGGACCAGCTTGACCAGGCCAGGCAGAACTTTGATTATGCTACTCCCGATTTTATCGACGTTGCGGTTGCCGAACTGGCAGCCGCCGAGGTGAGAGTAGATTTATTGTACCGGCTGGCGAAGGAGGAAGTAGCGTAGTTTGTTATAAATGCGAAGGAGGGAAGGAATTGAAAGATTATAGAGATTGCCTATATTGGAAAGAAACTGGATGTTCGGGATTTAATTGCTGTTTAGAAGAAGATTGTAAACATTCAGAGAAATATCAGCCGTGGTTGCAAAAAGCGAAACAACAAGTAAGTGCACAGTCCAAAGATAATGCGAAATAGACAGACACATGGAGAGGAGGAATGACCTGGTGGCATTCTTTTCACAGGCGAACCTGGAGGCCGTCGGTAGCCGGGATAAAATACGGCTCTGTCCCCGGTGCGGGCTGAGTCTCGAGTACATATCAGAGCAGGGGTACTGTTGCCCGAAGGGGCACGGGTGTTGGTGGCCGCAGGGAGAGCAGAAGGTGATCCGGGAGCCGCCAGATGCAGTGTATGCAGGCGGGGCGATTGAACCAAAGGGGGTGAGCAAGGGTAGGAAGCGGAAGAAGAATAGAAAAGAGCAATGGATTAGTGATTATATAGAGACTTGACAACCACACTTGACTTGATTACAATAATGTTGTAGCTGTTTGCCTACAGGCAGGCAGCTATCTTTATTTGAGACCGGGAAACCCATGACTCTATGTCATGGTGCCCGGCTTTTTTATTGGTCGAAAAGGTCAAGTGGGAAAGTCCGCTGCGTGCATTGCGAAAGCTGACAGGAGACTGGACAGCCAATGCGTATGATTGTAGCATCAAGCTCCCGTACAACCAAGACGGGGGCTTATTTGGTGGGAATACAATATTGAGGTGACATAATGGATAGATTTCTTAACCAGATAATCTGCGGCGACTGTCTTGAGGTAATGAAGGATATACCCGATAAGTCGGTGGATATGATACTTTGTGATTTACCTTACGGCACTACCGCTTGTAAATGGGACACTATTATTCCTTTTGAGCCGTTGTGGGTGCAATATAAGCGATTGATTAAGCCGAATGGGGCAATAGTATTAACGGCAAGCCAACCGTTTACTACAAGCCTAATAGCAAGCAATATGACGATGTTTAGATATTGTTGGATATGGGAGAAATCACAAGGCGTTGACCCTTTTATGGCAAAGCATCGACCACTTAATAACTATGAAGATATATGTGTGTTTTCTATAGATACACCAAGATATTATCCACAAATGGACAACGGCAAGCCTTATACAGTAACAAGAGACAAAAAACCTAGAAATTATGAAATTACTGCAACTACTATGAAACAAACAACTACCGTAAATGATGGATTCAGATACCCTACTCGCATTATAAAAATTAATCAAGAAAAAGGCTTACATCCAACTCAAAAACCAGTTGCACTCTTTGAGTATCTAATACGAACATACACCAACGAAGGCGAGATAGTCTTGGATAACTGCATAGGTTCCGGCACAACAGCAGTGGCCGCCCTCAACACGGGGCGTTTTTTTATTGGTATCGAAAAAGAACCGAAGTACTGCGAGATAGCACGAAAGCGAGTAGAACAGGCACAGAGTCAACAAAGTTTGTTTGCATAAATATTTAGGTCAAGTGGGAAAGTCCGCTGCGTGCATTGCGGGGCTGACGGCGAGAGCGGTTAGTCGAGGCGTATGATTGTAGCAGGGGCGGGAGCGAGAAGCGGTGGCAAAAGAGTTTGCGAAAGCATTTTACAAAAGTAAGGCTTGGCTGAAGTGCAGGGCAGCATATATACAGTCAGTATTCGGGTTATGTGAGCGGTGCCAGCGGCCGGGGGACATTGTGCATCATAAGATTAAGCTGACATCACGGAACATCAACGATCCGGCCGTGACGCTGAACTGGGAGAATTTAGAACTACTTTGCCAGGAGTGCCATAACCGTGAACATGGACTAAGTAGCACGGCAGAGGGTTTAAGGTTTGACGCAGCGGGGAATCTTGTCGAGTTAACACCCCCCGGTATAAGAAATTAGATCGAGAGCCCAGGGAC
>ENA-UOXR01000837-UOXR01000837.1-bioreactor-metagenome-genome-assembly--contig:-NODE-837-length-35250-cov-9.533826_pt1 | contig 35250 bp, 32 predicted proteins | sample MGYA00238164_ERZ764825 | MGnify/ENA primary metagenome ERZ764825 (study PRJEB28920, sample SAMN05720171) | bioreactor metagenome | isolation source: Anaerobic biogas reactor | place: USA:Washington... | reverse complement strand
GACGAGCTGGTGGCCGCGGTCCGGCGTCTGCTCGCCCATCTGCTGGCGACGCTCCGGGAGCGGGGCTGCCGGCTGATCGGGCACGTCAAGGGGCTGGTCGAGGCGGGCGCTGCAGGTCGCCTGCTGTTCAGTGCCACCTCCTTCGACGGCGAGCCCTCCTTCAGGGTCGAGCTGCGGGGGCCGGTGGGGGAGTGCACTCTGACCGTCAACGCCATCGTGTTCGGCGGCGACGAGGAGAGTGTCGCCGCCGCCGTCGCCGCGTCGACCCGACAGCTCGCCCCCTGGAGGCCGCAGCCGTGACCTCGGTGCTCATCGATTGGGACGTGCGGGTGGAGGTGGACGCCGCTCTGCGCGGCCAGGCCTCGGACCCGGACGAGATGCGCCGCCGTCGGCCCGAGATCGTCGGCGCCACAGCCGCCGCGGTCCGCGAGGCGCGGACCCTGATCGCCCCGCTCGTCCTCTCGCGTCGCCTCGCCGTGCGCAGCCACGCGCCGGACGCGCTCGAGCTCGAGACCGGCCGTCTCGAATGCGGCGCCTGGGCCGCCGGCCGTCTCAAGGAGGCGCGGGAGGTCATGGCCGTGGTGTGCACGATAGGACACGCGCTCGAGGCCAGGGTGAACGCCGTCTTCCCCTCCGACCCGGCGAAGGCGCTGGCCCTCGACGGGGCAGGGTCGGCGGCGGTCGACGCGCTCGCCGCCGAGGCTTGCGAGCGCTTCCGCCGCGAGAGCGCGGCCAGGGGACTGCCGGGGACGGTACAGTGCTGGCCCGGCTCGACGGCCTGGTCCACCGAGGCCGGCCAGCCCCTGATCTTCGGCCTCGTCGATCCGGACGGCCGCGAGGCCGACAGGGTGCGTCTGCTGCCGTCACGGCTCATCAAGCCCGTCAAGTCGGTCGCGTTCCTGCTCGGTCTGACCGCGCGGGCCACGGCGCCGGAGCACCAGTGCGAGTCGTGCTCGCTGGCCGCCGTGTGCCGCCACCGGCCGCGAGCACGGAGACCGCGATGATGGTGGATGCACACGGATCGCACGCCGGTCGGCGCCGCGACGAGGCCGCCGGCCAACGACACCAGGGAGGTGCTCAGTGGCGACGTTCGACGAGCAGTATCTCGCCGAGGTGAGAGGGCGGCTCAGGCCCCCCACCGAGGCGGAGTACAACAAGGCCACCGCACGATGGCTGTTCGGCAGGAACGGCGACCTGATGCTCAAGTATGCGCCCTTCAGCTTCGTGCTGACCAAGCTCATGTGGAGGAAGGGGGAGGAGCCATGGGCGAGCTGAGCGCGGCCATCGCCGCCCTCGACGTCGGACGGACCCGGGAGGTAGTGGAGGCGGACCTGGGCACGGGTCGCGACCCCATGGAGCTCATCGACGAAGCCCGCGTGGGGCTGCAGACGGTGGGCGAGAAGTTCGACGCCGGCGAGTACTTCCTCATCGAGCTGGTGCGCGCGGCCCAGGTGTTCCAGGAGGCCGCCGAGCTGATCAACCCGAAGCTGCAGGAGCTGTACGGCGGCGGCGAGTCGCGCGGCAGGGTCCTCCTGGGCACGGTGGCCGGCGACATCCACGACCTCGGCAAGAGCATCGTCAAGGTGCTGCTCGAGTGCCGCGGCGTGGAGGTCATGGACCTGGGCGTCGACGTGCCCGCCGAGCGCTTCATCGAGGCGGCCCGTGAGTTCCGGCCCCAGGTCGTCGGCATGTCGGCGCTATTGACCGCCGCGATCCCCCAGTTCAAGGCGACGATTGAGGCGATGGAGGCGGCCGGCGTGCGCTCGGGCGTCAAGACCGTCGTCGGCGGCGGCACGGTGATCGATCTCGAGGCGTCCGTCGTCTCGGCCGACCATGTGGCGCTGGACGCCAACGAAGGGGTCGAGCGCATGCTCGAGTGGCTCGACGCCGGCGCCGTCGAAGGGGGTGCGTGATGGCGGAGACCATGACGCCCTATGAGCGCATGCGCGCCGTGTGGGAGTGCGAGGTGCCGGACCGTGTGCCGTACATGCCCATGGTGGTCTTCTTCGTCGCCCGCCAGGGCGGGCTGACGATCAAGGAGTTCGTCAGCCGGCCGGAGAAGTTCGTGGACGCGGCGCTCGACGGGCTCGATTACATCGGCGACGCGCAACACCCCGGGATCGCCAGCGCCAACCACATGTCGATGCTCGGGCATGCCGGGTGGGACATGGCCACCCTCGACTGGCGTCTCTGGGACGAGTTCCCGCCGGACGGCAACCTGCCGAGCATCTACGAGAAGGTGCTGATCCAGGATTACGACGACGTCATGGAGCGGGGCTTCGCCACGATCCTGTTCTCGACGGAGCTGAAGAACGGCATCCACGAGCGCAGCGTGGAGGACTTCCTCTACTACCACTTCGAGCACAAGCAGGTATGGTCGAAGGCGTGGCGCCGGTTCTACGCCAAGACCGGGATCCCCATCCTCATCGGCGGCCGGTCCGAGCATCCCCTGGACATGCTGCAGTCCTATCGCGGCATCAACCAGCTGGTGATGGACATGTACACCATCCCCGACAAGCTGATCGAGGTGATGGAGTGGCTGGCCGACTACGAGGTGATGCAGGCGGCGCAGGAGGCCGAGACGATGGGCGCCGGCGAGCTGCCGGGCGCGGAGAACATCTTCTTCTACAACGGCGGCCCGCCCGGAATGCCGCCGGACCTCTACGACAAGCTGTACATCCCGATCGCCAAGAAGATGATCGACGCCTGGGTCGAGCGCGGCTTCAACGTGTGGGCGCACTGGGACAACGATCTGACCGCGCATCTGGCCGGCATCAGGACACTGGCCGACGGGCTTCCCAAGGGTCGGCTGCTCATGGACCTCGAGAAGACCGACATGAAGAAGGCCAAGGAGGTCCTCGGCGGGGTCATCCCGATCTGCGGCAACGTGCCCTCGTCGCTGATGGTGTACGGGACGCCGGACGAGGTCGACGCCTATTGCAGGGAGTTGATCGAGGACTGCGCGCCGGGCGGCGGTTTCATCCTCGGAGCCGAGTGCGAGACGCCGTGGGACTCCAAACGCGAGAACGTGGTGGCGATGAAGCGATGCGCCGCCAAGTACGGGACATATTGAGCGGGGGGACGGCGCGGTGAGGCCTCCTGCGAGGCGCGTCGCCCCGTCCGAACGCCACGGGGCCTTGACACCCACACCGTCAGCGTGTTTAGTGAGATTTGACCGGTCGTACACCGACAGCAAACCAGCGCGCCCTCTCGGCAGGGCGCGTGCGTCCGGCGAGGCGGCTCAGCAGAGGCCCGGTGTCGCCGCGACCGACGCGGTCGGCGGCGAGGGTCACCGGGCCGGAGGGGCTGGAAGGGTCATGCAGCGAACGCGCGCACTTCCTTCGCGACACGCCATTCGGTACGCTTCGATCACGATCGACAACGTCAGGAGATCGGCCACGGCATCGGCGGAGCGCCGCCGCTGCCGTCCGAGATGAGCCAGGGGAGGCAGCATGTCGTACATTGACCGCGAGGACGAGGGTCTCGTCAGCCGCCTGATGGGCAGCCGGGTCACCCGCCGGGACCTGCTCAAGAGCGCCGGCCTCATCGGCGCCGGCGCCGCCCTGGCCCCGGGGCTGGCCGCCTGCGGCGGCGGCACCGAGCCGACCGAGACGCCGGGGGCCGGAGCGGCGTCACCGGTCGCGGGCGGCCGTCTGCGCATCGGCGTCATCGGGGGCTCTGAGCGCGACGTCGTCGACCCCATGGTCGGCATGACGCAGCCGGACAACCTCCGCGGTCGCCAGGTCTTCGAGCGGCTCTTCCAGCACGACCACGACTTCAAGGTGCAGCCGGCCCTTGCCCTCTCGGCCGAGCCGAACGCGAAGGCCGACGTGTGGACGGTCAAGCTCCGTCCCGACGTCACGTGGCACAACGGCAAGTCCTTCACCTCTGACGACGTGGTCTACACGTTCAAGAAGATCACCGACCCCAAGTTCCCCAACGTGGCCGCCGAGAGCTTCGAGGACCTGGACCGCAATCGGATCAAGGCGATCGACGACCTCACGGTCGAGTTCGTGCTCAAGCAGCCGAACGCCGACTTCGTCAACAGCCTGGCGTTCATCCATGCCGTCGTCCATCCGGAAGGGTACGACGCGAAGAACCCCGTCGGGACGGGACCGTTCACGTACGGCCAGTTCACCCCCGGCGACCGCAGCATCTTCCCCGGCTTCAAGGACTACTGGGGCGTGGGACCCTACGTGGACGAGGTCGAGACCATCGATTTCGTCGACGTCACCGCCATGGTCAACGCCCTGCAGGGCGGGGAGCTGGACGCGGCCTCCAACCTGCCCGCCACCCAGGTGACGCTGGTCGAGCAGGCAGGCTTCAAGACCGTCACCTCTGAGACCGGCAAGTGGAACTACATCTTCTGGGACACGCAGATCAAGCCGTGGTCGGACGTGCGCGTGCGTCAGGCGATGCGCCTCATCATGGACCGCCAGCAGATGGTCGATCTGGCCTTGGAGGGCTTCGGGCGCGTCGGCAACGACATGTGGGGCATCGTCGATCCGGCCTACCCGTTCGACACGCCGCAGCGCACCCAGGACATCGAGCAGGCCAAGTCGCTGCTCAAGCAGGCCGGGTACACGGACCTGTCGTTCGAGCTGCTCACGGCCGAGGTGGAGACCGGCCACGTGGAGGCGGCGCAGATCTTCGCCGAGCAGGCCAAGCAGGCGGGCGTCACGGTGACGGTCAAGAAGATCGACGTCGGCGTCCTGTGGGGCGACAAGTACCTCACCTGGCCCAACGGGCCGGGCTGGTACTCGGCCAACACCTACCTGTCGGCGTGCCGGTTCGTCAAGTCCTGGAACGAGCCGCACTGGCAGGAGCCCGGCTACTGGGAGCGCATCGACGAGGCCTTCGCCACCGTCGATGAGGCCAAGCGTACGGAGATCATGCACGAGAGCTGGGCGGTGGACTACGACATCGGGCCGTGGGACGTGTGGTCCTGGGTCAACCAGGTTGACGCGTATACGGAGCAGGTCAAGGGCACGGCGCCGGATATGAGCGGCATCCCGTTCAACGCCGGGTTCGTCAACGAGATGTGGCTGGCCTAGCAGACCAGCGCCGGCCGATGCTCCAGGGAACATCACCTCTGCTGCCCGGGGGCGGCCGTGCGGCCGCCCCCGGGGACGCCCTTCTTCGAAGGTAGACGATCATGCCTCTGGCGAAGCACATCCTCTGGCGCGTGATCCTCGGGTTCATCACGCTGTTCTTCGCGTCGGTCCTCATCTTCATGATGACCAACCTGCTGCCCGGCGATCCGGCGCGCGCCATCCTCGGACCGCGCGCCACTCCGGAGAAGCTCGCCATCCTGCGGGAGGAACTGGGTCTCGACCGGCCGGTCGCGGTGCGCTACGCCGCGTGGCTCGGCGACATCTCGCACGGCGACCTCGGCACCTCACTGGCCGGCATGCAGCAGCCGGTCACCAAGGTCATCGGGCGGCGTCTCTACAACTCGTTCCTGCTGGTCGTGCTCGCGGCGTTCGTCAGCGTGCCTCTCTCGATGGGCATCGGGGCGTACACGGCGCTCAAACGGGACACGAAGCTCGACGCCACAGCGACGATCGCCACGCTCACGCTCTCGGCCCTGCCCGAGTTCGTCATCGGCATCGTCCTCATCCTGCTGCTCTCGACGCAGGTGCTCCACATCCTGCCGCCGATCTCCCGTCTGGACCCCTTCGCCCCGTATCTGGGGCAGTTGGACCTGTTCATCCTGCCGGTGATGACGCTGACGCTGGCCGTGCTGCCGTACATCGTGCGCCTGCTGCGCGCGTCCACCATCGAGGTGCTGGAGAGCGAGTACATCTCGATGGCGCGGCTCAAGGGTCTGCCTGAGCCGCTCGTCATGCGCCGTCACAGTCTGCCCAACGCGGTCGTGCCCGCCATCCAGGGCACCGCCATGCAGCTGGCGTGGCTGGCGGGCGGCATCGTCGTGGTCGAGTACCTGTTCGCCTATCCGGGCATCGGCAGCGCGCTGGTGGACGCCGTGTCCAACCGTGACTACCCGGTCATCCAGGCGCTGTCGCTGATCCTCGCGGCCACCTACGTGTTCCTCAACCTGGCCGCGGACATCCTCACGATCCTCATCACTCCACGGCTGAGGACGGGCATGCGATGAGCACGCCGATGGAGAACTCCGTCGACCTCCTGCCCGAGGGTCCGGAGATACCGCACGTCACGGCCTCGCGCCGTCACCGGCGTGAGTGGGTCCAGACGGCCAAGGCGGCCTGGGCCTTGCGGCGCACCAAGATCGGCGTCGGACTCTTCCTCGTCATCCTGGCGATCGCCCTCTTCGGCCCCCTCATCGCGCCGTACGGGCCGACGGAGTTCGTCGGCAAGCCGTATCGGATGCCCAGTGCGACGGCCTGGCTCGGTACGGACAACCTGGGCCGTGACGTGCTGACCCGGGTGCTCAACGGCGGACGGACCGTCTTCAGCTTGTCGCTGACCGCCACCGCCGTGGGCATGGCGATGGGCATCCTCCTCGGCATGTTCGCCGGCTACAGCCGGCGCTCGGTGGACGACTTCACCATGCGCGCCCTCGACATCGTGATGGCGTTCCCCCACATCGTGTTCGTGCTCCTGATCGTGGCGGCGCTCGGCCCCAGACCGTGGCTCATCGCCCTGGCGGTGGCGATCGGTCATGCGCCGCGCGTCGCCCGGGTCGCCCGCGGCGCGACGCTCGAGATCGTCGGACGCGACTTCATCCTGGCCTCCGAGATGCTCGGGACGGCCAAGTGGCGCATCATGGTCACGGAGCTGTTCCCCAACATCACCAGCCCCATGTTCGTGGAGTTCGGCCTGCGGCTGGCCTACTCCATCGGCACCATCGCCGCGCTCAGCTTCCTGGGCTTCGGCCTGCAGCCGCCGGCCGCCGACTGGGGCCTCATGATCAACGAGAACCGCATCGGCGTGGCCGTGCAGCCGTACTCGGTCTTCGTCCCCGTGGTCATGATCGCCCTGCTGACCATCGCCGTCAGCCTCATCGCCGACGGCCTGGCGCGAGCCATCATCGGCATCGACCGCAGGACGGGCACGGAATGAGCGACGTCGTCCTCTCCGTGAAGGGCCTGCGCGTGGAGCTCGAGGCTTCAGGCGCCGACATCGACGACGAGGTCGAGTTCACGATCCACAGCGGCGAGGTCCTGGGACTCGTCGGCGAGTCGGCCTCGGGCAAGACCACGGCCGCCACCGCCCTGCTGGTGCACCAGCGGCGTGGAGCCGTGGTCGCCGGCGGCGAGGTCGTCATCAAGGGGCGCGACATCCTCTCTCTGAGCCCCGTCGAGCTGCGCAAGGTGCGCGGCGGGCTGGCCTCCTACGTCCCGCAGGACCCGTCCATGTCCCTCAATCCGGCGCTGCGCATCGGGACACAGCTCAGGGAGATCCTCGAGGTGCACGGGTTCGGCGCCTCGGACGCGGAGCGCGCAGAGCGCATCCGGGAGATGATGGCCGAGGTGCTGCTGCCTGGCGACAGGCAGTTCCTGCGCCGCTACCCGCACCAGCTCTCCGGCGGCCAGCAACAGCGCGTCGCCGTCGCCATGGCGTTCGCGTGCCGGCCCTCGCTGATCATCCTCGACGAGCCCACGACGGGTCTCGACGTGACGACCCAGGCGCACGTGCTGCGCACCGTCAAGGACCTGGCGCGCACCTACGGGGTGGCCGCTCTCTACGTGACCCACGACCTCGCCGTGGTCGCCAACCTGGCCGACCGGATCGCCGTGATGTACGCGGGACGGCTCGTGGAGGTGGGCCCCCGCGACGCCCTCTTCCGCGGCGCGCACCATCCCTACACGCGCCGCCTGCTCGCGTCCGTCCCGGACCTCGCCGGCAAGTACGCGTTGCGCGGCATCCCCGGCCGCGCGCCGCTGCCCGGGAAACGCCCGCCGGGGTGTTCCTTCGCCGACCGCTGCGACTACACCGAACCCCGCTGCATCGAGGCCTTCCCGCCCTACGAGGGACCCGAGGAGCACCGCGTGCGCTGCTGGCGCTGGGAGGAGATCGCCCGGCTGAGTCTGCAGAACGACTTCGTCCCGCGCCGGGCGTGCGACGCGAGCCGGGGCGCGACGGGGCCGGTCGTGTCGGCCAAAGGCGTGCGCGCCTTCTACGGCACCACCGAGGCCCTGCACGGTGTCGATCTCGAGGTCCGTCCCGGCTGCTGCGTCGCCCTGGTGGGGGAGTCGGGCAGCGGCAAGACCACGCTGGCCCGCGCCATCGCCGGCATCCATCCGGGCAAGGTCGAGGGCGAGATCAGGCTCGGCGACCATGAGCTCAAGCGCGACGCGCGCCACCGGCCCAAGGCCGACCGCCAGGCGATCCAGTACATCTTCCAGAGCCCCTACGGGTCGCTGAACCCGCGGCGCTCCATCGGTCAGATCCTGGAGCCTCCGCTGCGGACGTTCTTCGACCTCAGTCGCAGCGAGAAGGAAGACCGCATGGTCGAGGCCCTCGAGATGGTCACCCTCGACGGCTCGCTGCTCGGCGTCTACCCCGACCAGCTCAGCGGGGGCGAGCGCCAGCGGGTGGCGATCGCGCGGGCCCTCGTCGCCAAGCCCACGGTGCTCATCTGCGACGAGGTCACCTCCTCGCTGGACGTGTCGGTCCAGGCGTCGATCGTCGAGTTGCTGGTGAAGCTGATCGACGAGACGGGGGTGGCGATGATCTTCGTCACCCACCACCTGCCCCTGGTGCGCACCCTGGCCCAAGAGGTCACCGTCATGAACGTGGGCGAGATCGTGGAGACGGGCACGGTGGACGCCGTGCTGGCCGACCCCCAGGCCGAGTACACCAGAAACCTGCTGGCGGACACGCCGGACGTGGACCGCACGCCTTTCTAACGGCGCGCCGCCGCCGACCACTCTCGGAGGTACGAATGGAGACCCTCGCCGCCCTCGCCCGCGCCGTGGACGAGTACGATGCCGTCGCAGCGGCCGAACATGCGCGCAAGGCGCTTGACGAGGGCATCGACCCCGTGGCCGCCTTCGACGCCATGACGGCGGCCATCAAGACCATCGGCGACGACTTCGAGGCGGGCACGCGGTGGCTGCCGGACCTGATCGGCGCCGCCGACGCCATGAAGGCGGCGGCGCCGATCCTGGAGGAGGCCCTCAAGGCGCGCGGCGGGGAGCGCCAGTCCCTGGGCAAGGTGGTCGCCGGGACCGTCCAGGGCGACATCCACTCCATCGGCATCGAGATGGTCTGCACGCTGCTGATCGCGGCGGGGTTCGAGGTCCACTACCTCGGCATCGACGTGCCGGCGCAGAAGTTCGTCGACGCCGTGCGCGACACGGGGGCCGATGTGGTCGCGCTCTCGGCGCTGCTCACCGTGACCTCGCTGGAGGACAAGAAGGTCATCGAGCTGCTGACGGAACAGGGTCTGCGCGACCAGGTCAAGGTCATGGTCGGCGGCGGCGCCATCAACGCCGATTTCGCCGCGAGCATCGGCGCCGACGGTTACGAGCCGGCGGCGCCGGGCGCCGTCCAGCTGGCTCTGTCGTTCGTCGGCGCCGCCTGAGAGGAGGAGGAACATGCAGCACGGCCACTTCCGCCGTTTCGCCCCCGTCGACGTGCTCAGCGAGCGCGAGCTCTCGGCGATCCATCAAGGCGCCCTGGAGATCCTCGAGACCGGTGGAGCCAACATCCGCCACGCGAAGACCCAGGCGCTGCTCGAGGACGCGGGCTGCAAGGTCGACCGCGAGGCCGGCCAGGTCCGGATCCCGCCCGCGCTGGCGGAGGAGTGCCTGCGCTCAGTCCCCTCGAGCTACCAGATCGTGGCCCGCGACAGGGCCATGGACGTGCGCATCGGCGGCGACCGCGTGCACTTCCTGCAGGGCATGGGTATGCGCTACGTCGACACCGAGACGTGGGAGCTCCGCCCCGCCACGCTACGCGAGCACGCCGAGGTGCAGATCGTCGGCGACGCCCTGCCCAACGTCCACGTCATGGACGCGCTCTTCGCCTTCACCGACCTCAAGGACGTCCCGGGGATCATGCAGCAGCTGGAGGGGCTGGCCAACGGCTTCCGCTACTCGGTGAAGCCGCAGCACTACGGCTACCTGAAGGACTCGGACCAGTTCGCGATCAGGATGGCGCAGGGCCTCGGCGTCACGCTCGACGCCGAGATCGACGTGGCGCCCCCGGTGGCCTTCGGCGACGAGGCGCTCGAGGCGATCTGGCGCTTCGCCGAGCTGGGCTGGTGCGTGTGGGCGTCGCCCGGCGGCCGGGCGGGCGCGACGGCCCCCGGTCCGCTCGCCGGCGTCCAGGTGCAGTCCTGGGCCGGCACGATGGCCTTCATCGTCGTCACGCAGCTCATCAACCGCGGCACGCCGGTGGGCCTGCACCCCTGCGACGGGGTCGTCCACGCCAAGTGGGCGCACGGCCTGCCGGCCGCGCCCGAGACCTGGTACACACGGGCGATGACCAATCAGCTCTGTCGCCGGTACGGTATCCCGGTGACCACCGCCTCCGGCTTCTGCGGGCACGCCAAGATGTTCGACTACCAGGCGGGCATGGAGAAGGCGCTGGGCATCCTGACCTCCGTCATGACGGGCAGCCATCTGCACACCCTGCAGGGGAGCTTCGCCGGCGAGCTCGGCTACAGCAACGTGCTCCAGGTGCTGGACGAGGAGATCGCCGGTAACGTCGGGCGGTACCTCCTCGGCACGCCGATCGACGACGAGACCCTGGCGGTGGACGAGTCACTCGAGGTGGGCACCGCCCCGGCCAGCTTCATGGGTCGCGCCCTCACCCGACAGTACTGGGTCAAGGACCGCTACGAGCCGCTGGTGGCCGACTGGGGCACGCACGTCGACTGGGTCCGGGGCGGCAAGAAGGACATCGTCACACGCGCCCAGGAGAAGGTGGACGCCATCCTCGCCGAGCACCGTGCGACGCCGCTCACGGCCGAACAGAGCGCGCACGTGGAGGACGTGCTGGCCGAGGCGCGTGAGTACTATCGGGCCACCGGGCTGCTGAGCGAGGAGGAGTGGGCGCCGTACATGAGGGCGCTGGAGGAGGCCGACCTGCCGGCTCCGCTCGAGGCGGCGGCGGACTGACGACGCGGCCGCGCCGTCGGGCGCCGCGCTCAGTCCCGGCGCGCGCCGTCGGCGAGGGCGGCGCCCAGACGGCGCGCCCCCTCGGCGAGGCGGTCCTCGTCGTACAGGCTGAACGCCAGGCGCACGTGCGTGTCGGCGCCGTCCGTGCAGAAGCGGGAGCCGGGCGCGAAGGCGAGTCCGTGCCGCTCGGCGACCGGGAGGAGATGCGTGGCCGACACGTCCGCCGGCAGCTCGAGCCAGACGAAGAACCCGCCGCCGGGCACGGCGAAGCGGCCGGCGGGGACGTGCTCCCGCAGCGCCGCGACGAGCGCGTCGCGGCGCGCCGCGTACACGGCGCGGAGGCGCGCCACGTGACGGTCGTAGGCCCCGTCTGCGATCACGAGGGCGGCGACGCACGCCGAGAACTGCGCCATGCTGCCGCCGCTGTCCAGGACGCCCGCGGCGTCGAGTCGCTCGATCAGGTCGGCGCGGGCGTTCACCCAGCCCACGCGGAGGCCCGGCGCCAGCGACTTGGAGAGCGAGCCCAGACGCAGCACCGGCGCGCCGGGGTCCATGGTCCAGAGGGACGGCGGGGCGTCGTGGTCGTAGGCCAGCTCGCGGTAGACGTCGTCTTCGACGACGAGCAGCCCATGCTCGCGCGCCAGCTCCAGCAGTCGCCTGCGGCGCGCGTCCTGCAGGCACGTCCCGGCGGGGTTGTGGAACGTCGGGATGGTGTAGAGCAGGCGGGCGCCGCGTCCTTCGCCCGTCGAGCGCTCGAGCTGCGCCTGCAAGTCGTCCACATCGAGGCCGCCGTCGTCGTGGCGGACGGCGGAGACCCGCAGGGGGTGGTCGCGTATCGTACGCAGCGCGAGGCTGTAGGTGGGCGACTCGACGAGGATAAGGTCGCCGGGCTTCGTGAACACGGCCAGGACGAGGTCGAGCGCCTGCGAGTTGCCGGCCGTGACGTACACGTCGTGGGCCGAGACGGACAGACCCTCGCGGTCCGTGATCCGGGCCGCGACGGCCTCCCGCAGCGGGTGCGGCCCGGGGCGCCTGCCGTAGGCCAGTGCGCCCCGGCCCAGGGTGGGCACGACCCGCGCGGCGGCCGAGGTCACGAGGTCCGTCGGCAGCAGCGAGGGGTCCGGCTCGCCGAAGGCCAGCTCGACGACGTCGGGGCGCAGGTCGTTCTGTGTCCGCGGCAGTCGCTGCATGCCCCGATCATAGGTGATTTCGTCCCCGGCCTCTCCGGCGCCGGGCGCGCGCCGCGGAGGAGGAGGGTCCCATGTACGACGTAGCGGAGGTCCTGGGCCGTCTCGACGACATCCGGTCCTGGCAGGAGGATCTGTACCGGCATCTGCACGCCCACCCCGAGCTGAGCCGGCAGGAGCACGCGACCGCGGCCCTCGTGGCGCGCGACCTGCGTGAGCGGGGATACGAGGTCCTGGAACACGTTGGAGGGACCGGTGTGGTGGGGGTGCTGGAAAACGGTCCCGGCAGGACCGTGCTGGTCAGGGCGGACATGGACGCCTTGCCGGTGCGCGAGGCCACGGGACTCGACTACGCATCGACGGTCACCGCGGTTGACGCGACGGGCGCCACCGTGCCCGTGATGCACGCCTGCGGGCACGACGTGCACGTGAGCTGCCTCCTCTCGGCCGCGCGTCTGCTGGCGGCCGCCCGCTCTGCGTGGTCCGGCACGTTCGTGGCCCTCTTCCAGCCCGACGAGGAGCTCGTGGGCGGAGCGCAGGCGATGATCGACGACGGCCTGGCCGCCGCCGTGCCGCGTCCCGACGTGGCTTTGGCCCAGCACGTGCTCCCGCTCCCTGCCGGCACGGTGTGGACCCGTCCGGGTCCGGTCTTGTCCTCCGCCGACACCGTGCGGATCACCCTGACCGGCCGCGGCGCCCACGGATCCATGCCGCAGGACTCCGTGGACCCGGTCGTCCTCGCGGCCGCGGTGGTGCTGCGCCTGCAGACCCTCGTGTCACGGGAGACGAGCCCCCACGACTTCGCCTGCCTGACCGTCGGCAGGCTCGCGGCGGGCTCGGCCGCCAACATCATCCCGGAGCTCGCGGAGCTCGAGATCAGCGTCCGCACCTACGAGGCCGAGGTCCGCCGCAGGCTGCTCGACGGTCTGGAGCGGGTGGTCACGGCCGAGTGTCGGGCCTCGGACGCCCCCACGCCGCCCCGCTTCGAGTACTCGGCGCACTGCCGGGCGACGGTCAACGACCCGCGGGTGACGGCGATCGTCGCGGAGGCGTTCGGCGCCCACTTCGGGGCCGCCGCCTCCGAGCTGGAGAGGCAGACCGCCAGCGAGGACTTCGCGGTGATCGCCGACGGTCTGGGCGCCCCGTACACGTACTGGGGCCTCGGAGGCATCGACCCCGGGCTCTACGGCAGGGCCTCCGTCGCCCGTCGTCTGACGACGGACGTGCCGGTCCTCCATTCGCCGCACTTCGCACCGGTGATCCGGCCGACGTTGGCGACGGGCACGGAGGCGATCGTGGTGGCGACCCTGGCGTGTCTCCGCGGGGGCTGACCGGCCCGGCCGGCGGCGCAGCTCAGGCGCGACGCTCCAGCTCGAACGTGAGGCGCGCGCCGGGCTGCAGCGTCGCCGCCGCCTCCTTCATCCGGACCGTCAGCGCGCCGGGCGCCGACTGGTCCAGCGCCACGGCGAGCTCATCGCCGGAGAGCTCCAGCGCCACCCTGTGGCCGCGGAGCAGCAACGTGTAGCCCAGGCTCTGCAGACCGGCGGGCAGGTCGGGATCGAAGCACAGTGCATCGTTGCGGATCTCGAGACCCAGGTACGCCCGCTGGACCAGGTCGACGGTGCCCGCCATGGTGCCGAGATGGATGCCCTCGCGGGTGGTCCCGCCCTGCGTGTCCTCCACGTCGCTGCGCAGGGCCTCCTCGAAGAACTCCCACGACTGTCCGGAGTCGATGTGGCCGAGCACCCAGGCGTGCACGATCGCGCTCAGGGTGGAGCCGTGTGCGGTCCGCTCGGCGTAGTAGCGGATGGTCCGCGTGACGAGCTCGTCGTCGAGCGTATAGCCGAGCCCGGCGAAGAGACGCCGCAACTCGCCCAGGGGCAACAGGTAGAAGAGCATGAGCGTGTCCGCCTGCTTGGCCACCCGGTAGCGGTCCGGCGTGTCGTCCTCGCTCTCGAGGATGCGGTCCAGGCGCTGGATGTTGCCGTGCCGGGCGGCGTAGCCCTCCCAATCGAACTCCTCGAGCCGGTCGTAGTGCTCGAACTGGCTGATCGTCCCGTCGTGGAACACGATCCGCATCTTGCGCGTGATGCGCTTCCACAGGTCGAGCTCCTCACCGGTGATCGCCAGCGCCGTGAGCAGCTCGTCGCGGCGCAGTGCCGGCAGCACCTGTAGCACGTCGAGGGCGCGCGACAGCAGCCAGACCGCCATGACGTTGGTGTAGGCGTTGTTGTCGAGGCCGGGGTCCTCGCGCCACGGGTAGCCGGTGTGGTACTCGTCCGGGCCCATCACTCCGCGGATCTCGTAGCGGTCGAGGGCGTCGTCGTACGTCGCCAGGCTGGCGAAGAAGCGCGCGATCTCGAAGAGGGTCTCCGCCCCGTGGGCGCCCAGGAAGTCCAGGTCACGCGTCGCCTCCCAGTACTGCCACACGTTGTAGGCGATGGCCGCGTTGACGTGACGCTGCAGGTGGCTCACGTCCGGCAGCCAGCGGCCGGACTTGGGGTTGAGGTGGAGCACCTGCGTCTCCTCGCGGCCGTCGCTGCCGCTCTGCCAGGGGAAGAGCGCGCCGCGCAGGCCTTCGTCCGCGGCCAGCCGGCGGGCCTCGGGCAGGCGCCGGTAGCGGTACAGCAGCATCTCCCGCGTCAGGTGCGGGAAGGTGCGGTTGAGGAGCGGGAAGATGTACATCTCGTCCCAGAACACGTGGCCGCGGTAGGCCTCGCCGTGGAGGCCGCGGGGGCCGACCCCCGCGTCCAGGTCGACGCTGTTGGGCGAGACGGTCTGGAGCGTCTGGAACGTGTGCAGGAGGAGGATGCGGTTCGCCTCGTCGCCGCCGTTGAGGTCGAGGGCGGCGCGCCGCCACAGCTCGTCCCAGGCGGCGGTCTGTGTGGCCACGAGATCCTCGAACGCGGCCGCCCGCTCGAGCTTGCGGAGGGCGGCGTAGCCCGGCTCCGAGAGGGCGCGCTCGCGGGACGAGGACACGACCACCGTCTTCTCGACGGTGACCGGCACGTCCTGCTCGACCTCGCAGGGGATCTCGAGCGCGATGTAACCGGGACGTTCGTCGACCTGCGGCGCGGTCTCGTACCGCTGTCCGCCGCGGGACAGGCGCACCCGCGCCGCCTCGGCGATGCGGACGTGGCTCTGGTTGGTCTCGACGACGAGCAGGATGCGGTCGTCGCCCTCCCTGCTCGTGACGAGCGGGGCGAGGTGCCGCCCGTCCAGCTCCCGGTAGCGCGGCACCCCGGCGTTGGTCACCGTGCCGTCGAGGCCGGAGACGACGGTCATCGGGCCGGACCAGTTGCGGGCCACGATGGTCGTCTCCAGCGCGGCCAGGTTCTTGTCGCCCATGTGGACCAGACGGCGCTCGGAGAGGTCCGTGCGTCTGCCCTCGGCGTCGGTGATCGACATGGATCGCGTCAGGATGCCGTGGCGCATGTCCAGCCGCAGCCGGTAATCCTCGACGGTCACGTTCGAGAGACGGAACGCGTCGCCGTCGCCGATGCGGAACGTCTGCAGCAGCCAGTTGGGCAGGTTGACCAGGTCCTCGTTCTCGATCGGTCGCCCCTGGACCTCCGTGACGCGGCGGTTGTAACAGCCGGCGAGGTAGGTGCCCGGGTAGTGGACGTCGTCGGCCGCCGCCTCGGGCGCCGCGGCGCGTGTCACGAAGTAGCCGTTGCCCAGCGCGCAGAGAGCCTCGCGCAGTCCCTCCTCGTCAGGGTCGAAGCCCTCGTAGGAGAAGGTCCAGACGTCCTCCGGTGTGCGGGCGCTCATCTCACCAGCCCTGCCAGGAAGCGCGCCACCTCGTCGGTGTCGGCCAGGGAGTACTCCGCAGCGCTGACCACGTGCGGGCTCCCGACACGGATGCCGATCCCCCGGCCGATGAGGACGGCGAAGGCGTCCTCATCGGTCTCGTCGTCACCGATGAAGAGGGGGAAGTGCTTCTCGTCGCGGTCGATGCGTTCGAGCAGCATCAGCAGCGCCCGGCCCTTGTCCCAGTCAAGGTTCGGCCGCAGCTCCAGCACCTTCTTGCCGCCGCTGCGGCGCAGGTCGGGGAAGGCCCGGGCGACGTCGTCGAAGGCGGCGTGGAGCGCGGGGAGGTGCCGCTCCGCGACCTGACGGAAATGCAGGGTCACGGCGAAGGCCTTCTCCTCGACCCAGGCCTCGGGGATGGGCGCGACCGCCTCCCTGAGGCGCGCGCGGGCGGCGGCGATCACGTCGGCGAACTCCTCGCCGCGGCGGACGCGCCCACCGAGCTCCTCCGGCGCGTCGACGTCGAACCCGTGCGAGCCCGCATAGACCAGCCCGTCGAGCGGCACCATGCCGCGCAGGTCGGTCAGGTCACGGCCGCTGAGGATGGCGACGGGGCAGCGGCCTGCGAGCTCGCGCAGCACGGTCGCGGTCTCGTCGGGCAGGGTCGCCATCTCGGGCCGCGCCACGATGGGGGTGAGCGTGCCGTCGTAGTCCAGGAAGACGGCCGGGCGCACCGTACCGATGCGGCGCGCGATGTCGGCGGCACACGTCACCGCCGACGGCAGGGTCGGCGGCTCGACGGTCACGTCGCCGAGGTCGGGGACCACCACGTCCGCCCCCGACCGCCGCAGGCCGTCGGGGTCACCGGTGCGGTCGACGCCGATCACGTGCGCGAAGCCGCCGCCGCGGCCCGCCTCGACCCCGGACAGCGCGTCCTCGACCACGATCGCGCGGTCGGGCTCCGCCCCCAGCCGTCTGGCGGCCTCGAGGAAGACGGCGGGATCCGGCTTGCCGGGGAGACCCAGTTCGCGGGCCACGAGGCCGTCGACCTGTACGGGGAAGAGGGCGCCGACCCCGGCCGCCCCGAGGATCAGGGTGGCGTTCTCGCTGGCCGAGATGATGGCCGTGCCGATGCCCGCCTCCTGGAGACAGCGGACCAGCCGCACCGTCGTCTCGAACGGCTCGACGCCGTGGCGCTCGACCTCGGCGATGAAATAGCCGTTCTTGCGGTTGCCGAGTCCGCACACCGTCTCCCGATCGGGCGGGTCGGCGGGCTCGCCGTCGGGGAGCACGATGTCACGTGAGGCGAGGAAGCTGCGCACCCCGTCGTAACGCGGCTTGCCGTCCACGTAGACGCGGTAGTCCTCGTCGTCGAAGGGACGCCACTCGCCGCCGGAGGCGGCGGCCCGCTTCTCGAGGTAATCGTCGAAGAGCCTCTTCCACGCCGCGGCGTGCACCACGGCGGTCCGCGTCACGACGCCGTCCATGTCGAACACCACGGCGTCGATCGCGCCGCGGTCGATGGCGAAGGTCGGGGTCATCTCATCCTCCTCCCCTCACGGCCCGCGGCTGTGCGCCCCACTGGGGCCACGGCGCCCCGCGGCCCGCGCGCCCGGCGACTCCGGACGCAGCGGAGGACGAGGCGGGGTGGACAGGATCGGCGCCGCGCCCTCGGCGCACCACGGTGACTGTACGCATCAGTGCCTCCCCCGAGGTCTGCGCTGCTGAGGGACTGACCCTAACGCAAGACGCAGCGCCGTTCCAACGTGCCCGGCGCGCGTGAGCGCCGGCGCATCCCCGCCCCCAGACTCGGTGTCCTTGTCGCCGTCCGCGGGCGACGGTAGGCTGGCACGGGAGCAACGCATGAGACTGCCGTACGACGACGTCCACCTCATCGCCGACCCGCTCTACGGGTACCTGCGCATCACGCTCTCCCGCGCCGGGGAGATCGCAGAGCCGGACGTCATCGACAACCCTTGGGTGCAGCGGCTCAAGCGTATCCACCAGCTGCAGAGCTCGTGGTGGGTGTTCCCCACGGCGGAGCACAGCCGCTTCGCCCACAGCCTCGGCACCATGCACCTCGCCGGCGAGCTGGCCCGCCAGGTCTACCCCACTCTGGCCGAGGTCGAGTCCGAGACCCCGTCTCTTCCCCTGGTCGAGGAGACCCTGCGCACGGCGGGGCTGCTGCACGACCTCGGCCACGGCCCCTTCAGCCACTTCTTCGACGAGGAGTATCTGCTGCCCGTCTTCGGGCTCGACCATGAGCAGATCTCGCAACGGCTCATCGTCGCGGAGCTCGGCGCGCTGCTGGCCGAGCTGCGCCGCAGCCCATCGGGTCCGTTCGCGCCCGGCGAGGCCGTCGACCCGTGGCACGTCGCCTTCCTGGTGCGCGCGGAGGAGGCCGCCACGGCCCGCCGGCCCGGGCCTGCTGCCCCGGATGCGGGCGGGGCCGACCCTATCCCCCGCTGGGTGCGCCTGCTGCACCGGGCGTTGTCGGGTGCAGTCACGGTCGACAACCTCGACTATGTGCGTCGCGACGCACGCATGTGCGGCGTCGGCCTGGGGCCCATCGACGTCGACCGCCTCGTCTACTACACGTTCTGCACGGCGGAGGGGCTCACGTTCCACAAACGCGCGCTCAGCTCGCTGCGCGCCTTCCTCAACGCGCGCTTCTACATGTACGAGAACGTCTACTTCCACCGCGTGGGGCACGCCATCGACCTGCATCTGCGCGAGATCTTCCGGCCGACGCTCGAGCTGATCCTGCCCGCCAGCCCGCTCGAGGACCTCGGGGCCTACCGCCGGCTCACCGAGTGGTCCCTGTTCACGACCGTGGAGGCGTGGCTCGACGAGCCGCTGCACAGTCCGCGCAGGGAGCTGGCGGAGGAGTGGCAGAGCATCATCCACCGGCACGTCAAGTACAGCATGGTCTACGAGCACCATGTGGAACGGCAGCAGCCTCTGCCGGCGGCCCGGGACCTCACCCGCGAGGAGTTCCACGACGCCATCGTCCGGCGCCTTCCGGACCACCTTGGCGCGCTCGAGTTCGTGGTCGACATCGCCTCGCAGGACCCCCGGCCGCTCAACCCGTTCGTCGGGCCCAAGCGGCTGCCCGTGTACGACCCCGCCACGGGCCGGATCGAGGAGCAGCTCCTCGGCGGCATCCTCGAGTTCGTGCCGGCCAAGGCCCATCTGTACCGGGTGTTCGCGGTGGGCCGCGAGCACGAGCGCGAACTCGCCCTCGCGGCCCGGGCGGCGCTCGAGGAGGTGGAGCCGCAGAGGCTCACGAACCTCTGACCGGTCCGCCTCTCCCGGACGCTCGCGAGGCGGCCCCGCGACGCCGGGTCCTCGTACGGCTTCAGAGGCTGCCGTGCAGGAGGATGAAGGCGCCGAACGCGATCATCAGCGCCAGCGTCACCAGCGCGGCGACGATCAGGTAGTCGAGGAAGCCGGCGCCGCGTCGTCGCGAGGCCGGCCGCGGGGGCGTCCTCCCCGCCTCGCGGGCGGTCCGGTCCCGCTCCCTGGCGGACGAGGAGCGGGCCGGGGCACGGCGTGCGGTCCGGGATCTCCGGCTCACGTCTCGAGGGGGTGCGTCATGTCCTCGGGCCTGACCCACGCGTCGAACTGCTCGGCCGTGACGAAGCCGAGGCCGAGCGCCGCCTCCCTGAGCGTCAGCCCGTCCCGATGCGCCGTCTGTGCGATCCGCGCCGCGCGCTCGTAGCCGATGTGCGGCGTGAGCGCCGTGACCAGCATCAGCGAGGCGTCGAGGTGGCGGCCGATGACCTCGAGGTCCGGCTCGATGCCGCGCGCGCAGAAGACGTCGAACACGTGGACGGCCTCGGCCAGCAGCCCGGCCGACTCGAGCAGTCCGTGGAGCATGACCGGCTTGTAGACGTTGAGCTGGAAGTTGCCCTGCGAGCCGGCGAAGGCGACGCCCGCGTCGTTGCCGAACACACGCACCGCCACCTGCGTGAGCGCCTCCGCCTGGGTGGGGTTGACCTTGCCGGGCATGATCGACGAGCCGGGCTCGTTCTCGGGGAGGCGCAGCTCGCCGATGCCGGCGCGAGGGCCGGAGGCGTACCAGCGCACGTCGTTGGCGATCTTCATGAGCGCGCCGGCGAGCGTGCGCAGCGCCGCGCTCGCGTTCACGATCGCGTCGTGCGCCGAGAGCGCGGCGAAGAAGTCGCCGGCGGGGCGGAACGGCCTGCCGGTCAGGCGGCTGATGTGGGCCGCCGCCACCTCGGCGAAGCGCGGGTCGGTGTTGAGTCCGGTGCCGACCGCGGTGCCGCCCAGCGCCAGCTCGTGCAGGCCCTCGAGCGTGGCGCGCACGGTGGCCGACGCCTGCTCGAGCTGGGACGACCAGCCGGAGAACACCTGCCCCAGCGTGACCGGCGTCGCGTCCTGGAGATGTGTGCGTCCCGTCATGACCACGCCGGCGTACTCCCCGGACTTGGCGACGAACGTGTCGCGCAGCCCCTCGACGGCCGGCATGAGCGCATCCTCGAGCTCGGCGACGGCGGCGACGTGCATCACCGTGGGGAAGGTGTCGTTGCTCGACTGGCCCAGGTTGACGTGGTCGTTGGGGTGGATCGGGGCGCCGGCCCCGCGGCCCGTCCCGGCCAGCTCGTTGGCCCGGTTGGCGATCACCTCGTTGGCGTTCATGTTGCTCTGCGTGCCGCTGCCGGTCTGGAACACGACCAACGGGAACTCCGCGTCGAGGGCGCCCTCCATGACCTCGCCGGCGGCGCGGACGATCAGCTCGGCTTCATCGTGCGGCAGGCGGCCGAGTTCCTCGTTGGCCTGTGCCGCCGCGAGCTTGAGCACGCCGAGCGCCCAGATCACGCGCCGGCCCCAGCGGAACCGGTCGGTCCCGATCGGGAAGTGCTCGACCGACCGCTGCGTCTGCGCGCCCCAGTAGTGCCCGGCGGGGACGCGCACCTCGCCCATGCTGTCGTGCTCGATGCGCCACTCTCCGTCCATGCGGATAACACTACCCTGTTCGCCCGGGCGCCGATACGCACCGTCAGCCGGACAACGGTACGGGCGTGAAGCACAGAGGAGTATGCTGTGGTCGTCACGACTCCGGCGGACGGTGCGAAGGAGGGGGGAGTGAGCCCGTTCCGTACTTCTGGTGAGGCATGTCCCGACACGAGGGCCCGGGCGCGCCGACGACGCGAGGTCGTGGACCTCGCGAGCTCGCGGCGGGGCGTGCGACGGCCGCGGCCGGTGCGGGCGCCGAGGCCGGCATGAGCATCTTCACCAGAGCGTTCAACAAGCTGGGATACGGGCGCCTCGCGGAGCGCTTCCCGGGAGCGGATGAACCCGTGGGGCGGAGATGGGACCGCACGTGCGTCCAGTTCGGCTCCATGCGGTACGACTGGTGCGTCACCGTGATCGTCGCCGAGCACGGCCTGTGGCTCCAGGCGCGGCCGCCGCTGCAGGGAGTGCAGCCGGCGATCCTCGTGCCGTGGGGCGAGATCCGTGGCGCCGACGCGACCCTCTTCTTCTGGCGACGGGCCGTGCGTCTCACCTGCGGGGCGCCGGCGGCCGGGACGATCACCGTGTGGCGGCCGGTGTGGGAGGCCGCCGCGCCGTGGTGGCAGGCTGCGAGGGGCGCGCCGTCATCTCCCGCAGCACCGCCCGGGAGTGCGGCGCCGACCTGACGACGATCAAGGATGCGTCGGCCGCCGCCGTGGCATCATGGGTGCGTGGACGAGAGGCCCGGCAGACCGCCGCGCCGCCTGGCGCGCGAGGAGAAGACCATCGCGGCGATGATCGCCCTGTATTGCCGCGACCATCACGCGGACGTGGTCGGCCCCGACGGCGGGCTCTGCGGGGAGTGCTCGGCGCTGCTCGAGTACGCCCGCCTGCGTCTGGCGAAGTGCCGGTATGGCGCCGACAAGCCCACCTGCGCGAACTGCGAGACGCACTGCTACCGGCCCGAGATGCGCGCGCGGGTGCGCGCGGTGATGCGGTACAGCGGCCCGCGCATGCTGCGCCGCCACCCTGTGCTGACGGCGGCGCACCTCGCCGACCGGCACAAGACGCCGCGCACGGGCTGAGGGACCAGGCGACGCCGTCGGTCAGGCCTGCCGCCGCGCGGCGCCCGACTCGATGTGCTTGGGGCGGCCGTACCGATGGGCGAAGAGCCCGTACGCCACCGCCCCCGCGGGCATCGGCAGCCAGAACGAGGCCAGACGATAGAGGAGCGTCGCCAGCACAGCCTGGTGCGGGCTGACCCCGGCGACGCCGAGCATGCCGAGCAGTCCGGCTTCGACGAAGCCCAGGCCCCCCGGCGTGATGTGGATCATGCCGAGCAGAGCGGCCGCCACGTAGGCCAACAGCACGACCGAGGCGCGCGGCTGGGCGCCGACGGCGGCCAGGGCGAAGAGCAGCGCGACGAGGTCCAGGAGCCAGTTGCCGGCGCTGTAGATCAGCGCCTGCCACCAGGCCGCGCCGAGCACCCGGCGGATGAGGTCGCGCTCGTCCACGAGGCGCTCGGGCAGGCCCGCCATGGGAGGACGCCGGCGCAGGACCCGGTTGCGCGCCCTCTGGAGCAGGTCGCCGATCCAGAGCAGGGGGCGGTCGGCGAACAGGAGGACCGCGCCGCCGGCGAGCAGCCCGAGGCAGACGATCACGGCGATCGAGCCGGCGCGGAAGAGGTTGTGCTCGACGGGCGCGCCCGTGATGAGGATCGAGATGATGCTGATCACGGGCAGCCCGAACAGCGTCGCGGTCGAGATCAGCGAGACGGCGGTGACGCTGGTCGCCGCCCAGGTCATGCTGACTCCCGCCTGGCGCAACATGTCCCACTGCATCGCGCCGCCGGCCGCCGCCCCCGCCGGTACGAGCCGGCTGATCGCGTTGCCCGCGACCTGTGCGGTGGCGACCGGGAACCAGCGTCGCTCGTCGAGCGCCAGGCGCAGCAGCGCCCAGGCGCAGACGAAGCTGGCGACCTCGGCGAGCGCGATGGGCAGGCCCCACAGGGGGTTGACGGTCTTGAGCTGGGGGCCGGACTCGAACACCGCTGCGAGGCTCGGCCACACGACGTACAGACCGATCCCGGTCATGCCGAGCGTGAGCGCGCGCTTGGTCCACACCGCGCGGGCGGTGGTCGGTCGCGTGCTCACGACCTGTACCTGTGTCTCCTGCCGCGGTCGATCCGTCAAGGTCGCCTCATGGTCGGGTGTCAGAGCACGTTGGAGAACAACCTGGCCGCCTGGTTGCGGAACCTCCGCAGGCGGCCCACCGAGAGCACGTCCTCGAGGGTCACCTCGTGGCAGCTCTCCATGTCGACCCGGAACTGGTCCGCGACCTGGCGCGCGAAGCCCCGGTCGAAGACCCAGAGCATCATCTCCTTGTGCAGCCTGAGGCTGCGCTGGTCCATGTTCATGGTGCCCACCGCGGCGACCGCGCCGTCGACGACGATGGTCTTGGCGTGGAAGAAGCCGGCCTGGTAGGTGAAGACGCGCCCTCCCGCGTCGAGCAGCTTGCGGTAGTAGGTCTGCGCCGCCCACAGCGCGACGGGCTTGTCCGGGATGCCGGTCATCATGAGACGGACGTCGATGCCGCTCAGGGCCGCGTTGATCATCACGTCGTAGACGCTGTAATCGGGGACGAAGTACGGTGACTGGATCCAGACCGACTCCTCGGCCTGGCCGATGGCGACCATGTGGGCGCGGCGGGCCGCGCTCCACGGGTCCTCGACTCCCTGCGCGGCCACCTCCACGAGCGTGCCGGTCGCGACCGCGTCCGGGTCGGGGGCCGGCATGTACGCGGGTCCGAAGAGGTCCTCGTCGCCGCGGTCCTTGCGCTGCTCGAACCAGCGCGCCGCGAAGAGCTTCTCCAGCGCGGCGACCGCCTGGCCCGTGAGGCGCAGGTGGGTGTCGCGCCAGGCGGCGAAGCGGTCGCCGCCGTCGATGTACTCCTGGCCGATGTTCATGCCGCCGGTGTAGCCGATCTCGGCGTCGATCACCGCGATCTTGCGGTGGTTGCGGTAGTTGATGCGCAGCAGGTCGGTGACATCGGCCTCGACCTTCGCGCCGGCGCTTCTGAGCTGCCGCAACTCCGTCTTCGAGTAGCGGATCGACCCTATCCAGTCGTACATGATACGGACCTCGACCCCGGCTGCGAGGCGGTCGAGCAGGATCGGCACGAGCTCTGCCGTGAGCCGGTCCCGCTCCCAGATGAAGTACTGCAGATGGATGAAGCGCCGGGCCGCCGCCAGGTCCTCCTTGAGGCGGCGGAACTTGTGGGCGCCGTCGTGGTAGAGCTCGATCGACGCCGCCGGCAGCAGCGCGGAGACGTTCTCGCTCGTGATGGCGCGCTGGATGGGCACCGCCATGTCGGCGGCCCACTCACGCAGGAAGCGTTCGTGGGCGCCGGCGTTGCGTGCGTAGATCGGCGCCATCTCCTCCCTCTCCTTGTGGCGCAGTCGCTCGATCCAGTGGTGCCGCTGCGCGACCACCTTCCAGTCGCGGCCGAAGAAGATGTAGAGCACCATGCCGGCGAACGGCAGGAACACGAGGACGAACAGCCACGCGAGCGTGACCGCCGGCTCTCTCTCATCCATGATCAGGAGGACGATCGCGACCGCCCAGTAGGCGAAGAGGACGAGCTGCAGCCAGCCCGGCAGGAGGTGCAGCATGGAGAGGCTGGACATGCCGGGGACGGTATCCGATGCCGGGCGTGCTGTCACGTTGTCGGCCGCGCCCGCACAGGAGGGTGGCCGACGGGGGTAGGCTGTGGCCGACACGGCACATCGGCAGGAGGTCGAGCAGTGGCGCTCCAGCATCCCAGGAATCCGTTCTCGTGCGCGCGGAGGGCGGTCGCCGAGGAGGTCTTCTCGGCCGAGACCGCGCGCGTCCCCACCCACGCGCTGCCCCCGGGCGAGATGCCCGGGGAGGTGGCCTACCAGATCGTCCACGACGAGCTGATGCTCGACGGCAACGCGCGCCTCAACCTCGCCACCTTCGTCACGACGTACATGGACCAATACGCCGACCGGCTGATGGCGGAGACGCTCGACAAGAACATGATCGACAAGGACGAGTACCCGCAGACGGCCGCCATGGAGATGCGCTGCGTCAACATGCTGAGCCGCCTCTACCACTCGCCCGACCCGGACAAGGCCACCGGGTGTTCCACAACGGGCTCGAGCGAGGCGGCCATGCTCGGCGGCCTCGCACTCAAGCGCACGTGGCAGAAGAAGCGCAAGGCGGCGGGCAAGCCCACCGACAAGCCCAACCTGGTCACCGGCATCAACGTCCAGGTGTGCTGGGACAAGTTCGCCAACTACTGGGACGTCGAGATGCGTCTGGTGCCCATGGAGGGCGACCGCTACCACCTCTCGCCTGAGGAGGCGGTCAAGCTCTGCGACGAGAACACGATCGGGGTGGTCGTCGTGATGGGCTCGACGTTCGACGGCAGCTACGAGGACGTGAGGAGGACGTCGGAGCTGCTCGACGACCTCGAGCAGCGGACGGGGCTGGACGTCCCGATCCACGTGGACGCCGCGTCCGGCGGGTTCGTCGCGCCGTTCCTCGACCCGGACCTCGAGTGGGACTTCCGCGTGCCTCGCGTGCAGTCGATCAACGTCTCGGGGCACAAGTACGGGCTGGTGTACCCCGGCGTCGGCTGGGCGATCTGGCGCGACGCCGATGCGCTTCCCGACGATCTCATCTTCTGGGTCAACTACCTGGGCGACGAGATGCCGACCTTTGCCCTCAACTTCTCGCGCCCGGGGGCCCAGGTGGTCGCACAGTACTACAACTTCCTCCGCCTCGGCGTCGACGGCTATCGTAGCGTCCAGCAGTACTCCCGCGACGTCGCCAGGTACGTCGCCGGCGAGATCGAAGCCATGGGACCGTTCGTCCTGCTGACGCGCGGCGACCAGCTGCCGGTGTTCGCCTTCGCGCTCAAGGACGGCGTGGAGAACTACACGGTCTTCGACGTGTCCGCGGCGCTGCGCGAGCGGGGCTGGCAGGTACCGGCGTACACGTTCCCCAAGAACCGCGAAGATCTGGCGGCGCTGCGCATCGTCGTGCGTCGTGGCTTCACGTTCGACGTGGCCGACCTGCTGCTGTCCGACCTGCGCAAGCAGGTCGCCCGGCTCGAGACGCTCCCCGCGCCGCTCGTGCGACAGGACGACGCCGGCGGGTTCCATCACTGACTGACGGCGACGACGTCGAGCCGGGCCGCGCCGGGCGTGGCGGCGGGCGATGGGGTAGAATCCGCGCGCCCGCCGCCGTCGACCCGGACGGGAGCTGCCTGAACCATGTGGACCATCCTCATGTTCATCGTCATCGGCATGGTCGCCGGCTGGGTGGCCAGCCTGCTGATCCGCCGCGAGAAGTACCCTGCCGACTGGGGCGTGCTGTTCGTCATCGGCGTCGCCGGCTCCCTCATCGCCGGCATCGTCCTCAACCTGGCCACCGGCCACGGGTTCAGGATCTCGCCCGGCGGTCTCATCGGCTCGATAGCCGTCTCCTGCCTGCTGCTCTGGCTCTACGTGCGCGCCCAGAACCGCGGGCGCGAGCGGCGCCGCAACGCACCGCGGGCCGACGGGCAGCGCCGCGAGCGCAAGGGCGGCACGAAGCACCACACCAGGCGCTAGCGAGGCGAAGCGGCGGGCGCCGGTTGCGTCACTTCCCAAGGAGCGACGATGCACTTCACCGAGGTCATGGACTGGGTCTCCCGGGGCTTCGAGGTCGCCGGCGTCGTCGTCCTCATCGCCGGCTTCGTCAGCGGGGCGTGGAGGTCCGCCGCCCTCTGGCGGCGCGCCCGTGAGAGCTCGTATCAGGTGGTGCGCCGCTCCTTCGGCCGGAGCATCCTGCTCGGCCTCGAGATCCTGGTCGCGGCCGACCTCATCCGTACCGTGGCCGTGGATCAGACGTGGCAGAACGTCCTGACCCTCGGCGTGATCGTCCTCATCCGGACGTTCCTGAGCTTCTCGCTCGAGGTGGAGATGGACGGCGTCTGGCCGTGGCGCCGGCGCGCGCTCGACGCGCCCGCGGCGCCCGACGATCCCGGGGCCTGAGCCGCCCCGCGGCGGTCAGGCGTCCGCCTGCGCCGGCGCAGCGCCGCAGACGGGGCAGGCGAGCATCCCCAGCGGCCGCTCGAGGCCGCCCGCCTCCAGCAGCGCGTCGTCGCGGAACACGTCGGTGGTCGGGCGATCGGCGAGCACACGGCCCCGTCCCAGGACGATCGTCCGCTCGCAGAGCGTGGCGGCGAGGTCGAGGTCGTGCGTCGCCACGAGGCGCGTGTGCTCGAAGCCCTCGAGAAGGTCGATGAGGCGCCTCCGGGCGCGGGGGTCGAGGCCGCTGGAGGGTTCGTCCATGACCAGGACCTTCGGCTCCATGGCGAGCACGGTGGCGATGGCGACGACGCGTTTCTCGCCGCCCGAGAGGCGGTAGGGGGGGCGCTCCGCGAGGTGCTCCGCCGCGACCCGGGCGAGGGCGGCGTGGACGCGGGCCGCCACCTCCTCGGGCGCGAGCCCGAGGTTGAGCGGCCCGAACCCCACGTCCTCGGCGACCGTCGGCATGAAGAGCTGGTCGTCCGGGTCCTGGAAGACCATGCCGACGGTCCGGCGGATGTCCGGCAGCGTCGCCTTGGTCACGGGGACGCCGCCGATGTCGACGCTCCCGTGCTCCGGCGTGAGCAGCCCGTTGAGGTGCAGGAGCAGGGTCGACTTGCCGGCCCCGTTGGCGCCGACGACGGCGATGGCCTCCCCGTGGCCGGCGGCGAACGAGACTCCGTCGAGCGCCCGGGTCCCGTCGGGGTACGCGAAGCTCAGGTCGTCCACGGTGATGGTGTGATGGCTCACAGCGCCCTCCGCACTCTCACGCCGCCCCCGGTCATCTGCCCGCGCCCACGAGGAGGTGGCCCAGGGCGAGCGGCAGGTTGACGACGCGGAACAGGACGAACAGCGCCGACCAGACGAGCGTGAAGGCCAGGTCGCGCGGCCCGAAGTGCAGCCGCCGGGCGACCCGTATGCTGCCGTCGAAGCCGCGCGACTTCATCGCCAGATAGAGGCGCTGGGCGCGGCCGAACGTCCGCAGGAGCAGCTGGCCGAGCATCTGTCCGTACACGTGCCAGCCCAGACCGCGCCGGCCGAAGCTGCGCAACCGGCGCGCCTGTCCCATCCGGCGCGCCTCGTCGCCGAGGACGAAGATGTAGCGATAGAGCAGCAGCAGCTGGGTGACGAGGACCTCCGGCACCCTGAGCCTCTCCAGCGCGAGACAGATCCCGGTGAAGCTGGTGGTGGCGGTGAGCACGAGGGCCGCCCCCACGGTGAGGGCGAAGCGCAGGACGATCGACGCGTAGGAGACCAGGCCTCCCGTGATCGGCACCGGCCCGAGGTGCGCGACGACCTCCCGGTCGAAGACCGGGTTGAAGGCGCCCATGACCACGGCGAACGGCGAGGCGACGAGGAGCAGCTTGCCGAGGAAGCCCAGCGGGAGGTCGCCCTCGGCGGCGAGGACCATGGGGAACACCGCGAACGGAAGCAGGCCGAGGATCTCGTACTTCGTGCTCGAGACGACGCAGACGATGAACACCCCGGTGGCGATCACCTTGGCGCGCGGGTCGACCCGGTGGACCGGACTGTCGAGCCGCGCGAGGCGGTCGAGACGGTCCAGGGCGGAGAGGCCGGCGGCGACGGTGGACAAGGCGTCCGCCGTTCAGGCGATGTCGCCCGTCGTGGTCGCCACGAACTTGCCGTGCTTGACGCCCTTGGTGCCGATGAGGCCGTCGGCGATGTGCTTGAGCTCGCGGGCGACGCCGCGCAGCACGATCACCTCGAGGCAGTAGCGGGCGTCGAGGTGGACGTGGAGCGTCGAGACGATCTCCTCGTGGTGCGAGTGCTGGTGGTCGGTGAGCTTGTCGGCGAGGTCGTGCGCGCGGTGGTCGTAGACCAGCGTCACCGTCCCGATCGCCTCCGTGTCGCCGGCCTTCCACTGGTCCTCGACCAGGGCGTTGCGGATGAGGTCGCGGAGCGCCTCGGAGCGATTGACGTAGGACATCTCGGCGACGAGCGCGTCGAAACGCTGCAGCAGGCGCTCGTCGATCGAGACGCCGAAACGGACGAGATCGGACATCAGGCCTCCCGGGCGCCGACGATGACACGTTCCTCGTGGGAGAATAGCACGACTGCCAGAAGTCATACGCGAAGCGTGGCACGAATGACACGTTCCTTGACCACTCCCGACGGTTGGATTAGTCTGCCCGACGACAGTAGCACGAGTCGGAGGTCCGTGGCACGGAGACACGGGCGCCGGCAGGACTCGCGGCGAGAGGACTCATCCATGCATATGGCCGACGCATTGATCTCCCCGGCGGTCGGCGGCGCCATGTGGGCCGCCGGCGGCGCGGTGGTGGTCTACAGCGCGCGCAAGGTGCGCAGCGAGCTGGACGAGAACAAGATCCCGCTGATGGGCGTCGCCGGCGCTTTCGTCTTCGCCGCCCAGATGCTCAACTTCGCCATCCCCGGCACGGGCTCGAGCGGCCACCTGGGTGGAGCGCTGCTGCTGGCGATCCTCTTAGGCCCGGAGGCTGCATTCCTTGTGATGGCCTCCATCCTCGCCGTCCAGGCCCTGTTCTTCGCGGATGGAGGGTTGCTCGCGCTCGGCTGCAACATGATCAACATGGGCTTCTTCTCCGCGTTCGTCGCTTACCCGCTGGTCTATCGCAGGATCGTCGGCGACGGGCCTGAGCTCTCCCCCGGTCGCGTCTTCACGGGCTCCGTGCTGGCGGCGGTCGTCGGGTTGGCCCTGGGCGCTTTCGCCGTGGTGCTCCAGACGACGGCCTCGGGTATCACCGAGCTGCCCTTCGGCACCTTCGTCGCCCTGATGGAGCCCATCCATCTCGTCATCGGCGTGGTGGAAGGCCTGGTGACGGCTGCGGTGGTCCTGTTCGTCTACCGGACGCAGCCGGAACTGCTGGTGCGCAGCGCCGTCCGTCAGCCCCTGCGCGGGCTGCGCCTCAAGCCGGTGTTGATCGGCTTGGGCGTCGCCGCCGTGGTGGCCGGGGTGGCGCTCTCCTGGTTCGCGGCGACGAGCCTCGACGGGCTCGAGTGGTCCATCGCCAGGACCGTCGGCGCCGAGGAGGAGCTGACCGCCACGTCGTCCGCACACGAGGCGGCCGCCGGGGTGCAGGAGGGCACGGCGATCCTGCCGGATTACGGCTTCAAGGAGGGCGCCGCCGTCGAGGAGGAGGAAGCCGGGGACGGGGCCCCGGCCTGGCCGGCGGTCGACGTGGGCACGAGCGTCTCCGGCCTCGTCGGCGGCGCGATCGTGGCCGGTCTGGTGATCCTCATCGGGTTCGTCCTGTACCGTCGTTCGGCACACCGGCGGGAGGACGCGCACGCCTGACGGCGCGCCGGCGCCTCACTCGCCGGGCGCCGCGGCCGCCCCTGCGTCGGCGCGCCCGGCGAGCAGTCCGCGGACGGTGAGCAGCGTCAGCGCGCCGATGATGAGGGCCATGCCGGCGGCCTCTCCGGCGGAGGGCCGCTCCCCGAGCTGCAGCGACGCGGCGGCGACACCGATCACCGGCGTCGCCAGCGTGGCGATGCCGGCGGCGCCGGCGGAGAGTCGTCGCAGCGCGAACAACCAGAGGAACCAGGCGAGCGCGTTCCCCAGAGAGACGTTGTAAACCAGCGCCAGGACGAACCCGGACGTCCAGCGGGGACCGTCTCCCCACGTGAGCACGGCGGCGAGCAGCAACGGGAGTGAGCCGAACAGCATCTGCCACGTGGTGAGGGAGAGGACGTCGACCTCGCGCCTGGCCTGCAGGCGCTTCACCGCGACGGCGCTGGCGGCCCAGCAGGCTCCGGCGGCCACCGCCAGCGCACCCGCCGACGCGCTCTGCAGCGCCCACGGCTCGAGCACCAGGACGAGTCCACAGAGCGCCAGTGCGACGGCGAGCCACTGCGCCCCGCGCAGCCGCTCGCCGAGGAACGCCCACGCCAGGAGCAGCAGCCAGAACGGCATCGTGTAGGTGAGCACCGACGTCTTGCCGGCGCCGCCGCTCTCGAGCGCCCACATGAGCAGCCCGACGAACCCGGTCGTCTGGAGCAGGCCGACGACCATGGTCCAGCCGACCGGCGGCGGCCGCAGCGGCCGTCGCAGGACGATCAGCAGGAGACCCAGCGGGAGCACGCTGAGAGAGGTGCGCAGAGCGGCGAAAGGGAGCGGCCGGACGTAGTCCAGCCCGACCTTCATGACCACCCAGTTGTAGCCCCAGATGAGGGCGAGGAGCGCGAGCGCGAGCACGCCCAGGTCGCGGGCCCGCCTGTCCGCGTCGCCGGGCGTCACCGGCGCGGGAACGACGCGGCGGACCAGCCGAGGGCGAGCGCGGCGATCGTCGCCATGCGCGCCGCGAAGGACCAGTCCGCCTGCCAGATCACAAGCCCGATCATCCAGGGCAGGAAGAGGATCCAGACGGTGATCTGGAGCGGCCACCACAACCCGGCGGTCCAGCGCCAGACGTCGGTGAGCGTCCCCGGCGAGGTCAAGGCCAGGGCGATGAACGCACCCCAGAGGCCGACCATGAGGATGAAGAGGAGGCGCCGCATGGTCGAGAGCATACCGCGTGACGGTGCGTCGGAGATGCGCCGGTCAGTCGATGAGCGGGCGCACGTCGGGCTCCTCGCCGGCCGCCACGGGGCGGTCACGGCCGGCGAGGAGCCCGTACGCCGCGAGCACCGCCAGCGCGGCGATGATGAGCGCCATGCCCGCGCCCTCCACGGCCGTGGGCGTCTCGCCGAGCTGGACCCAGGCGGCGAGCACGCCGACCACCGGGATGGACAGCGTGCCCAGTCCCGCGGCTCCGGCGGGCAGCGCGTGCAGGGCGTACAACCAGAGGAACCAGGCGACGGCGTTGGCCAGCACCGCGGTGTAGGCCAGCCCCCACCAGAAGGTGAGCGTCCACTGCGGACCACCGTCGTACACGAGCGCGGCGGCGAGGACGAGAGGTACTGAGCCGAGGAGCATCTGCCAGGCGGTCAGCGAGAGCACGTCCACCGTGTGGCGGCGCTGCAGGAGCTTGACGACGAGGGCGCTGGCCGCCCAGGAGGCGCCGCCCAGCACGGTGAGGACGCCGCTGACGACGCCGTCGAACGCCCAGGGCCGCACGACGAGCACGAGGCCGGTGAAGGCGAGCGTCACGGCGAGCCACTGCGCCCCGCGCAGCCGCTCGCCGAGGAACGTCCACGCCAGGAGCAGCAGCCAGAACGGCATCGTGTAGGTGAGCACCGAGACCCGGCCCGCGCCGGTGTCGTGCAGCGCGGTCAACACCAGGCCCATGAAGAGCGTGGTCTGGAGCAACCCCACGAGCATCGTCCAGCCGAGCGGCGGCGGACGGAGCGGCCGACGGGCCACCAGCATGGCGAGGAAGAGGAGCGCGGCGCTGAGCGGCACGCGCAGCGCCGCGAACGTGAGCGCGTCCGAGAAGTCGAGCGCCACCTTGGTGGCCACCCAGCCGTAGCCCCACACCGGGCCGAGGACGACGAGCGCGAGGATCCCGAGGTCGCGCGTGCGCTTGGATGTCGCCTCTGTGGCCATGCGTCGTCCCTCTCTCGGCTCGCTGGGGCGGGGCTCGCGCGGGCCGCGTGCCCTCACGACTGAGCATAACTCCTGGGGCCGGTCGCGCGCCCCCGTCCCGTGCGGCTGCCCGTGCGCGTCGACCGGCGTATACTCCCGCGGAGCCGCTGGGACTCCATGCTGCCCGTCGTGACTGCAGATGAGCGGAGGGGCGGACGTCGCCATGACCGGAACGAGACCCAGGATCTCCTTCGCGTGGTACGTGCTCGCGGCCTCGTTCGCCATCATGTTCCTGAACTCGGGCGCGCGCATGATGATCGGCGTGATGGTCAAGCCGGTCATCGCCGACTTCGGCTGGAGCCGCGGCGCATTCTCGGCCGTCGTCCTCGTGAACATGGTCGTGTTCGCAGCGAGCTTCCTGGTGGCGGGCCACGCGTACGACCGTCACGGGCCCCGGTGGGTGCTCCTCGTCTCGAGTGCCCTGTTCTCCGTCGGCCTGATGCTGATGGCCGGCATGACCAGTCTCTGGCAGTTCTTCCTCTCCTACGGGGTCGTCTCGGCGGCCGGCACGGGCGGGATCACCTCACCCGTGTTCGGCGCCATCGTGAGCCGCTGGTTCGAGCGCCGCCGCGGCACCGCGATCAGTCTGTCCGTGGCGGGGATCTCGCTCGGCCAGTTCGCGCTGGTCCCGCTGCTGACCGCCTTTCTCCTGGACCACGGCTGGCGCAGCACGATGTTCTGGGTCGGCCTGCTGACCCTCGTCGTGAACGTCGTCCTCGTCGCGGCCGTGCTCCGGGGCGACCCGGAGGACCTCGGCAAGCTCCCTTACGGACGCGAGCAGGCTCGCTCGCCACAGCCCGTGACCTCGCCGTCCGACGCACAGCAGGCCGAGGCGGCCGACGGGCTGACGGGGCCGCGGTCGCTCACGCTGCGCGAGGCGATGCGCACGGCGTCGCTCTGGTATTTCGCGGTCGCCATGTTCATCTGTGGCGCCGGCGACTTCCTGCTCACCACCCATCTCGTGCCCATGGCGACCGATCACGGCATCCCCACGTCCACGGCGGTGGCCATGCTCGCTTGGTTCGGCCTGCTCAGCCTCGGTGGCGTGCTCCTCGCGGGTCCGGCCTCGGACCTCATCGGCGACCGCGTCCCGATCGCCCTCTCCTTCGCCCTGCGCGTGGTCCTGTTCGTGCTCGCCTACCGCTATCAGACCGCCTGGTCGTTCTGGGCGCTGGCGCTCCGGTTCGGGTTCACGATGCTGGTCACGGCGCCGCTCACGACCACACTCATGGGGCGCCTCTACGGCTTCGCCAACGTGGGTCTCCTGGGCGGCTTCGTCACGACCGTCCACCACATCGGCGGAGGGGTCTGGGCGTATCTCGGAGGAGCCCTCTACGACGCGACCGGGGGGTACACGGCGGCGATGGCGGCCTCGGCCGCCGCGTCGGCGCTGGCGCTGGTGCTGACGCTGCTGATCAGGGAGGTCCGGCACGTCGCTCCGGACGACGTCGTGACGGATGAGCCCTGCGCCGCCGTCTCCGCCGCGTCGGGCGCCACCCGTTGACCGCCGTGTCACGGACCGGCGACGACCATGCAGTCTCGGCCGATCCTGCCGATAATGGTCCCGTGACGTCGGTGTACGAGAAGATCGATGAGCGCCTGCGGCGGCTCCCCGACCGGGCCGTGTTCGCGTTCGGCATGCTCCAGGCCCTGGCGATCGTCGCGGTCAAGACGATCGCCCTGCCGGGCGTCCCTCTGACCGACTTCCTGCTGATCCCGGTCGCGTGGACCGGCTGGCTCTCGCGGTCGCGCACTTACGCGTACGCCGCCGCCGTCTGCATCGCGGGGGTCACCGTCTTCATCGCGGAGGTCGGCCCGACCCGCGCGCCGCTGGCGGCCACGCTGGTGTCGGCGGCGGCGCGCCTCCTCCTCTACCTCATCGCGCTGGCCGTCCTGCGCGCCATCCGTCGCGTCCAGGTCGCCCGCGAGGAGGAGGCGCGGACGGACCACCTGACCGGGGTGGCCAACGGACGCGCGTTCGAGGCGATGGCCGCACGGGAGATCGTCCGCAGCCGGCGCCGTGGCACGGAGCTCTCGCTGCTCTATCTAGCAGGCTGCGGAAGAAGACCGCTTTGAGGGGAGAACAGGTGCCGAGTCGGACCGTAGTGGGTGCAGAAGCGGCGGGTTCGGGGTGTTTCGAGGCTGCAAGACGGGCCCGGAGGGCACGCTTCCCGGCCCTTGTCCTACGCTGGAGACGGCTCCGCCAGCAGCGTTCGCAGGCGCACCAGGTTGTAGGCGGCGCAGGCGAAGGTGAAGATCACGGACGCCTTGCCCCGGCCGCGGTGGCGCAGCTTGCCGAGCCCTCCGACCGTCTTCATCCAGCCGAAGGGCTCCTCGACCAGCTTGCGCCGCCGCTGGCTGACGGCGTAGCCGGCGTGGCGGGTGGTGCGTCCGTCGAGGGCGCTGGCACGCTTCTTGCGGGCGACGTGCGGAGTCACGCGCAGGGCGCGGGCCCCGGCGACGAAGTCGGCCGTGTCGTAGCCGCGGTCGGCGCCGACGCTCATGCGCCTGCGGCCGGAGCGGCGCCGCTGGCGGGCCAGCAGCCGCAGAGCGGCCTCACGCTCGCAGGTGCCCGTCGCCTGCGTGAGCTCGCAGTCCACGATCAGCCCGCTGCGGTTCTCGGTCAGGCTGTGGCCGGCGTAGCAGAGCCGCGCCTCCTTGCCG